>Ga0316222_1004633_pt1 | contig 12378 bp, 9 predicted proteins | sample TBH18011metaG_FD_206008 | JGI IMG/M metagenome (GOLD analysis project Ga0316222, IMG submission 206008) | Freshwater microbial communities from Trout Bog Lake, Wisconsin, USA - TBH18011 | ecosystem: Environmental > Aquatic > Freshwater > Lake > Hypolimnion/Profundal zone | place: USA: Wisconsin... | reverse complement strand
TGTAGGGCGAAAGGGCTGCGTGTCGCGCCGGATCATGTGGAAAGCCACCGGCTGCCAGCACCACGCCGCGCTCAGCGATGATGCGGTACTCGCCCGCAATCACCCCGGTGACGCGACCATTCTCCGTCAAAATCTCTCGCGCCGGAGCGCTGGTCAGGATCGTGACACCCAGATCATTGGCCGATTTGAACAGCCGGGCGACCAGCGCATTGCCATTGACCAGATGCAGGCCGCGACGATGCAGCAACATGTCACGGAAATGCCGCAAGAAGCGCTTCGCCACGTGCCAGGTGGCTTTCGGCTTGGTCGAGGCATCCAGAAACGCCTGGAAATCCGCCCCCGAGGCGATGCCCATGCCGAAGGGCGAGATCAGATCGAGCGGCGCGCGCAGGCGCTTGATATTCTCGCCCAACGCCCGCCCATCGAATGGCGCCGCACAGAGCGAGCGGCCACCCAGACCGGCATGTGGGGTTTTGCCGTGGAAATCCGGGATGGCGTTGCCCGCGACGAAATCCACCGACGTCTCACTGCGGAAGAAATGCACCATACGCGGTGCCTGTTCGAGAAACATCTCGACCAGCGCCGGATTATAGGCATCGCCCAATTCGTGCTTCAGATATTGGCGCGGCTCGTCGATGTCTTCCACGATCCCGGCGGCCACCGCCAACTCGTTGCGCGGAATCCACATCCAGCCGCCCGACCATGCCGAGGTGCCGCCGACATGGCTGTCTTTTTCGATGACAATCACCGAAAGCCCAAGCGAGGCCGCTGTGACCGCCGCCGCCAGCCCGGATGCACCGGAGCCGACGACAACTAAGTCACAGCGTTTGGTGTTCACGCGGCCAGCCCCAAAGCGTGCTTGACCGCGCGATAGGCGAAGGTGATCGCCGGACCCACGGTGATGCCAGGGCCGGGATAGGTGCCGCCCATCATCGAATTCGCCTCATTGCCACAGGCATACAGGCCTGCAATCGGCTGATTGCCTTCACCCAATACCTGCGCATTGGCGTTGATCACCAAACCGGTAGACGCCCCGATATCGCCCACGATCAGCTTCACCGCGTAGAACGGTGCGGTGGCAATCGGGCCGAGGGTGGGGTTGGGGCCGGTGAAGGTGGCATCGCCATTGACGCGGTGATACGCCGTGCGGCCACGCCCGAATTCGGGGTCGGTGCCGGTTGTGGCGTAGGCGTTCATGTTGGCAATCGTCTGCTCCAGATTGGCCACCGGAACCCCGATCTTGCCCGCCAATGCGGCGACCGTCTTGCCTTCCAGCAAATAGCCGTCATCAAGGAAGGGCTGGATGTTCTTGGTGCCCATCCGCACCATGCCGAGCCCGTATTTCCGCAGGCCCGCCGCATCGGTGATGATCCAGCACGGAATACAGGGCGAGATCTGGTTCTGCTCGAACATCGCGCGGCCGAACAGGTGATAGGAACTGCTCTCGTTGACGAAACGCAGACCGGCCTGATTGACGCAGACCGTGCCGGGCTTGGAGCGGTCGAGCACGAAATGCGGGAACACCGCCGTTGTGCCGTCTTTGCGCGTGCGGGTGGAGCAGGGTGCCCAGAAGGCGGGCTGCATGTCGGCGGTGGAGAAGCGCGCGCCGAGCCCCAAGGCCAGATCCTGCATCTCACCGGTATGACCCGGAGCGGACGGCGAGAATTCCGGCGTCGGCTGCGGTAGCATCTCGGCACGACGGGTTTTGTGGCGGTTGAAACCACCAGCGGCGAGCACGACGCCATGATTGGCATGCACCGTGCGGCGTACACCGTTGGAGACCAGCACCACGCCCTCAACACCCTTCGGGCCGGTGACGAAACTTTCCACCGATGTGCGGGTGACGAGTTGGCCGCCATTGTCGCGGAAGCTGAGCAGCAGGCGACCGATCAGCGCGTTGCCCATCACCAGACGGGTGCCACGACGACCATGCAGCTTGTCGATGCCGTAATGCGCCAGGATTTTCACCGCGTGTTTGAACGAGGCGAATTTCTTGGTCAGTGCCAGCAGATGGTTGATGTCGGTGCGGTCGATCATCATGCCGTCAAACAGGCAGAATTCCGGGATTGGCTGGCGGATCAGCTTGATGTCATCGCCGAGCACGCGGGCGTCGAACGGCACCGGCTCCAGCGCGCGACCGCGCATGGTGGCACCTTCCGGGTCCTGCTCGTAATCGGGATGCGTCGCGTATGGGCGGAACTGCGCCGCCGTTTTGCTCTCCAACTCGGCGATTGCCCTCGGTGCGCTGTCGATAAACGCATCGCGCACATCGGCGGGCGACCGGTTGCCCACCACCGCATTGAGGTAGCCACGCACCTTGTCCGGGCTGTCAGCATCCGCACTCCCCGGTGGGGCCACTTTATGGGCGTGCAGAGAGTTCGGCACCCAGGTTGTGGCCGCCGACAAAGCGGAGGTGCCGCCGACATATTCGGTGCGTTCCACCACCAACACGCTGCGGCCGGAAATGGCGGCGAACACTGCCGCCGCCAAGCCACCGGAACCCGCACCGACGACCACGAGGTCGAAGGCGGGGTTTTCAGCCAAAGCCGAAAGTTCGGTTTTCATCATCGCCTCAGCGCTGCGCCATCGGAGTCAGCAGGAAATCCACCATCAGGCCTTGCAGCGCGTTGTACATCTCGCTGCCCGTGCCGGTCACACAGCCCAAAGCGCGGGCGGCGGCGATGAACGGGGTGATGACGGGCACAGTGATCACGCAGCCGCAATATTGGCTCGCGATCAGCTTGCTCACATCCACCGGCAACGAATCCCCTTCGCGCATCCCGGCAGGCGAGGCGTTGCAGACCAGATCGAACCCAGTCGGGTCCGCCGAGCCCGCATATACCCGTGCCTTGCCCAGTTTGTTCAGACGCTCGATCAGCGAATCACGCCGGGTGATATCCAGATCATGCAGCGCCAATTCGCTCACGCCGTTCTCGATCAGCGCGAAGGCAATCGCCGAGCCTGCACCGCCGGTGCCGACCTGCAACGCCGTCTTGCCAGACGGATTGACGCCCTGGTTCTTCATCGCCTGCACGAAGCCTTCACCGTCAAACTGGTCGCCATGCCAGCCGCCTTCCGGGCGACGCCGCATGATCGAGACGGCGTTGATGAAGTCCGACCGCTTAGAACCCGAGCTGCAATAGCGGTAGCAGTCGAATTTATGCGGCACGGTGACGATGATGCCGTCCAGGTTCTTCAGCTTGTCGCCAATGGCCAGGAAATCCGGCAGGTCAGCAGTGGAAACCTGCACGGGAACACAGATCGCATCGGTCTCACGTTGGCCGAATGCCGCCGTCATGCCGCCCGGTGACTTCACCTGAGCGATCGGGTCGCCCACGATGACATGAACACGGGTTGCACCAGACAAGGGGATAGGCATCTCTCAACTTCTCCGTTTCAAACAGCGTCTTCAGTGTGAACGATGCCGAGCAGGCGAGCCTGCAAAGCGTGGTCGTTTTCCAGCGTCACGGCATCGCCTTCGAAGGCCACTTTGCCGTTGTTGAGCACGGTGGCGCGGTCAGCGATCGGCAGCACTTTCTCGGCATGATGTTCCACGATCACCATCGCCACCTTGCCGCGCAGCTTCAGCAGCGCCTCCATCACTTCGGAGACCACGGCCGGGGCCAGACCTTCGAAGGGCTCGTCGAGCAGGATCAGCTTGCTCGGCACCACCAGAGAACGGGCGATGGCCACCATCTGACGCTCGCCGCCCGACAGGTTTTCGGCCTTGGCCTTCTGGCGGGTGCGCAGGCGTGGGAAGAGTTCGAAGACCTCTTCGATGGAAATCCCACCCGGACGCAGCGCCAGTTGCAGGTTTTCCGTCACCGTCAGGTTCGGGAACAGGCGACGGCCTTCCGGCACCAGCGACAGGCCGAGACGATTGATCTCGAACGGACGCAGGAGGGCGGTATCTTGACCGGCGACGGTCACGCTGCCGGAGGTGAGCGGAATGCTGCCGGTGAGTGCACGCAGCAACGTGGTTTTGCCCACGCCGTTGCGGCCCAGCAACGCCACTGCCTCACCCTCATGCACTGTCAGGCTGACGCCATTGAGCACGGTGGAGCCGCCATAGCCGGCGAAGATGTTGTCTGCCTTGAGCAGCACCTTGGAGGCGTGATGCGCCGTGCGCTCCGCCACCGACGGTGCCACGCGGGTGCCATCATCGGCGGCCCCGAGATAGGCGGCGATCACTTCCGGATTGTTGGCAACCTCCATCGGCTTGCCGTCGGCGACGATGCGGCCCTGATGCAGCACCGAGATGCGGTCCGAGATGGCCAACACACGGTCGATGTCATGTTCGATGAGCAGCACCGCATGCTTTTCGGACAGCTTCTTGATCAGGGCCGCCACCACCACGCGATCCGCTTCCGCCAGACCGGCCAAAGGCTCGTCGAGCAGCAGCAGCTTGCTGTCGATGGACAGCGTGACAGCGATTTCCAGCAGGCGCTTGGCACCGTGCGGCATGTTGATGCAGGCATCGGCGGCCTTGTCGGCCAAGCCTACGGCATCAAGGATGCTCCAGGTGCGATCATTGATCGCCTCCAGATTATGCGCGTCGGAGAACAGGCCGCCCGTGCCGAGCTTCTGCCCCTGCACCGCCACGCGGACATTCTCGAACACGGTCAGGTTCGGGAACACCGAGAGGATCTGGAACGAGCGCGAGATGCCAAGACGGGCGCGGGCATGGACCGAGAGATTGGTGATCTCTTTCCCGTCGAAGAAAATCTTGCCGCTGGTGGGGGGCAACACGCCGGTGAGCATGTTGAACATCGTCGTCTTGCCCGCACCGTTCGGGCCGAGCACCGAATGCAGCACGAAGGGGCGAACTTCGAGGTTGATGTCCTTGGCCGTGACCAGACTGCCGAACTGCTTGGACAGATTCTGCGTGTAGAGGATCGGCTTATTCGGGTCCATCGTGGCACCGGCCGGCTCATACGGCTTGATCACCGCCGGACGCGCCGGGATGGTCTGCCGGGTAAGGGTCCAATACTCCCGACGACGCAGGCGTTGCACCAAGCCTTGGATGCCTTCGGGGGAGAACAATGCGAAGATCATGATGATTGGCGCAAAGATTAGCCACCAATCCTCGGTCACAGCCGAGAGGCGGTCTTCGAGCACGATGAAGGCAATCGCGCCCCACAGCGGCCCGAGGAACTGGTGAATACCACCCAGCACCGTCATCAGCAGCGCGTCACCGGCATGCTGCCAGCCCAGATTATCGGCATAGACGCCTTGCAGCATGAACGTCAGCAAGCCACCGGCCATGCCCACCACGCCGCCCATCAGCATGAAGCCACGCAGACGGATGGAGAAGACGTTGTAGCCCAGCGATTCCGCGCGCTGATCGTTGTCCCGCACCGCCTGCAGCACGCGGCCGAATGGCGCATGTACCAGACGCCAGATGAACAGCAGACCCACCGCCACGCACACCACGGCAAAGGTATGGAATGCCCAGGGTGAGGTAAACAGCGGGCGCGGCACGCCCTGCATGCCGTTCTCACCGCCGGTCACCGACGTCCATTTGAACGCGACTTCAAAGGCAATCTGCGAGAAGGCGAGGGTGAGCAGCGAGAAATACAGCCCCTTGCGACGCAGGATGATCAGACCGATCCCGAGTGCCAATACCGCCGAGAAGGCGATGGAGGCGATCAGGGTGGCGATCTCATTGCCGAACAGGTTCTGCACAAAGAAGGCCGCGAAATAGCTCGCCGTGCCGAAGAACACCGAGGCACCGAACGGCACCAGACCGGTATAGGCAACCAGCAAGTTCACGCCTGCACCGTAGAGGGTGTAGATCGCGATTTTGGTAATCAACTGCACCGGGGCACCCAGCAATGCCCAGACAACGCTGAGCAGCGCCAGGACGGCAACAGCTTGGAAAACCGGATGCTTCAGGATGGAGTTACTCATTCGAAGCGCTCCCACTTCTCACCAAACAGACCGCGCGGACGGATCACCAGGACCGCAGCCATCAGGATATACATTGATGCACCGGACCAATCCGGGGCGAATTGAACAGCCATGGCGTTGACCAGACCGACGGCGAGACCGGCGACAATCGCGCCCAGGTAGGAGCCCAGACCGCCAATGGCCACGATCACGAAGGCGGGCATAATCCACAGCGAGCCCATCGAAGGCGTCACCGTCTGCAACGGCCCGGCAAGCATGCCAGCCAACCCTGCCAGCAGGCAGCCGACGCCGAAGACGAAGCTGAGCACCACCGGCAGATTGATGCCGAGCAGACCGACCATCTCCGGATCGCGCGAACCCGCACGGATGATGCGGCCGAAAGGGGTGAAGGAGATGAAGGCCCAGAACGAGACCATCGCCACCACCGTCACGCACAGCACGATGATGCGGAATTTGGTCGTCAGGATCGGGCCATATTCAAAGAAGCCGCTCAGCATTTTGGGCGTGGCGAACGGCACGGCCGCACCACCGAAAACCTTGCGTATCAGGGCTTCCATCAGCAGGGCCAGCGCGAAGGTCAGGATCAGACCCAGCAACGGTTCCTTGCCATAGAGACGTCGGATCATCACGCGCTCGACGATCATGCCAAGAATGCCGGTGATGATCGGCGCCAACAGCGCCGCCCCCCAGCCAAATTGTCTACTCAGCACAAGAGCAAGATAGGCGCCCAGCGTGAAGAATGCGCCATGCGCGAAATTCACAATGCCCAGCATGCCGAAGATAATCGACAGGCCAATGGCAATCAGGACGTAGAGGAAGCCCAGGACCAGACCATTGACGGCCTGTGAGACGAGCATTTCCAGCATGCTGTGTTTCCCGCAAATGAAACACGTAGGGTGCAATTCCGCTAGAAATTGCACCATCCGCGCCGGTGAAGGTGCAATTCCCCACGGAATTGCACCCTACGCTTTGACTCGCAATGACGAAGCTAAACGACTTAAAGCGCAGCCATCTTGCAGCCGATTTCGGCTTCAGTGCCGAAGGCTGCTTCGATGTCCGCCTGGGTCTTCGGCAGTTCGGCCTTCACGTCGAAGTAATCCCACTTGTCAGTGATCTTCTCGTGAATGCCGGCCACCAGCAGGCGGTTTTCCATCTGATGGTCGAAGGTGCGATACTTCGCCGTGATGTCGCCGCGCTGCATCTTCCAGGCTTCCAGCGCCTGCACGACCTTGTCGGAATCTGTGCTGCCAGCGGCATCAATGGAGTCGAGCATTGACTTCATGCCCATCCAACCCATCCACGCCTTATCAGCGGCCGGACGGTTGTGCTTCTTCATGTAGGCTGCGGCGAATTCCTTGTCTTCCGGCGTATTGTTCGGGTTCTTGTACCACCAGGTGATGGTGTACAGACCGTCTGCCGCTTCCGGACCGACGCCCCAAAGATCGGTGTTGCCGACGGCGATTTCCGCGAACGGAATCTTGCCGCGCATGCCCATCTCGTTCCACTGCTTGAGGAACGTGGTCAGATCGCCCGCCGAAACGCCACCGATCACCACGTCCGGCTTGGCCGCGCGGATCTTGAGGATGTAGGACGAGTAGTCAGGCGCGCCCACCGGCACTTCGTCCGAACCCACCACGGTGCCGCCATGGGCAGTGATGTAGTCAGTGAAGGATTTCTTGATGTCCTGACCGAACGCATAGGCGGCGGTCATGATGTACCACTTCTTGCCCATAGCTGCGCAATACGGGGCGAGCACGTTGGTGTGCACCGGCACTGGCGGGTTCAGGCGGAAGGTGTAGCGGTTGCACGACGAGCCGGTGATGGCAGCAGCGGCGGCATTCGGCGCGACATACGGGGTCTTGGTCTTCAGAGCCACCGACGAGATCGCCAGCGCGAAGGAGGACAGCGCGCCACCGACGATGCCGGCCACTTTGTCTTCGCCAACCAGACGTTCAGCGTTCTGCTGCGCGGTCTGCGGGTTCGGCTCATCCAGCCACACGATCTCGACCGGGCGGCCATTGATCATGCTGTTGCGCTGTTCGAGGGCGATGTAGCCGCCCTGGGCGAGGTACTCGGCCTGATCGACGATCTGGCCGGTCTTGGCCCAGATCATGCCGATCTTGATCGGTGCACCAGCGGCGGCATTGGCGATATACGGCTTGGCCAGCACGCCAGCGGCCAGGCCCGAAGCACCAAGCAGGACTGAGCGGCGACGCAGGCTGAAACCCGGCTTGATCAGGCCGGTCGATGCAGTGGTGGAGTCGTCAGACATGAAGTTTCCCCTGTTGATTGTTGCCGCACAGCGAGCCCTCCCGCTGCGAGTTCGGATATCAGAACGCAATTCCAAATACAGACTCGAAAACTGGAACGCAATTCCGATTTTCGGTTGATTGACGAATTTTCTCGTGCCAGATTTTCGGCAAGAATTCGCAATCGATGGTGGAGGAACGTGCATGCCGCAAATGCGGATCGGCTTGGTTGGCGCTGGTGTGATCGGTCGCACGCACGCGGCAACGATCACTGCCAATCAAGACTGCACGCTGGCTGCCATCGCAGACCCGTCGGAGGCTGGGCATGCGCTGGCGGGTGAGTTGGGCGCGGCTTGGTATCCTGATCTGTCGGCAATGCTCGATGATGAGACATTGCATGGCGTGATCATCGCCACACCCAATGATCTGCACCTGCCCAACGCGCTGGAAGCCATGGCGCGCGGGATTGCAGTGCTGGTGGAGAAGCCCGTCACGACCACCGTCGCGCAGGGAGAGGCGCTGGCGGCGGGGTCGCTGAGATATGGCGTGCCCGTGCTGGTCGGCCATCATCGCCGACACAATCCGATCATTACCACAGCCAAACGGATCGTCGCCGAGGGCGCACTTGGAGATCTCGCAACCGCGAGTGTGCTTTATGCGCATGCCAAGCCGCCGGAGTATTTCACCCTCGCCTGGCGACGTGAGCCGGGCGGCGGTGGGCCGGTGCTGATCAATCTGATCCATGAGATTGACCTTGTTCGTTTCCTCTGTGGGGAGATTGCCAGTGTGCAGGCGATCACGTCCAGTGCGCGTCGCGGTTTTGCCGTAGAAGATTGCGCAGCGGTCGCTTTGCGCTTGGAATCCGGGGCTTTGGTGACGATTTCCCTCGCCGATTGCGCGGCCTCGCCGTGGAGTTGGGATCTGGCGGTGCAGGAAAGCCCGAGCTATCCGCCGCAGCCTGTGCCGGTGCAGACGCATTTCCTGTGCGGCACCAAAGCAAGTCTGGCGCTGCCGACGCTTGATTTTTGGAGCTATGACGGGCGGCCCGACTGGTTTGCACCGATTCGTCAGCAGAGCCTGACAGTGGCGCGGGGCAACCCATATCAGCATCAGCTTCGTCATTTCCTCGACGTGATCAGCGGCAGCACCCAGCCGCTGGTCTCCGCCGAGGATGCCACGCGCACCTTGCGCGCCACGCTTGCGGTGCATCAGGCCGCCGCGAGCGGACGGGCGGTGGAATTGGCTTCGTCACTCGGGGGCGCGTGAACCATTTTGTTGGACAAGACGTCGATGCAGAACTTCAAAGATGATCAGTCCGCCGGCGCGGAGTCCGACTCCAGCCCGCATGGCCTGCTTGAACGCACGCTGGGTGTGTTGGAACTGCTCTCTACCCATGCACGCGGCTTGCAGCTCTTTGAAATCGCAGACCAGTTGCACATCCCACGCAGCGCCACGCATCGCGTGCTGACCGCGTTGGTGGAGCGCAACTATGTGCGGCAGGATCGCGTGGGTGGGTCTTATCAACTCACCGCCCGACTGGCCTCGCTTGCCTTCACCTTCCTGGCCGGCAGTGGTGTGACCGATTTCGCGCAGCCGATCCTGGACCGCATCGCGCGCGAGACTGGCGAGTTGGTGCGTCTGGCCACCGTCGATGGCCGCGAATTGGTGTGGGTGGCGAAGTCGCAGGGCTCCACTTTCGGCCTGCGCTATGACCCGGATATGGGGCAGGTGGCGCGGCTGTCATGTTCAGCTTCGGGCCATGCCTGGCTGTCGTGCTTGCCGGAGGAGGAGGCGATGGCCCTGTTGGAGAAGCAGGGTTATGGCAAGCGTCGTGATTACGGTCCGCGTGCGCCGGAGAGCCGCACGGCGGTGCTGAAATACCTCCGTCTGGCCCGCAAGCGCGGTTATGCCGTCACCGAACAGACCTATACGCCCTGGATGAACACCATCGCCGTGCCAATCCGTCAGCAAATGGTGGGGGAGGTGATCGGTGCGCTGGTGATCACCGGCCCGCATGTGCGCCTGACCGAGGAGCGCATGGAAGAATTGGCGCCGATGGCGATGGAGGCTGCCCGCGAACTCTCACTGGCTCTTGCCGCGACGCCGCATCATGCCGCCAATACCGGGCGCGGTAATATTTTCGCAGGAAACGGAGTCTGATCGCATGCGTGTTCTCGTCACCGGCGGCCAAGGCTTTCTTGGCGCCTGGATCGTGCGTCGCCTGCATGCGGGCGGTCATCAGGTGCGGGTGTTTGATCTTGGGCGGAACACCGAACTGGTCGAGCGGATTGCGGGCACGCTGCCGGACTGGGTGACGGGCGATGTCTCCGACCCGGCGCAGGTGCTGGAAGCGGCACGCGGCTGCGACGCGATCATCCATCTGGCGGGTATTTTGACGCCTGCCTGTGCGGCCAATCCGAAGCGCGGGGCGGAGATCAATCTGATCGGCACGATCAACGTGTTCGAAGCCGCGCGCGAGCTGGGAATTTCGCAGGTTGTCTACACCTCCTCGGCCGCCGCCTTCGGGCCGGAGGCTGGCGCACCGCCATTTCCGGTGACGCATTATGGTGCGTTCAAACTGGCCTGTGAGGGCTGTGCGCGGGCCTATTGGGAGGAGCAGAAGATCGCCTCCATCGGCTTCCGCCCCTACATCGTCTATGGCCCTGGCCGCGAAACCGGGCTGACGGCTGGCCCGTCGCTGGCGTGTCAGGCGGCGGCGCGTGGGGAGGATTACACCATCGGCTACACCGGCGAATCCGGCCTGATCTACGTCGATGACGTCGCTGCCGCCTATGAGGCGGCTGTGCTGGGCACAATCACCGGCGCGCATGTGTTCAATCTGGAAGGTGTGACGATCAGCACCGCCGATTTCGCCGCTGAAATTCAACGTCAGGTGCAAGGCGCGGCGATCACCGTCACCGGCCCGAACCTGCCGCTGCCTGCCAAGATGCTGAAGGATAATCTGGGCGAGGTTCTGCCCGGCCTGCCCACCACCTCGGTTGCCGACGGCATCGCCGCCACCGTCACCTTCTATCGGGACTGATAATGTGATCCTCGGCGCACATACCTTCGGCTATGTCTGGCACAGCACGCCGGAGGCAGCGTGTGACGCGATGGCCGAGCTTGGCATTCGTCAGGTACAGTTAATGGCGACAGCCCCGCATTTTGACCCTTGGAGTGTCGATGTGCCACGCACGCGGCGTCTGCGGGCGGCGTTGGATCGCAACGGGCAGACGGCTTTGGCGCTTGATTTGGCCAGCAGCGACATGAACCTGGCAAGCCCGGCACCGGATGTGGTGGGCTTTGCGCGCGATGCCTATGCGCGGGCGATTGCACGGGCGGCGGAGTTGGGGCTGCCTTGGGTGTGCATCGGCTCAGGACGCAGGCATGGGCTGCTGCCGAATGTGAATGTGCAGTTGATGGACCCGTTCCGCCGGGTGTTTGCCGATCTGCACCGCGAGGCGGATCGCCAGGGTGTGAAGCTGATCCTGGAAAACCATCCGCACGGCCTGCTCTACACCGCCGACCAGATGGCGTCGTTCCTCGACGCGGAAGGCTATGATGATGTGCCGATCATCTATGACGTCGCCAATGCGGAATTCGTCGGCGAAGATCCGGTGGATGGTCTTGCGCGTCTGAAGGGCAAGATTGGAATTGTCCATCTCTCGGATGCGCCGAAGGGCCGTTGGGGGCATGATCCGATTGGCAGCGGTGACATCGATTTCAGCCGGATTTGCGCGGCTTTGGTCGGGCAGGGCTATGATGACCATGTGGTGCTGGAGATTTTGAGCGATAACCCAACTGCGGGGCTGGGCGATGGAGTGCAGCGTCTGCGCGCGATGGGGTTCACGTTCTGAATCTGCGAATTGTGCAAATCTCTCTCGCCTCTATCCATTCCCTCCGCTGCGCTGTGCCGTAGACTGGCCAGCATGAACAAGACGCCTGCGGGCAGTCGGGGAGAAATGATCCATGTCCCAGAATCGGGTGCAGGAATGTGACGTGCTGGTGATTGGCGCGGGAGCCGGTGGGCTTTCCACCGCCATCGTCGCCGCCAAGCACGGGTTGAAGGTGATCGTGGTGGAAAAAGCCCCGGTCTTCGGCGGCACTACGGCGTTCTCCGGTGGCGTGCTGTGGATTCCCGGCAACAAGACCTGCCCGGCAGCGGCGAAGGATACGCGGGCAGCTGCCGTTGAATATCTGAAGAACGAGACCGGCAATT
>Ga0316222_1004628_pt1 | contig 12386 bp, 14 predicted proteins | sample TBH18011metaG_FD_206008 | JGI IMG/M metagenome (GOLD analysis project Ga0316222, IMG submission 206008) | Freshwater microbial communities from Trout Bog Lake, Wisconsin, USA - TBH18011 | ecosystem: Environmental > Aquatic > Freshwater > Lake > Hypolimnion/Profundal zone | place: USA: Wisconsin... | reverse complement strand
GCGACCTTCGAGGATTATTGAGCCTGCCATTCGTGTTCCACCTCCAGCCGCAGGTTGTCGAGTCGTAGCATCCATTCCACCACACCGACCGGCTCTTCCATGTATGCCTCATGGGGCATCGGGATCAGCTGACGATAGCGATATTCACGCCACCAATCAGCCAACTCCGGGTCTACGGGCTCGAGACCTCGACCTGTGAGATGGGCGCGGAGACGTTCGAGCCGTCGCTGGAGGCTAAAGGGTTGACCTTAGCGTCGACGCCTTCATCCTCCGATGTCATGCGAGCGGCCTCTGTCGCTGCGAGTGCGAGTGCTTCGTAGGTCTTGGCAGGTAGATCGCCGACCGTCTCCATCGTTGGCAGGTCGCCGAGTGTCCATTGCTTGACAAGTTCGACGATGCATCGGTCTTGGTAGGCCTCGATGGATGTGCCGTTCTCATCCTTCTTGATCGTCGCCCACGTCTCGGGCTTGGTCTCGTCGAAGCCTGCCGCCGCTAGGTTGCCTGCCTCCACTAACGCCTCGCGAAGAGCCGCCCGGATGCGACGTGCTTGACGCTCGGTCAGTTCTTCGTAAGTGCGTAGCGTTGCTGACTCATTGCCCGGTAACGCGACGATCATGGGGTCTCCCTTCCCTGTTCAGGATTAGTAGGCGGTAGAAACTGCGTTCGTGGCGGTAATCTTGATAGGTGCGTAGCCGCCACCTGCTGCCGAAACTGCGTCGGTGGTGTTTGCTACTGCCATGAACTCGGTCTCGACTTCGACGTAGGCCTTGCCGCGTGTGCGCTTCGGGTTCTCGAACTGCACGCCGCTCATCTGGAAGGCGACCGTGTGCGTGCTGGCTGGGTCGGTAAAGGTCAGGACGACTGCCTTCTGTCCGGCGGTCAGGCCGTAGCCGTTCGATGATCCGTTGTAGAGGATCGGGTCGTTGGATTCGACGACGAACGTGAACTTGCCTTGCACGTTGAGCGGCCCAGCGAAGAGGCGGTAAGGAGTGTTGACGCCTTGCGAGGTGAAGATCGGAGCGGTGCTGCGCTTGATGTCGATGCTTCCGTCCACGACAACGCTGGTCGAGGTGCCACCGATGGTCATTGCCAAGTCCCAACCGGGAACGAAGACCTCAGTCGATGGCGTGTTCGTCGGAGCGGTAATGGCCGTGAAAGGCTGGCCGACCAATTTTGCGCTGTATTCGGCTGCGGCTTCCGCACCGAAGGTCACTGAAAGCGTGTCAAGCTGCGCGTCAAGAATCTGGAATGGGTTCGCGCCGTCGAAGTCCTGAACCGTCAACGCTGGTGGCTGTGATCCAGCCGCTGCGTTGTTGTAAGTGCTGATCGTGTGTACGTACGGGCCTGAGCCGGTGATGGCCTCGTAGCCCAGTGCGGCCTTTGCGACTAATGGAAAGGTGTCAGCGAAGAGGTAGGACTTGAACTCGTAGTCGTCTGAACGCACGCTGAGGATTTCGCCGTAGTTGTCGACCGGCGAGCCACGATAGGCCTCGTCTCGGAGCCACTTCTGTTGAGGCGTGACCTGTGGGCCGGTGACTGGCACCCATTTCATGTTCGATGATGCAGTTCCGCGCGTGCCTTCGACTCCGAGACCGACGTAACTGTTTACGCTCATAAACGGCATTTTGAGTTCTCCTGCTTTCCGGGTGTCCTAGTTCCTACGCTGCCGGTGCTGGCGTTGTAGGGGCTTCTGGGGTCGTTTCAGGGGCTTCTGCTGGTGCTGCGACTGGGGTAGGAGCAGGAGCCGGTGTTGCCTTTGCTGCGACTGGGACGAGAAGGTCGATCTGTGGGTCAGTGTCGAGTGTCACCACGTCGCCGGGGTTGCAGACAAGGGTCGAGCCGTCTTCGGCTGGCAACGTCGGGAAGACCAGCGTCTCCGAACCTGTGAAAGTGAACTGCGGCATTTTGACTCCTATGCGTCGACTATCTCGACAACCTTCGTCCTTACGGTAGCGTAGACCTGCGTCGCTTGGCCGCTAGCCCGAAGGGTTCGAGGGTAGAGTGCCTGCACCTCGATGTCGGTCGCTCCGGGGTAGCCACCTTCTCCCCACTGGAAGATGTAGCCGGTGCTCGCGTAGGGGCCGGTCGAGTCTGCCGAGGTTCCGGCTGTGCGATCTGCTCGGATGTATTTGACGAGCGCATCGAGGAAGGTGTCAGAGTCAGCGCCTGCATCCTCTGATTTGACCGCCATCGAGCGGATAAAGCAGTCGAGCACTACGTCGTATTCGACAACCTTGCGTCCGTTCGTCGGACCTCCGAGTGCTGCTCGACGTTCCTCCTGGCGTCCGATGTAGATAAAGATCACTGCGCCAGTCGAGTGACCGGGGTCTTGACCGTCGAAGAACTCGCCTTCTGGCGTGAACTTGGCAGGGTGCGGATAGACGTTGCCGAGGAATGGCAGGTTCGATTGCGCTGGTGAAAGGTACGAGGTGACGGCCTCGCGTATCGTGGCCCGGCTCATTGCTCAGCCCTGACGACGAGAAAGAGTCCGCCGAAGACGAGCGCAAGCCCGAGCCATGCGTCCCACGTCACGCACGGCCCCAGACTTGGATGAAGGCGTGCAGCAACTCTTCCGCACGCATAAGGTCGTCGCCTGAGGTGTCACCCTTGCCAACGCTGACCGGCTCGCCGGTCTCAGCGATAACGAGACCTCCTTCCCCGCGCTGCTTGATCGCTGCGACGGTGAGGTGGATGATTGCCTGCTTGACCGATGCTGGAAGGGTCGAGACGTTGACGCCTGCGGAGTGAGCGTGGAGAACGCCAGAGACGAGAGGAATCGTCGTGCCGCCGGTGTAGGTCGAGGCGACTGTCACGTTCTCAGTCGTAGCGCCGTCCCAGATCGTGAAGTTCGAGCCTGCATAGAGTCCGAGTCCAGAAGGAACGGTGATCGAGGTGGCGCCGGTAGCGATGGAGGTCGAGAGGAACTGATTGAACCAGCCGTTCACGTAGGAGTACGTGACGAACTGTTGCTGATTCGTCTGCATGAAGCCACCGAAGTCGAGCGGCCCATTCGAGGTCGTGGTGATCGGCCCAGTTGCCATGACGAACTGGCGATCCTCGATCCAGCAATTCTGAGATGAGACCGGAACGGATGTCTGACCGGCTGGCAGGGTTCCGACTGCGAAGGAGTCGACTTCGAGGATGGGGAAGAAGGCAGGGTGGATCACGTACATTCCCTGACGGTTCGGACGATAGCGACCTTGCTCGGTGTTCGAGGTGGCGCAGAGTGTTCCGAACGGCCCGAGGCAGTAGTTGTCGGCCTCAGCCGATGCCATTGCGATCAGTTCAGAGAGCGCCGCTTCCTGAGCTGCGTAGCCGCCGTCTGGGACGAGGTTCGTGATGTCGACCGTTGCGCCGATAGGTGAACGCTTGAACTCGGTCGTGGTGATGTAGGGCTGACGGTTCAGGTAGGAGAGGTTCTGTGGGTTTACTGATGAAGTCGTCATCGTTTCTCAGCCTTTAGTTTGGTGCCGTCGCAGCGCCCGCAGTGATCTTTGAAGAGAGCGATGAAGCCGCAGGACTGGCACTCGTAGCCTTTGCCGTTCATCTTGACGCCGACGACTGCAAAGTCCCCGGTCTTGCGCATGAGTTTCGCGACGTGGGGATTGTCGACGTGGAACGTGCCGTCCTTGTGTCGAGCAATGACAGAGTCGCCGATCCCGACCTCTTTAGCACCATCTTCCGGGCCAACTAGACGAGGCATGAATCGACGACTCCTATCGTTGCTTGATCTTTCGAGGGGTCAACCGGATGGAACTCATTCTGGGGAGACAACCGCGCGAAGGGCAGCGGGCGAGTCCCATCCGGTCAACGACTCTAGGTTATCCCTTACTGGATACCCGTGATGGCACCCGACCATGCTGGCGCACGGTGGAGCATCGTGCCGTATTGGTACGAGCTGATGTCGTATGACATTTGGATCGTCGGCCATTCGATGATCTGCATGTCGACAACGTTCGCAACCTGCGTAGTCTCGGCGACGCCACTGTCCGGGAAGGGCAGTTGCTTCGACCAGACCAGCGCAACACCGGCTGGCATGTAAGGGTGAGCGATTACATCGACCATGCGGCCTGTGTATTCGTTCGCAATAGCGGAGACGACCGAACCGATGGTCACGCCGTCAGAACCTGCTTCGAGGTTCAGGCGGTAGCCGGTTGGGTTGCCTTGCTGCTGGATGCTCTTAGCCAGTTCACGACGAATCGCACCTGTGGTCAGGATGACCTCTGGGTCGGCGATCACGCTGGAGTAAAGACTGGCGAAAACATCTTGAAACTCTTTGCCCGGCTCCGTTGTGGAGAGGGTTGAGTTCAGACGGTTCACGTAGCCACTCTGAGTCGTGTCGGAGAGAACCGAGACCAAGCCGTCGTAGCCGTAGGCGTTAGCCGAGGCGTCAGACGAAGGAGCGGTGTACGAGCCCGAGCCGATAGCGGTAGCGGTGACGCTGCTGCTGGTCGACGTGAACTTGTTCGTCCAGGTGCCAGAGACCGTTCCGATGTAGACGTTGATCGCCAGTGCAGCCGCAGGCATGGAAGCCGGGGTGAAGGTGATCGCCGTGTTCGATCCGCCGGGGCTGGTGGAGGTGATGCTGGTAGGCACCGTCTCGCCCATTCCGGTTGAGTAGGTCAACTGGTAGTAGTAGGTCGTGCCGGAGGTCAATGAACCGCCGGTCGTTCCTGCTGCGGTGACAGACGCAGGAGCAGCGAGAGCGCCCACGTAGCCGGTGCCGCTTGAACGCCCGTAGAGCAAGTTGCGCTCTTCGCCGAGCATGTGCGCCCAGACGAGCGAGGTGTGGGACAACTGACGGATGTCGGTGTATCCCTGACCTGCGTACTGTGCCTCGAAGTTGACAGAGTCGGAGACGCCTTGCTCCACGTAGGAGCGGATCTGACGGTCAGCCGCGTAACTGATCTTCGATGGACGCTGGAGAGTTACGTCGCCACCTGTTCCACCGAAGGCTGTAGCAGCCGAAGCGGATGAGAAGAAGGTGTTCTGGTTAGCAACGCCGCCAGTGTTCGAGTTCGACACGCCGAGGATGCGACGGTATTCCTTCGCCTGACCGATGCCACCAATACGGCTGATCGAGTTGCGGAGAATGAATGACCGAGGAACGAGCAGCGCAAGTGCTGGGTCGAGGTCGTAGGGGACAAGACCGTAGGTGCCAACCGAGCTCGAAAGAGGGTTGGTGAGAGTCCAGTCCTTTTGGATGTCTTGGAGACGAGCGAGCGTGTTCTCAACGTCAGCGATCTGGTCAGGAGACATGGCCTTGTTGACCAATTCTGAGCGAAGACCGTCGATCTTTGATTCGACGCTTGCGGTCTTGACGATTCCCTGTTTCGCAACGAAGCGAGTTTCGCCGCGAGACGAGGCAACGAGGGCGCGGGCGTGGCAGTCAGCAAGAGCAGACTTGAACGCCTCGAACCGCTCGACGCGCTGATCGGCAGGAAGTCCGCCGAACATCTCGTCAATGCGTGGGGCTGCGATAGCCATGATTGAGTCCTTTAGGGGTTAGGCGCCGAGGAGTTCGGCGGCAGATTTGTCCAACTTGGCAGCCTTAGCCATGTATGAGGCTTTCAGCTCTGGGTCGGTGATTGGGCCTGCGATGTGACGAAGGTGTCGAGCCTCCGACTGCATCCTCTCTGCGTCAAGCGCCTTCGAGGATTGCGCCTGCGTCCGGGCCAGTGCAGGGCCTCCCGGTGCAGCCATTTCCTTGACTCGCTCCAGTTCAGCCTTCAGGAAGTCGACTTCCTCTCGCTGAGCCGCCTTAGCGATCTCGGTTACGGTCTCTTCGAGGTTCAGAGCCTTGACTATCTCTGAACGCAGTGCTGTCACGTCGGCTTCATCGCCAGACGCAGCAGCCTTGATTATGTCGGCGTCAACGCCGAGAGCAACGTATGCCATTTGGTCATCATCCTTTGAGTCGTCCATGTCCCATGAGGTAAATGGAGCGGTCGTCTGATTTTCGCTTGCCTCGTCGACCCACCAATCGAGGAAGATTTTGAGACTGACGAGCAGGTCAGAAACGTCGCAGATTTCGTCGGACTTGCCGGCAAGCATCTCGTCAAGTTCGGCCTTGATAAGAGCGATCATCGCAGAACGGACGGCGATGAGGTCGGCTGGGTCGTGCTCCATCTCCGAGCCATCGTCCATGACTGCGCCGTCTTTGGTGAGGTCAGCGTCGACGCCTTTCCAGTTCTCCGGAATCAGGTCTTCGCGACCTAGTGCAGCGGCGCGGGTCTTGATGTGGGCCTTTGCAGCCGCTGGGTCTTTGGCTCGACCGATGGACTGGATGGCGTTCTTCAGGTCTTGGACGGTCTTGATTGGGAAGCCGCCGCCGGGCATTGCTTGTCCCTTTGCCTCGGCCTCATCACGTTCGGCTTGTGAGAACTCACGCTTCTCCACCTCGGCCTCTGCATCCTTCGCAGCCTGCTGGTCGTTGTCGTTCTGAGCGACTGAGTCTTCGACCGGAGCCTCTTGAACTCGGCCTGAGCCGTCACAGTTCACGCAAGTAGCGCCGGTCTCGGGGTACTTGCCGAGTCCATCACACACGCTGCACGCATGGTCGGAAGGGTATTCGCCCGGCTCATTGTTTGGCGCAGGCTGGTACATGTCTTCGGGCTTCCATTCGGAGTTCTCAGTCACGTTTTCGACGACCTCGATGGTCTGGGCTTGTGGTTCTGCATATTCGGAAGTCACGTCTTTCGTGATGTCAGCGTCCACGTCGACGATCTGAGTCTCGACTGCCGTCCAGTTTGAGCCGACTGCCTTTGCGATGGTGGCGGTAGCGGTCGGGTTGCAAGGACGGTCAACGTAGGAGACCTCGACGATGGTGCCGCTCACGATGCGTCCGCCGCGCGCTGCGGCATCCTTGACGACCTTCGCGTTCTTGATGCCGACCGAGTATCCCTTCAGCACGCCTGCTTCGATCTTGCGCTTTGTGTTCTCGTCGATGACCTGAGACTTCAGGAACCAGTCGTCGCCTTTGGCTTCGAGGTCGAGTCCGACGCCAGCGGCGATCGGCTGGTGCATCTCGCGCAGGTTGCCGAACTTCATCCATTCGGGCATCGCAGTCCTGAGCCAGTTCGGGTCGCAGATTTGTTCGTCGAGGTCGATGTCAGGGCCGGTGGCCTTGCCATAGACGATGAGGTCGCCGTCTTCAGTGTTGGTCTTGACGATGTCGCCGACGTAGGCGTAGGTCACGTTGTCCATGAGTAGTTAGGCCTCCTAGAGAAACTGAGATAACCGTAGCCTCGTCGACTTAGTTCGTGGCGCTAGGTTGCTGTGACTTAGTCTTCTTCGTTGTCATCGCTCAGTGCAGCCTCGCCAGAACCGACTATTGAGCAACGGCACCAGGGATGTGCTGGTGGCATGTCGTCGTCGAATGAGAAGTCCTGACCGTCGTTGTCAGCACACTCGTCGCAGGCGCCGTCGTAGGCGAGCCACGTCCACTGGGAGAAGCCCATCGCATCCAACTGCTCAGCCTGAGCGGTCGTCTGTGCTCGGTTGACCTCTGTGGTGGCGATCATGTCCGCTCTTGACGGATCGTCGAGGAAGTCTTGCAACGCTGAGGCGATGGTGTCGACTGATGCACCAGAAGCGAGACCGTCTGCGATGGCGTTCCCCATGCGAAGCAGGGTCGTGTCCGTTACGTCCTTGACGGTCTGATCTGCGGCGTCGAGTAGGTCTTTGAGTCCGCCGTCTGCCATCGTCAACGCTGCTTCTGGATCGCCAGGCTTCCAGTCGTCCCAGTTGATGTTTGTCGCCATATTTGCGAGAGCGTTGATGTTGACGATGCCGTCGCTGCTATCGCCTGCGGCCTTGATGCCTGAGAGGTAGGCGTCAGCGTAGATAGAACGGAAGACTCCCAAGACCGGCATTGGGTTGTACGTGATGTTCACGCCGGGGATCGGCGCCTTCACTTTGTTCTGAGCGTCGTGGATCGCAGCGACCAAGTGTTCACGGGTCACGCCTGCGGCAAGAGCCTGAGCGATCTTCGGGCCGTAGTGCTTGACTAGCTTGTCGAAGCGTGCGGCTCCCGGTAACTCATGGACTTTCCGGCTAAAGGGCGGCGGCTCGCTTTGATGACGTTCGCTCGGGCCTGTTCGTTCAGAACCTCGGCTACGTCAGGGGTCACGGATTTAAAGTCAAAGTTTCGGCTCCATGATCCGGCTTTCGTGCGCTTGGCTACGTATGCTCGGAAGGCTTTCATCTCGGTCGCTTTTGCAGCCTCATCCTCGCCGATGTTGTTGGCTTGTGCCGTCGAGGGTAGGGGCTTCTGAGCCGGTGGCTCTTCCTCTGCGCCGTCGTGAGGTCGAGCGTTTGTGTTGATGTCAGCGCCAGGATGACCTTCGCCAGCCGGTGCGTCCTCAGTCTGTCCGACCGTTTCGCCTGCGGTGTTAATTTCGAGCAGGCCTTTGAGGAACGTGATCGCACTGCCAGCGACGATGAACGGCTCGTCTGCCTCTGGCATGTCGTAGAGCGGTTCGCCTTGCTCAGAGCGGACATCGTTGAGGGTCTTCTGTCCTGAGTAAAGGCTGATCTGGAGCGACTGGGCTTTCTTCTGCTCGTTGTCGGCGGTCGACTCATCTGCGAACACTGCGGTCACTGAGCGATCGACGCCTCGGAAGCGATGGTTCAGGCTGTTTATCATGTCGAGGAAGAACTGCTCAGTCGGCTTCTTGTTCATGAGTTCGACGTTGTCTTGCTCGCCTTGCTGTTGGCCTCGGCCACCTAGTCCGGTGCGAGGAATGACGCCTAACTGAGTCGGTTGAACTCCGAAGCACGCTGCGATCCGCTTGATGATGTATTCGTCGTAGTCCGACTTGTAGCGTTCGTCGATGGTCGGAGCGAAGACCGGGTCGAAGGACTTCGGAAGCATCTTGATCCGGTGACGTTCTGCCGTCTGGCCTGTCAGCGTGTCGTTGATGACGCGTTCGAGCTGCGACAGTTTCAGGTGATCGAGTTCGTCCGAGTCGGTCTTCATAAAGGTCGTCGGCATCGTGCCTTCGACGTACTCCGAACGCATCCACATCTGGCGCTCTAGGTAAATGTTCGCCATCGGGATCGCCTGCTCGACTGGGCTGTAGCCATAAGGCGTCCACGTCCGACGGTTCTTGACGAAGTAGGCCAGTTGATCGCGGATGTATTCGCCGTTCTGTCCTTCGTTGACGAAGAACTCGCCGTCATTCGTTGGCGATGCTTGGTACTCGCCACGTGGGAATCCCCAGAGAACTTGCTGAGCGAACGGTGCTGGAGGGTGCGGAATGTCGCCTCGGTTGTCGAGCAGGAGTTTGATCGTGGCGGTGTCGATGATTTCGAAGCCGATGAGTTTTTGTCCGAGGTTATAGCGAGGGTAAACCGCGATGCCGTCGAAGACGAAGTGGTTGTAGCAGGCCTCCATGAGCCATTCGGTCAGTGTCCGGTCGCCGTGAGTGTAAGGGTTCTCCCAGAACGCCATTGAGTCGTCGAGTGCTTCGCCAAATGTGTCACGTGCGATCTGATTCGCCTTAGCGTGTCCGACATTTTGCTCTTGCATAATCTTCGTGATCGCTTGGTCGCTGATCGTGAAGGACAAGTCTTTGCCGGCTATCTCAGCGGCTCGAACCTCGATGCAGCGATGGATGATGTCGCACTGTTCCGAGAGGGCTTTCAAGACTGACCACGGCGTCGAACGCTCGTCGAGGTTGAGGTTCCACGCTACGTCGTACTGATACTTGCGAGGCAATGCACGACCTGAGTCGTCGAAGACTGGGTCGAGCGGTGCTGGCAGGTACGGCATCGCTGGGCCGAGTTGCGATCCGAACGCATCGCCCGGACGAGGTAGTGGCATTGCCGGAGTGCCGGGAGTCTGTAGCAGGTTCTGTCCGCCGCCTTGCGCATAGCCGGACTGGAAGCCGGGCATCGTCGAGACGACTGCGCCACCTGCGGCAGTCATAGGGTTGATTGTCTTTGCGACCTCTTCTGCGATGAGTTTTGCGAGGTCGGCTTCTGACTTCTTACGATTCCAGAACGCCACGATGGACTACTTGCTGATCTTGGCGACTGCGACGGCGGTCTGAGCGTTGCGTCGAGTGGCGAAGTGGACGACCTGCGTCAGCACTGCGCCGATCATGCCAGCCGATGAGACTGCGGCCTGAACTGCGGTTGGCTCTTTGAAGCCGGGGTGGAAGAGAACGATCAGCGCCACGACTGCGGAGACGGCTGTGGTGATGTTGGCGACCCATGTGTTCGGGTGCTGGATGGTGGCCTGCGTTGCAGTCACGACTTTCTGCACGTCTGCGACGGCTGCTTCTGCCTTCGTCACGTCTGCCGGGGTGTTTGGTGTGCTGGTCATAATGCCTTCCTTTGCGTGCCGCAGTTAGCGCAGGCCGCCTCTGAGGGTCTAACTGGATGTCCACATACTACGCATGGAGGCGCTACTTCCGCGAACCAGCGATCCGCAGACGACCCGCGTGCAAGGTCGAGTTCCACGATTCCATGCACCATCGCATCGAGCCGGTCAGGTGAGACGCCCGAGTCTGAAAGCCAGCCAGTCATCTGATCTTCGAGCGCCGGGAACGATCCGACGTGGTGGATTCGGCCTTGCTCGTAGAGCGCCGAGACCGGCTCAGCTCGTAGTCGCTTGCCTTGCTTTGCCGTGACTTTCTTGAACGGTATGTGAGCCTCGACGCTGCGCAGAGTCGTCTCGATGAGGTCGCCGCCTTGATTACCTTCTGCCACTATCGGGCCGATTTCGCCCCAGTCATGCCACGCCTGCACTGCACGTCTGGCCCATCCGAGCGGTGTGTCCTTGCAGGTGCGGTCGTCGAGAACGTAGCCATGACCGTCTGAGCCTTTGCCGACGACGATGATGCCTGTTTCGTCTGAGTCTTCGCCTGTCGTGACTGCCGGGTCGATGGCGACGACGATGCGGACGAGGTCTATCTGCTCACTCGACGATAACGTGCTTGCGCCTGGCGGAGCGGATGCGTGAAGACCGGGGATGACTGGATTCTGCGTGCTTGGACTTGACGTGCTTTGGTTTGGGAGGTTTGCGAACCTTTGCCTTGTGACTCGATGCTCGTCGATGAGTGCTGCGTGCCATAGTGCGCCTTCCACGTCCGTGAGTAATTCGCCCATGAGTTCTTGGCGACCGAGGCGAGTTCCCTCGTATCGGTTGAGGATAGCGGTCTGGACTGATGGCGCAAGGTTGGCGAGGTTGTCGTAGGTCGTGCCTCTGGTGATGACCGTGTGTTCGTCAGCAAGGATTCGCTTCAGGAGTTTCGTCGGTCGAGGCGTGGTGGCGATGGCGACCTGAGGATGTTGCCCGAGGCGAAGCCCGAAGGCTGCTTGATCCCATGTGTCTTCATATTGCCATGCTGAGAGTTCGTCCATCCAAATGAACTCATGCTGTGGGCCTCGGAGTCGATCCGGCTCTTCTGCCGAGAAGAGTTTGATCCTGCTCTTATTTGTGAGCACGATTTCACCGATGCTGCGGTTGTAATTGCCGAGCATCCGATAACGGTTCAGGACTGAGAGGATTCCCGATTCACCCTCTGCGCACGTATCTCTGGCGTCTGCATAGGTTCGAGCGATGATGCCGCAGCGCCGTCCACCCTTCTCGATGGCTTTCCATGCCAGCCATTCGGCGCAGGATCGTGTCTTGCCAGCGCCTCGACCTGCCAGATAAAGCCAGGTCGTCCAGTCTCCGTTCGGTTCGAGTTGTTCCTTGCGCGCGACAGTGATCCATTCGAGCCGGGTCGCTGCGACGTAGTCAAAGTCGCTTGGCGTTGAGGGCAGCGGCGAGGGCATCTCTGATCCTTTGCTCCCGGTCAGGGTCGGCTTCGTAGACGACGATTTCCTCTTGGATTCGAGTTGGAGCGTTCAGGCCGAGTAGTCGAGCGCGAGCTTGCTGTACTTTGAGGATTCCGTTCACGGCGTCCATGCGTGCGCCTTCGTCGATTACCGGCTGGCCCTGATCGTCCTTGACGATGCGACCCGACGCCGACACTTTGACTGGCGGGTTCTGGATGACGCTTTGCAAGTACCGCTCGGCGTTGTCCAACTTCTCTAGTTCGATCTTCCTGACTGCCTCAGCACCTTCAGTTGGGACTTCGGCAACGGCCCTGGCGACCATCTTGTGTGCTGTGCCAACGGACACGCCGAAGCGGTCAGCGATCATTTGGTAGGTGTAGCCCAATGAGCGTAGGTCCGCAGCTCGTCGGTCGTCTGCGATCTGTTCAGGCGTGCGAACAAACTTGCCTGTCGCTGCGTGTTGCACGGGTTTTTCGACGGTCATAGGGTTTTCCACGGTATCAGTCTACGAACGAAACTTCCTCTCCGGTGGCTTCGTGTATTGGAGCGATGCCGGTGACACCCTGGAAACGGTTGCAGATGACGTCACAGTAGGC
>Ga0316222_1004624_pt1 | contig 12395 bp, 6 predicted proteins | sample TBH18011metaG_FD_206008 | JGI IMG/M metagenome (GOLD analysis project Ga0316222, IMG submission 206008) | Freshwater microbial communities from Trout Bog Lake, Wisconsin, USA - TBH18011 | ecosystem: Environmental > Aquatic > Freshwater > Lake > Hypolimnion/Profundal zone | place: USA: Wisconsin... | reverse complement strand
TGCGAATTTTTTCCTCAACAAGCCCACGCCCGAGAGGGCCATCCCCATCAGCATCATTGTCGCGCCACCATCGGGCACGGTGCTGAAGTGGGTGTCCACGCTGACCTCAGTCCCGGTGATGAGATCTTCAAGCGTCAGGTAGTAGCTGCTTGAGTTTAGCGGTCCCGTTCCATTGACGGTGAACGGATACACGTCCACGCTCGACGCCAAGGTGGTCGTCTGCGAAAAGAACGTGCTGCCCAAATAGGCGCTGGTGGTGATGGGACCGCCGCTGGCGGGACCGGTGGTAGCCAGACTAAACTGACTGGCCGTGGGCCCAAATGCGCCGTCCGAATAATAGACTTGGAGCGTGGTCGCGCCCGTGCCCGCAGTGGCATTGGCCACATCCAGATCCAAGCTCGGAGAGCTTCCACCCGCAATGGTGGTGCCGGTGGCGCTGATGTTTACGGTGTAATCACCAACCGTGCCGTTGAAGGTGGCGATGCCGTTCATGTTGTCTGCCGCAAAAGCCGTGGCACCTGTGGCTGTGTCAACCAGATACAGTCCGGCTGAAGAGGGAACTGCACTCGCCACTTGTGCGAGTCCAGCTACCGCCAGCACCGTACCCAGAACCGTTGTTTTCATTTTCATAGTACTCCTTTTTTGTTTGTTTTGTTTTGGCGCGGAAGAAAGTCCAGCGCCTCCTCGCCGATACTCATAGCAAGGTTCGTTCCAACTGATTCAGCCAGGTGCGATTTGGCACGCAACTGATGGCAGGTTCATCACTTGCAACCGGCTTATGGATTTTAAGGCGCCGCCAAATTGAGGTTCAAAGTGTAAACCATTCCTACAATTGATAAGAAATATTACCCCGCCTTCAGGTGCCGCCAAGCCGCCCCACGGGGTTGCATCTTCCCCACGTTTTGCGGCCAATTTGAATTCCGCAAAGGCATTAGGGTTAGGCGGCGGTAAGAGACCTCTATATTGATTGGCGATCTTAGTTAAGGAACGACTGCGACGGTGCGCCGTCCGTGCGGCAGTGCATCGGAAAAGGACGCAACAATCGCTGTGAGCGGCCCAGCCATCATTCTCCGTTTGGGCCTGACCGCTTCCGGGGCTGTATGCATTCGGCGAGCGGACGGACCGCGATCCGGTCGTCCAAGGGGTAGGAACGGGTGCCGGGATAGACCACCCGAAGTTCGTCCAAGGCGGCGTCGGTTATTGCCAGGTGCATTGAGCGAGTGGCGTGCGGGGCGTCCGCCCGCTTGAATTCCACCCCGATGCGCCGGCTGCTGATTTCCTCAGCCGATTCACTTCCGAGCCGCTGTGGACGGCGTAGAACCAAATCTGGTCGGGTGGTTAGGCCTGATTGATTTCTTCGAGCACAAATGAAATATTGCAATGCCATTGCCAAATATCAAATCTGTTCAATATCGCGAGCTGAATCGCTTTCATAATAGCTGTCACAATGCCCCTTGTTTTTCATGGTGGCACCGCTAGGATTCGAGCGTGGTTCATTTGCTTACCAGGTCGTTCAGGCGGGCAGTCGAACGCGAGCTGGGCTCCCCGCTTCGCATGGCTCCGCGAATCCCACGCCTCCGCTTGCGCCACCCCGAAGCCTGGATTAAATTGATATACTTTGCGCTCCGGTGTAGCGCGGTGATGGCGACGGGGTTGGCCATTCAGACTGGCGCCGCCTCCGCGGATTCCGGCCCAGTTCATTTGAACATCCAAGTGGGCAGCGCGGTTCGCTTTGCGCTAACCAATGTGAGCGGCGCTGAATTTCAGGCGGTTACGCCGCTGCGGCTGCAACTGCTGACGAAGGCGGGCGGCGCCGGTTGGTTGTCCAATACCTATTCTTCAGTCGTCGAAACCGGCGGCACTTTCCGTTGTGCAGGTGTGGTTCACACGCCTGCGGGCGGCGAATTTGAATTTGCCGACACATATCAACCTGGTTCCGAACCGGGGAGTTGGCTGCTCCAGCGCAGCGTGGCCGTGCTGGCAGCCGCCAGCGAGGATGCCGGGTTCCTCACGAGTTTTAGCGTTTGCGCCTCCTCGCCCCGGCCGCTTAACCAATATCAGGCCTTTATTCCTGGTATCTGGTACGGTGACAACCGTGCTGTGCCGGACGATGCGCTGGCGGCCGACCTCACCGAGAGCTGTTTCATCTGCCGTGAAGACCGCATGCCGCTGCCGCTGGTCATGTTGCGTGATCAACTTCAAGGAATCACGCTGACGCTAATCCACGCCCATCCAGACGGCGCCACTTGTCTGGAAGATTATTCAGCGGACCGCGTGGTGAACGCCGGCATACAAGTCGCTTCCCTGGGCGTGTCCGGGCAGGCTAATGCCGCCGTCACTCTCTGCTACCCAGCCAGTGAGGGAGAGCGCAGTTATTTGCTGCGCCGCAGCCATAACCGGGGCTGGGTGGAACGCTTTCACCCATGTCAGCCGGGCGTCAAACATGACTACGCCATTATTATTGCGTTATCTCAACAGCCCGGCTTTTCCCAAGCCATGCGACAAGCCTGGCGTCTGGGCTTTGCCGCCCTGCATCCGCCGGTGGCCCAAGTGGATATTGCCGCGTCCTACGAAGCCAGCATCCAACTCATCGCCCATTGGTCGCGAACCACCCGGGGTGCGCCGGGCGTGCCGTTTCGTTTGCGCTTGCCCCGGGGCGAATTGGAGGATGAAGAGAAGATCAATTATCAAATGGGTTTTGTGGGCCAGCAAATCCCGCTGGCCTACCACCTTCTGCGCTATGGCCTGCTACATACCAACGGAACGTTGGTCAGTCAGGGCGAAGCCACGGTGGATTTCTGGGCCGCGAAGGCCCCCATGCCCAACGGTTTGCCGCGCACTTGGTATGACACCTGGCCCGAACCGCATTGGCGCAATTACGACACCTTTCTGCGCGTGGCTTGCGATGGCATGGCCGGCGCCATCCTGGCGTATGACGCGATGGCGGCGGCCGGGCGGCCCCAACCCGGCTGGCTGGCGTTCTGCCGCGGGTTTGGCGATTGGCTGGTGGCCAACCAGAACACCGACGGCAGTTGGTATCGGGAATATCATTTGGACGGCACGCCCGCCCACCAAGGCAAACAGAATTCCTGCCACGCCATTCGTTACTTGGTTGATCTGTCCAAAATCACCGGTGACCGTAAATATCTCGAGTCGGCTGTACGCGCGGGGAACTGGTGCTGGACCAATACGCACCTGGCATTCTGTTACGTGGGCGGCACGGTGGACAACCCCAACGTCACGGACAAAGAGGCGGGCTTCATGGCGCTCGAGGCTTTTCTGGCCTTGCACGACGCCACCGGCGAGGAACGCTGGCTGTCGGCGGCCAGGCAAGCGGCGGATTTTACCGAGACGTGGGCGTATTGCTGGAACGTGCCCATTCCGACTGACGACCCGCGGGCGACCTATCCGCGCGGCGCCTCCACCACGGGCTTCAGTTTGATTGCCTGCGGCCACTCGGGGGCGGACTTGTTTCTGGCCGGAGCGCCTTTTTATTTCTACCGCCTGTATTTGGAAACCGGTGACGTCCATTACGGGGAAATGGCGCGGCAGCTTCTCCATGACACGCGGCAGAGCCTGGACCTCAACGGTTCCCTTGGCTATGGTTACCCGGGACTTTGCACGGAAGCGCTTTCCCTGGCCCCGCCGCGCGGACACGGGGTCAACACCTGGCTGCCGTGGCTGAGCTATAGCATGATGCAGCCGGTGGTGAACTTGGAGGAAGCCTATGGCTTGATGGATACGCCGCTCCTGGACGAAAGCGGGCGCCAAGCGCTGCTGATGAAAGACCGAGAATTTGGCCGGACCCGCGGACTGCATTCGAGCAAAGCGCAGGATTCCGTAAAGCCGCCCCGGGATTCATCCCCGTAGCCTCGTTTCATCTGGATTTCCTGGCTTTGTTTGCCTCGTGTCCAGCCGGTGTTGGCGTTCTGCTTCACTGACAGAGTTCATCCAATTTCTTAAAGCAAGGGTCAAGGCAGTGGACGCTGTTGCGTAAGGACCGGTGCGAATGCTGGCTTCCGCCAGCTCGATCTTTCCGCTTAAGGCCATTTGCACCACGTCTGCTGCTGCGGCGTGGAAGTCCGTGTACCGTGATTGCACCAGCTCGAAATGCTCCCAATCCTGCTCCGCCGGGGAAATCTCGGCCAGCCACAATCCCAAATCCGATTCATAGCTGCGATCGGCCAATTCCGGATTCAAGAAATGCCAGCCATTGCTGACGTCTTTCTCAAATTCGTTCTTCCACCAAATATGACCGCCAATAGCTAACAGAATTTCATGTTTCGTTGGCACCATTGCGTCCTCCTTTTTCGAACTGCGAGCATTAAGCAATGATCGCTCCTTCTTGTCAATGGTCAATCTGGGTGATGCCCTCGCGCCAAGAGGGGACGCGAGTCAAAAAGCTCTCGGCACCAAAGGTGCGCCTCAAACCAGCCTGGGGCGTTGCGTGGCGCTCCGGGTCTCTGGGGAGGGAGGGCTGCGGCATTATAAATAGCGCCTGATCTTATCATTGCGGCGGCTGGGCGGTGCGATATATTCGGGACACCATTGTGAGCAAATTATGAAAACCATCAAGAAAGACGAACTGTTCAGCCACTTGGGCGACTTTCTGAAGTCGAAGGGGATTGAACTGAAGGAAGGCAGCTACTCCGCGCGCATCCAGCAAGGGTGCAACCTCTTGGCGGACGCCATCAACACCACCCAGACGACGGTCAGCAAGACCAAGGTCAAGGTGGACCGCGCATTGGACGAACTCCGGCAGAAGATCCACGAAAGTACGGCCCCTCCGGCTCCTTCGGCCCCACCCGCAACGCCACCACCGCAAACCAAAAGCAAAAGCAAAAGCCAGGCCACCGCCCGCGCAAAATCCCCGCCGTCGGCACCCAAGAAAAAAGGCAGCCCGAAAGCTTGATCCCGCTCGGTTGCTGCGGGACGGAGCTCAAGACTCTTCACCACGGATAACACGGACGACACGGATGCAGAAGATCTCTTGGGATAGAGTTCCCATCTGTGTAATCCGTGTAATCCGTGGTCGTCCATTGCGTCTTGGCGCCTTTGCGTTGAAATCATTCTTTCATCCGCACATTCAGTTCCAGCTTCCATTTGCCGGCGCCGCCTTTTTCCAGGCAGCGCAATTCGAGCGTGCCGATTTCAGTGACGGCGGCTTGCAGGTTGACGGGCACCAGTTTTCCGGCGTCGCCGTCCTGCGCGGAGAGCGTGGTCTCGATGGGCGCCACTTCCTCCAGTTCGTCGTTGCCGGCAAATTCGTCCAGCATTACGCCGACTTTGTCGTCGCGGCGCAGCGAGCTCGAGAAGAAACGGAACCGGGTGGGTTCGCCGACGACGAGGCCGAATTCCTGCGGGGGCACGTCGGCGTGCGTGCCTTCCTCCATGCCGAAGGGGGCGACGCATAAGGCCCGGACGGGGGGTTCCATGCCGGGCACGGCGGGCATGGAGGTTTCCACGCCCACATAATAGGCGCGGGCGGTGCCGCCGCGAATGCGCAAACCGTGGCCGTGTCGCACCCAGCCGTAGTAAGCCGCGCCGCGCGCGACCGCAAGGTCCAGTTCGGCGCCTTCCAGTTCCTTGGCTGGTTGGCCGCCGTCGGCGGCGAGCCAGTCGTTGAGCACTTCGAGGATGCGCTGCTTCAGCGGGCCTGCCTTGAACACGCCGCCGTTGAACAGCACGGCGGTGGGGTGTACGAATTTCTGGCCGGCGACTTTCACCGGCGCGTCGTGGGCAGTGGCCATGGCTTGGGCCTGCCGCGTGAGGAAGGCCGCCAGATGGCGGGTCACGCCGGCGTCCTGGGCGTACGGCAACGCTATCTGCGCCAGCCCCGTGCGGCGGGCGGTCTTGGGCACATCAGCGACGTCCGTGCGGGGGAAAAAGCCGTCGGTCAACACAGCGGTCAATTCGTCGCGGGTCAATTCAGCTTTGATGGTGCCGCCGATGAGGGAAGATCCCCGGCCGGGCACCACGAGCGGCGACTTTTTCAGTTTCTCGTCGGCGAACATGTGTTCCTTGGCCTGCCGGCAGGCGAAGGTGAGCGCGTTGAATTGCCACGCATCAAGCTTCTTGCCGTCGGCGGCCAGGCGCTGATTGACCGTGTGCGCGAGCGCGAGGTCCATGTTGTCGCCGCCCAGCAGGATGTGGTCGCCGACGGCCACTCGGGTGAGGGCCACGTCGCCGTCCTTGGCGGTGACAGCAATCAGCGAGAAATCACTGGTGCCGCCGCCGACGTCCACGACCAGCACCACGTCGCCAGGTTTGACTTGTTTGCGAAAGCCTTCGCCCATTTTCTCGATCCAAGCGTAAAACGCCGCCTGCGGTTCTTCGAGCAGGGTGATATTGGGCAAACCAGCCTGCTGGGCAGCCTTCAGCGTAAGATCGCGCGCCGCAGCATCGAACGACGCGGGCACTGTCAGCACCACGTCCTGACCGGACAACGGGCTGGCATTGAATTGGTGATCCCAAGCCTCGCGGATATGGCCCAAGAACCGCGCGGAAGCGTCCAGCGGTGAAATGCGCTGCACATCCTCCGGCGCCTGCCACGGCAGGATGGGCTCGAGCCGGTTCACCCCGGCGTGACAAAGCCAGCTCTTGGCGGAGGAGACCAGTCGCATGGGCACTTTGCTGCCGTGCGCCCGCGCAAATTCCCCGACCACGGCGTCCTTGCGCTTTTTGTCCCAGGGCAACGCCAGTCCGCCGGCCGGGAATTCCTGGTCATTCGGCAGATAGACAAAGGACGGCAGCAGCAGCTTTTCCTCAATGGTGCCGACGCCGGTCACTTGCGAAATGGGGAGCATGGTTTGCTCCTGTCCGCGTGCGCTGGCTTCGTCCAAGTTGAAATAGGATACGGCGGAGTTGGTGGTGCCGAGGTCAATACCGATGGAGTAGCGGGGCATAGGCGTGATACGTAATGCTTGATGCGTGATGCGTGAGGGGAATCAAAGTTCCACTTCAGCGGGGGCGAGGACGCGGGGGTCCAGGTTTTCGGAGACCGAAGGCAGGCGCACGGCGCTGGCCACCCAGCCGTGATGTTTGAGCGCGCCGCGGAACGGCGGCTGGCCGGCGACATTGCCGGTGATGCGAATACGCCCGGCATCAAAGCCGGCGGGGAGGATGACGGAGGCGCCTTCTGCCTCCTTCAAGATCGGCTCCACGGTGAAATATTCGACCAAGACCTTTTTACATCCGGCATGAACCACGCGAGCCGCCGCGCCGACTTCCGCGTCCGAAAACGAGGCCACATTTTCCTGGAGGAAATCCACCAGTCGGCCTTCGCGCTGGAGCAAGGAAAGCACCAGCAAACCGGCGGCATTCACGCGCTCCGGGGGCAGGGCGGGTGCGGGGGCGGAAGCCGGAGGTGGCGGCGGCGCGGGCGCGGGCGCGGGCGCGGGCGCGGGCGCGGCGATGGCGCGGGCCACTTGCCCCGCAAACGCCGGCTGGCCCAGAATCCGCCAAAAACAGGTCCACGCCAGTCCAAACCGGCTGGCGATTGAGGGATTAGATTCGGAATGACCATCCATAGGCGGTGAGAATGCACAAAGAAGGCTGGGAAATAAAGGTAAAACGGGACCCGCCGGAGCCAAATCCAATGGCGCGGTTTTTCTGGATGGTGTAACTTGCCCATCACGCAGTGATGATAGCTTTTTCGACCATGCGCCATTTTCCGCCGCCAGATTGCTGGATAGGATATTTCCTGGCGGCCGTTTGCGCCTTGAGTGGCGTGTTCACGGAAACCTGCGCGCAGGTGAACTACACTGGCGGCACTTACCAGCAGAGTTTCGACAGCCTGCCTTCCACCGGCAGCATCGGCAGCTCGATCAAGTGGACCAACAATGTCACCCTGCCGGGTTGGTATGGCTGGTTCACCGGTGGCAAGAACGCCGCCGGATCTCCGACCATCATCGTGCTCGACGACGGCAGCCTTTCGCCCACGGCACAGCTTTACAACTACGGCTTGACCAACGGAGCGGGCAATTCGACAAATCGCGCCCTGGGGCTGCTGCCGGGAGCCACGCCAGGAAACGTCATGGTGGGGGTCTGCCTGTCCAACACCAGCGCCGCAACCTACAATTCGTTTACCGTCACCTATACCGGCGAGCAGTGGCGCACCGCCAACACTTCGCAAAGGACGCTGATTTTTGCCTGGGCCATCGGCACGCCGGCGAATTTGAACGACGCCACCGTGAGCTGGCAGGCCAACGCCTATTTGAATTTCATCTCGCCACAGTTCTTCACCAATAACGGTGTGCCTTTGAATGGCGACGACGCCACCAATCAGGTGAACCTCGCCAATACCGTCGGCGGGCTCGCTTGGGCGCCGGGCACGGCACTGTGGCTCCGCTTCACCAACCCGAATATTAACGACAATCAAGGACTCGCGCTGGACAATTTCACGTTTTCCGCCAGCACGAACACGGCGCCGGCTTACAACCCGGTGCTGGGGAACTTGTACAGCGAGGCGGCGGGCAACATTAGTGCGATGAACAATCTGTTGCTCACCGGCAACAATTTCACGACGCGCCAATTGCCGCAGGCCGCTTATTTCGCCCTCGCCCTCAACTATCCCGACCCCATCACGGCCGTGGCGACGGCGCAGAATTATCTTAACCTGATGTTCACCAAACAGGATACGAATCCCGCCGCCGCCACCTACGGACAATTCTGCTGGAATTATCAGGACACGGTCGTGACGGACGAGAATGCCACCGATTTCTGCTTCAAACCGCTGGCCGCCATTCTCAAGCGTTACGCCGCCCAGCTCGGCAGCAATTACGTCAACCGCATCAAGCCGATGATTACCAATGGTCTCGCGGCCGAGCAAACCCAGGGTGTGAATACCAACTACTCGAATATCTACTCCATGCGCATGGTCAATTGTCTCCTGCTCGGCGAAGCGCTCCCCAACCTCAACAGTTACCATGCCGGGCTGACCTATCTTTCCAACTGGGTCACCGACCTGGGCCGCGAAACCGTTCACGAATACGACTCGGCCACGTACACGACGGTGACGTATGGCAACCTGCTCATCGGGGCCAATAATTCCACCAACCCGGTGGCGGCGGACCAATTGCGCTCGCTCGCGAATTATCTGGCGACCGACCTGTCGGCGAACTATTTCAACGGCCAATACCGCCTCGGCGGTTCGCACAGCCGCGACTATGATTTTGTGAACGGCAACGGTTCAATTGATCATTTTTATTATCTCACGGGGCTGCAGTCGAAACCGGCCAATTTCGGGTCCTTCAGCGATGGCACCTACCTCTACATCAATGAGGTCGAACATGGCAGCCTGCCGCCGCTGGACGTGCTGGCTTGGGGCAATACCGGGTCGAACCTGGTGGTGAAATCCGTCTGGGGGCCGGCAAATACGCCCGGCCAGGATCGTTACAATTTTGTGACCCCCACTTATTGCCTTGGCAGTTCCGGCACTTGGTACGGCAGTACGCAGGACAAGGCCATTGCCGCCGACTTCACGTATTCCAACGCCCTGGCCCAGATCAGCGTGGTCTATGACCCGTATGACTCGCCTTATGGCAACGTCTTGACGGGCAATAGCGCCAACGAGAATAAACCCAATCACCTTCAATTCGCCGCGGCGAACGTGCAGGACCAGGGCGCCATCCTGAGTCTGGCCACGCTGGCGCCCAGCTTTCCGGCCGGAAAAAATTTCATGGGGCCATATACCAATATTTCAACTTCGGTCATTTTTCCCGACCAGGCGCAGGCCATCTATCTCAATGGCGCGGAGTTGGCCACCAATAGCGGCAACCTGTACGCGGCAACCAGCGGCTCGGTGCTCGGCGTCCAAGTCGGCAACACCGTGATGGCCGCGCGTTTTTATCGCGTGGACGGACTGGACGGTTACGCGCCGACCTACGCCGTGAAGTTTGACAGCGGCACTTATGACGGCGGCAACGCGGCGCGGTTTGTCGCCTACAGCTATATTGGACCCTCGACCTCGTTCAACAACGCCTACGCGTCCAATTGCCCGGTCATTGGCGTCATCCTCACTGCGGGCCTCTGCACGAATGCAGCGGCGGTGGCGAATTTTTTGAGCGCGGTCAGCAACGCGGTGGTGACCCTGTCCACCAACGGCACGCAAGCCACGGCGGCGGTCACGCTTGGCGGCACGGCTTTCGCCAGCACGCTGGACGCCAGTTCCGGCGCGGTCATTTCTCGCAAGGTCAACGGCACCAATTATGCGCCGCAGATGTTTTTCGTGAGCAGCGCCACGGGTGCCAATCAGGACCTGTTTACCCAACGCTTCGCGCGCATGTTGGGTTCGGGCTGGATCTGGACGCCATTGAGCGGCCTGACGAACACCGCGGCCGGTCTGACGAATACCTCGGCCAGTTACAGCACCAGTGGCGCGAACCCCGCGACCACGGTGACCAGTTATGAACCCATGGCCGCCAATCCTGACGCCGGTGGTTTGGTTTACCGGACTTTCACTGGCAACGCCGAGATTCTGACGCGCGTCAATCAGCAGAGCGACACCTCCGCGACCAGCTTTGGCGGCGTCGCCTTGCGTGAAACGCTGAATCCAGGCGCTTGCGGTGCGGCCGTCGGGTTCAGCGGATCCACGGGCGTGCGCTTGCTCTGGTGTGCAACCAATTCCGGCCCGGTATTCGCCATCACCAATTCCGGGTTCACTGCTCCGGGCTGGCTGCGCCTCCGCCGCACCGGCAGTGTCTTTTCAGCCGCCTATCGTAGCGACAATGGCTCTTGGCTGCCGGTGGGCACGGACCAAACCATTGTCATGAACTCCACCGCGTATGGTGGGCTGGCGGCGGCGGGCGGCCTGACGAATGCGCCTGCCACCACCGTCTTCTCCAATGCGGTCGGCAATTCCGTCTTTGTCCCCACGCCGGCCGCGCCCACCGGCTTTGCCGCCTCTGCCATCGCCACCAATGCCCTGGCCTTGAGCTGGACTGACAATGCCACCAATGAAACCGGCTTCAGTCTGGAAATCAGCACCAACGCCGGCGTGACTTGGAATTTCGTCACCACCACCCCTGCCGGCGCCACCAGCTTCACCAACTCAGGACTTCTGCCCGGTGCCATCTACTATTATCGCTTGGCTGCGGTTAACTCCGCCGGCGCGTCGGACTACGCTTACGCTAATGCCGCCACTTGGACCTTTTTGCAGGCTTGGCGCCAGTATTTCTTTGGCACCTTCAGCAACTCCGGTTCCGCCGCTGACACGGCTAACCCCGCCGGCGACGGCGTGCCGAACTTGCTCAAATACGCGCTGGGCGCCAACCCGCTCATCGCCAACACCAACGCACTGTTTGTCGCCGGTCGCGATGGCAGCGGCGATTTGACCTGCGCTTTTTTCCGCGCCCATTCGGATGTCACTTATATTGTCCAGGGCTCCACCAACCTCCAGAGTTGGTATGGGCTCAGCACCAATCCGGGAACCGTCGGCCAGAATTGCCTCTTTCCCGATCCTTTGGCCAACTACTCCCAACACTTCCTGCGGCTCGAAGTGACTGATCCCTAAACTATTGTTGCCGGACGAGCGCGCTCATGCAAAATCTTGCTGGAATCATCTCTGGGGTCACCTCGACTTCTATCGATTAGCTAATCCCAAAATGGAAAAATATTGAACCATTGGAAGGGATATTGCCGGGCTGCATGGGCGAGCCGCTGGGCGTATTCGGTTGCGTACGGGACCAGCACTTCGGTCCCGGCGCGCACCGTGGCGCGGGGAATGTGTTTGGCCGGGTGCGCAAAAAAACGGTAGTGGCCCAGCCGCTCGCGCACGGCGAAGGTCTGAAAAACCGGCGCGCCGGTCATGGCGGCCAGCAGATACGGACCGGCGGGAAAGCGAGCCGAGCCGCCGAGAAACGGCACGCGCACGTCCGTGCCGCCAAAGGTGCGGTCGCCCAGCAGCGCCACGATCTCGCCGCGCCGCAGCGCCGCGGCAATCGGGATGCTGCGCAGCGGATGACCATCGGTGGCCACCAGCTTGAACGTGCGCGCCGCCAGGGCGCGTTCAAACAGCCGTCGCATGCGGGCCTCGTCTTTTTCCAGAATGACCACATTGACGGTTTTCCCCAACCGGTTGAGAAGTTGCCCCCCCAGCTCCCAACTGCCCAGATGTGCGCCGAGCAAAATGACGCCCTGCCCGCGGTCGAGATACTCCGTGAGCAGCGAGGTGTTATCAAACGTCCAGTCCATCTTCGCCCGCCCCATGATCACCGCCACGCGGTCCAACAGGGTGACGCCAAAGGAGAAAAAATGGCGATAGACGAGCAGCGGCCATTTCCAGAACGGCTGCGGGCCGAGCACGCGGCGCAGATAATCCTTGGAGCATCGGTAGCCGGAGGGATTGCAGAGCGTGAAATAGGCGGCGACCGGCACCAGAAATGCGTAGGCCCCGC
>Ga0316222_1004621_pt1 | contig 12398 bp, 9 predicted proteins | sample TBH18011metaG_FD_206008 | JGI IMG/M metagenome (GOLD analysis project Ga0316222, IMG submission 206008) | Freshwater microbial communities from Trout Bog Lake, Wisconsin, USA - TBH18011 | ecosystem: Environmental > Aquatic > Freshwater > Lake > Hypolimnion/Profundal zone | place: USA: Wisconsin... | reverse complement strand
ATGATCGGCTTCTCTGGTGTGTTGGTGGTGGTCGGTGGCGGCATTTCCGGCCATGGCGGTGCCTATACGCTGCTGATGCTGTCCTCATCGCCGCTGATCGCCGCCTCCTATCTGATCAGCAAATCATTAACCAAGTATGACAAGCCCTCGGTGATCGTCGCCTGGCAGTCGATTACGGTGGCCATGCTGTCGCTGCCGATCGCTGCCTTCGACTGGACATGGCCGACAATGGCACAATGGTTTTTGCTGTTGCTCTGCGGCCTGATGGGCAGCACCGGCCATTATTGCCTCACACGCGCCTTCGTTGCCGCCGATATCTCCGCCACTCAACCGGCCCGCTTCGTCGATCTCGCCTGGAGTTCGGCGGCCGGCTGGATCGCGTTTCAGGAAGTGCCAACCAAAGAGACGTTGATCGGTGCCGCCATCATCCTCGGCGGCACCACATGGTTGGCGCAGCGGGAGCGGAAAATCAGGATGCAGCAGGCCTAAAAAAGCCGCAATGCGCCTATCTAATAAACACTCCGGAACGATTGAGCCGCCTCTCTGCCGCGCAGATCATTCACTCTGACAAAATCGCCGCCGCCGCATCGCCGTCAACACGCCCCTGGGCAGCGGAATCCGCCCCAGATCGAGCGGCTGTCGCGGTCTGCGCAGTCGGGGCTTCACCTCTCGCTTCACCGGCTCCGGCTTGACCACGCCGGGCTGCAACAGAGCCGTCTCAATGGCCAGCATCCGACACACTGGTCGCAGAATCCGCCCCGCCTGCGGAGCGGCCTTGAGCAATTCCACCATCTCCGGCTGCTGCAGGATCTCGCGCAGCTGCGCGCCATAGCCCGCCGCCTGATAGGTAGCCGCCCTGACCAGCCAGCCAAACCGCCGCGGCCACATCCGTACTCCGCGCTTGGCGACCACGCACACGCCACGTCGCACCCCAGGCACGCGCCGCCGCAGCAGCCCTGCCTGAAACCGCAGTGCCAGTCGTTCAAATTTCGCGGTGATATCGGCCAAACGGCGATGGAGCAGCATCGCCAGCAGCGTGTTGAACAGCCCGCGCTTGCTCCACCCCCCCACCGCGCCGCGCAGCGCATTCAGCACCGCCGACAGGCTCAAAATGGGGGAATGGGGCGCGGATGACTGCATCCACAACTAACAGCACGTTAGTTGGCATAACTCAATACAAAAATGCAGGGTGGGTGCAACCCGCCCGCCCGCCGCCGAGTCAGCGGGGCGAACCGGCGGATTGCACCCCGGCATTGGCTCTAAGCGTTACACCACGCCGCGCTCGCGCAGACCGGAAATTGCCGCGGCGTCCAGACCGAGCATGTCACGCAGCACTTCATCCGTATGCTCGCCCAAAGTCGGCGGCGAGATGCGATAATCGGCGGGCGTCTCCGACAGACGCACCGGATTGGCGATCACCTTCACATGGCCGCCCTCTGCTCCTTCGCGCGGCATTTCCACCACCACGCCGCGCGCCTGCACCTGCGGGTCGGCAAACACCTGATCGATGGTGTTGATCGGACCGCAGCCGATTTTCAGCCCTTCCAGCATGTCCACCCACGCGGCGGTGGTCTTGCTTTTCAGCGTCGGCGTTAGCGTTTCAGTGACAAACTGCCGATTGGCCACGCGGGCGGCATTGGTGGCGAAGCGTTCGTCGGTCAGCAGATGCTCAAGGCCGGTATTCTTACAGAACCGCTCAAAGGTCGGATCATTGCCGATGGACAGCACGATGTAACCATCGGCGGAGGCAAATACCTGATACGGCACGATATTTGGGTGCTGGTTGCCCAAGCGCGGCGGGTTTTCGCCAGTGGCGAGGTAGTTCATCCCCTGATTGGCCAGCCATGCCACATGGGTGTCGAGCATGCCGATATCGACCTGCTGGCCGATTCCCGTGAGATCACGGTGGCGCAGAGCCGCCAGAATGCCGATGCAGCCGTAAAGACCGGCATACACATCGGCAATCGGAATACCCACCTTCTGCGGCATGCCGTCCGGCTCACCCGTCAGGCTCATCACGCCGCCCATCGCCTGCACCAGCGCGTCATAGCCGGGGCGCGGCGCATAGGGGCCGGTCTGGCCGAAGCCGGTGATCGAGCAATAGACCACGCGCGGAAACTCAGCATGAATCTGCTCATAGCCCAGGCCATACTTGGCCAACGCGCCCACTTTGAAATTCTCCGCCAAAATATCGCAGGAGGCGAGCAATTGCTTCACCAGCGCCTGACCTTCCGGCTTTGCGATATCCACCGTCACCGAGCGCTTATTGCGATTGGCTCCGGTGAAATAGGCGCTCTCCCGCGTGCCCGGCATGAAGGGTGGCGCGAAACCGCGCGTATCGTCACCCGCGCCCGGCTTTTCAATCTTGATCACTTCCGCGCCCAAATCGCCCAACATCTGCGTGCAAGTCGGCCCGGCGAGAACACGGGTGAGGTCGAGCACACGAAGTCCTACAAGCGGGCCGGTTGGGCGGGACTGAGCCATTTGGTGTTTCCTATTGCTTGGTGGGGTTCGTCTTGCGTAGTGAATTGTCTATAAGACAGCAGTCCAAAGAGGAAACCCCCCAATGCTGAAAACCCTGACCCCGCAAGAACCCACACTTGACGAAAAGGCGCTCGCCCGCGCGCTGTCAGGATCTCATTTGATCGGCGGACACTTGGTCCCAGCCACCTCTGGCAAGACCTTTGCCGTCGTCAATCCGGCCACCGGCATTGAAATCGCCCGCGCGGCAGAAGGCGATGCCAGCGATGTGGACGTGGCAGTGCGCGACGCCAATCGGGCGCAGAAGGAATGGGCCAAGCTGCCATCGCGCAAGCGTGGTCAGTTGGTGTCGCAATGCGCGGCGCTGATCCGCACCCATGTGGAAGAAATCGCCCGGCTGATCGCGCTGGAAACCGGCAAGGCGCTGCGCACCGAAAGCCGCGTGGAAGCCAATTCGGTGGCCGATATCCTGGAATTCTTCGGCGGCCTGGGCAGCGAGATCAAAGGCGAGAGCGTCCCCTTCGCGCCAAACGTGCTCTCCGTCACCGTGCGTGAGCCGCTCGGCGTGGTGGGTGCCATCATTCCTTGGAACGTGCCGCTGCTGCTGATGACACTCAAGATTGCCCCTGCCCTCGTCGCGGGCAACACCGTGGTGGTGAAATCGGCAGAAGAAGCCCCGCTGACCGTGCTGCGCATCTGTGAGCTGATCAATCGCATTCTGCCGCCGGGCTGCTTCAACATGCTCTCCGGCTTCGGCCCGCAATGCGGTGCGCCGCTGGTGGAACACCCGCTGGTGCGCAAGCTCACCTTCACCGGCTCGGTTCCGGTGGGCCGAATCGTCGCCAAGGCGGCGGCGGAGAAATTGATCCCCGTCACGCTCGAACTCGGCGGCAAATCGCCGATGATCATCTTTGCCGATTGCGATTTCGACAAAACCGTCGCCGGTGCCCTCACCTCGATGCGCTTCACCCGTCAGGGCCAAAGCTGCACGGCGGCCAGCCGCATCTATGTTGAACGCCCAATCTATGACCGCTTCGTCGCCGCGATGGCCGAAAAGGTTGATGCGATGGTGATGGGCGATCCGCTGGATGAAGCCACCGATATCGGCACCATCATTTCCGACGACCAGATGGCGCGGGTGAAGGGCTTCATTGCCGAGGGACTCGCAACCGTTGGGGCCACCGGACGTGCCTGCTCGAAGCTGCCGAGCGATCCGGCATTGGCGGCGGGCAAGTTCATCCAGCCGCATATCTTCACCAATCTGCCGCCGGATTCGCATCTGGTGACGGAAGAGATCTTCGGCCCAGTCACCTGCATCTTCCCGTTCGATTCAGCCGAAGCCGTGCTGGCGGCGGCCAATGACAGCGAATATGGCTTGGCGGCGAGCGTGTGGACCAACAATCTCAAGATCGGCCTGGAATTCGCCCATCGTCTGGAAGCAGGCCTGGTGCAGATCAACCAGAACCTCGTGGTGCAGGCCAATCTGTCCTATGGCGGCGTGAAAAGCTCTGGCCTGGGCAAGGAAGCCAGCCTGGAGAGCATGCTGGAGCATTTCACCCATAAGAAGACGATTATGATGAACTACGCCTGATCATCTCAGCGCAGACAAAAACGGCCCGGAGCGATCCGGGCCGTTTTTGTTTGTGCCGTCTCTTACAGCCGCCCCGCAATGACCAATCCCGGACAGCCCACTGTGCGACATGGTGAACTCGCGCAGCACTGACGGGGTGGAGTGGTGAAAACTCACCCTAAAATCACCTGCTCCGCGCAACAAAAAAGCGGCCCGAAGGCCGCTTTTCTGGAGAGCATCTGACCTGAATGATCAGGCAGCGCGGCGGCGGCGAGCCACCACGAGGCCAGCAAGGCCAGCGCCGAGGATCGACATCGTGATCGGCTCCGGAACCGGGTCAGCCGACGGCACGAAAATCTGCACGGTGCAGGTGTTGGAACCGCCGGTATCCTGGCACTGAAGGCTCAAGGAGTCGGTGGAACCAATGAAACCGAGGCTTGCGTCAGCCAGAACGGTGCCGGTGAAATCTTCCTTCAGCACGCCGGTCGTCGAGGTGTTGGAGTTGTAGCTGATGAACTGGTAGTTGTTGCTCACCTGCTGGCTGAAGCTGAACTCCATCGAGCCGATCGTCACCGTGAACGGCGTCACAGCCTGACCGAAGGAGTTACCAACCGGCAGCACGTAGTTCGAGAACACGATGCTGGCGAAGTTCGTCGCGCCACCGGAAACGGCCACCGCAGAGCTCGGGCCAGACACGCCGGAAACCAGCGGGCCGGTCAGCGTGCCAGCGGTCGGCAGCGTCACGGTCGTCGCGCCGGTCACGATGTTGCCACCGGTACCATTGGTGGTGATCGTGCCGAAAACAGCGCCGTTGATGGTGAAATTGATCGGGGTCGCGTTGGCCGAGCCAACCAGGCCCGCTGCGATCAGCGCGGTTGCGCCAAGGAACTTCGAAACACGGGTCATAAACTCTCTCCGAGCAAAAATTTCTGTTACACCAGCGTATAACGGTTCGATGTGGGTTTGTGAAGACCTTGTTAGCTGTATCGTTAATTTTTCGCTCACGCACCTCAAAGCAAGGGACAAAATCCGTCATAACGTGACAAATGAGCCACGCCCCTACAGAGAATCTGCAGCTTCTTCGTGAGTCAAAACGGTGCGCAGAACCCGAAACGCTGCAAGTCCGGCCGGAAATCCTGCGTAGATGCATACCTGAAGCACAATTTCACGCAGTTCTTCTGCCGACAGCCCATTGTTACGCGCGCCGCGCAAATGTCCGTGCAGTTCTTCTTCACGCCCCAAGGCAGCCAACATGGCCACCGTTACAATCGAACGCTCCCGCAATGCCAGCCCATCGCGCGTCCACACCATGCCCCAAGCGGCCTCTGTCACCAAAGCTTGCAGCGGGGCGGACAGCGCATCTGCATTGCCCAAGGCACGGGCGACATAGGATTCGCCCATCACGCTTTGCCGCACCGCCAGACCAGCCTCGAATAAATCGCCTTGAAATTCCGGGCGACGATTCTGCGATTTGGTCATTGTTTTTGGCTTTCTCTGAGACGGATGAATTGCGCCGATCCTAACAGCCACACTGCCTGCCCGTCTGCCCCTGCTATTGTCGCACCTGACGCGGCACGCGCGACCAGGCGGCATACAGAGCAGGCACGAAGCACAGCGTCAGCAGCGTCGCCGAAACCAATCCGCCCATAATGGCAATCGCCATCGGCCCCCAGAACACCGAGAAGGTCAGCGGCACCAGCGCCAGAATCGCCGCCGCCGCCGTCAGCACAATCGGCCGCGCCCGGCGCACCGTCGCCTCCACGATGGAGTCGAACTGGCTGTGCCCCTCGGCCAAATCCTGTTCGATCTGATCGACCAGAATCACCGAGTTGCGCATGATAATGCCCGCCAACGCGATGAAGCCCAGCATCGCCACGAAGCCGAACGGTGCCCCGGTCAGCAACAGCGCCGCACTCACCCCAATCAGACCCAAAGGTGCCGTCAGCAACACCATCGCCATCCGGCTGAACGAATGCAGCTGGATCATCAATAAGGTGAGCATGACAAATACCATGATCGGCATTTGCTTATTCACACTGTCCTGCCCCTTGGCACTCTCTGCCACCGCGCCGGCGGTCTCCAGCCGGTAGCCGGGCGGCAGATGGGCCTGGATCGGTGCCAGTCGGGGCAGCACTTCGGCAGTGGCAACCGGTGCCTGAATGCCCGGCTTGGTGTCGCCGCGCAGCACGATCAGCGGGCTGCGATTGCGGCGATAGACCACCGGCGGCTCCAGCCCCCAGGAGAATTGCGCAATCTGCCCCAACGGCACCATGCCGCCACTGGCCACCGGCACCGGCACATCGGCCAATGCCGCGATATCGGAGCGCTCAGACTCCACCGCCCGGCCGATCACCGGAATCAAATCCGTGCCTTCGCGATAGGCGGTGATGATGCTGCCTTGCTGCACAGTGGCCAGCACCGCCGCGATGTCGGACGACGCCACGCCCAGCAGCCGCGCCTTGTCCTGATCCACCTGCACCACCACCCGCTTGCCAAGCTCACCCCACGAGGCCGAGACATTGCGCAGATCGGGCGCTGCCCGCATCGCCGCCTGCACCTCCTGGCCGATCTGGCGCAGCACCATCGGGTCCGGCCCCAACAGGCGGAACTGCACCGGGTAGCCCACGGGCGGCCCAAGCTCCAGCCGCGAGGCACGCAGACGCACATCGGCGAACGGGCCGCTGACGCCCTGATCAATCGCCGCATTCAGCTTAGCCAGCAGCCGCTCGCGATCCTTGATCGTGCGCATATTGATCACGAACTGCGCATAATTCGGCTGATCCAATTCCGGCGCGAAGGCCAGGAAGAAACGCGGCGTGCCGGTGCCGGTATAGGCAACCGAGGAGACAATGCCCGGATCGCCCTTCAACATCGCCTCCAACCCTGCCACCGCCTCGCTGGTGCCGACAAAGCTCGCCCCTTCCGGCAGGCGGACATCGACCAGAATCTCCAACCGGTCAGAGGCTGGGAAGAACTGGTTGGGCACTTGAGAGAATCCCGCCACCGCCAGCAGGAAGGCCGCCACCGTCACCCCGATCACCACGAAACGACGCTGCACACACCACACCACCACCGCCCGGAAGCGGCGATACAGCGGCGTGTGATACATCGCGCTCTCAACCTCGCTTTCCGTCACGTGATGCTTGGGCTGCGGCAGCAACGCCGCCCCCAGATAGGGCACGAAGAACACCGCCACGAACCAACTCAGCACCAATGCCAGCCCCACCACGCGGAAGATGTCGCGCGTGTATTCGCCGGTGCTCGACTGCGCGAGGCCAATCGGCAGATAGCCCGCCGCCGTCACCAGCGTGCCGGTGAGCATCGGGAAGGCGGTGGAGGTATAGGCAAAGCTGCCCGCGCGGAAGCGATCCCAACCCTCTTCAAGCTTCACCGTCATCGTCTCCACCGCAATGATGGCGTCATCGACCAGCAGCCCCAGGGCAACCACCATGGCACCCAATGAGATGCGTTGCAGGTCGATGCCGAGGATTTTCATACCCACGAACACCCCCGCCAGCACCAACGGCACCGAGATCGCCACCACGATGCCGGTGCGCCAGCCGAGCGAGACGAAGCTGACCGCCAGCACAATCGCCAACGCCTCCAGGAAGCTCTCCTGGAAATCATCGATATCGGAGGCCACCACGGCGGATTGATCGTTCAACCGCATCAATTGCACGCCCACCGGCAGCATCGGCGCGATCTCATTCACCCGCTGTTCCACATTGCGGCCGAGATCGAGAATATTGCCGCCATCGGCCATCGAAATACCAATGCCAAGCGACGGTATGCCATTCACCCGCATCGTCGAGGCGGGCGGGTCGATGGTGGTGCGGCGAATGGTGGCGAAATCGCCCAGGCGCAGCAAATGGCCATGCACCGGGATCGGCAACGCCGCCAACGCCCGCACCCCGTCCACATCCGGGCGGGTGCGCACGCGAATACGGTCATGCGCGGCATCGACGAAGCCGGAATCGGCAATCGCATTCTCTTTCTGAATCACCGCGTAAACATCAGACAGCGAGATGCCGAGTTCAGCCAGTTTGCGCACCGAAACCTCAATGGCGATCCGCTCATCCTGCGTGCCGTAGAGATTGATCTTGCCGATTTTCGGCACGCTCAGCAGTTGCTCGCGAATATCCTCGGCCACATGCTTCAACTCCGGCAGCGAAAACCCGTCGCCGGTCAGCGCGTAGACAATGGAAAACGTGTCGCCGAATTCGTCGTTGAAATATGGCCCTTGAATGCCGGGCGGCAGCGAGGGCGCGAGGTCGGCGATTTTCTTGCGCACCTGATACCACAGCGGCAGCACGTCGGCGGGCTGGGTGTCGTCACGCAAGGTGACGGTGATCACCGCGTGGCCGGGCTGGGTCTGGCTGTCCAGCGTGTCCAGATGCGCCAATTCTTCCAATTTTCGCTCAATCGGATCGACCACCTGCCGCGCCATCTCCTCCGAGGCAGCACCGGGCCAATTCACAACGACGACCATCTCTTTGATGGTGAAATTTGGGTCTTCCGCGCGGCCAAGCTGGAAATATGACATCACGCCCGCCACCGCGATGGCGATCATGGCGAACAGCGTGAGCGATTTGTGGCGCAGCGCCCAGGCGGAGAGGTTAAAGCCGCTCATCGTTCCGCCCCAGCCCAGGCAGTGAGCGCCATGTCGGGCGTAATCGCACCCGCGCCTGCGGTGATCACGCTCTCGCCCTCCTGCACCCCGCTGGCCAGGAACACATGGCCATCACGATCATAGAAGCCGACCTCCACGCGGTGCTTGCTGGCATGGTGGGTGGCCGGGTCGAGCACCCAAACGGCAGGGCTGCCCGCATCATCGACCAACGCCGCTGATGGCAGTGCCGCCACGCGACGACCGGGGCGGTTGACGGTGACGGTGGCTGTCATCCCGAGTGCCAACCGGTCTCGCGGGGCGTCTGGGATTGCGAGTTTGACGGCGAAGGTGCGGCTGGATGGATCGGCCAGCCCGCCAAGTTCACGCAGGCTTGCATGCAACACCAGATCGGGCAGCGCCCAGAGTCGCACGTCAATGGAGGCAGCGTGGCGCAGATCCTCCAGCCGGTTTTCCGGCACGTCAGCGACGATCTCGATCTCTTCGCTATGCGCCAGCGTCACCACTGGCTGCCCGGCGGCGACCACCTGCCCGGTCTGCGCGGGCACGGCGGCCACAATGCCGTCGGCATCAGCGGTCAGCGTGCCATAGCTGAGTTGATTGCGCGCCAGATCAAGCTGGCGTTGCGCCTGCACCACCGCCTCCTGCGCCACACGGGCGACGGCGGTGCGGCGATCATACTCCGAAGGCAGATAGGCGGCGGAATTGCTGCCAAGTTGCTGATAGCGGCGCAAATCAGCGCCAGCCTGCACCGCATTGGCCTGGGCCGACCGCAACGCCGCTTCGGCGGATTCGGCAGCGCGGCTGAGATCGGCAGGATCCAGTTCAGCCAGCACCTCGCCTGCCTGCACGTGGCGGCCAATATCCACCGGGCGGCGGATGATCTTACCGTTCACCCGAAAGCCTAGATCCGCCTGAATGCGCGCCTGCACACTGCCCGACAGGATCAACGGCAGCTGCGCATCGGCATACGCCACCACCGCCACCCGCACAGGGCGCGGCGGTGGCGCATCAGCTGCCGTCAGCGCAAATAAGATCGGCGGGAGAAGAAACACGCGCTTGCACAACATCGACAGACTCCTGGCTGTCGATGAGATACATTAACGATGTTCAGTTGACAACGTGAAGCTAGTGCGTATCCGCCGAAAAACCGTTGCTAATCATGCCGAGCAGCGTCGCGATCAGTGCATCCTTCGGCGTGGTCAGGTGGGCGGTTTGATCGATCAGCAAAATCGTCAACCCATGCAGCGCCGCCCAGATCGTCTCGGCCACCTTTGCCGGGTCATCCTGCCGGAACCGGCCTTCCTGCATCATCGACATCACGCCGCTGACCAGAATGTCGAACGAGCTATCCGCCTCGGGAATGTTGCTGCACGGCTCGCCGCCTGATTGCGGTGGCGGGCCGGCCAGGAAGGTCAGGCGGTAGCTGTCCGGTCGGGCGAGGCCGAATTCGATATAGGCGCGCAAACCGGCGCGAAACTTCGTCACGGTGTCTTCGCTGGAATTCTGGCTCGCTTCCAATGCGGCCAGCAATTCGGCGAACCAACCGCTGGCAATGGCGGCCAGAATGGCTTCCTTGTCGGGAAAATAGACATACAACGCCGTGGGCGACACCCCGACCGCTGCGGCAATCCGCCGCATCGTCGCCGCCGCTACGCCCTCTTCGACAAAAATCCGCGTGGCCGCTGCAATGATCTCACCACGCCGCGACGCTCCTTGGCCTCGGGGCTTGCGGCTGCGGATGGGACAGTTTGCAAAAAAATTGGACATGGCGACACAAGGTCTAAATGAAATCGCAGGACAGAGATACTGCAAGCACCACATATGCTTGCACGCTGCTTCTCTCCGCCCACCGTCAACCTTGCCTCAAAGGCGACGACGATTCCGCAATGCAAGCGCCGCGATGGCCGTGCCGAACAGCACACATGAAACTGGCTCAGGCACGCTGGTGTTCGAGCTCACCACGACGGTGTAATTCTGATAATTCGGTGTGCTTGGGTCGATTGAAATAATCGGGTCTACAGTGGCCGTGGCCGTCGAGGCATCATCATACGTGAACAGCATCACGGACAGCGTAATGGCCTTATTGGCATTGTCCGGCACTTGGAACTGAATTTCGCCCGTGCTGTTCAACGAGCCAGAGAGCAAAGTATAGCTCGGCGACCCGCCGCCACCAATTTGCACCCCCCCTCCGAGCCCGCCCCCGCCGGGGCATGTCTGTGGCGCGTTGGCGATGCAGGACGTGAACACCGGCCCCATCGGACCATACGGCGAATCATCAAACCCCAGCGCCGCAGCGGCATAATAATTTCCACCCGTGCCGCTCGTCTGCACGCTGGCCGTCAAATCCAGCGTGACATACTGAACCGGCGCTGGCGGCAGCGGCCCTTGGACAATGAAAGAATAAGTCTGGCTTGCCGACACCCGATAAAGCGGCAAGCTCGGATCGGTGGACGTCAGCACCGCCGCACCACCCGCATTCGGGCCGGTGATCGATGCCGTGACGACCTGATCGCCCTGATTGACGTAAGTCGATGCCGACAGATACGGCAGTGATACCGAACCGGGAACGGTGTCGGTGTTCAAATACTGCGCCACACTCGGCGTTTGGGTATTATCCGTCACCGAGGCAGCATACTGCGCGTCCGCAGGGGTATACGCCCCCGCGAGTTGGGCCATTGCCGCAGGAGAGCCAAGCACAAGCAGGCCCAGAACCACACCCGCCAAACAAAAGCTCTGCTTGCCTCGGTCAAGATGACATCCAGCCTTTGCCATCACGCCATCTCCGCACTAAACGAATTTTTCGCACTGTCATTACATAAATTTTAATTGAACAGACTGCAATGGTTGAGTCGAAAAACAGCATACTCATCAACAGAACAGCAAAACGGGCACCAAGGTCTCCCCTGATGCCCGTTTTTATTCAAACTTGAAGCGTGATCAATCGTGCTCGTAGCCGTAGATTTCCGGCAGAATGAACGTGGCAGCAAGCCAGCCCACCAGCGGGAAGATCGCCACAAACAGCGTCGCGCCAGCCTGCCCGATGGCTGCGAACAGCGACGGGAACAGGAAGATCGCCAGGAACGACGGCGCTTTGACGAACATATAGCTAAAGCCCGAGGCCGTGCCGCGATATTGCGGCTTGGCGACGACAGACGGGATGGTCATGCAGTTCGACGCATCCCAATAATGGCCCCACAGCATGGCGGCCGCCGCGAACGGCAACAGCATCGTGTGACCGGCGTAGATTGCCCAGGCAGCGAACACCAGCGCGAAGAACACGATGCCGAAGCCCCAGCGTGCAATGCCGCGCTGACCAAGTTTCGGCGTCAGCATCGGCCCAACCCAGCCAGCGATACCGGCGAAGGTGAACAGCACCATCGTCACCAGATCGGTGCCGAGCACCGACGACACGCCCACCATCACAAACAGCACCGGCAGATAGAAGCCGAAGGTGGAGAACTCGGAACCCTGGCAGAAGCAAGCAATCCAGCCATAGATCGTCGCACGCCAGCGGATCGGGTCGCTCTTCAGATCGGCCAGGAACTCACCGGCTTTCGGCTGCGGCACGAAAACGTCGTGATCCGGCAGCATGGCGAGCGGATCATTATACATGTCCATCGCCACTTTCTTTGCCTCACGGAACTTACCGCGACGCACCAGCCACACGGCGGTTTCCGGCAGGTCATGCCGCATCAGCAGAATGATCAGTGCCGGCAG
>Ga0316222_1004618_pt1 | contig 12410 bp, 7 predicted proteins | sample TBH18011metaG_FD_206008 | JGI IMG/M metagenome (GOLD analysis project Ga0316222, IMG submission 206008) | Freshwater microbial communities from Trout Bog Lake, Wisconsin, USA - TBH18011 | ecosystem: Environmental > Aquatic > Freshwater > Lake > Hypolimnion/Profundal zone | place: USA: Wisconsin... | reverse complement strand
CTGGTGACTTTAAATTTAAGGATATCAGAGGAGCGGGTGGCTCACCAACTCCTGATGGCAATGTAACTGCAGATGACAGAACTGTTATCGGAAATCCAAGTCCTAAATTTACTTATGGTGGTTCTATCAATATAACCTATAAGAGATTTAACCTGGGTATTGATGTTGGAGGAGTTTATGGTAATAATATCTTCAGAACCTGGGGGTCTCTGGAATCTCCATTCCAAAGGGTAAATTATCCTGAATTTAAAATGAACAGATGGCATGGTGCCGGTACTTCCAACTGGGAACCGATCATTAGCCAGGCAGACAGGATTAACTATAATGGTTCCACTTATAATATCGAAGACGGAAGTTATTTCAGGATCAGGAATCTTCAGCTGGGATATACACTTGATTCCAAATCTTTATCAAAATACAGGATTAACAACCTGAGAATATTTGCTAATGTTCAGAATCTGAAAACCTGGAAACATAATAATGGCTATAGCCCTGAATATGGTGGAGATGCCACTGCATTCGGATATGATAATGGTGGTGGTGCCATTCCAAGGATCACTTCAATGGGTGTGAATGTTACATTTTAATAATATTCTAAATGAACTATTATATGAAAAAAAGTATTAAATATTTCGGGAGCTTACTATTGTTGGCTACCTTATTTTTAACAATAGCGGGGTGCAGTAAGTTTCTGGACAGGAAACCATTAACTGCCACGCTAAATGACCTGAACCAGGGGGCTCTGGAAGCTCAGAGCCTTGGCCTGTACAATACGCTTAGAACCTATGCAGGTTTTTCTACACTGCCCTGGTTAGATTTTAACAGTATTCGTGATGATGATGCACAGAAAGGAAGCAGTACTACAGATGGTGCTGAAATCAACACAGAATTTGAAACTTTTAAGTATACAAAGGATGACTGGGGTACTGATACTTACTGGAATGATCATTATACAATGATTAATTTATGTAATAAAGAATTGTACTGGGCCGATTCACTGAAAGTTAGTGATGCAGCTTCCTTACGTAATGTTGGAGAAGCGCATTTCTTCAGAGCTTATTCCTTTTTTGAACTGGTGAAAGCTTATGGACAGGTTCCATTAATCAATTACTACTATACCAACGCTGCAGACGGAATCAGGCCCAAAGCCACTGTAGCAGCCATCTATGCACAGATTGATAATGACCTGGATTCTGCAGCAATATTGTTGCCTTTAAACTGGGAAGTAGCTGGAACCAACCGTTATCCTGGCAGGTTAACCAGTGGTGCTGCCAATACGTTATGGGCTCAGACCTATTTGTTCAGACAGCAGTGGTCAAAAGTAGTGTCTTTGTGTAATACTGTAATCAATTCAAACCAGTATTCATTGCAACCCAATTTTGTGGATATCTGGAAAGATGGTTTAAATGGAGCCGGTAAAAACGGACCTGAATCTATTTTTGAAATGCAATGTAATATTGGTGCCAATGGTGCCAACTATAATGGTACACAATGGGGTACAGGACAAAATGTAAGACAAGGTGGTGCGGATGTTTCCTGGAACCTTGGATGGGGATGGAATGTGCCCACACAAATATTGCAAAATGCCTGGGACCCAACCGATCCGCGTAAAGCATCTACCATTTTATATTCCGGACAATTTGACGGTGGCAGTGCAACTGGTGGGTATGGCGCTACTTTGCCTCCATACAACCCGGGTGTAGCACTGGATCAGCCTTACTGGAACAAGAAAGTATATTCTGACCCGGCTATGCGCAGTTATACCGGTGAAATTAACAGTAGTGGTGGTGCAGACTGGATCAACCACAGGATATTACGATATGCCGATGTATTATTAATGCTGGCTGAAGCGTCCAATGAGCTGGGAGATGGCGCCACTGCAGCTGCGAATCTCGAAAAAATCAGAGCAAGGGCAAGAGGAGGCAGTAGTACAGCACTTCCTTATGTTGCATATACCAGTCAGACTCAAATGAGAACTGCTATTAAAAATGAAAGGCGTTGGGAATTTGCTATGGAAGGGTATCGTTTTTATGACCTGGTAAGGTGGACTCCGGCAGCGGATGGTATTGATGCACCTTCTGCATTAGGTAGCCTGGGTTACCAGCCAAGAAATGCATTGTACCCGATACCGCAACCAGCAATTAATTTATCTGGTGGAGTATTGGTACAAAATCCAAATTATTAATAGTATTCACTTTACCCTGAGAAAAAATCAGGGTAAAGTATTACCAATTTAGTTTCACAAATAAAATATTTAACATGAATTTCATTAATAAAGCATCCAAATTAGCCCTTAGTGTTCTTACACTGGGTATGATGATTGCCGGTTGCCAGAAAATGGACAGGCCAGCTTTGGGTAAATACCCTACAGATGCCAATCCTCCAGGCGGTCCACTGAAATTTTTTGCTGCTTACGACGGATCCAATTCCAATCAATCAATGGCTGCTGTAGATAGTATCCGTGCCAATTTCGGAGTGGTATCAGGAAGTGGTTCTTTTGTATCAGGTGGAGTGGAAGGCAATTGCTGGTCAGGAAATTTAACCAGTTATATTGTATATCCTTCTGCCAATGATTTTGGATCTTCCACCAGTTTTACTATATCCTTCTGGATGAATATTACATTGGCCAATAAGGACAATGTGAATGCAGATGGCGTTTTAGCGTTAGCCAGCTCCAATAATTTCTGGGGAAATGTAACTTTCTATGCTGACCATACAACCGGAGGTAATTCTGATAGTATGGACCTTAAAATGTATATCAGAAATGGGTCTAATGATAATTGGGACTTTGCAGGATATACCGGCAATAACAGGTGGCCACATATGTATGACGGTAACTGGCACCATGTAGTTTTTACGTATGATGCTACCAGTAAAACAGGTACATTCTATCGCGATGGCGTTGTCTTTGACAAAAAGACCAATGAATCCTGTGCTTTTGACAGTAGCCCTGCACAATTTGTTGTGGGTAGTTTTGAACAGGCAGCTGGAGTGCAAGGATCACTGGCCAGCAATACCTGGATGTCCTGTTTTCCTGGAAAACTGGACAATATAAGATTATATGGTGTTGCACTGGCAGCTTCGGATGTTCAGGCATTGTATAATGCAAAGCATTAATAATTAATGTTTTGATTTAACCTTCCTATATTGTATTTAAAAGGGCTGAATCAAATTAATTCAGCCCTTTTTTTTTAAAGGATTAATAGACAAAAGATCATCTTCCTGAATTTTTTTGTATAGAACCTGCCATTATGATTACTTCAATTCCTCACCGCAGAACATTCTTAGTAATTGCAGCTATTCTGTTAAGCACGCTGTTATTTATAAAGTGCATTAATAATGAAAGTAATAAGGTAAAAAAAGAAATGGTAACCGTAGTTACAGATAATAAGTATGAAAAATATGCGGGTTCAATAACCTGTGCAAAATGCCACCAGGATATTTACAATAAACATATAAAAACTGCACATTATCTTACTTCTCAGAAAGCTGATGAAAAAAATATTAAGGGAAGCTTTAAACCGGGTGAAAACAGGTTTGCCTATGATGGGTATGTAAATGTAACCCTTGAAAAAAGGAATGATCATTTTTATCAGGTAGAATATGTTGACGGTATTGAAAAAATAACAGAACCATTTGATATAACTGTTGGCTCCGGAAAAAGAGGGCAAACCTTCCTTTACTGGAATCAAAATAAGTTGTTTCAATTGCCGATCTCTTATTTTACCTCTGCTAAACAATGGTCAAACAGTCCAGGCTATTCCAATAAAGTAGTTTTCAGGCGCCCAATTACTTCAAGATGCATGGAATGCCACAGTACTTATTTTCAGAAAATATCAGCAGAAGGTAAAGAGCCGGAAGATTTCTCAACTTCCAAGATTATTTACGGGGTGGATTGTGAAAAATGCCATGGGCCTGCTGCCAGGCATGTTAATTTTCAAACGCAGCATCCTAATGAAAAAGCCGGGCAGTTTATCACAAACCCATCTGATTTTTCCAGAAAGCAACAGCTGGAATCCTGCAGATTATGTCATGGGGGTAAGCTTTCAAAAACAAAACCATCTTTCAGCTTTGAAGCCGGGGATGCATTATCTGATTTTTTCAATTTAGATACACTAAAAAAAGATGTTGCAAATATAGATGTGCATGGTAACCAATATGGAATGTTAATAGCCAGTAAATGCTTTAATAAAACCGAAATGACCTGTGGTACCTGTCATAATCCACATGAAAATGAAACCGGTAAAAAAGAAGCATTTTCTCAGAAATGCATGAATTGCCATAATGAATCTCATAATAATTTTTGTAAAGAAAAAGAAAGAGTAGGTAGTAAAATAACTAAAAATTGTATTGATTGCCATATGCCCGAAATGCCTTCAAAATCAATAATGGTATTACTGCAGGGGCAGAGTGTTCCAACACCTGCTTCCATGCGTTCGCATTATATCAGTATTTATCCTGAGCAGACCAGTAAATTTTTGGCTGCCCGTAACAAAAAATAACAGGACTTTATTTAGGAAAATCTTGATTAACAGTTTATAATAATCTTGTATGTTTAAAAGAAAAAAAAATCTGCTATTTTTAATAACATGGTTTGTGTTTTTTATTTCATGTCACCGGACAGATACAGTATTTACCAGTTTACCGGCTTCCAAAACGAATATCCAGTTTGAAAATATATTGGAAAAAAAGGAAGGATTTGGCATTCTCTATTATCTCTATTATTATAACGGGGGAGGTGTTGCAGTGGGCGATATAAACAATGATGGATTGCCTGATCTTTATTTTACAGCCAACAGTAAAGGCCATAATAAATTATACCTGAATAAAGGGAATTATGAATTTGAAGATATAACAGATAAAGCCGGAGTGGCAGGTACTGCAGACTGGTGTACCGGGGCGACCATGGCAGATATTAACGGTGATGGTCTGCTGGATATTTATGTTTCAGCTGTTAGCAATGCATACGGACTGAAAGGGCATAATGAACTTTTCATAAATAATGGCGACGGTACATTTACAGAAAGTTCTGTAAAATATGGATTAGACTTTTCAGGTTATACTGTTCAAACCGTATTTTTTGATTATGACCATGACGGTGATCTGGATTGTTTTGTATTAAATGAATCCCAGCAGCCACATCAGAATATTGTTGATACCAGCCATAGAAGAGGATTTGATCATAATGCCGGGGATTACCTGTTTAGAAATGATATCAGCACAACAGGTAAGTTTACAGATGTGACAAAGACGGCTGGTATTAGCCAAAGTAATCTTGGATATGGTTTAGGACTTTCTGTTGCCGACCTGAATAATGACGGTTGGGATGATATTTATATTGGTAATGATTTTCATGAAAATGATTATTACTATGTAAACAATGGGGATGGAACATTTACTGAAAGTGGTGCCCAACATTTTAATCATTACTCGCGGTTTAGTATGGGGAATGATATTGCTGACTTTAATAATGACGGTCAATTGGATGTATTAACTGTGGATATGCTGCCTCCTGATGAAAAAACTTTAAAGACTTATGGCAGTGATGAGCATAATGATATTTATGATTTTAAAATAACACATAATGGATTTCAGCCCCAGTTTTCAAGAAATTGCCTGCAAAGAAATAACGGGAACGGAAAAAGTTTCAGTGATATAGGATTAATAGCTGGAGTATCAGCAACAGACTGGAGCTGGTCGCCACTTATGGCCGACTTTGATAATGATGGTAATAAGGATATTTTTATTTCCAGTGGTATTGTAAAACGTCCTGTAGACCTGGATTATATCCGGTTTGTTTCTAATCTGGCTGCCACTGTTAACAGGAACAGTTCCACTAAATACGACGATATGACTGTTGAAAAAATGCCGGAAGGAAGTTCCTATTGTTTTATGTTTAAAGGAGATGGAAATGGGCAGTTTCATGATATTGGTAAAAATTGGGGCTTAATGGATAAAAAAGGTTTTTATAATGGCGCTGCTTATGCAGATCTGAATAATGATGGCAATTTGGATTTGATTGTAAATTCCCTCAATTCAAAAGCAGTTATTTTTAAAAACAATACAACCGGGAAAAATCATCTCACCATTAGTTTTAAAGGTGAAGGGATGAATAAATTTGGCATTGGATCTAAAGCGTATCTTTTTTGCCAGGGTAAAATGCAATATGAGCAGTTAATGCTTACCCGTGGATTTCAATCATCTACTGAACCGAGGCTTCATTTTGGTTTGGATCAGTCAAGTGTTATTGACAGTATTCTGATTGTTTGGCCCAATCAGCAATATCAGGTAATTAAAAATGTGTCCGTTAATAAACCATTGACTGTATTACAAAAAGAAGCAGCTGGCAAATTTGAATATGATCAATTCTTTCCGCCTGCAAAAGAAAAGCTGGTCAATATTACAGATCAGATACAATGCAATTTTAAACATCAGGAAAATGATTTTAATGATTTTAATATTCAATACCTGATTCCGCATAAGGAAAGTACCCGAGGCCCCAAGATTGCAGTTTGTGATGTTAACAAAGATGGATTGGAAGATTTTTATGTATGTGGCGCGAAAGGTCAACCCGGGGCTTTAATGATTCAACAGCCTAATGGAAACTTTGTAGCTACAGATACTGCTTTATTTAAACGATTTGCAGTTTGTGAAGATGTGGATGCTTTATTTTTTGATGCCAATGGAGATGGATACCCGGATTTATGGGTAGTAGGTGGTGGAAATGAACTGCCTTCCAATGGGATTGCCAATGCAGACAGGCTCTATATTAATGATGGTAAAGGGCATTTCAGTTTTTCAGGAGATGCTTTTCAGCAGGAATACTGGACGAAGTCCTGTATTGCGGTAGCAGATATAGACCATGATGGGGATATGGATGTTTTTATTGGCCATTTATGTGACCAGACAAAATTTGGGCTTCCCAGAAATTCTTATTTATACATCAATAATGGAAAAGGTAAGTTTGATATTGCAGATATGCATACCATGAACCTGACGAACCTGGGTTTAGTAACAGCTGCCAGTTTTACAGATTTGAATCATGACGGATGGCCTGATCTGATTGTAACAGGAGAATGGATGCCCATGAAGATATTTATGAACCATAAAGGAAAGTTTGTGGAAACTGATATACCTAATTCTACTGGCCTCTGGCAATCATTGTATATAACAGATATAAATGGTGACGGGTTTCCAGATATAATGGCAGGTAACTGGGGACACAATTCAAAGTTGTATGCCGGTAAAAACGGGCCTGTAAAGTTATTTATAAAAGACTTTGATGATAATGGCAGAATAGAGCAGGTGATGACTTATTCTATTGATGGAAAGGATTACACTTTTCTACCTAAAGATGAACTGGAGCAGGCATTACCTGTTTTGAAAAAAGCTTATGTAACCTATAGTGAAGTTGCAGGTAAAACAGTGCAGTATATGTTTTACGATTTGTTCAAGGATTATGTGGAATTAAAAGCGGAAACTTTGGGATCTGCCTGTTTTATTAATAATGGTAGAGGGAACTTTACAAAACAGGACTTGCCATTTGACCTGCAATTATCACCCATATTTGCTTTTCAGCAGATGGATGATCATCATACTTTTATTACCGGAGGGAACTTTTTTGATGTGATACCATATGAAGGTTTTTATGATGCAGCTTCATTGTCAATATTTAATATGAGCAATTCGAAAAATACAATTACAGCTGATCAGGTTAAAGTACTGGATATTAAAGGTCAGGTAAGGGATTTAAAATGGATTAAAACAGCTAAATATGGTAAGGTATTAATGGCAGCTAAGAATAATGACAGAATTGAGTTTTATCAAATTCAGAAATAATAAGAACAGTTTATGCAAAAATCAGTTTATACTTCACTTGTTGTTATTACAACTGTACCTACTACCTTTATGATTAATAGTAACACTATTAATGGAATGATTCCATCAGTTTCGATATATAATATCAATCCTGTAATAAATATCCAGTTTTCTGCAGCAGTGAAGAGATCTGTTGTTGCAGCTTTTTCAACTATACCTTTCACACCTGTTGTATCAATGAATGCATTGAAATTTTTCTATTATAAACTGGGGGATAAAATATGGGGGAATTATGGTTTTTATGATGCAGTTAATACCAGTTTTTACTTTTAAAACGATGGATATGAAAAAGTATGCCCTTCTATTATTTTTATGTTCCTCTTTAATTGGGGAGGTGACCAATGCACAAAAAAGTATTTCAGATACTGCATTACTTGAATTGGTTCAAAAACAAACATTCCGCTATTTCTGGGACTTTGCCCACCCTGTTAGTGGTATGGCAAGAGAAAGAAGCAATGTGAGTTACGGATATGGGGATGAAGTGGTTACTACCGGAGGTACAGGCTTTGGGATAATGAGTATAATTGTAGCTACAGAACACCAATGGATTAAACGGGATACTGCAGCCCGCCATTTACTGAAGATGGTACTTTTTCTGGAGAAAGCAAATTCCTATCATGGTGCATTTCCGCATTGGATGAATGGGGCAACCGGAAAAACCATACCCTTTGGGAGGAAAGACGATGGGGCAGACCTGGTAGAGACCTCTTATTTATTTGAAGGACTTTTATGTGCCAGACAATATTTTAATGCGGATAATGCTGTAGAAAATGAATTGAGAAACAGAATTGGATGGATGTGGAATGATATTGAATGGAACTGGTTTACGAATGGGCAGAATGTTTTATACTGGCACTGGAGCCCCAACAACGGTTGGGCTATGAATTTTCCTGTACATGGATTTAATGAATGCCTGATTATGTATGTGCTTGCAGCTTCTGCAGAGCGTTATCCTGTTAGTGCTGCAGTATATGATAAAGGATGGGCACAGGGCAGCTTTTTTAAGAATGGAAAAACATTTTATGGTCATACCCTGCCACTGGGATTTGATTATGGCGGTCCTTTGTTTTTTTCGCATTATTCATTTTTGGGATTGAATCCTAAAGGGTTAAAAGATAAATATGCTGATTACTGGATGCAGAATAAAAATCATACTTTAATTAATCATGACTATTGTGTAGCAAACCCGGGTAAGTTTAAAGGGTATGGGGAAAATTGCTGGGGATTAACTGCCAGCGATACGTATAATGGATATGATGCTCATTCTCCCACCAATGACCATGGTACTATCACACCAACAGCAGCATTATCTGCTTTCCCTTATACACCGGAATATTCCATGAAAGCATTAAGACATTTTTATGAAGATCTGGGAGATAAAATTTGGGGAAAATATGGTTTTGTAGATGCTTTTAATGAAACAAAAGGCTGGTATGCCAAATCTTATCTGGCAATAGACGAAGGCCCGATTATAGTAATGATAGAAAATTACCGATCAGGGTTGTTATGGAAATTATTTATGTCTGCTCCTGAAATACAAAATGGGTTAAACAAATTGGGGTTTGAGTATAAAAAATAAAGAAGGATGCCATACAGGTTAATTATTTTAGTGATAGGATTGTTTGGATGGCAAGTATTACCAGCACAGAAAACCACAGGAAAAAAAAGTCTTCCAGGAGGGGGTGATGTACCAACAGTTGGTATTGTGAAAAATATTTCTGATTCTGTATTGCTGACGATTGTCCAAAGGCAAACTTTCCGTTATTTCTGGAATGGTGCACATCCGGTAAGTGGATTGGCAAGAGAAAGAAGCAATACTGTAAAAGCATTATACTATTGGGATTATATTAATGAAGCAGAGGATGAGCCGAATTTAAGTGAATCTAGTTTTGGTAAAGATGCATGTGCTATAGGCGGAACCGGATTTGGCATTATGGCCACTGTAGTTGCGGTGGAAAGAAAATGGATAAGCAGAGATACAGCGATATGGCGATTGATAAAAATTGTTGATTTTCTGGCTAAAGCAGATTGTTTTCATGGGATCTATCCACATTTTATGAATGGAACTACCGGTAAAACCATCCCATTCGGCAGGCTGGATGATGGGGCAGATATAGTGGAAACCTCTTATTTACTGATGGGATTATTATCTGCCCGGCAATATTTTAATGGTAATACGGTTGAAGAAAAATATTTCAGGAAAAGAGTACAACAAATTTGGGAAGCGGCCAATTGGAACTGGCATACCAATAACAGTAACCAGTTGCTGTACTGGCACTGGAGCCCAGCTAATAATTTTGACATGAATTTTCCCGTATACGGTTGGGATGAAGCTTTAATTACTTATATTATAGCAGCTTCCTCACCCTATCATCCTATTTCTAAAGACGTGTATGATAATTGCTGGACTAAAAGTACCAGTTGGAAAAATGGAAAAGAATACTATGGGTTAATATTGCCACTTGGTAATTTTGATAAAGGAGGGCCTCTTTTTTTTGAGCAATATACTTTTATGGGTATTGATCCGAATGGACTGAAAGATGACCATGGAATTGATTATGCCCAGCAAACCAAAAACCATACGCTCATCAACAGAGCATACTGTATAGAAAACCCATTGCATTATAAAGGCTATGGTGCCGATTGCTGGGGATTAACAGCTGGTGATAGTTATAAGGGTTATGTAGCCCATTGTCCGGAAGTGGATAAAGGGGTGATTCAACCCACAGCAGCTTTGTCATCTTTTCCTTACACGCCTGAATATTCCATGCAGGCTTTAAAACATTTTTATTATGATTTGGGAGATAAGATCTGGAGTGCCTATGGTTTTGTGGATGGATTTAGTGAAACCCATCAATGGTATGCTAAATCACATCTGGCTATTGATCAGGGGCCAATTGTAGTGATGATTGAAAATTATAGAAGCGGGTTATTGTGGCGATTATTTATGTCGGTTCCGGAAATACAAAATGGGCTAAAAAAATTGGGGTTTAAAAGCAATTATTTCCAATAAAACAGTTGAATTATCTAAAGGGATGCTTATATGAAAAAGTGCTTCTTTATACTTTTGTTTATTATTTATTTATGTGGAATAGAATTGCCTGTAATGGCACAGGTAACTGCTTTTCCTGAAGTATGGAAATATAAAGAGGGAGATGATAGCAGTTATAAAAATATGGGACTTAATGATCAGCAATGGCAATCTGTTCCTGTAAATAAGGTACATAATCCTCTTACCATACAGCATCCGCATACATTTGGTTGGTTCAGGGTTTCATTTGATTTAACCACTATTGAAACAAAGCAGGACCTTATATTTTTACTGGGAACTATTGATGATGATGACGAGACTTATTTAAACGGAGTTTTGATTGGAAAGACCGGAAAGTTTCCACCCGGTGATGAAACTGCCTGGGATATTCAAAGGAATTATTTAGTTAAAAAGGAATTGTTAAAACAGCATAATGTATTGGCTATCCGGGTATTTAATGCAGGTGCTGACGGTGGAATTGCAGCTGGTACAGGAATATATAATCCTAAACTATGCTACCTGTCTGCAGAAGGGTTTACAAAACTTAAGCAACAGTTAAGCCGGCAAAAGAATTCTTATCAACAATTAACTACTTCCAACGGATTGATTGCTGCTGTATACAATTATAAAACAGATCAGATTGAATCTGTGTATCCGCATATATTCACTGCATATGATTCTGCAAAATTTGTTCAGCCATTTGCAGTAAATATTCACCTTAAAGGTGGATATAAACCTATTAATGTCAGGTATCTGAATAATACCCATATTATTGAAGTTGACTATAAAAATTTTAAAGTAGATTATTTTGCTTCTTTTATTAATCCTGAGAAAATATTGTATGCCGTGTTAAAAGGGAAGCTTGCAATTATTCAGCACATTAGTTTTCAATCTGAAAAAGGGAAAGGAACATTACTCTCTAATGCATCAACAGGCATCCTGAATGGGGATCATAAATATTTTCTTTTTTCCTTTAATGATTCTTTACACCAGAATACTGATGTATATAATACTGCTTTAATGAGGGTACGGTCTTCATCCAATGAATTAATAAGCGAGGAGCTGTTGTTCATGAAAAATCTATTCTCAAACTGTCATTTTCCAGCAATCCTAAACAAACAGGAAAGAAACCTGGCAGAACAATCTGTTGCTATTCTAAAAATGAGTCAGGTGAGTTCAAAAGAAATATTTCCTTTATCTCATGGACAAATTTTGGCTTCTCTGAGACCGGGCAACTGGGCCATATCCTGGGTAAGGGATGCCAGCTATAGTATAGAAGCAATGAGTACATTGAAGATGTTTACAGAAGCAAGGAACGGACTGGAGTTTATGTTACTTGCAGCACCCACCAATCAGTTCATCCATTATTTTCATTCCGATCAAAAAGATTATGGGATTAAAGTACCTTATCAAATATCTGTAACGCGTTATTTCGGGAATGGACGGGAAGAAAGTGATTATGGTGAAGACAATGGCCCGAATATAGAACTGGATGATTTTG
>Ga0316222_1004616_pt1 | contig 12414 bp, 10 predicted proteins | sample TBH18011metaG_FD_206008 | JGI IMG/M metagenome (GOLD analysis project Ga0316222, IMG submission 206008) | Freshwater microbial communities from Trout Bog Lake, Wisconsin, USA - TBH18011 | ecosystem: Environmental > Aquatic > Freshwater > Lake > Hypolimnion/Profundal zone | place: USA: Wisconsin... | reverse complement strand
AGAATCGTGGACAAATTTGTTGAGCGTAAAACCACGCTCAAAACCGGGGCAGCGCCGGTCAGCTGCGCGACCGAGCATCACCTTAAACTCGATCCTTTATTGTCTTGACTATAGGGTCCACTTAACCGGGGGAAAAGTTCATCTGGTCGCGAGGAGATGCAACTTCCCCGTGAGAAAAGTTCATCTGGTCGCTAGGAGATGTAACTTGCCCGGGGGAAAAGTTCATCTGGTGGCAAGGAGATGCAACTTGCCCGGGGGAAAAGTTCATCTGGTGGCAAGGAGATGCAACTTGCCCGAGGGAAATGGTCACGGGCTTGACTTTGCGCGCACGCCGGTTAATATTTGCCAACACTAATAATCGCAATAAAGGGAGGGTGCGCTCTTGGCAAAACGCAAAGCCAAAGACGACGGGTTCAACACCAGCGTGCCTGACCTGATCGCACAGTTTCGGGACAGCATAAAGCTTTTTCTAAACCATCCTGCGATTCCGTCCCCCTGGCCGGCGTGGGTTCCCTCTCCGGCACACCTGGATTGGAGGTTAAATCAACTCGAGGAGGCCCAGCGGGAACTGCACCTGGACGAGGTATCCGGTATGGCTCGGGAACCCGACCCGGACCTGGTGCCCAACATTAAGCGGCGCGACAAAATTCGGCGGGAGCTAAAGACCGACATGGCGAAACGCCTCAGATACGTCGAGCAGGCGCTGACGGGCTCGGGCCCACCCCATGACGCTGGCATCCAGGTTCTGGGATTGGATCGACCGGCTCACCGAGGCCCGGGACGCATATTACCAAGAGGCGATCGAGCGGTGTGAAGAGCCGCTGAGAGAGTGGAGAGGTACCGACCATAAGGTCGTATCGCTCCAGCCTCCCGCAGACCGGCGCGCTGACATCGAGCTGGTGGAGACGACCCTCGCCTGCCTGCGCCTGTTGAAGGAAATGGACTAGCAGATTTTAGGTCCGCTCGTGGGAATATTAGGTTCGACCGCGCGCGGCGCTGGGGAGAAAGACGCCGGCGCCAAAGCCCTGCGGGCAGCGGAAGTCGCGGGAACAGGAAAATGGCGCGTCGCAGTTGTACCCCAGAGGGGCCAACGGGACGCCCCTGAAATCCTGCGTAACTCTAAAACCACAACTGTATAAGGTGAAGAGTCCTGCCATTTTCCGAAGGATAACCTTGAGTATTTATTCGATATATCCTCGTTGCTCAGGATTTCAGGGGCGCCCCCTTAAAATCTTGCTCCTTTGGGAAGCGGAACTGCTGCGGATAATTGGCTAACCCGAAAAACAGATGGCAAGTGAGGCGTTACCGTATTGCAGAAACAGTTGATCTTTCGCAGCCCCCCGGCAGAGCCGGGGGACTGCTTGGAAGAAATCACTGCACTGAAGAACTGCATGTTTTATCGGGTTCATCGGGTTAAGATTTACATAGCCGCAAAATAACGTTCGAGCCCCTTCGGGTCCTTTGCCCATAATTCGGCCAACTCTGATGACATGGGGTCGGGGAAAATATCTTCCAAGCCGGCAGCGACTCCATGGACTATGTTTTCCGCTGCTGCCCGCACACTGGTTTTAGGCAAGTCAAGGCCACGCGACATGTCGGTGTCAATCGGGCCCGGGAAAATACCGTGCACCGAAATGTTTTTGGCCTTCAATTCCGTGCGCATAGCCTGAGTTGCCGAATAGAGCGCCGCTTTCGATGCGCTATAACCGCCAACGCCGGCCATGCTGGCGAGTCCAATTATTGAGATGACGTTGGCAATCGCGCCGACACCTTTTTTCCCAAGCACAGGTACGAAGGCGCGTACTACATTGAGCGTTCCGAAATAGTTCACGTCCATATCATGCTTCAGCAGGTCGAACTCGCCCGCAACAATCGGAGCAAAAGACGCAACACCGGCATTGTTAATCAGCACATCAACATCATTCGCATATTCAACGGCACTCCTGATCTGTGCACTGTCAGTAATATCGAGTTTTACCGGCACTACACGAACATCACCGAATTTTGGCAGGCCTTCTACATTACGCGATGCAGCGTAGATTTTTTTGACTGGTTGATTGAGTAATGTCTCTACGATTGCTTTGCCGATACCCCGATTAGCGCCGGTTACGAAGATAATTTTGTTTTCCAGATTCATGGTCCTTCTCCTTTATGATTGGATTTAAGCTAGGCGGTTTTTGGTGTCCGCTCACCGTCCGGAATAATGATACAACATCTGCTTTACTGTTAGATTTTTAGCAATATTCAAATCATAGATCCAATATATTATGCTATATGTGAGCAATGTAGAATGGCACCAAGCTCAATATGATGCGACGCATTGTGCCGTGACTCATCCCTTGTCATTCTTTATGTTTCGGCCATAAAGATACTACTGCAAATAAGGTCCATAACAGTGCAACTATCAATATGAGAAGTTTCATTGCAACTCCTGTAATCGGTTGACTCCCTGCGGATTTCCTCACGGGGAGGGCAAACGCCCCCCTGTGACAATTGTTGGCGAACCTGTCATCCCCACTGTCACGGTCTATCCCTCCATCCGCCGCCGGCGGCGGCAAAAACATCCACCAGGTCATTTCTCAAACTGGCATCGGATGCCGCAAGGCTGGCCTCGGAATCGAGCCTGTTCCGCACGGCCACCAGGACGTCGAGTAGGCCGGTATAGCCGTTTCTATACTGTTCCATGGCAATATCAGCCGCCCTGCGATTTTGTTCGACTCCATTTACCAGTGAGGCGTTGCGGGTTGTTTCATGCAGATAGCCGGACAACGCATTCTCCATGTCAGCCAGTGCCTCCAGAACCGTTTGCTGATAGTGGAGGAATGCCTGCAGTTGTTGGGAATCGGCAGCTGCGATACGGGATTTAATCGCACCGAAATTCAAAATCGGCTGCACCAGGTTGATACCGATCCCCCAGGGAGTTGCCGTAAATGGCGTGGAAGCCTGCGCACCGAACAAGGCCGTCAGGGATATGTCGGGAAACAGCTCGGTTTTCGCGGCATCCTTTGCGGAAATGCTTGCCGCAAAGTTGCGCTCTGCAACCCGCACGTCGGGACGCGCAGCCAGAACCTTGGCCGGCGCAGCAATAAGTATATGATGGTCCAGAGGCCTCAGCTGCTGAACGGTCGCGAGCACGCTGTCCTTAGTGCCGGGTGGATACCCCAAAAGGACGTTCAGGCGGTTGCGCGAGGCATCATAGGCCGCCTCCCAAGAGGGGAGCAGTGCCTCGGTTGTCGACACCTGGGCGCTGGCGCGCTGGACATCGAAGTCGCTAGCCAGACCTCCCTGCATTTGGGACCGGACCAATTCCAAGGTCTTTTTTTGCGTATCCAGGTTTTGTCTGGTTAAGGAGAGTTGGCGCAGGCTATTGCGCATATCGAAATAGTTGCGGGCGACCTCTACCAGCAGTCCGACCCTGACGGCGCGCTGGCTTGCAGCGACGGATTCCCAAATGGCGCCGGCCTCTCTAGCACGGGCTCGGTTGCGCCCGAAGAGATCGATTTGCCAGGAAGCCTCCAGATTTAACCCTGCGATACCTACAGCCTTGTTGTTGGTGGCATAACCCTGGTTGCCGCGCTGCGCACTGGCGCTCGCCTTTACTTCCGGAAAGAGGCGTGCCTCAGCGGCGCCGCGTCCGGCCCGAGCTTCTTCCACCCGGGCCTTGGCGATTTGCAGGGTCTTGTTGTTGGCAAGAGCTTCAGCGATAAGGAGATCCAGCGTCGGGTCTCCGAAATGGTGCCACCATTGATGATCGACCGCGGCTTCCGGGTCACTGGCAAGCGGTGCCTGCAGTGCCGCAGGCAGACCGTTCCAGGAAAGAGGTGCGTCAATTCCCGAGCGCTGCGGGCCGACCGGCCCGACACATCCCAGGAGTGTCAGAAACAACAGAAAGCTAAAGGGGACTACCCGATTGAGATTACGCATGATGATGTACCTTATCCGTTCCCGTGATACGCTTTTCCAAGGTGCGCAGCAGCACGTAGAATACCGGTGTTAGAAAGAGTCCGAAGAAGGTGACCCCCAGCATGCCCGAGAAAACGGCCACCCCCATGGCATGGCGCATTTCGGCCCCCGCGCCCGATGACAGCACCAGCGGCACCACTCCCAAAATGAAGGCTAACGACGTCATCAGGATGGGCCGCAGCCGAAGGTGCGCGGCCTCAATGGCGGCCTCCAGGGTCCGCTTGCCAGCTATCTCGAGGTCGCGGGCGAACTCCACGATCAGGATGGCGTTTTTGCAGGCAAGTCCCACCAGGACGAACAGGCCGATCTGGGTAAAGAGGTTGTTTTCTCCCCCGGTGAGCCATACCCCGAAGATAGCCGACAGCAGGCACATCGGCACGATCAGGATGATGGTCAGAGGGAGGAACAGGCTCTCGTATTGCGCGGCCAGTACCAGGAAGACGAGCAGCACACAGACCGGGAACATGTAGAGTGCCGTGTTGCCGGAGAGCATTTGCTGGTAGCTCAGTTCGGTCCACTCGAAACTCATCCCCTTGGGCAGGGTATCCTGAAGAATCTTTGCTATGGCGGATTGCGCCTGAACGGTCGAGACCCCGGGTGCCGGGCCGCCGTTCAAGTCCGCAGAACGGAAGGCATTGTAGCGCGTGGCGTTGTCGGGACCGGTGGTTTCCGAGACCTGGACGATCGAGCCCAGCGGAATCATGTGCCCTTCGAAGTTTTTGGTGTGGAGGTTCATGATATCTTCCGGTTTGGATCTGAACTGCTTGTCCGCCTGCGCTATTACCTGGTAGGTGCGGCCGAACTTGTTGAAATCGTTTACGTAGAGAGACCCCAGATAGATCTGCATGGTATCGAACACATCCTGCACGTCGACCCCCAGCTGGGAGGCCTTGGTGCGGTCCAGGTCGGCATAGAGCTGCGGCGTACTGACATTGAAGCTGGTGAAGACACCGGAGAGTTCCGGCGCCTTGGCAGCCTTGGCCTGGACCGCCTTCATCGCCTGGTTGAGCGCCTCATACCCCTGGTCGGTGCGATCCTCGACCTGCAGCTTGAAACCTCCGATGGAGCCCAGTCCCTGCACCGGCGGGGGCGGGAAGATGGCAATGAAGGCGTTTTTCAGGCCCCCGTACTTCTGCTGGAGTTTTTGTGAAATGGCGATTCCGGAGAGCTCCTTGGACTTTCGTTGCTCGAACGGTTTGAGGGAAACGAAGACGATGCCCGCCGAGGGGCTGTTGATGAACCCGTTGATGGAGAGACCGGGAAAGGCGATGGCGCTCTCGACACCGGGCTCCCTGAGGGCCAGGTCGGTCATCTGGCGGATCACCGCCTCGGTGCGGTCCAGGGTCGCGCCATCCGGCAACTGGGCGAAACCCACCAGGTACTGCTTGTCCTGAATCGGGACGAACCCTGAGGGCACCTGCTGGAAACCGAGGTAGGTCGCTCCCAGCAGCAGCAGGTAAACCACCACGGCTACCGATTTGCGGCCCAGAATCCCGGTGACGCCGCGACTGTACCGGCCGGAGCTTTTGATGAAGATACGGTTGAAGCCGGCGAAAAAACGGCCGAACACCCGGTCCATCGCCCGGGTCAGCCGGTCTTTCGGGGCGTCATGCGCCTTGAGCAGGGTCGCCGACAGTGCCGGGGAGAGCGTGAGCGAGTTGAACGCGGAGATCAGGGTGGAGATGGCGATGGTGAGCGCGAACTGCCGGTAGAACTGTCCGGTCAGGCCGCTTATGAAAGCAATGGGAACAAAAACGGCGCAAAGCACCAGGGCAATGGCGATAATCGGGCCGGTAACCTCGCGCATCGCCTTGATGGTGGCGTCCCGCGGCGCAAGGCCGTTTTCGATGTTGCGCTCCACATTTTCCACCACGACAATGGAGTCGTCAACCACGATGCCGATCGCCAGAACCAGTCCGAACAGCGAGAGGGCGTTGATGGAAAAGCCGAACAACAGCATGACAGCGAAGGTGCCGATAATGGAAACCGGAACCGCCAGTAGCGGAATGATGGAGGCCCGCCAGGTTTGCAGGAACAAGATGACCACGATCACGACCAGGATCACCGCTTCCAAAAGAGTGTGGACCACGGCTTTGATGGAGTCGCGCACGAAGACCGTCGGGTCATAGGCGATGCTGTAATCAAGGCCTTCCGGGAAATTCTTCTTCAATTGCGCCATGGTGGCGCGGACCTTGTCGGAGATCTCGATGGCGTTGGATCCTGGCGACTGGAAGATCGGGATGGCGACGGCCGGCTTGTTGTTCAAAAGCGAGCGCAGGCCGTACTGGGAGGCACCGATTTCCAGGCGTGAGACATCCTTGAGCCGTGTTATTACGCCATTATTCCTTTTGATGATAATCTCGGAAAACTGGCTCGGGTCCGACAGGCGGCCCTGGGCATTGATGGGCAACTGCAGCGCGACCCCGTCCTTATAGGGAGGACCTCCGATCACCCCCGCTGCCACCTGGACGTTCTGGCGCCGCACGGCGCTGACGACCTCGTTGGCGGTCATGCCACGCTCGGCGACTTTCTGAGGGTCCAGCCAGATGCGCATGGCATAATCGCCGGAACCAAAGAGCTGCACACTGCCGATACCCTGGATCTTCGCCAGTTGGTCCTTCACGTTCAGCAGCGCGTAGTTGCGCAGATAGAGCATGTCGTAGCGTTCATTGGGCGAGTGCAGGTGCACGACCATGGTCAAGTCTGGTGAACTCTTGACGGTAGTGACCCCCAGCTGCCGGGTAACCTCCGGCAGCCGGGGGAGCGCCTGGTTGACGCGGTTTTGCACCAGCTGGGTTGCCAGGTTGGGATCTGTGCCGAGCTTGAAGCTGACGGTGAGGGTCAGGGTTCCGTCACTTGCTGCCTGCGAGTACATGTACAGCATATTCTCGACACCGTTGATCTGTTCCTCGAGCGGCGTCGCTACGGTTTCGGCTATGACCTTCGGGTTGGCCCCGGGGAATTGGGCCTTCACAATGACGGAAGGGGGCACGACCTCGGGGTATTCCGATATTGGCAGCAGGAACATCGCTATGAGGCCGCCCAGCAGGATAACGACCGAAATAACTGCGCCGAAGATCGGGCGATCTATGAAAAATTTTGATAAATTCATAATAGACTCTTTCCGGACGAGGGGTCCGATTAGCTAATGGTTATTCGACGGCCCGACTGGAGTGGTCGTGTTCATGGCAATGGCCACGGGTTCGACAGTTTCTCCCGCCTTCACATGCTGCAGTCCGTCGGCAACGACCCGGTCACCCGCCTGCAAACCGGCCACGACAACCCGCTGCCCGTTGGCCTGCCGTCCCAGCTCGACCTCGCGATAGGCCAGCTTGCCGTCAGTTCCGACCAGGTAGACAAATTTCTTGCTCTGGTCGCTTCCGATCGCCTGCTCCGGCACGAGAATCACTCCCCTTTCATTGCCGCTGGCCAGCTTTACCTTGGCGAACATGCCTGGAATCAGGCGGCCGTTTTTGTTATCGAATTTGGCCCGGGCGCGAATGGTGCCTGAGGTAGAATCGATGCGATTGTCGAAACTGAAGATGGTACCTTTGTAGGGATGGTTCTCGTCACCCTGAACGGTCAACTCGACCTGGACCTGCTGCTCCTTGTCGCTAGTGCCGGCATGGGAGCGGATATTTTGCATATAGGTCTGCTCGTCGACTTCAAAATCGACGTAGATTCCTTCATGGGACACGATGGAGCACAGAACAGGCGCACCCGCTCCGGCCTGGACCCGGTTTCCCAGGGTTATTTCTGCCCGACTGACGCCTCCCCCAATCGGTGCTTTGACAAAGGCCTGGTCCAGATCGATGCGAGCCTGTTTCAGTTCCGCTTCGGCCACCAGGATGGAGGCCTGGGTAACGCGGTTGGCATTGGCACGCTCGTCAAAAACACGCTGGGCAATCGCCTGAGTTTTTATCATGTTAGTGGCACGCTCAAGTTCGGTCCTGGCAAAGTCCCCGTTGGCTTTTGCCGAAATAAGGTTGGCCGCGGCCTTGGCGACTGCAGCCTCATAGGGGCGCGGATCTATGACGAACAGTACCTCGCCGGCCTTCACCGTCTGCCCCTCCTTGAAGCGCACTCCAGTGATGCGACCGCTTACCTCTGGGCGGATTTCAGCCGATTCGACAGCGTGCATGCGCCCGGAGAACTCAGTCCAGATGCGCACATTCTGCGGCTTGATAGTCAACACGTTAACCTGGGCCACCGGGGGGGCCGCCTCGGGCACCTGCGCGTTGGCTCGCGCAGCGATATGGTAGGCTGTGATTCCTGCCAGCGAAAGCACTGTCAGGGTGACCAGACCGAGCAGGACCGCCCGGCTTCTTGTAATGCTTGATAGCTTTTTTAACATCGTCTTGTCCCTCTCTGCTTATCGTTATATGGGTTGTTTCCATGCTTAAAAGAATTGACTGGTCCTGGGGGCACGTTCAGTCCCCAGCCCGTATCCGCCAGAACCTAAGCTTCAAATCTGCGCCATGCCGCCGTCAACGAAGAATTCGATCCCCGTGACGAAACTGGCATCGTCCGAGGCGAGGAAGACGGCAGCTTTGGCGATCTCGTCGGGGTCCCCGACACGACCAAGCGGAACTTGGCTGGCCAGATAATCCAGAAATCCCTGCTGCTCGTCCGCGCCCTGCCCGGCAAGATTGACCAGGCCAGGTGTCTTGGTTGGGCCTGGGCTCAGAGTATTGACGCGGATGCCGCGTTCTTTCAGATCCAGTATCCAACTGCGCGCAAAGTTGCGCACCGCCGCCTTGGAAGCGCTGTAAACGCTAAAGGAAGCGGTCCCCATGGAACCCGTTGTCGAGCCGGTGAGGAGCACCGAAGCTCCATTCACCAGGAGCGGCAAGGCTTTTTGCACCGTGAACAGCACCCCTTTCACATTGCGGTTGAAGATGTCGTCGAAATGTTCCTCGGTGATAATCCCGAGTGGCTGCATGGAACCGCCACCTGCGTTGGCGAACAGCACGTCGATATGTCCTTTCTCCGCCTTTACCTGCGTGAAGAGCCGATCCAGGTCGCCGAGGTTCGCCGAGTCCGCCAGAATTCCGATGGCGTTGGCGCCGATCGCCTCGACGGATGCATCCACTTCGGACTGACGCCGTCCCGTAATAAAAACGAAGGCACCCTCGGAGACAAAACGCTTGGCAGTGGCAAGGCCGATACCGCTGGTGCCTCCGGTGATTACCGCTACTTTTCCATCCAGTTTTTTTGACATGATATTTTTTCCCTTTTGTTGGTGATCGTAGGGAGTTGAATGAAGCCCTAACTTGTTACTATTAAAGAAACAATTACGGATAAAAAAACAGCTCTACACCCATCTTTAAGTCTTCGATGACAACCGCGAGACTCGTTATGGTCAGCGGTTCCTCGAAGGAGAGTTGCGAATTTTCCGATGCCCGTTCAATCATATGCTTGAATCCTTAACCGCCGGGCAGAGGCTTTGGCCCAGGCTTGTTACTATTAAAAAAACAATAAAAGATAAAAAAAACAGAAAAACAGTTATACACCCTTCTTTATGTCTTCAATGATATCCGCGAGACTCGTCTTGGTCAGCGTCTCCTCGAAGGAGAGTTGCGATTTATCCAATACACGTTCGATCATATGCTTGAAGCCGCAACTGACCGGGCAGAGGCTTTGGGCCGGGTAGGTATGTACTGCGAAAACCTTTGGTGCATCGACCGCTTCATAGATATCGAGAAGCGTTATGCCGTCAGCGGGTCTCGCCAACAGGCAGGTGCCGGATTTCCCCCTGCTGGTGCGAACCAGGCCTGCCTTGGAGAGTTTGGACAATATCCGTCGGACGAAACTGGGGCAGGCGTTAACGCTTGCTGCCAGTTCTGTCGAGGTAAGGTCCAGCTTGCCGCTATAGCCAAGCCCGGCCATGAGATGAATCGCTATGGAGAATTGTGTATTGTTTGCCGACATATTGTTACCTTAAAAGAAACAAGCAGAAAATGCAACCACTAAATCCCCCTCGCACAATCCAAGAGTTAAAACGCATAACTACCTGTAATGTAGAGTATTACTCGAAGGCTTGGGTTTACCGAGCGGCAAAACTGCTGGTTTCCGGGAGGTTAAACATGATCGGGCGTGGCGGGAAACGACTTAAAATCGGGGCAGGGTAGTAGGCAAACGGGGTGATTGTTCAGAGACTCCAAAAGCCTTGCACCATTCGCGATTCGCGAATGAAACAGGGGCGACGCCTATAAGTTCATAAGATTCTTCCAGGGAAACTTATATTCTTATAGGCCCCCTGTTCCCCTAAAACTTTTCTCCCTGAAAAAATTTGCCGGCTTGGAAAACCATGTCGGTTTTCGAAAAAAATATTTCATATCGTGCTGATCAGCGACAATTGAACCTCCCGTTCGTATTGCTATCGACGCTGAGGCATGGTACAAGAAAACGCATACATTTCTGAAGCGATTAGGGAAGCGAACCATGGGGCAATACATCTGGCAGCAAAAAGAATGGCCGCATTTCACATGGGAAACCATGGGCCATGTTTAGCTCAGGTAAGTGCCAACAGCTCGCTAGCATCGACAAAAAGCGAACTTTCTATGAGGAGGGTGGCGTATGCGACGACTTGTTCTGTGTATTTCCCTTGCAGCTCTGTCACTTAAGCCATTTACTTGCCACGCCGACGCGTACGACCAATTGTGTCATGAATTAAGCCAAGCGTACGTTGAATCTATCAATTCCCTCAGATCCGGGGCCAATTTTGGGGTTCTAAGCACCTACATTCAGAGTAAATACGACCTCCCATCAGATATGACAGCAACTCTTATGAATGCAGCTTCCAGAAACAGCGGTTATGGCCTTTACGATGCCGATTCACAGCAACATGACTACGATGCATACAATGCAGCCTGTCAGTCTGATGCAAATGCGACAGGTCGTAGGTAAGAGAGCAGAATCAGCGGCGGCGTCCTTGGAGCAAGGGGGGACGTCCCAAATTTCCAAACATTTGTCGGCCCAGGGGGACGCCATGAGTACCCAGAAATGATGCGGGTCAACGGGACGCCCCTGAAATCCTGCTTAACTCAAAACCAAAACCATAAGAAGATATAGCGTCCCTCATTTTTTAAAGCATAACTTCTTAAAAATATTTGTTATATCCACGTTGCGCAGGATTTCAGGGGCGTCCCCCGAAGTCCAGGGGCGTCCCCCGAAGCCCCAAGTCGTATTGCTGCGGCCTCTTGCGATAATCCCTGCTCGGTAACCAGCTTGGTAGCCTCGGCCCGGAACTCCGGGGTGTACTTTTGCCTTTTCATAGGTTCCTCCCTTTCGGTAGTATAACAAGGGGGAGTGTCCATTGTCTTCAGGCTACCTCAGCAGTTATAGCCAAAGTGATTAATAATACCAAGCTGTTAGCTTGGTCCGACCCCACCCCCAACAAAAAGCCTCCCAGGGGTCCCAGAAGGCTTTCGTGTTCTACTCTCACGATGAAAACAGCTAGTGCTTGCTAATAAGGAACTTGACCACCGCGTTCTGAGTCTGCTGCATGGCGTCGGCCATCGTGGCTGAATAGGTGCCCTCCGTTTCAAAGGCGAATTTGCAGCCCCGGGCGCCAATCATCTGGGGGGTGCCACCCTCTATTGTGATTAGGGAAGCGATTGTGGTACAAGGATTGCCGCCGCTTCCTGTAAAGACCGGGCCTAAACCACCAAAAGTTGCGGCAGTATTTATGGCCAGACCTACGGCGAAATCTCTTCCAAAACTGGTCCCGCCCCCAAAGAGCCCGCAATTAGCGGAAAGAAGTTTGATGTCGACCTTCAAGCCTTCACTGGAGAGTTCGTATCCCGATCCGACGATGGCATTTTCCATACTGGTTTTGTAAGCCGGGTACAAGGGGGTCTCCGTCAAAAATTTCGGAGTGGCAGCACTCCCGGGTCTCCAAAAAGCATCGAGGTTAGTGGATTCGGGTGTATAGTCGCTGATCAAAATGGTTTTCCCTACGGTGAGGTTGATCTTACCTTTCATCAGCGTGGACATGGGCGCGAATGGCATTGCGGTTACTTTGACAATCTTCGGGCTACTCGCGCAGCCGGCGAAGAGGCAGATCAGGAGGATTGCCAGAGCGATGTGCATTGTTTTCATAATTCTCATTTTGACCCCTTGTTAATGCAATAGTGAAGTGTTTAAATCTGAACTGATTTGTGCAACCGGATTATAATCAAAGAGGAGTGGGCCGTTTGTCCCCCCAACCCCAGTAAGAGTCATAGTATTAGCCACTTGTCAGTCCAACATGCTTAGAACAGATCAAGTGCTTTAAAATTTTTGCACGTTCCAATCCTGATGGCATATTATCACTGAGCCACTAGCCCCCTGTGTCAGGATAGTTGTCGCCTCAGAGGGGCCGCTTAGGGTTGGGTTTTTGGCGGTGAGCGCAGCGAGCTCGCCGGTTTGATCAAAATCCCCAACCTTTAATATCCGGCGGCCCGTTTT
>Ga0316222_1004612_pt1 | contig 12418 bp, 12 predicted proteins | sample TBH18011metaG_FD_206008 | JGI IMG/M metagenome (GOLD analysis project Ga0316222, IMG submission 206008) | Freshwater microbial communities from Trout Bog Lake, Wisconsin, USA - TBH18011 | ecosystem: Environmental > Aquatic > Freshwater > Lake > Hypolimnion/Profundal zone | place: USA: Wisconsin... | reverse complement strand
TAATGTGCCGGGCAAAAAACCAAATTGTGCCGCCAGTGTGGGGCCAACCAAAGGCCCTGGCCCGGCAATGGCGGCAAAATGGTGACCAAACACCACCCAGCGGTCGGTTGGGATAAAATCATGCCCGTTTTCTAAACGTTCGGCGGGGGTAGCGCGGGTTTCATCGACCATTAACACTGTGCTGGCAATCCACGCAGCATAAAAACGGTAGGCTAGGGCATAGCAGCATAACGCGGCGGCGATAAACCAGAGGGCATTGATGCTTTCGCCGCGATTGAGGGCGATGCCGCCAACAGCAGCCGCACCAGTGACGGCGACCAGTAGCCAGAGGAGGGGGGTTAAGGGTTTGTTCATGGGTATTAGGAATGGCGTGAAGCGTAATTGCCCCATTATAAGCGACATTGGCTTGCTATCGTAGGCTTGCTATTGTGATGGCGGTAAAGCTCAACCGCTAAACGTCATTATAAGCCCCGCCCATACCCAACCACCTGGCTGTTAATGCATGTATGGTGGTGTCAGGTACGTCGCCAAAAAATTGCCCGCTAATACTGTCCATTGCGCCGATCAAATCAGCATCCCTTGCCACATCCGCCACCTTAAATTGCAGGGCGCCGGTTTGCCGCGTACCCATTACTTCGCCTGGGCCACGCAGTTGCAGGTCTTTTTCGGCGATCACAAAACCATCATGGCTGTCGCGCAAAATACCCAAGCGTTGTTTGGCGGTATCTGATAAGGGTGCTTGATACATCAGCAGGCAATAGCTGTCGCCCACCCCACGCCCCACCCGCCCGCGTAGCTGGTGCAGTTGCGAAAGTCCTAGCCGTTCTGGGTTTTCAATAATCATTAATCCCGCGTTGGGGATATCCACACCCACTTCAATGACTGTAGTGGCAACCAATAAATCAGTTTGCTGATGCTTGAAGGCCAGCATGGCGGCTTCTTTATCGGCGGCTTTCATGCGTCCGTGGATTAGCCCGATGCGGATGCCGAGCAACGCTTCGTGCAGACGTGCGGCGGTCTGTTCGGCGGCTTCACATTGCAACGTGTCTGATTCTTCTATCAGTGTACAAACCCAGTAAGCCTGTCGGCCTTTTGCCACCCAGCCACTGATGCGGCTTATCACCTCGTTGCGGCGTTCGGCAGGGATAACGCTGGTGATAACAGGGGTGCGCCCCGGCGGCAGCTCATCAATCACCGACACATCCAAATCAGCATAGTGCAACATGGCCAGGGTGCGCGGGATGGGCGTGGCGGTCATCACTAATTGATGGGGTTTAAGCCCGTGCTGGGCTTTTTCGCGCAGAGCCAAGCGCTGATGCACACCAAAGCGGTGTTGTTCATCAATAATCACCAAACCTAGTTTGTGGAAGTGTACCTGCTCCTGAAACAGTGCATGGGTGCCAATAACCAGTCCGGCCGAACCATCCGCCAAGGCTTGCAGCACCTCGCGCCGCGCCTTGCCTTTTGCTTGTCCAGTCAGATAAACCAAATTGACGGCAAAATCGGCAAACCAGATGCTGAAGTTCCGGTAATGCTGTTCAGCCAATAATTCGGTCGGGGCCATAATGGCGACCTGATAACCGGACAGTAAGGCCAGCAAAGCCGCATAAGCCGCCACCAGCGTTTTACCGGAGCCGACATCACCTTGCACCAGTCTCAGCATGGGCAGTGCTTTGCCGCAATCGGCGGCAATTTCAGCCATTACCCGTTGCTGTGCGCCGGTCAATTGGAACGGCAGACGGCTGATAAAATGGCGGGTGTGGCGGTCATCACCGGAAAAAATCGGGGCCTGCCCTGCCTTGGCTAGCTGTTTGCTGTGCCGTAACTTCAGATGATGGGCAAGCAGTTCTTCAAGCGCCAAACGCTTTAAAGCGGGCAAGTTGCCCTGTTCTATGCCAGCTATCTGTACGTCGGCATCGGGCGTGTGCAAGGTGTGCAAGGCCGTGGTTAAATCAGGGTAATGGTAGTGGCTAAGCAGGGCTTCAGGAAGCCAGTCGGTCAGATGGTCGGGGCAGAGGCTTAGTGCCTGTTTGATGGTTTTGCGTAATAGGTTTTGGCTAATGCCTTCAGTGAGCGGGTAGACAGGGGTCAGTTGGCTTTCCGGCTTAACGGCATAGGGGTGGCTGAGGATGCAATAGTCAGGATGCAGCATCTCCAGTTCGGCAAAACCATAACGCACTTCGGCAAAGCAACTGATCCAGACCCCCGGCTTAAGTTGGTTGTGTTGATGGGCGTTAAAATGGAAAAAACGCAGCGCAATGCTGCCGCTATCATCAGCTATCCGGCATAGTAGGCTGTTGCGGCTACGTTGCAGCAATTCGGTATATTGCACCTGCCCGCACACTAGAGCAGTCATGCCGCCCGTTAGCGAGGCAATGGGGTGGATGCGGGTGCGGTCTTGGTAACGGACGGGCAGATGGAACAGTAAATCTTGGGTACGGCGGATGCCCATTTTTTCCAAGCGCAGGGCGGTTTGTGCGCCAACCCCTTTTAGTTGGGCAACCGGTTGCTCCAGCGGGTTGCCCACGGTGTTGCTTGGCTTGGCTTGTGGGCGGGCCGATTTCAAGTAGGCTTAGAGCGGGTATTCTTGGGGTTGCAAATGCATGATGGCATCCATTTCCACCGCCGCCCCTTTAGGCAACGCTGCCACACCAATAGCGGCGCGGGCTGGGTAGGGTTCGGTAAAATATTGCCCCATGATTTCATTGACCACCGGAAAATGCGCCAAATCGGTCAGGAACACGTTCAGTTTGACAATGTCGGCAAATGTGCCGCCTGCCGCTTCGGCAACCGCTTTCAGGTTATCAAACACTTGTGTTATTTGAGCGCTGATGTCGCCGTCCACCAGTGTCATGGTGGCGGGCATCAGCGGTATTTGCCCGGACAGATACACCGCCGCGCCAACTTTGACGGCTTGCGAATAAGTGCCGATAGCTTGCGGTGCATGGGGGGTTTGGATGATTTCTTTTGACATGGGGGATTCCTTTAGTGAAGATTGATGTTTTATAGGCGTGGCGGGCGTGCCGTTTTTGCGGCAATTCCCAATTTAATGCCCTAATTATGAATGGGCGTTTGGGTTTTGCCAACTGGCATGAACCGGCTAGTGCATAAAAAACTAGCTGGGCAGCTTTCCTTGCTTTTTAAGCGGCAATACCTTTCTATAGTCGTAGGGTGGGCAGGTTTTTTTGCCCACGCGGATAACCAGCCAAATACGGTATAATTAAGATGTCACGGGTTTTTCTGGTGATGGTTCAGCCCGTATTGTAAGCCGTTAATGCCAACAAAACCCAAGCCCCATTTTAAAAGGCTATTACATATCATGCCAATTATTGCAATTTATCCGGGTACGTTTGACCCTGTCACCAATGGTCATTTGGATTTGATTGCCCGTGCATCCAAACTGTACAGGCAAATCATTGTGGCGGTGGCGGTCAATAAAGGCAAACAACCACTGTTTTCATTGGAGGAGAGGGTAGCGTTGGCGCAAGCGGTCACCCAGGAATTTGCCAATGTGCGGGTGATTGGTTTTGGCAATCTATTGGTGGATTGTGCCAAGCAACACGGCGCCAATGTGATTTTGAGAGGCTTGCGGGCGGTTTCTGATTTTGAATATGAGTTCCAATTGGCAGGCATGAACCGCCGTTTGGCGCCGGAATTGGAAACGGTGTTTCTGACACCGGCGGAGCAGTATGAATTTATCTCGTCCAGTATGATCCGCGAAATTGCCCAGCTCAACGGCGATGTGTCCAGTTTTGTGCCGGAGCTAGTCCGGCAACGTTTACTTGAAAAGTTTGTATAGGAAAACTATGTCCCTGGTTATTTATGACGAATGCATCAATTGTGATGTTTGCGAGCCGGAATGCCCCAACGGTGCGATTTCCCAAGGTGAAGACATTTATGTGATTGATCCGGCTTTATGCACCGAATGTGTAGGTCATTTTGATGTGCCGCAGTGCGTGGAAGTGTGTCCGGTTGAATGTATAACAAAAGACCCGGATAGGGTTGAAAATCATGAAACTTTGTATCAGAAGTATTTGCGTTTGATAACCCCGCGCGGTGTTTAGCTTACAGGAAATGCAAGGCTGTAACTGGCCATCTTGGTGTAGGAGCGGGCCATGCCCGCGCCCCTAATAGTAGAAATGGCTCTTTGTGTAATATCAATCAATTGGTTATATTTCTTCATGGACGAGTAAGAGCCGCTTATGTGATAATCAAAACTATTCTTATAAATCTAATAAAAATTAAATCATGGCACTTAAAAAATATTGGATTGTTCCGGCAAATACATGGTTAGTGGTGATTTTGTTATTTTATGTTGCCTTGTGGTTAATGTGTCCACAAGAATTTATACCCTCCGACCCTTGGTATTATTCGAAGCGGTCATTTGCTATTATCCAAGGGCTTGGGTTTGGCGATAATTATATATTCAGCCATCGCTTAGGTGTCACCGTTCCGGTGGCAGTCATTTATTCGCTTTTTGGGGCGGATATCCTGACCACCAATTTATGGCCTTTATGCACGGCATTGATGGTTATTGTGATTGTGTGGCTAGCACTACCCGACCAGAAAAGCAAAATTATTGGTGCGCTGTTGTGCCTTACCAGCGTCCCGCTATTGAAAAACTCGGTGACATTGTTCCCTGATTTAATTGCCACGCCTTTTATGGCATTTTCTTCTTTACTCTTATTTAGAAGGAAGCAAGGGATGGGTCAAGGGTTTTGGCTGGCCATGCCATTGCTTGCCATTGCCAGCCTATTTTTTGCGTTTCTAGCTAAGGAGAGCGCTTACTGGGTGTTGCCGCTGTGGTTTTTCGCGCTATTTTCAGACCGTAAAGATCATGACTTCGCTTTGTTGCTGCGTCGGTTTTATTGGCCGGTGGTGTGCGCGGGGGCTGTTCTGGGGGTGTCTTATTTGGTTTTTTGCCAGTTTGTTTGGGGCAGTCCGTTGGCGCATTTCCAGGCAGTCCAGAATTTGACAGGCGCGCATCAATGGTCATGGGATAAGGCCACCGCTATGGCGCTTGCCAAGCGTTTGACCATTGACCCGGTTATCTTGTTTATTAGGCAATATGGCGGAATATTGTCAATGACAGTGTTAGGCGGATTGTTCGCCCCTAAATCCATCAAACCTTGGGTGTATTATACCGTTTGCTGTGTTATGTTTTTCTGGTTTGGTTCCACCAGTTTTACCCGTTACGAGCCGATGCCCATATTTGAGCGCATGACCGTCCCTGCGTTGCCCGGTTTTTATATACTGGCAGCCTATGCATTGGCAAATATTGCTGTTCCCTCTGACCGCAAGCTTATCAAGCTGTTGTGTCCCGTTTTGATCTTGTTTGGCTTGTCCGGCATCCCCTTTTTTGAATATTTAAATTCTTGGAAACATGAGGAGTTGCTGGAAACAAAAGCAATGTCGATGGTGCAGAAAGAAGTCGCGCTGCATCCTGACCAAAAATATTTGCTTATCGCTTCCGACAAGCGAAGTCCGGAGTCTATGGCCTTCTATTTTGGCATGAAGTACCCTGATAATTTCAAGGTGGTGTATGGGCTTGATCTAACTGAGCAATTGCTTGCCGATGATATTAAAGAAGCTTTTTTGTTTATCAGCATCCAACGCTCAAAGTATCTTGAATCCCAATACCATGAGCCTAATATTGATAAGGAAATTTACCGGCTGGGTCTTACGCCATTATTCCAGTCAGACGAGGTGGTACTGTTTAAAACCAGCGATAAGGCGCAGCTAAGGACGCTGATGCAGCGGGGCGATTAGCGGGCGGTGTGGGTGTGCGGCACTGTTGCCTCCACACAACTATTTGGCTAATGAGGGTAGGAGAAGCATTGAAGCCTCTAGCCCTGCTTGGCTTCGCGCTTACTCCCCTCTACATTTTTGACCTTTTAATTGACCCTCAATCCCGCCGTCGCCCCACTATCAGGGCTAAGCAGCCAAATATCCTTACCGCCGGGCCCTGCCGCTAACACCATGCCTTCAGAAACACCGAAGCGCATTTTTCGCGGGGCTAGGTTGGCAATCACCAGCGTCAAACGGCCTTCCAAGTCTTCTGGTTGGTAGGCAGACCTAATGCCAGAGAAAATGTTACGGGTTTCGCTGCCTATGTCAATGGTCAGCTGCAATAGCTTGTCAGACCCTTCCACGTATCCAGCCTTCAGGATTTTGCCGATACGCAAATCCAGCTTGGCAAAATCGCTAAAATCAATAGTGTCGGCAATCGGCTCACAATGGGTTTCAACGTCCTGGGTGGTTTTTTCAGCAATAGGTGCGTCTTGGCTAACAGCGGGACTGGCACTAGCGTTAACGGTCGGGGTTTTTTCCAGATTTTCTTTCGATGCTTCGATAATGGCGGCGATTTTGTCGCTATCCACGCGGGTCATCAGCGGTTTGAAGTCGTTAATGGGGTGTGCCAATAATGGCGCTAAGGTGTCAATCCAATTGGGGGCAGGGGTGTTTAAAAAGCTTTCCGCTTCGCAGGCCAAGGTCGGCAACACCGGTTTTAAGTACGCAGCCAATATCCGGAACAGGTTAAGCCCCATGCTGCAAATGTCGTGCAATGCCGCTTCTTGCCCCGTTTCTTTAGCCAGCAACCAGGGTTTTTTGTCATCAATATATTGGTTGGCTTTGTCGGCCAATGCCATAATCTCGCGCATGGCCTTACCGTATTCGCGGCTTTCGTAACTGTGGGCAATGCTGGTGTTGGCGTTGATAAATTCTGCCCATAAAGCGGGTTCGGCAAGGTGGGCGGACAATACGTTGCCAAAGCGTTTGGCGACAAAGCCACTGCAGCGGCTGGCGATATTGACCACTTTGCCCACTAAGTCGGCATTGACGCGCTGGCTGAAGTCATCAAAATTCAGGTCAATGTCATCAACGCCGCCGCTGAGTTTGGCGGCAAAATAATAGCGCAGGTATTCGGGGTTGAGATGTTCCAGATAGGTGCGCGCAGTGATGAAGGTGCCGCGTGATTTGGACATTTTTTCGCCGTTCACGGTTAAAAAGCCGTGCGCGTAAATGGCGCTGGGAGTCCGTAACTGGGCACCGCTGAGCATGGCGGGCCAGAATAAGGCATGGAAATAGATAATGTCTTTGCCAATAAAATGGTACAGCTCGGTGCTGCTGTCTTTGGCCCAATATTCATCAAAATCCAGTCCCTGTTTGTCACACAGGTTTTTAAAGCTGGCCATGTAGCCAATCGGCGCGTCTAGCCAAACATAAAAATATTTGCCTGGTGCGTCGGGTATTTCAAAACCAAAATAAGGTGCGTCGCGGGAAATGTCCCATTGTTGCAAGCCGCTTTGCAGCCATTCCGCCAGCTTGTTGGTCACTTCAGTTTGCAAATGGCCGGCATTCGTCCATGCGGACAGCATGTCAGCAAAATTGCCCAGATCGAAAAAATAATGCACCGATTCTTTTTCTATCGGTTTTTCGCCCGACAGAGCCGATACGGCATTTTTTAGATCGGTGGGGGAATAGGTGGCCCCGCACATTTCGCAACCGTCACCGTATTGGTCAAGCGCACCGCATTTGGGGCAATCGCCTTTGATGAAGCGGTCAGGCAAGAACATTTCCTTGACGGGGTCGAATGCTTGGGTGATGGTGCGCGAGCTGATATGCCCTGCCGCTTTTAATTGGCTATACATCATCACTGCCAAGGTGCGGTTTTCTTCGGAATGGGTGCTATGGTAGTTGTCGAAGGCTACGCCAAATTCGCAAAAGTCGGCGTAATGCTGTGTCCAAACACTGGCAATTAGGGCTTCTGGGGTAATGCCTTCTTTATAGGCCCGTAACATGATAGGTGTGCCGTGGGTGTCGTCCGCACAAACGTAATAGCATTGGTTGCCGCGTTGTTTTTGGAAACGCACCCATATATCGGTTTGGATGTATTCCACCAAATGGCCCAGATGAATGGGGCCGTTGGCGTAGGGCAGGGCGCTGGTTACGAGGATTTTTCTTTGGGTCATGGCACTTTTGGGTAAATAGACAAAAAATAAGGTTTATTATGTCATAAAACAGGCCACCCAACAGGCCACAGGCAATCAATTCGGTTGAAAAATAACGGCAGGGCTTATATCCTGAAACAAACCGTGCCCACTGCTGCGGTCGGCGGCGGTTGGTATCTTTATCTTTTAGGAAAAATATTAGGGAACAAACTATGTCAAGTATTGATCGGTCAGCGGTAGAAAATTATTTGAAATTATTTATTGATGCCAGCCACGGCCTCGATTTGGTGTCGGCAAAATCAGTTAAGGCTATTGTGGTTGAGGGTAACAATGTCAGTGTGACCATTGAGCTGGGTTATCCCGCCAAAAGCTATGTGGACGAGTTGGCGGCGGCGGTGACCGCGCACTTGCAAACCCTGCCCGGCATTGGCGAGGTAAAAGTTGAAGTGGGCTTTAAAATTACTGCTCACAGTGTGCAGCAGACTTTGAAGCCGATGGCGAACATAAAAAATATTATTGCCATTGCATCCGGTAAAGGCGGGGTGGGCAAATCGACCAGTGCCGTCAATATCGCCTTGGCGTTGGCGGCAGAAGGGGCGAGCGTGGGCATTTTGGATGCCGATATTTATGGTCCGAGTATCCCCACTATGCTGGGTTTGTCAGGTTTGCCCGACAGTCCCGATAAGAAAACCATGTTGCCGAAAGTGGCCTACGGTATCCAAACCATGTCCATCGGCTATTTGGTCGAGGCCGACCAAGCCATGATCTGGCGTGGCCCAATGGTCACCAACGCCTTGCAGCAATTGTTGCGTGACACCCGTTGGGAAGCCATTGATTATTTGATTATTGATTTGCCCCCCGGCACAGGCGACATTCAATTGACCTTGGCACAGCAAATTCCGGTCAGTGGCGCAATTATTGTCACTACCCCGCAAGATATTGCCCTGATCGATGCCCAGCGCGGCTTAGCCATGTTCAATAAAGTCAATGTGCCGGTGCTGGGCATTGTGGAAAATATGAGCTTGCATATTTGTTCGCAGTGTGGGCACGAAGAAGCTATTTTTGGCGTGGGCGGTGGTGCGGATATGGCACAGGCCAATCGGGTCGAATTTTTGGGTGCATTGCCACTGGATATCAATATCCGTCAAGATGCCGATTTGGGCAAACCCACCGTGGTGGCGGCACCAGACAGCCGCGCGGCACAGCTTTATAAGGCCATTGCCCGCAAAGCCGCCGCTAAATTGGCCTTACGCGCCAAGGATTTTAGTGGGCGTTTCCCCAACATTGTGGTGCTGAACAGCTAGCTTTTGTAGCCTCGCAATGCGTAGCTTGTGTTAAAATTAACCGTTATTAAACAATCAGCATAATAAAAAACTAACATGGGCATCAAGTCGGACAAATGGATACGCCGGATGGCGGCGCAGGGCATGATAGAGCCTTTTGAACCGGGGCAAGTGCGCTATGCCGAAAATGGCAACAAGGTCATTTCTTATGGCACTTCCAGCTATGGCTACGACGTGCGTTGTGCCGACGAATTTAAGATATTCACCAATATCAACTCTGCCATTGTCGACCCTAAGGCATTCGACCCTAACAGCTTTGTTGATTTGCAATCGGACGTTTGCATTATCCCGCCCAATTCGTTTGCTTTGGCGCGGACGGTGGAGTTTTTCCGTGTGCCGCGTAATGTGCTGACCATTTGCCTGGGCAAGTCCACTTATGCCCGCTGTGGCATCATTGTCAATGTGACGCCATTGGAACCGGAATGGGAAGGCCATGTCACCTTGGAGTTTTCCAACACCACCACCCTACCGGCAAAAATATACGCCAACGAGGGCGTTGCCCAAATGCTGTTTTTTAGTGGTGACGAGGTGTGCGAGACTTCCTATAAGGATCGGGGCGGCAAATATCAGGGGCAAACCGGCGTGACCTTGCCCAAAGCGTAACTATTGACACTAACCGGAGTAAGGGCAATGACAGATTGTTTGTTTTGTAAAATGGTGGCGGGTGACATCAAGCCGGATATTATCTATCAAGATGACCAAGTATTGGCTTTTCGGGACATCAGCCCGCAAGCCCCTGTACATATTTTGGTGATTCCCAAACGGCATGTGACCACCCTAAACGACCTTGATGATGCAACATTGGCAGGCCATATCCTGTTGACAGCCATTCAGATTGCCCAGCAACAAGGATTCGCCGAGGCCGGTTACCGCACGGTATTTAATTGCAACCAAGACGGTGGACAAGCGGTGTATCACTTGCATTTGCACTTGCTGGCAGGTCGGCAAATGCACTGGCCACCGGGTTGATAAGATATGCTGGGGTAGGCATGTTTTTGTACCCACTCGGAAACTAGCCACGACTTTCATTGAATGGCAACAAAGGCTTACGCCGCATGTTCGCTTAGCCACTCATTGAGGGCTTCGTTGATGCGGGTTTGCCAGCCCTTGCCGGTGGCGCGGAAAGCCTCTAGCACATCGGTATCCAGCCGTATGCCGGTGAAGATTTTCGGCGATTCGGACTTAGGCCACCCGCCTTTGGGTTTTAGCATTTCGGCGGCCAATTCAGCGCCGAACAGTTCCGGCAAGACTTCGGATGCAGGGCGCATACGCCTAAAATTGTCTTCGGTCAGTTCAAATGTGTCAGGATTAGCGGAGATGCCGGCATTAATTTCGGCTTCTTCTTGTTCAGTGGGCAACTCGACCCGTAGGCCAGATTTAGTTTTCAGAAACATAGCGGATAACCTTCCTTGGGTTTGCTTTTCTCGGGCTAATAATGCGGACGCCTTTATTATGGGGCGTAAACACCAAGCAATAAAGCCTGGTTTCAATCAAGCCGTAGGCGACAAATCGCGGTTCACCGTAGTTTTTGCGGTTATCCGGCTCAATGCTGGCGGTCGTTCAATCAAACTGTTCCGCCAAAGCAAAGTGTACCTTGTGATTGGCAAGGTTGATAACCTATTTGTTGTTGTTCCATTAGCATGTCATGTTCATAATTGTATAAACAAAAACAAAAACAAAAACAAAATAGACCAAGTTTTTGTTGGGCAAATTATGGCGGGTCGTGACAATGCCGCCCACCAACGCTATGCTTACCTCACAGCCACGCAATTTTGCAGGCAATTAATAAAGAAGGCTTGATATCAAAAACGGCATATTACGCAAAATGCTGTACAATGCCCTGTTTTATATTAAAAACAGCTTTGCTATGTACAAGTATGATGGCCTATTGATCCACGAAAGTCACGATGACGACGGGGTTTTGCAGGTGGTCGACAATTTTGGTATCCGTTCGCTGCATTTCGGCTCGACCGCCATACAAAGCAGCATGTCCTTGGCGCAGCCCGAATGCTTGCAACTGGCCTACGCCAGGGCGATGACCAGTTGCTTGTTGTTTCTGCCGGAAATGGCCGAGCAAATATTACTGGTGGGCTTGGGCGGCGGCTCGTTGGTCAAGCATTGGTTGCACCATTTCCCCCAGTGTCGTTTACAGGTGGTTGAGTACCGTAAAAATGTCGTTAAAATTGCCCGTAGCTATTTTTCCGTGCCCTTTGACCCGCGTCTGAAAATCGTTATTGGTGATGGCAGCCCCATTTTAAGGCAACGCGCAGCAACCAGCCCCGAATCTTACGGTTTGTTATTTGTTGATGCCTTCGACCATGAAGGCATGGCGGAATCATTACGCAACCAAGCTTTTTTTGATGACTGTAAAAACCTATTAAAACCCGATGGCATGATGGTGATCAATTTATGGGGCGGTGTCGCCAATCCCGGTTTTATCGCTTGCACCCATTGGCTAGATACTGCTTTCAACGGACGGATGCTGTATTTGCCGGTCAAGGACAGAAGCAATATCATTGGTTTGGCTTTTAATGCCCAAGTGCCGAGTTTTGATTTTAAAGACCTAAAGCAACGCGCCGAACTGCTCGAATATCGCTACCAAATTGAATACCCTGCTTTTTTGCAGACCTTAAAAAGACATAACGCCAGTACTCTGGCCCATATTATTAAAACATGACTACATCTGTCCTGCCTGACGCGCCTTATCTGTTCGGTTACCGTAAATACTGGGCGCAACGCTTTGGCGTGGCCCCCGAATTGCCCATGTCGCGCGAAGAAATGGATGCCTTGGGCTGGGACAGTTGCGATATCATTTTAGTGACCGGTGATGCCTATATAGACCACCCCAGCTTTGGTATGGCACTGATAGGCCGACTATTGGAGGCGCAAGGCTTCCGTGTCGGCATCCTGTCGCAACCGGATTGGACGAACGCTGAAGACTTTAAGGCATTAGGCAAGCCCAACCTGTTTTTTGGTGTGACTGGCGGTAATATGGACTCAATGGTCAACCGTTACACCTCCGACAAAAAAATCCGCTCCAACGATGCTTACACCGCCGATGGCGTGGCAGGCAAGCGCCCTGACCGTGCCGTCAATGTCTATTCGCACCGCTGCCGCGAAGCC
>Ga0316222_1004609_pt1 | contig 12430 bp, 9 predicted proteins | sample TBH18011metaG_FD_206008 | JGI IMG/M metagenome (GOLD analysis project Ga0316222, IMG submission 206008) | Freshwater microbial communities from Trout Bog Lake, Wisconsin, USA - TBH18011 | ecosystem: Environmental > Aquatic > Freshwater > Lake > Hypolimnion/Profundal zone | place: USA: Wisconsin... | reverse complement strand
GTTCGGCGCATTCAGCCCCATCCTGCGCACCCACACCACCAAGAACCCTGATGCCGAGCGACGCGTCTGGGCCTATCCCGAGCCCTACTCGTCCATCCTCCGCTCCACCTTCCAGCTACGCTATGCACTGGAGCCCTATACCTACACTGAGGCGCGCCGCACCTACGACACCGGCATCGCCTTCATGCGCCCGCTCTACTACGACTGGCCCAATGAAGACGCCGCCTACACCGCCAAAGGCGAATACATCTTCGGCGATCAGATGCTGGCCGCGCCCGTAACCACCCCAGCCGACAAGCTGACCGGCCTCGCAACCGAGCACATCTTCCTCCCTCGGGGCGACTGGTATGAATGGCCCACCGGCAGGCGTCTCACCGGCCCCGTTACCATGGATCGCAGCTTCTCCATTGACCAGACCCCCATCTATCTCAAGGCTGGCGCAATCGTGCCCATGCAGCCGCCCATGCTCTACACCGGGCAAAAGCCGGTTGATCCGCTCATTGTGAATGTATGGCCCATGGCCGTCGGCGCATCCTCCACTTATCAGGTCTATGAGGATTCAGGCGCAGCAGTTGATTATCAAAAAGGCATCTACGCGCGTACCCCGGTTAAGGCATCGCAGACCGCCGACACCCTCCGCGTTGAGATTGGCCCGGTCGAGGGCAACTATCCCGGCAGTTTGCAGCAGCGTGGATACGAATTGCGCCTCCCCGCTGACTGGCCCCCCTCCTCCGTCACCGTCAACGGCGTTGCGGTCCGCAAGGCCGGAGTAACCGGCAAAGGCGGCTGGAGCTTCTCCGGCAACACCCTCACCACCATCGTCCCCGTGCCCTCTGCCAGCGTCTCAGCCAAGGTGACCATTGAAGTACGCCGCGCCCCCGGCCTCATCGGCCGCCGTGGCCAACTCGACGGCTTTGCCGGAGCAATGACCCGCCTGCGCGCCGCCTATGACGCCATGCAGCAAACCTGGCCCATCGCCGCACCACCAGACACCCTCATTGACGCCATGCAGACCGGCGACCGCCTCACCTACCACCCCGAACGCGTCGCGGCAGAGATCACCCGCTTCCACGAGACGATCATGCCCAAAGCCCAGTCTGACCTCGCCGGCATTGTCGACAGTATGTCCCAGCGCTTCAAAGACAACACCCGCCGCCTGGGTGCGACCCCCGCCGAAGTCGAAGCCCAAAAGCAGCGCCGCATGGACGCTGTGAAGAAGGCCCAACTCCTTCTGGCGGAAATAGAAAAGTAATACACCCCAGGTCGTGAGTTGATTTGCAATGCGCGGGTCCCGCTCCTGGGGCCCGCGATTGCCAAGCAGTCAGAATGCGCATCGCTCCTCGGCGAAGATAAAATGGGCAGCACCATGTCCGCTGCCTTCATTCATCGCCGCCGCATCCTCAAAGCCTTGGGATTTACCACCGCTGCCTGTCTGTTGCCCCGCCCCGGGCGCTCCCTTGTCCAGCAGCCGTCTGCAGGCCTGGCCCATGACCCGCTGCGTCCCGAGTATCACTTCCTCGCCCCGCGCGACTGGATGAACGACCCCAACGGCCCTATCTTCTGGAAGGGCAAATATCACCTCTTCTACCAGCTCCACCCCGGCGAGTCCGTCTCCGGCATAAAGTACTGGGGCCACGCCGTCAGCTCGGACATGGTCCACTGGCAGCACAAGCCCATCGCCCTCTCGCCCACGCCCGGAGGCGCGGATGCCCTCGGCTGCTGGAGCGGCTCCGCCGTCGTGCTCAACGGCGTGCCCGCCTTTCTCTACACCGCCATTCAGGCCCCATCGGCTCCACAGCAGGCCTCCATTCATGAGGGAGGCCTGCTGCGTGAGACCCAGATGCTCGCCATCGCCCAGGACGACGACCTAATCAACTGGAAGAAGGACCCGGTCCCGGTCGTCCTCGCGCCGCCCGCTGGCGCAACCGTCACCGGCTTCCGCGATCCCTGCCCCTGGCGCGAGGCGGACGGCTGGTATCTCGCCGTCGGCTCCGGCCTCTACGGCGGCGGAGGCCGCGTGCTCCTCTACCGCTCGCAGGACCTCCGCCACTGGGACTACCTCCACCCTCTCGCTGAAGGTCAACCCGGCGATCCCGCTGTGGTCAACAACCCTGTCGGCGCTGGCGACATGTGGGAGTGCCCTGACTTTTTCGCCGTCAACGGCCACCACTGCCTGCTCTACTCCTGCCAGGGCAAGGCCCATTGGACCACCGGCCGCTACGACCCCAAGACCCATCGCTACACCGCCCTCCAACACGGCGTGCTCGACCACGGCGCGTTCTATGCGCCCAAGAGCTTCCAGGCTCCCGAGGCCCGCCGCATCCTCTGGGGATGGATTACCGAGTCCCGCCCTAAAGCCGATTTCTCTGCCGCGGGTTGGGCGGGAGCTATCTCCCTTCCTCGCGTTCTCACCGTCAATGCGCAAGGGCAACTGGAGTGCCGCGTGGCCGCCGAAGTCGAAATACTGCGCGGCAAGCAGGAGAGGCTCTCCGTCAAGGCCGGAACCCCGTTCCGCCGCTCTCTGTCCACGCTGCGCCAGGAATTGGCCCTGACTGCTGGCCGTCCGTCCGGGAAGTTCACCCTTCGCTTGCTCGTCGGCGGCAGCAGCGCATGGGAGTTGACGCTTGACTATGCAGCCAACTCCGTACTCTGCGGAAGCCGCAGCTTCCCCATCCCGGCGTCACCTCTGCCCGATCGCGACCTGCGCCTCTTCCTCGACGCTTCCGTAATTGAAGCCTTCGTTGGGGGCAGGCAAGCCATCACCAGCCGCGTGTATACCCTCAAGCCCGGCGAGACAGAGCTTCAGATCGAAGTAGTGGGAGAAGGCAGCCTCGAATTCGATCTCTGGCCGCTTCAGGCCATCTCCCCAGACCGCCTGACAACGTAACCGCGCCACAATCGCACCCAATCTTTTTTGCAGAGGATTACATCTCGTAAGCGCACACTGGATATATGCCAATCCTCGTCAACCCGTCCGGCGGAGTCAGCAAAATTCGCTACTCCCCCTCCCCTATGGCTCAAAATCGCGTTTTTGACCCCCAGCCAATTTGGTAATAACTTATGAATCAATAGTTTATCGAGTCTACCTACTAACTAACTAGTAACACCTCACCATACAAATCCGTTCATATTCGGCCCTGAAACAGGCCGTTTTAGGGTACTTTTATACCCAGAACAGCCTGAAATGGTCGCGGGTTTCTCACCGCCATGAGCCCTCGGCCCTCTTGAACTTTCCGGCTTCCACGCAGCCCATACACCGCGATGTCGTACCTTGATTGCAGAGGTCTTCTCATGCCCCTCAACCGCCGAAGCTTCCTCACCGCCTGCACCCGCGCCGGCATAGCCTCTCCGCTCCTTCCCGGCATCCTCTACACCCTCGCCGCGCAGGCCCAGCAACCCGCCAAACCACGAGATCTCCCCAAAATCACGCCGGAGATGCTCGACCAGGCAGCGCAGCTGGCCGGAGTCGGCCCCTTCACCGCAGGGCAGAAGAAGATGATGCTCGACGGCCTCAACGACCAGCGCAACGGATACGACGCCATCCGCGCCCTTGACATCCCAAACTCCGTCCCGCCAGCTTTCGTCTTTCATCCGCAGCCCACAGAGAAGCCCGTCCCTGCCGAGGATTGTGAGACGACACATCGCTCCTTCCACGTCGAGGACTTCGGTCCTCCCAGCGCCCTCCCATCCGCTCCCGCGCACATGGAAGACCTTGCCTTCGCCACATTAGCCGAGCTTGGCGAACTCCTCCGACTGCGCAAAATCACCTCGCTAGCCCTCACCCAGATGTACATCGCCCGCCTCAAGCGCTACGACCCCAAGCTCCACTTCGTCATCACCCTTCTTGAAGACCACGCCCTCGCGCAAGCCAAAAAGGCCGACGAAGAGATCGCCGCAGGCCGTTGTCGCGGTCCGCTCCACGGCATCCCCTGGGGAGCAAAAGACCTCCTCGCCGTCAAAGGCTATCCCACCACCTGGGGCGCGGGTGGCTTTGAGCATCAGTCCTTCAACGAAGACGCCATCGTAGTCCAGCGCCTCGATGCCGCCGGAGCCGTTCTCGTCGCCAAGCTCTCCCTCGGTGCGCTCGCCATGGGCGATAAGTGGTTCGGCGGGCGCACGCGCAATCCATGGAATCCGGCGCAGGGTTCCAGCGGCTCCTCGGCAGGCTCCGCCGCCGCCGTCTCCGCTGGCTGCGTAGCTTTCGCCATCGGCTCAGAGACGCTCGGCTCCATCTCCTCGCCCTCCACCCGCTGCGGCGTCACCGGCCTCCGCCCCACCTTCGGCCTCGTCCCTCGCACCGGAGCCATGGCCGTCAGTTGGACAATGGACAAGCTCGGGCCCATCGCCCGCTCCGCCGAGGACTGCGCCCTCGTTCTTGAAGCCATCGCCGGTCCCGATGGCAAAGACGCATCCGTCTACCCCGCCGCGACATTCTCCGCCCCTGCCCCTGATTGGAAATCCCTCCGCATCGGCTATCTCAAATCCGAATTCGACCCGCCTCCGCCGCTCAAGCTCGACGCTCCAAAGCCCGGCGAGTCCGATGAAGACAGGAAGAAGCGCGAAGATGCCAACGCCGCTATGCGCGTCTCCCGTGCCCGCCGCGATTACGACCGCCGCTACGAGTTGGCTGCTCTTGAAAAGCTCCGCGCCTTGGGCGTCAAGCTCATCCCTGTCGAGCTGCCAAAGCTTCCCTGGGGCTCCATGGTCCCGCTGCTCACCGCGGAGGCGGCAGCCGCCTTTGACGATCTCACCATGTCCGGCCGTGACAGCCTTCTCACCGAGCAGGGACCAGAGGACTGGCCCAACGCCTACCGCGTCGCCCGACTCTACCCAGCCGTCGAGTACATCCAGGCCAACCGCGTCCGCACCCTGGCCGTCCAGCAGGTGTCGGCGCTCTTCAACCAGCTCGACATCATCGTCACGCCCACCACGGACGCACAGCTCACCGCCACCAATCTCACCGGCCACCCGGCCCTCATTGTCCCCAACGGCCTCCGTGGCTCTGACGCCCCGGCCGCAGCCGAGTTCGACGATGGCGACCACGACGACATCGGCGGCCCCGGAACCCCCGTTTCGCTCACTTTTCTGGCAGCGCACTACCAGGATGCGAAGCTGGCCGCCTTCGCCAGCGCCTATCAGCAGGCCACAGCCTTCCACAAGCTCCATCCAAAACTCGACTGAAGGTTGCGTATACCATCGATGCATGGCGCTGGTTGAAGTCAACTCGGTATGGAAGACCTACCCCCGGCGCGCCGGCCTGCGCACCGAACAGCAAACCGTCGTTGAAGACGTCTCACTCACCATCGAAACAGGAGAAACTCTCGGTCTGGTCGGCGAATCCGGCTCCGGCAAAACTACATTGGCACGCATGATTCTTGGCCTGGTCAAACCCAGCCGCGGTACTGTGCGTGTGCAGGGCATTGACGTTGCAAATGCCTCAGCGGCGGAACTGCACAGCCTGCGCCGCCAGATGCAGCCCGTCTTTCAGGATCCGTACGCTGCTCTCAATCCGCGCATGAAGGTTCTGGGCATCGTCACCGAGCCGCTGATAATCCATGGCCTCGGCGCGAGCCGGGCTACCCTTCGCGCCAAGGCCATCCAGCTTCTTGCCGAAGTTGGTCTCGACGAGTCCGCGCTCACCCGCCACCCCCATGAGTTCTCCGGCGGCCAGCGCCAACGCATCAACATCGCTCGCGCTCTGGCTCTGAGGCCAAAGCTTCTCATCTTGGACGAGCCCGTCTCGGCCCTCGACGTCAGCGTCGGCGCTCAGATAGTCAACCTGCTGCGCCGCTTGCAACAGGAATACGGACTCACCTATTTGTTTATTTCGCATTCCATGCCGCTGGTGCGCTATCTCAGCACACGCATCGCCGTCATGCAGCATGGTCGCCTGGTTGAAACCGGCGAAGCCGAGGCGCTTTGCGCTGCGCCTCGCCAGGCTTACACGCGCCAGTTGATTGCGGCCACGCCGGAGTTGCCCTCCAGCGCAGCCTGATCGATTAGCTCTTGAAGTAGAAGTTACTTTGTTTGGGGTTGTGCCGGTGCTGACGTAGCTGCAGGCGCAGCCGGTGCCGCCGGAGTGGCTGGCGCTGCGGTCGCCGGATGCGCCATCGCATGACCGCTCGACATTCCTGTCATTCCACCCATGCCGGGGTGATTCGCTGGCATCTGGATATCCACAACACCCACCAGTTCCACGTCGAAGATCAAGTTGGCCTTCTCCGGAATTCCGGGGTCCTTGGGATCGCCAGTAGGCCGTCCGCGGACACCGTAAGCCAGTTGATAAGGAATAAAGAGGCGTCGCATTCCGCCGATTCGCATCCCTTCAAACCCCTGATCCCAGCCTTGAATCACGCGGCCGTATCCTTGCGGAAATGTGATTGGCTGGCCAGGGGCCACCTTCGGCTTTCCATCTTCACCCATCACTGGTTTGCCGTCCTGGCCAATCACGCTTGATGCCGGATGATCGTACGAAGAGTCGAACTTGCGCCCGTCGGCTGCCAGCCAGCCCGTGTAGCGGACCTGATAAAGCTTGTTAGGCTCCGCGACCGCGCCGGTACCGATCTTGGTGTCTTCGTAGCGCAGTGAGAATGCAGTCTTCACAATGCCCTTTACGGGCGGTATTCCAGCGGGAAGTTTCATTCCGGTTGAAGCAGCAGTGGGGTGTGCTGCACTGGTGGCGGCCGGTTTGGCCGCGTGCGTTGCCGGCTTCGCGGCGGTTTGTGCGCTTGCGGCAGTCACGCTTGCCGCCATCAACAAAATCAAAAAGGTGCTTCTCATCTCTCGGCTCTTCTCCCAGTTCGTTCTTCACCGGAGTGTATCAGGCACTCCTGTTTCACATTACCTGGCCAGCATGCCTGCCAGCAGCGCCACCCGCGGCGCTAGGTGCTCCACGACGATTGACTCATGCCGCGCATGCGCGCCCTCGCCCACCGCGCCCATCCCGTCCAGCGTCGCTACTCCCAGTGCGGAGGTAAAGTTGCCGTCAGAGGCGCCGCCAGTAGCGGCCTCCTCAAGCCTCAGCCCCAGTTCCGCGGCCAGCGCCTGCGCCTTCTTGTAGAGACGCACCGTTCCCCGCGTCCGCTCCATGGGCGGCCGGTTGATGCCGCCCTCCACTGTCAGTTCGCAGCGCTTGTCCACAGCCTTCAACCGGGCAAACTTGCGCTCTATCCGGGGCCCGTCGGCCTTGCGCGCAATCCGCACATCCACCTCCGCCCACGCAGATGCGGGAACTACGTTGGTCTTGGTCCCGCCGCCAGCCACCCCAACGCTTACCGTCAATCCCCGTTTCAGGTCTGTCCAGCCGCTCACCGTCTCCACTACCCTCGCCATTTCTAGAATGGCGCTTGCGCCCTTTTCATAGTCCAGTCCTGCGTGCGCTGCCACGCCCGCCACGTCAATCCGCCAGCCGCCAGTGCCCTTGCGCGCCGTCTTGTAGGCAAGCCCCTGCGCCGGTTCCAGCACATAAACAGCACTACACTCAGCCGCCAGCCGCTCCGTAATTGGCCGGGAAACAGGGCTACCCACCTCCTCATCGCTTGTCAGCAGCAGTACCACCTCCCGCTCCAACAACTGTGCCTCCGTCAGCATCTCCAGTGCGGTCAGCGCCATCGCCACGCCCGCCTTCATATCCAGCACCCCGGGCCCCCACAGCCGCCCCTCACTCAGCCGGCATGGCATCGTCTTCAGCGTCCCCAACGGCCATACAGTATCCAGGTGCCCCAGCAGCAGGGTTCTCTCCGCGACTGCAGCCTTCCCTCGCGGCCCAAATCGCGCCTCAAGCACATCCCCAAATCCCCGCTGGCGGTGCAGTTTCACCCTCCCCCCCAGGCTCTTCGCATGCGCCGCAACCAACCCCACCCCCCCATCCACAGCCGTCTTCACATCTGAAGGCGACTCCACTTTTACCAATTTTTGTATCAGATCAAGAAGAGCTTGCTCCTTGCGCCGCGCCCCGGCCAGCAGGGCACGCAAGGGTATTGGAGATTCGCCAGAGGTCAGCATATTTGGTCCTTTCAGGCTGCTATCTTAGTGGTAAATAGAAAGACATATTGATTCTACGGCTCTTACCGAATATCTCAGCAGCCGTTTTCTTAATGACAAGGTGGCATGCAAGGCGCATAGTGTGGCAAAAATGCTACAAGACGGACTTCGCCTTTCACGTCTAAGCTTACGAAGTATCTTGCTTTGTATATTGGAGACTTCCTATTGGCTAATCCCGCGCACATGGAGCAGACCGTTGCTGCGCCCATTGAATTCACGGGGGTGGGGCTGCACTCCGGTGCTCCGGTCACCATGCGCTTGTTGCCTGCTCCCGCCGGATCGGGCATTGTCTTCCGACGCACAGATCTCGACAACTTTGAGATTCCCGCTAACGGTCGCAATGTAGCCAAAGTCAGCTACGCCACCAGCCTCATGCGTCAAGGCGTGCTCATCTCCACCACAGAACATCTGCTTTCTGCCCTCATCGGCATGGGTGTTGACAACGTAATCGTCGAACTCGACAACCTGGAATTGCCCATTCTCGATGGCAGCGCTCAGCCCTACGTCGAGGCATTCATCGCCGTAGGCATTCGTACCCAGCGCCGCCGCCGCGAGACCATTCGCGTTCTGCGGGCTATTGAGGTTCGCGAGGGAAACAAATTCATCGGCGTTTATCCAGGCTCCGGTTACAGCATCTCCTATCTCATCGACTTCCCTGCGCCCATCGGTCGGCAAAAGGCCTTTGTTGACCTGGCTGCTGAGACCTACGGCGCTACCATAGCAGCGGCACGCACCTTCGGTTACAAGGCAGATGAAAAACGACTTCGTGACATGGGACTGATTCGCGGCGCTAATGCAGAGAACGCCATCATTCTCGGTACACACGGACCGGAGAATGGCCCCCTCCGCTTTGACGACGAATATGTGCGCCACAAAGTACTCGATCTTATAGGCGATCTAGCCCTCGTCGGGAGGCGTATTGAGGGCCATGTGGTAGCTGAGCGCGCCGGTCATGCCATGCATACAGCTTTGGTTTCGCGCCTGCTCAAAGATCGCTCTGCCTGGGAGCTTGCGCACGTACCGGTTGAAACCGCCCCGGTCCCGGCTGAAGATACCGCATCCACATCTCTCTCCGGTACAGGCTCACCTGCATTGATGGGCGCATAGTTGCATCTTCGCCTCCGCGTCCCTTCAGAACTTCCATCATGCGGAAAAGAACACGTCAATACACATTTCGTCTCTATTTTCGCAATATGGCGTAAAGCAGCTGGATTTAGACTGATATCAGAATCTCACGCAAAGCCCCCGGCAGGATTTGAAACGCTATGGGAGCAAGAGGACTTTTTTGATGGGCACAGGTGCGACATTTGTTCTTCGAACTCCCGTGATCTTGCTGGCTGGATTCGATCTGGCAGTTCTTGCGCTTCGCCTGCGCCCGTGGCCGGAGATCGTAAATTTGCCTGGCCAGGGAACGACTGGTTTTGATCCGATCATTTGCCTTGTGACCTACATTGGCCTTCTCTTCTGGATTGGCGGCAATCGCAATTCAGATATTCAAAAGGCTCTATTGGCAGGAACGACGTTTGGAATACCAGCAGGTCTCCTCGCTATTGGGTATGTCCTGCTGATGGGACAGCATTCCAATCAGATTTTCTATACCCAGATCGGCTTGCTGGTTGCTGCGAGCATTCTCTGTGGCGTCGCCGGGCTGCGTGGCTCACAGCTTGCCGCGAGTCCCAACGTCGGCATCGCTACAGGCGTTTGGAGCGCCATGGTCACAGCGCTTATGGCCAGCGCTGTTGTCCTCGCCAAGATAGATCTCAACAATCCTGTTCCTCAGTCGCCGGACCCATGGAAGCAGTACCAAGGCCTCGCCATCGGCAATCAGGCCATCCAGACGCTGGTGCATTCACTCAATACAGCTACCGGCTTTATGCTCATCGCTCCACTGGTGGGCGGGACGGCAGGCCTTATCTTTTCTCTGATGGGACAGAGCGACAAGCACTAAGCTTGCCGCTCCACGCTAAAGCAGTTTCTACGTGAACAGAATCCGCATGGGCGCTAGCGCCGCGTAGCTCTTACCCTCTTCGGCCACAACCCCGGTCTCGGGGTTGCGCGGAAATACGCTGATCAGGTTCGAGTCCTGGTTTGCCACCAGCATCCACCGCTCTGTCGGATCCAGCACAAAGTTCCTCGGCGTCTTGCCGCCGCAGCTTGACCGCTTGACTGCCGTCAGCTCACCTGTCTTTGGGTCGGCCTTGAACGTATAAAGAAAATCGTTGTCGCGGTTGGCAAAGTAAACGAACCGTCCATCCCGCGAAATGACCGTATCGCAGGCGCGTGTCGCTCCGTGGTAGCCCTCCGGCAGCAACTCGATGCGTTTGGTCAGAGTCAGGCTTCCGTCCTCCCGCTTCCACTCCAGCACGTCCACGGTTGAAACCAGTTCGTTTACGCAGTAGGCTGTATGCCCGTTGGTGTGAAAGTGCAGAGTCCGCGGTCCTGATCCCGCCGCGCCCTTGTACGTTCCCGCGGCTGTCAGCATCGCCGTGGAAACGCTCAGCTTGTAGATGTGGATGCAGTCTCCGCCCAGGTCGTTGATATAGGCAAAGCGGTTGTCTGGCGAGAATGATGCGAAATGAGCGTGCGCGCTCGGCTGCCGCACCGGATCGGGCCCGTGCTGTGTGTAGTGCTCAGTCCACACCGCCTCGCTCAGTTTTCCTGCTGTAATCTTGAAGCTTGCCGCGCTACCACCAACATAGTCCGCCGCGACCAGCACACGTCCGGTGCGGTCCAAGGCAACATGGCATGTCCCCACGCCCGCAGAGTTTACCGCCGAAACCGCCTCAAGCTCGCCCAACAGCAGTCGAAAGCTCGCCACCTCGCCAGTTGGCTTGCCGTTGAACACGTCCAACTCGGATGCCGTGTAAAGAAATTGTCCGGTTGGCGAGGCCGCAATCCACGCAACCTTCGGCACACTGGCGGCAACTCCGGCCGGCGTCAGTTCTCCGCTCACCGGATCCCAGTGATATGCAAGAACTCCATCCGGCGCGTTGGAGCCGACAAACACTCGCTTGCGCTTGGGTGCGCCTTGGGCAACGCGTGCATGTGTGGAGGCGATGCCCGGCACTGCGGCAGAGGCAAACATGGCGGCAGAGGCACTGGAGAGAAAATTGCGGCGTGACATATTTTTCATGGCAAACAGATTGTCGCTCATAAAGCATGAAACACGCCAGCCGCCACAGGTTCGCATCAACCTTGAACCTGCAACTCCTCTACACTTGAGTGAGAGTTACCGATATTTCGGGGAGTACCCCTTGTCTCACTTCATCAGTTTTGTCCGTATTCCTGCGCTTGCCATTCGTCAACATATCCGCCCGCTACCTTCGCTCGGCGTTCTTGAAGATGACCATCTCCGCCTTCGCGTACTGCCTAACGACATTGACTTCAACATGCACATGAATAACGCGCGCTATTTTGCCATCATGGATTACGCGCGCACTCATCTGCTTGCCCGCACCCGTCTGCTGGAGCATATTGTGCACTCGCGGTGGCAACCTCTTGTGGGCGCTGCCTGGGTTACCTATCGCCGCTCCCTGCCGCTCTTCTCTGCTTTCTCGCTCACCTCTCGCATGGTCTGTTGGGACGAACGCTGGTTCTATATGGAGCAGACCTTTACCGGGCATAAGGGATTAGCTGCTGTCGGATGGGTTAAAGGCGTGCTGCGTCACGCAGATGGCATTGTCGATCCGCAAACCGCCATCAACGGCGTAGCTCCCGGCATACTCAGCCCACCCATGCCGGAAGCCATCGCCACATGGAACCGCATCACTCGCGGAAAACTGCAAGGTGACAATTAGCGATTCACTGCATCAGCGTGAAAACCACATTCACCGTGGTTTCCACCTCCACCGGTTCCCCGCTCAAGAGATAGGGCCGATAGCGCCAGTTCTTTACCGCATCCAGCGCCGCCTGCTGCAGCATGGACGGCCCGCTCTCGACGCGCAGATTCTCAATCATTCCATTGCGCGAAATGGTGGCATGCAGCACTACCGTGCCCTGCGTCCGGCTGGCTTTCGCAATCGGCGGATAGACCGGCATGTTCTTCTGCACGAGCAACCCTGCCACCACCGCGCCTGAGACGCGCACCGGCCCTTTTGCTTCCTGACGCACTACAGGCCGTTTGCCCTGGCTACCGAATGGATTGTCTACGTTGCCCTCACCGCTGGCGCTCATGTCTATGCTGGCAACGTCCAGGTTGGGCAGTGTCTCCGGCTTGTCGGCCATGAGTATGCCGCGTGGTATCACCGAGGGCGCAAAGATGTGACCGCCCTGCATCTCCGGTTGCACCATCACGGAGTGTTCTAGCGGCGTTTGCGGTTTCACTTCAGGCGCTGGCGTTGTTGGCGCTTCCATCAGGAAAGCCATCGCCATGCGCGGCAGCGCCTCA
>Ga0316222_1004603_pt1 | contig 12444 bp, 20 predicted proteins | sample TBH18011metaG_FD_206008 | JGI IMG/M metagenome (GOLD analysis project Ga0316222, IMG submission 206008) | Freshwater microbial communities from Trout Bog Lake, Wisconsin, USA - TBH18011 | ecosystem: Environmental > Aquatic > Freshwater > Lake > Hypolimnion/Profundal zone | place: USA: Wisconsin... | reverse complement strand
GCAGCCTGAAGGGCGTTGGGGTAAAGACTAACGAAAGAGGCCCGGACTTTAAGGGCGTCTTGGTCTTGGACAGGGATTACAAGGCTGGAGAGACAATTAAGCTGGGCGCCTGGGAGAAGGTCTTTGAATGGGGAAAGGTTTTTAACCTTGCTATCAATACTTACACGCCGCCGCCTAAGGATGCTGACAAGTTTCCTAAGGAGATTAAGCGCGATGGTGGGGACGTTCCGTTCTAAGGAGTGCCAGCATGGCAGATGGACCACATTGGGACGAAGCGATAAACAGCGAAGGAGACACTTGCCGCATGAGAGTAGCCGTCATCAGCCGCCGTGAAGCCGTCGCACTTGTGGTGGTGCATCACTATATGCACCGCAAGCCGCCAGTGTCGTTTGCGTTCGGGCTGATTGACGATTTCGGCACCACCAAGGGCTGTGTGACGTTCGGGACGCCTGCTAGCCACCACATGCTTATCGGGGCCTGCAAGACCGCCCCGGAGAGTGTCATCGAATTGAACCGCCTCTGGGTCCATGACGACATGCCGCGCAACACCGAAAGCTGGTTTGTCTCCCGCGCCCTGGCGCTGCTCCCGCCCAAGATTGTTCTCAGCTACGCCGACACGGCAGCCGGCCACATGGGCTATATCTACCGCGCCGCCAATTTCTACTATGCCGGCTGGACCGACATGGAGCGCAAGACACCGCGCTTCGACTATATCGCACCGGGCAAGCATAGCCGTGACGCCTTCCGCAATGGCTTCACGGATCGAGTTCGCCGCAAGCCCAAGGTGAAATACTGGACCGTCACCGGCAACCGCCGCGAGCGGCACAGGCTGGAAGCGTCCTGCCTCTGGCCGAAACTGAACTGGAAAACAACCCCGCCGCCGTCAGAACACCGACAGGCTATTTAGGAGCCCCCATGCGCGATCTGATCCGGTCAATTCGATGGTGGTATGCGAAGCGCCATGCCAAGGCGGTGCTGACATATCATCGCAGATATTTCGATTTTTGAAGGGGAAAAAACATGAAACGCATTCTAATTGCCGCAAGTCTTCTTTTCCTGGCCGCCTGCGATCCGCCGCAATCCGCAGAGCCGGGCGCATCGCAGAAAGTGGAAACGGGGGCCGTTACACTGATGGCGACCGCGCCGGACGGAACCAAGTTGTGGGCCGTCCTCAGCATGGGCCGCACCATCTATTTTGCTTCAACCGGGACTAGCGCGTCGGAGTCTTGCGGCAAGGGCTGCATTAACGAACGCACGATCCCGACAGCGCAGTAGGGGAGCCGCCATGAGCGCTATGTCGCGCCGCAAGGGTGCCGGCTATGAACGGGAGATTGTCAAGATCATCCGGGAAGGTTTAGGCATTGAAGTCAAGCGCAATTTAGACCAGGTGCGCGATGGCGGCGGCGATATTGTGCTTGGCAAATATCTGATTGAGTGTAAACGCCGCAAAAGCATTGCAGTGTACGAATGGCTGGACCAATGCATCGCAGCTTGTATGAATAAATTTAAGCCACTAGTCGTTGTCAGGGGTGACAATAGGGAAAATCTAGTGATACTGCGCCTCACAGATTTCCTAGAGATTATAAAAGAAAAACCCCTAGACAGTATGGAGTCGAGTTCATCTCAGGATGGACAGGGTTAGGCCCGGAGGGGGACGGGTTTCATACACCCCCACTTAACCAAAGGGATGAAAATGAGCGACGAAGAAAAGAAAGTTAAGCTGTTTGTGGCAACCCCCATGTATGGCGGGCAGTGCTACGGCACTTACGTTCAGAGCCTCTTGCAGCTTCAGTCTGTCTGCAATCAGATGAAGTGGGAAACCCTGATTTCCTTTATGTTCAATGAAAGCCTTATCACCAGGGCCAGGAACGCCATGGTGCATAATTTTCTTAAGACAGATGCTACTCACCTGTTCTTCATAGACTCCGATATTCGCTTCGAGGCCAATCAAGTCCCCAGGATGGTTGAGTCCGACAAGGAAGTGATTTGCGGTATTTACCCCAAGAAGGAAATCAATTGGCACGGGGTGCGTCAGGCCATTCAGAGCGGCAAGACTGACGCGGAGGTTAAGAACCATACAGGCAGTTTCGTCATCAACCTGGTGGACTATGCCGGAGAGGTGACGGTCCCCATGTTTGAGCCTGTAGAGGTTTGGAACGCCGGCACCGGCTTCATGCTCATCAAGCGAGAAGTCTTTGCCAAGATGGAGCCATTTGTTCCCAAGTATAAGAACGATGTCTTGGATATGTCCGGCACATTGGGGATGCGGGAGGAAATATGCGAGTTCTACGCCACCAGCATTGAACCTGGCACAGATCGCCTTCTCTCAGAGGACTACCATTTCTGCCATGTCTGGCGGAACAAGTGCGAAGGCAAGGTATGGGCGGCGCCCTGGGTGACGCTGGCGCATACCGGAAGCTATATCTTTGAAGGTCAGCTTGTGAAGAATGACCCCCCTAGCGAAGGCTAGGGAAGGACAATCAAATCCTTATCGTCTGAGTCAGCCACCATCTGCCTGATAGCCTTAGGCAAGATGATGCAACCATGGCTTGCAGTATGGTTCAATGCTTGGTTGTCTCCGTGGATCAGGAACCCGTCCCGGCCACAGGTATCGGTCCCCTCACAGGCCGTAAGACGCATAACTATAGGCCCTGCCGTGGGGTGGGTAATGGCAGGGCCGATCTTATACTTGCCGTGAGGGATCGGTCCCTGGCCTTGTACGGACTCCTCAGAAGGGTTGTTAAGACCCTCCCCTTGTCCGGAGTATCCCGTAGCGACATAGGCGTCGTTAAGGCTAAAATGTCCCGTACTCTGACGGTATTCCCAGGTCACTTAGGATTGCCCTTAATCGCATCGGCCACTGAAGGCACAATCTTCTCGACGCTGCGGCCTACCACATACCCGCCCAGGCCAAGCTGAACGATATCCCACAGCTTCAGATACTCAGCCTGCTGGAGATTAGGGGCCGCCAAGCCAAACCAGCGGGCGGTAATCAGCCCCACAAAGATCAGCATGGTAATGGGGCGCCAGCTAGAAGCCAGAAACCCAGTAGAAGCCGCCTCCGTCTTGACAATATCGGCAGCACCCTTTGCCAAATCTGTTTGAGCAGCAAGTTCAGCCAGATCGCCATTCTGGTACAGCTTCATAAGCTCCAGCTTGGCCGCGTCCTTCTGAGCAGGATCGGGCCACACGCGGTCAATAACCTTGCCGCCAATGTCTAGTGCCGCCGAAACAGGATCAAAGGACATGAAACACCTACTGCTTAAATTCGCCAGCGCCGGCCACAAGCATAATCATGCCCACAACCGCCACCCCGATAAACCAATAAACCTTCTGAGCCACTGACTTTCCAATCTGCTCGTAAACCCGCTGTATGGCCTTCTCAGCCGCTCTTTCCGCAATCAATTCTATCTCCGCTTCTGAAAGCCGACATTCGTCTTTCATTTCCTTAACCTTTGCCTTTGAAACCATTTCACAGCCCCTCACCAGGTGTGAAATAGCACTCAGAAGAACCCTCACCGATGAACGCAATATATGTGTTCGCCGTGTTCGAAAACTGCTGCGGAATCGTATAAACCTCGATAGTCCCAGGAACAGATACCAAGATATAAGACGGCGCTCCCGGCGCCGGAACACTGGCTGTCACGGACGCATTACTGCTGACTTGGAAATAAACCGGCTGACCACCCTGACTAGGCTGGTGATTTGCAACGCAAATCTGGTTGCACGGGCTATCCGAAGTCACAGTGATAGTCTGGCTACCAGTCGTGACGTTGGCCTTGTAGGTCTTCCCACAAGCCTGGAAGGCGATATTATTTCCCACGGTCAATAATCCTGTTCTGAGGCTCAGGCTTGGTCGTAGGAGAGTTCTTGCGACCATCCTCGTCAAAGCAAATCACCGAGCGATAACCGCCAAGAGGCACCTGGCCGGGTTCCCAATAATTACCGTAACCCTTGCCATACGCATCCTTGGGCGTCTGGGCACGGGTAGGAACCCCAGTAAAATGGGGTTTGTTAATGTTCGTCTTGTTGTCCGGACCCTTCATGGGATTTAGACCTTTCCTTTAGAATACATGGGATGAAAACGAAGAGTGCGAAAAACGCCGCCATACCTTCCCTCATCCAGTTCGGGTCGTTCATTACCCACCCCGAAAGGATGAAAGTCATAGCGAGCGCTATTAGCGTTAGAAGGCGGTCTGAAAGTACACTTAGAGCCACCCTTACTATTCTTACGAGTTGAACGTCCATTCTTATCCCCTGTCATGGTTCGTCTTCTTCCGGGGCGACAAACCCTGTACCCCAATCATCATCGCTGATCTTGGCCTTGACCTTCTCCAGGTTCAGCGCCCTATCAATTACCTTTGTTTTATCCGTCAGGGAAGCGTCTGGGTCGGCCATAACCTGCTTGAGAAGGTCGCCAATCGCTTTCTCTAACTCCGGATTTATCCCCTTTTCCTTCTTCATCAAAATGCTCCTAATGTCCTAGAAAGAACATTTTTAGCCCCTGTCCCAAGAACGGCAGTACCTACCAATCCCCCGACGATTTTGGCTAAAAGTTGATTTCTTTCCGCCTTGTCAGAAAGACTATCTAATTGTCTTACTTGAGAGCGGATTTGGTCAATCTGGCTATCTGTAAATAGCTTTCTACCAGCCTTTTCTTCGGCTTGTCTGATTTTAGGTAGCACGCTTGTTTCAAATGCTTCGATAGATTTTCCCGGTTTGGCAGTAGATAAAGCACTAAAGGCGTCCTTAATGTCTGATCTTGCACTCGGTACTTTGCTTGCTGTAGCTATTCTTTCTGCACCTGCCGCCCGTGCTTCTGCCGTGCGTACTGGTAGAAGATACTTATTTTCAATCTCGCTGCGAACAGACGGCATCCTTTCTAGGAGCGCTCTGTTGTTCCTAATAACATCAGAAATCTGTTTTTCAGTTTTGGCTTGCTCTAGAACACCAGCAAAGTATTTGCGAGCAGCAGCTTCAGCCACTTGCCGATTGCCGCCAACCGCATCAACAAACATTTCATAGCTTTCAGGGCTTTTGAAAATGTCTTTTGTTATTTGATCTGCTGTCTTTGTGACATATCTTCCAGAAGCGTCCTGCGTTCCGGTCAGGGATTTCCCAAGTCTAGTGCTATAGACCTCAAGATTTTTTGATAGACGTTTATAATCATCGAGGAACTTGCCAAACCTGTCCCCTGCACCACTTTTTATGAAGTAATCGCGCATCTGGTTAGACAGAGACTTGTACATATCTCCAGCAAATTGCTGGTCAATGGCGGCATAGCCTTCTTCTGGAACACCAAAAGAAGCATCGCCAAGTCTACGGCGGATTATTTCAAGACCTTCAAAGCTCTTTGTTCTTTCAAGGTCTGTCTTAAGTTGAGTCAAAGAACGCAAATAGTCTGAAGAACCGCCCTTTTTAATCAGCTTATCAATTTGCTTGGTTAAAGGAGTCGTGTCTGTAAATATTCCGTTTCTTTCGGCTATGTTTGCAGCCCTTTTGGCTTCCAGAAAGTTCGCATCAGCAGCCGCGTTTCTTTGCGTTTTTATTGCCGTGACAAATTTCTCAGCTTGTTGTCTGGCATAGTTTCCAACATCAGTAAAAGTCTGGGGAATGGGTTTGTATTTCCCCGCTTCTGGAATGGTTTTGACGCCAGAAAGGGTGCTGAGTGCTTGCTCTGAAGCCCCCTTAGATTTTTCTGCTACCTTTTGAGCTTGAGCAGCCCTTTGTTCTGCTACCGTCAATCCCTTTTCGCCCGCTTTTCTAAGAGCGGCAGATTTGGCTGCAAGTTCTTCAGCACTCAGTGCTACCTGTTTACCGCCAGTAAGAGCCTGATAAAGATTACTTACAGCTTGTGGGGTCTTCTTAAGCGCTCCGTAAAGTTCTGGGGCAGCTCTATATAATGCACGAGCGCCCATAACAGCAGCAGGTATATCTGCCGCTACTTCACCCGCTAGGGTCGCACCAGGGTATTGCTCTTGCTGCTTTTGACGGGCAGCAGTTCTACGGGGGTCTTGTCCAATCTTACTTTCCAAATACTTCCCTGCCCAGTCCCCGCCAAAATAACCCAGGCCGCCGCCAATAAGGGCGCCGAGGGGGACAGTTACAGGTGCAGCTAGACCTCCAAAGGCACCCAAGGCAGCGCCGGCTTCTGCCATAGGGGCAGCAGCAGCCAATCCAGTAACCTGAGGAAATGCTTCTTCCGCAGCCCCATAACCAAAGGCTTTGGCTTGCCCACCAAAACTTGTTTTTTCTTGGGGGGCGGCAGAGGTTTTTAGAACCTCTGGAGGAATCCAGGTTCCACCCTGCGCCTTTTTAATTTCTGGCGGGATAAAATCTGCCATTTTTATTCCTTAGTCACCTTTTTACCGTTGTACCAATATGTGTCACCTTTTTTTAGGATATTATATTGGGCTTCAGTAACGTTAGCCGGGCCAGAGGTGGTTTTCTTGCCAGAAACCACATCTTCAGCATTAGCCAGACCTTTCTGTACGGCATCTGCTTCTTGTTGCAATGCTTTGACGCCAGCTTCGTATTGACCATTAGAGAAACTGGTGCTGAGAATATCATTAGCGCGTTCTGAAGATTTATCCGTAGAAGCACCGCCACGACGCATGATTTGCGCGTAGTCATTAACCAATGATTGGTTAAAGATATTGAATTGAACTATTGATTGATCGCCAGTACCAGACCGAATGGCGTTTTCAATCGAGTTCATTTTCGGGAATCTCGTTCTATCAACGTTTTTGGACGCCTCTAAAGCAAGAGGGACCGTAGATTTCAAGGATTCAATTGATCCTGTTACACGCCCTGTTTGTGTTCCCAGAGTTCTTTCACCAGCAACCATGCCTATATATTTCTTGGCATCATAATCAGGGTTAAGTTCTGCAACTCTGCTCATAATTGTTAATGCGGCAGGGGAACGAGCGGAAATACCCGTATAGGGTGCAAGTTTATATTCTGCAATTTGTTTTGCTATGGATTCCACCGATGCTGTGTCAGGCAATTTGCTTTGAGCCGAATTTTCAGCTTTCCAAATCTCCATGGAGCGGTTGTATCCAGCTTCAAGGATTTTGTTGTAGGTTTCTGTGGCTTTTTCGTGCCAAGTCGCTAGGTCGTTAGTAACCCTTAAACCGGCTTCTGCGCCCTTTTGGTCTGCTGTTGCCTTTATAACGTCAGCACCTAAAGAGGCCAGCTTGGCATCCAGGTTTTCTTTGGCTTTGGGAATACCAACGGTGACAACCTCATCCTTATAGGCATCAAAAGCCTGTTTGGTGAGTTCTGAAACTCTCTGCTGATACTTCAGGTTTTCTTCAAAAGTAGCCTTTTCCTGCTGATACCTGTCGGCATCGCCCTTCTGCCAACCTTGAAGCATCCCGGTCATGGCGTTCTGAGCGCCAAGAGCAGACATGGTTCCCTTCTGAGAACCAAGCGTAGAGCCAATCATACCAATCAAAGTAAACAAGAGGGCCATATCGCCCACCGAACTTTTGGTTGGCACAAAAGGCTTTGTGTCCTTGATAGCCTGTTCGATATTGTCGCGGTATTTAACGGACTCGTTTTGCAGCTTTTCGTAAATAGGGCCCATTATCAGTTTGGTCTGCTTAGCCGTCTCTGTTACTTGAGCGGCCTGTTTATCACCGAGAGCCGTAATAGCAGCTTGTTCAGCCGCTCCCGCAGTCTTAATATCGGCGTAATCCTTTTCAGACGGCCCCTGAAATTTAGGGACAGGCGGAGGGGCGGGCATTTTAGGTTGTGCCGGCGCCACAGCGGCCACATCCTGGGGAGCGGGAGCCGTAACCGAGGGCTTGATCGGATACGTCGGAAGGCCAACCGTCGGAAGCCCCAGGGCGGTGCCAGTAGACATACCAGTAGTGTTCATTGCATCAGCCATTATTGACTCCCAGCCGCAGTCGTTTTTCCGGGCTGCTGACCACCCATCAATCCGGAACCAATCGTTGCCAAATTGGTGAAGAAGTTGGAAGTGGCCGTCTGACCTGCCGCACTAGCCTGGTAGCCAGCATTGATGGCTGCCTGGGTATACGTGTCGGCTTGCTGGAGCAGGGCGGTTGCTTGCTGCAACTGATTGCTAATCAGGGTCTGGAACACCGTTGAGAGGGACGCAGCGCCCTGCTGGGAGGATACTCCACCCCTAGCCTGGGACTGGGCTATCTGGGCCTGAGCCGTCTGAAAGGCTTGCATATTGGCCGGGGTAAGGTTGCCAGCCTGAGTGGCTTCCAAAAGCTGCTGACCCTGGGATTGGAAGGGTTGCGCCAGAGCCGACAATTGCTGCTGGTACTGTTGGGCCTGTTTTGCAGCTTTAGAGGAATTGGAAATGCCAAGCGCACCCAACCCGCCTAGACTGCCAAGGGAGAGCAGATTTTCCGGTTTTTCTAAAAAGGCGCCAGTCTTTTGTTCAAGGGTGTCCAAAAAACTTGGCTGCGGAGGCGACGGACCCAAATTAACGGCGGGTGTGGATGTAACCGGCGCAATCCCAGACATATCATATTGAGGCGCAGCGCTTGGAGCCACAGGAGCCGTAGGCAAGGAGGTGGAGGTCGCAGCCGGAGCGGCGTAATTAACGCTTTTAAGCTGCGGTTGAGGGATATATCCGGGCAGATCAGCGCTGATTGGAGGGGGGGTATAGGCCGTCCCAGTACTTGAAATTGTTTCAATATCATCAAATTCCAGCAATCCGGTAGCCGGGTTCCGGGAGCCTCTGCCGCCACGGGCTTTCAGCAAGGCTGCTTCCTGGGGGGTAATGTGCGCCAGGACGGTATCGCGCCCACGGCCCTTGTTCTGAAGCAATTCAGCCAAGGCAGCCAGGTCGGTATTAAGCAATTTGGCGAGACTTTTTGCCATTGTGTTTATCCTTGATCTGCCTGATCGGTTCGCAGAGATAGAATGTTCCAGAGGTTGGACTTTTTAGCACCCTCATCGGCCCCGAATATAGGGCTTCCGGGGGCATAGATGGACGTAGTTCCTGGCTGTGATGCCTGGGCCGACTGCGCCGCAAGTGCCGAAGGGGACGGTGAGGGAGTAGACGATCCAGGCTTGTTACCAAACAAAAGCAACATGAGTCCATATTCAGAGGCGCTGATACCAAGCTTTTTAAGGAACTTTTCCGTCTCGCTATCTGTCGCGGGAGGGGTGGTATCAGCAGCTGGTTTATCCGCTGATACCGGGACGGTTTCGATTGGCGCCTGAGGAATGGTAGCGGAAACATCTGGTGCTTGTTTTTGTGCTTCCCCAACAGATTTCACTTCTTCCACCGTTTGCGGCTGGAGAGAAGGCGTCAGGCCCTTAGATAGCGGGTCTGTTGTCGTTGTGAGAAGGCTGCCAAGAGTTACGTCGCTTGTCGTTGGTGTTCCAGTGGAGAATTGTGTTTCAACGTTGGCTGGCTGGGTAGCCGGAGCGGTATCCGCAGGAGGCGGGGTCTGTGCCGGAGCCGTAGTATCAGCCGGAGCAGGTGCAGGAGCAGCCGTATTAGCCGGAGCAGGAGGGGGAGTAGCAGGGGTATCAGGCGGAAGAATAGCAGACGCCGGGGTCGTGGAACGATCAGCCACCCAAATGGAACTGCCGTCCGGCAATTGTGACCAGAAACCAGGATAATCCGGTGAAACCTTAACAACCTCAAGATAGGTTGTTGGATATGTCTTAATCGCATCCGTTCCAGGTTCTACATATTCTGTCCCAGACTTAGGATCGATGACAAAGAAACTTCCGCTGGCGGTAGGCGCACCAACACCACCTGCCGTTCCAGAAACCGGAACTGTTTCAACATTCGTAGGTTGAGTACTGATCTTTGTTGTATCTGGCGTATACATCGCGCCAGTGACAGGGTTGATTGACGGCGCAGTTCCAGAAACCGGAACTGTTTCTACGTTTGGCGTGGATGTGGCCGCCCCAGGAGTGGCACCAGCAGCCGCACCGGGCGCAGCAGCATCCGTCCCAGCAGTAGAATCGGCCTGACCAGTAGATAGCAATTGTCCACCAAAGTAGGTGCCGCCACCGGCTATTGCACCAACGCCCAGGGCTTGTCCCAGGTCAGCGCCTGTGGCTCCTGCGATACCAGACTGCACTAAACCGCTAGCGACTGACTTTGCAGCAAGAGGCCCGAGATTGGTAACATCTTCAATTACGCTGGTAGCACCAGCAGTAGCGCCACCGCTGACAGCACCCCAAAGGGCACCATCCCCAATATCACCACCCTGAACGGCAGCGCTGACAACACCAACCGCAGAGCCAACAACACCCGCACCAATAACATCGGCAACAGCAGTCGAGGCAATCAATCCCGTGGCAAGGATTTCTCCACTAATTAACCCCGCCGCTCCAACAGTAGAAGCAAGAGCGCCAAGTGCTAATGGAACAAGAACCGGCATTACAAAAGCCCCACTTCCATTTTATATGCTGGGGTAGCACGATTGTTCATGTTTACGGTTGTCTGCGTTATTTTCACAGGAAGGCCAGCAGCCTTCACCATTTCAGCCGTTCCAGACTCCAGCAGGGTAGAAGTAATCTTCTTAAACCCCTTGCTTTTTGCCCACTGAGCAGCTTGCTGGAACCGCTTGATTAGCGTCTTAGGCTGCTCTTCCGTAAACACATGAACGTCAAGCTCACCAGGGGCGCCCTGCATCGCCCAGAACACCGTGTTGCCAAATTGAACCGGGCGGGACTTCTTCATGTTAATAGAAGTGGCAATGAGTTGCATTGCCTTTTCCACCTCAGACGCCGGCATCTGCTGCATCAAATAATTACGCATGATTACGGCTGGGTGCTTGCTGCCACCAGTACCCGCCTCTTGCTGCAATGCAGCCATAGCCGTCTTGTCAGACATTCTGTAACCCCAGAGATGCAGCTATCTGAACGTGAATGTAATAATGGGACGAAAGCCAGTCATAAAACTGATCTTCGTCATTCCAGTTCATGTCTAGCAAGTTAATAGGGTTTTGTAGTCCAAGATAGGAAGAGAAAGCCTGATGTTCCTGCTGATGCGGCAGCATCCAATCGTCCAGGTTCTCAATCTCAACGTCAAACAGGTTGTAAGACGGAGTAACCAAACCCTTTTCAAAGAACGCGGTCTTGTACAAGCTGTGCTGCAAAGCGTTCTCAAACAGAAAGACCTGAAGCCCTTCCGTATCGCCATACTCAACAGTGTTAAGGTTCTGCATATTCATGTGTTGTAATACGGCACTTTGTAGTTAGAACCATTGATGTCTATGATAAGGTATCCCGCAGGAGCAATCATCATGCTGCTGACGCCATTGGCTGTAGCCGATGTAGTTCCAACATGATTGGTGCTGGTCACGTTGATGCTGCCGCCAGTAATTGTGACGTTGTTCGAGTTCTGGGTTGCCATGGTCCCAAGACCGGAAACATTCCCTGCCGGAATCGTCGTGGAGGCTGTGACAACATTAGACCCGTTACCGTACATATAGCCGGTAAGGGTGGTGACGGTCAGACTGGTGACAACGGACGTATCTCCACCGTCTACCTTCTGCCAAGCAGTACCATTAAACACCGCCCAGTCGCCAACACCCCACAGGGTTTCACCGTCCAGGTTCGTATTGCCAGCCGTGCTAACAACGTAATAATTCCCCTTCGTACCCTGCCCGGAGACAAGGGTGGGGTTTACGTTTGTAGAGGCGTTCCAAGTACCAGCGTAATTGAGAGCGCCAATCGCGTTGATAGTGCTGCTGACAGTCTTTAACATTTAGAGGCCGTCCCCCGGCGTCACATAGATTGTGGCGTTGCCAGTGCTGGTGATCCCCGTAAAATACGCATTAGGAACAAAGGTAAGGATTTCGTCGGTTCCCGGAAGGATGGGGATAGACGGGCCGGTAGTGCTTACCACGGCAGCATTATTCGCAGCCTGGGAGGCAGTTGTGCCGTATCCAAGGAATACAGTAGCCGTACCATTGTTAATGATACGGTATTGGTTTCCGCCCAGAGTTGACGAAATGGCTTGGACAGCAGTAGGGGCAGACACATTGGCCGTGAAAGCCACTGTGTTGCCCATCTGTGTAAATGCTTGGACGCCCATTAGCTTTCCTTATTTACTTGGGGTGGAGCAATCTGCGGCTGCACCTGCTTCTGAATTTCCGCGATCACGGGGGAAACCTGCACAAAGGTAGTCGCCATGTTCTAAGTCCTTTGTCTTTCTGCGGGCCGGTCTACGGGAAATTACCGCCCACGGGGTTCGGGAAGCCCTCGGGGGCTGCGGTGCCGATCTTAGCACCCGGAGGAACGGTGGTCGATGTCCACGGGCTCTCGTTCATGGGGCCTACGCAGTCGGCCAAGGTCGCGCCGTTTACTGGCTTGCGGCGTACCGTGCAGGGCATGGACCACATGTTGGAGAACCCGCCACCCGGCTTAGACGTGCTGGTAAAGGTGCGGACCACGACGGCGGTGGGTGCCCACGTTGGAGCGACGGGGTAGGTT
>Ga0316222_1004599_pt1 | contig 12451 bp, 5 predicted proteins | sample TBH18011metaG_FD_206008 | JGI IMG/M metagenome (GOLD analysis project Ga0316222, IMG submission 206008) | Freshwater microbial communities from Trout Bog Lake, Wisconsin, USA - TBH18011 | ecosystem: Environmental > Aquatic > Freshwater > Lake > Hypolimnion/Profundal zone | place: USA: Wisconsin... | reverse complement strand
ATCTGTTCCAGCACCATGGAAAAGACCATCTCGCCGAGGGCACCTATCAGACCGCAGCTTTCCGCGATGGGGATGAAATGGGACGGCGACACGTCTCCGAGATTGGGATCACGCCAGCGAAGTAGCGCTTCAGCCCCCACCACTCGACCACTACGGATATCGACCTGCGGCTGGTAGGCCAAGTGGAAGCTACGGTTTTCCAGAGCCAGCCTTAGGCCTGTCTCCAGCGTCAGCCGCTGAAGTGCCACCACCTTCATCTCGTCGGCGAAGAACTGGTGCTGATTGCGGCCCCTTTCCTTGGCACGGTACATGGCAGTATCAGCGTGCTTCAGCAGCGTCATGCTGTCATCGCCGTCATCGGGGAAAATGCTGATACCTATGCTAGCCGAGACAAACAATTGTTTGCCGCCGATTGGAAATGATGCGGCGAGAAAATCGACGATGCGCCCGGCCACCGCGTTGACTTTCGCCAGCCCGATATCCGTCAGCACCACGACGAATTCATCTCCACCCAGCCGCGCCAAGGTGTCCGAATCCCGGACGCAACTCTGAAGGCGCTCGGTCGCCAGCTTCAGCAACTGATCCCCCACATCATGGCCAAGGCTGTCGTTGATGACCTTGAAGTTGTCGAGATCGATGAACAGGACCGCCAGTTTGGTGTTCTGCCGCTTGGCTTGGGCCACCGAGTGCTTCAGGCGGTCCATCAGCAGGCTACGGTTAGGGATGCCCGTCAGTTCGTCATGGGTGGCGAGGAACTCGATTTTCCTCTGGGAACTCTTGATAGCGGTGATGTCGCTGAATATGCCGACATAGTTGACGATTCTGCCCAAATCATCACAGACGGAATTGATCGTCAGCCATTCGGGGTAGACCTCACCATCTTTGCGGCGATTGAAAATCTCACCCTGCCAAGCCCCCTGTTCAACCAAGCTCCGCCACATGCCCTCGAAGAACTCCTTGCTGTGCTTACCCGATTGCAGGAAGCGAGGGTTTTTGCCGATCACCTCGGCATGGGAATACCCAGTGATACGGCAGAAAGCATCATTGACGGTAATGATGATGCCGTTGGCATCGGTGACCGAAATGGCCTCTCCGGCACGGTCAAACACCTTCGCAGCCAGCCTCAACTGCTCCTCAGCATGACGCTTCATCGTCACGTCGCTGGACTTTGTGCAGATCGACCGCACCGCACCGCTGCTGTCAAAAATGGGAAATCGGACAGAATCCAACCAAACTGCAGCGGCGCAAAGTGTGAATGCGTCGATGCTCTCGGTCGCGCTCAATCGCCCCATCACCTCTAGGTCCCGGTTGCGCAATGTCTGAGCGATCTCGAGCTCAAACACCTGGAGATCGGTCTTGCCGATGATATCCGCAGCGCTAACCCCGAATACCTCCTCAAATTTCATGTTGACGTACTCGTAGCGCCCAGATGGGTCCTTCAGCGACACCGCCAGCGTCGAGTGGTTCATGATCGAAAGCAGCTGGTCGTTGCTCTCCCGGATTTTTTCCTGGGCATCCTCAAGATCGGTGTGATCGATGACCACTAGGACCACGCTCTGCCGAGATCCGGTCGGATTGAGTGTCGGTGTCACGAACACCTGGAAGGTGCGTTTGCCGAAGGAGACTTGAAAGCTCTCCTTGCGCTGTTCGCTCAGCGCGGTGGTGAGGCGCTGGTCAATGGCATCTAGGAACCCCGGCAGCTTTAAGCGATTGATGTGCGTGCCGATGGCCGACTGCGGCAAATCATAGTTGCGAATGGCCGAACTGTTGGCTCGCTTCAAAAGCATTTCGCGATCAAATACCATGATGGGAAAGTCGATTGTGTTATAGACGCTCTCGAAATCACTGCTGATAGCGGCAAGCTCCGCCGATTTAATCAGGCTCTCCTCGTTGACGCTGATGAGTTCCTCGTTGGTGGCCTGCAACTCCTCGTTGGAGGCTTCCAGTTCCTCGTTGGTGGCCTGTAACTCCTCGTTGGTGGCCTGAACTTCTTCGTTCAGGGCCTGCATTTCCTCGTTAGAGGCGGCCATCTCCTCCATCAGCGTCTGGAGATGCTCCCGCGTTGAGGCCAGCTCGTCGTCGAGACGGTCGTCGGTGAAATCCGGTGAGGTCGTATCGCCGATGGACTGATCCGGTTCATGGTGACCAGGTTGTTCCAGAACCACCAAGTACAGGTCGTTTTCCCCAGGCTCGCCGATGGGATGCACGGCTAGACGCCAGACCTGCCGATCGAGGGAGGCGATCCGCCGCTTCCGGCTGTAGGCACTGGACTGGCGACGGCGAGCACGGTGAAGAGTGGTCAGGATCTCATTGGCTAACTCGGGAACGATCAATTGCGCCAAGTTCATTTCCGGCGTGCCGGAGGGGAAGTGGATGAACCGCCCGACCGAGCCGTGGCTGTGCAGAATGCGGCAGCCCGAATCGATCAGCATGGCCGGGCCGAAATGGTTGGCGATGGCGTTTAGGAAGATGCGCTCGTTGGTCTTACCGACATTTCTTGCCTCAGGGCCGGGAACCTTGAGTTGACCACGGACCAGTTTTCCCATGTTGACGGGCCGACTCTCGCCGCGTGGACGGAATATCCGGGCACGACGGTCCGCTGGGGCGAATATCGCTTCATGCTGGCTTACGGCCTCCGAACGCCCAAGAAACAACAGGCCATCCTCGCGCAACGAGTATCGCAGGATCGACAGAACCTTGGTCTGGAGATCGGCATTGAAATAGATCATGACGTTGCGGCAGGTCACCAGATCGAGCCGCATGAACGGGGGATCGACGGCGATATCCTGGCGGGCGAAGGTGACGCATTCCCGCAATTCCTTGGTCGGTTCGAAGCCATTCCCGCTGGCGACAAAGTAGCGGGAGACGTAGTCGGACGGCATCTCCGCCATTGCCGCCTGATTGTAGATGCCCCGCCGCGCTACGCTCAAAGCGTTGTTGTCGATATCGGTGGCGAACACCTGGAGGCGATAGATCGAACCCTTCTCTGCGATCAGTTCCGAGAACAGAATCGCCAGCGAGTAAGCTTCCTCGCCGGTGGCGCAGCCGACCACCCATACCCTGATCTCCTCGCCAGGAGCCTTGCGGTCAACGATTTCGCGAGCGAACCTCTCCAGCGTGCGAAAGGCATCCTTGTCGCGGAAAAACTCGGTGACCGAGATCAGCGTCTCCTTGGCCAGTGCGTCGAGTTCCTCGGGATGCTCATCCGCATTTCTCAGGTATTCGGCCAAGGTGGAAGTGTCGGTGGCGACCATCCGCCGCTGCAACCGTCTCTGTACCGTGGAAAGTTTGTAGCTGGAAAAATCGATCTTGGTCCGCTGGCGAACCCGTCCGAACAAATCCGCCAATTCAGCCGGGTTCTGTTCGCCGCCACCGAGGTCGGACAGCTTTCCAGGAAAATTCACCAGACGCTCCAACTCGCGGCCGATCTGGTCCGGGGCCACGATGCGATCGGCGACACAGGCATCGATCGCGGAGCGCGGCATGCCGTCATATTTTGCGGTCTCTGGGATCTGTACGAAGGCGATGCCCCCGGCGGATTTGATTGCACGCAACCCCCGTGTCCCGTCCGAGCCTGTGCCGGATAGAATGATCCCGATGGCGCGCTCCTCGAACTCCTCGGCCATGGATTGGAACAGGATGTTGACTGAAGGTTTCGGGGCCACTTCCGGGGATGGAGTGCTGAGCAGGAAGCGGCCCCCCTTGAAAACCAGATTATTTCCTGGCGGGATGATGTGGATGACATCCACCTCCGGCACCTCACCATCCGACAGTTCCCGGACCGACAGGCGGGTTTCGCGCGACAGGATGTCGGCCATCATGCTGCGATGGGTTGGTGACATGTGCTGGGCCACAACATAGATGCAGCCGAGATCAAGCGGCAGGCCCGCGACGAACTGGCTCAACGCCTCCAAGCCGCCGGCAGAGGCTCCGATTCCCACCACATGAGGCTTGTTATCGACCTTCATATTGAGCTCATCCTTTTAAGGGCGGCTATGCCGTGGCTACCCTGCAGGCTGGGAAATGGATGCAGGCGGTGGTTCCCTGTCCTTCCTGACTGCCTATTGTCAATGTTCCGCCGTGCAATTCCATTAAAGATTTTGAAATGGGCAATCCGAGACCGATGCCCTGTTGGTTGGAGCGCACGATCCGCTGGCTACTCTGCTCGAATGGCTGCAACACCCGCTCCAGATCGTCGGCCTTGATGCCGATGCCCGTATCGCGCACGCCAATGGTGATGCCGCTCTGGTCGTGGGTGGCCGTCAGTGTGATCGAGCCGCCAGCCGGGGTGAACTTGATGGCATTGCCGAGAAGATTGAGCAGAACCCGCTCGATCGCCGTCAAGTCGCCATACAATATCGGCATATCGATCGGCACCGAAGCCGTTAGACGGATGTCTTGACTTTCCGCCTGCGAGGACAGCATTCGCATGGCGTTGGTGACCACGTCGGCGATCTCCATCGGTCCTTCGTGCAGGACGGTACGGCCCGCCTCGATCACCGACATGTCGAGAATTTCGCTGATGAGGGAAAGTAGGTGGTTGCCACTATCGACAATGATCGATGCGCACTCCTTGTAGCGATCGTTGTTTAATTGACCCCACATTTCTTCAGCGATCATCTCGGCGAAACCGAGCACGGCGTTCAGCGGAGTACGCAGTTCGTGGCTCATGTTGGCCAGAAATTCGGACTTGGCGCGGCTGGCTGATTCAGCGGCTTCTTTGCTAAGCCGCAGTTCCTCCTGGGTAGCGCGCAGGTGCTCGACGGTAGCCTCGAGTCTCTTCTGGGTAGCGCGGATATCCGTTTCGTCAATGAAGGTGAGAATGGTTCCCACCGTCTGGTCTCGGAGATCGTGGTAGGGGGCGATGCCCATGCGATAGACACGCCCATCGCCTTCGATGATCTGTTCGTGCGAACTGTCCTTGGCGACCACCGACATCACCAAGTTGCGCAGATCCGGGATGCGGAACTCACTGGGAAACGCCGTAATGAGCTGGCCCGCATCTGAGGGTAGCAGGCCGAACAGGCGAGCGGCCTGGTGAGTGAAGCGGGTGATGCGCAGACCTTTATCCAGCACCAACATGGGGAAGCCGACATTATCCTGGATATTCTGCAAATCGGCGTTAGCGGCACCGAGATCGGATGACCGGACCTGCAATTCCTCGTTTACGGTGGTCAGCTCCTCATTGGTGGACTGCAACTCCTCGTTAGAGGTTTCAAGCTCCTCGTTCGAGGATTGCAGTTCCTCGTTGGCCGCCTGCATCTCCTCGTTGAGGGCCTGAAGTTCCTCGTTAGAGGTCTCCAACTCCTGGACAACGGTCTGGAGATGCTCGCGGGTGGCGGTCAGCTCCTGTTCCAATTCGATCAGACGGATTTCGTTGCCCGGGGCGGAGGCCTCAACCTTGCCGCCGTCGATGATCGGCACCACCTTTTCGCAGCTGACGAGGAACAACTCCTCGCGTCCGGCATGCGAAGGCAGGGGGCGCACCACCAGCCGCGCCAGGATGTCGCCATCACGCGTCCGAAGCTCGCGCTTACTACCCATGGTGATCGCCGAGGTCTCACGGGCGCGGTGGACCAGAGCTCGCAAATCGATGCGAAAGTCGTCGGCGATCAGCTTTCCCAGATTCTGGTTGGGTCGTCCCTGCGGGAAACGGACAAATTCGTTTACGTCGCCATGGTAAAATAGAACATCAAGGTTTTCGTTGATGGCTACGCTGGGCGGCATGTAGGCCTCAATAAAACCATCGCGCACCACGGTCTCGATCGAGGTGGCTCCCGCCTGAGACTGCGCCACAGTTTCAGTCGGCTCAGCGGGCTTAAGCCGAAAGGCGCCGAACACTGGGCCTGTCGAACGGGGGCCACCCAACCGCTTCTGAAAGATTTTTGACGTGGTCTTGATGGTTTTGAAAAGGTCGGAGTAGCGGCCGACCGATTCGGACTTGCCGAGGAATAGATGCCCTTCCGGATTGAGGGCATAATAGAAGATCTGAAAGATGCGGTGCTGAAGGTCGTTGTTGAAATAGATCAGCACGTTGCGGCAGCTGATGATATCGACTTTGACGAAAGGCGGGTCCTTGGCCAGATCCTGACGAGCGAAGACGACCATCTCGCGGATCGGTTTCTTGATCTGGTAGGTATGCCCCATCGCGTCGAAATATTTGGCCACATACGCTTTGTCGAGTCCCTCGACCGTCGCGGCCGAATAGATGCCCTTGCGGGCGTGCCGCATGGCGTCGAGATCGATGTCGGTGGCGAACACCTGAATCTTGTGGCCTTTAGCAGAATCCCCCAGCAGATCGGTCAGCATCATGGCGAAGGAATAGGCTTCCTCGCCGGTGGCGCAGGCCGGCACCCAGACCCGGATGCTGTCGCCGGGGCGCTTGGTTTCCAGAAGTTTCGAAAGCGTTACCCTGATTTCCTCGAACGCCTTGGCATCGCGGAAGAATGAGGTGACCGAGATCAGGATGTCCTTGCACAACGCGTCCGCTTCCCCTGGCTGGCGTTGGACGAATTCGAGATAGGCATCCAAGGTATCAATGCGATTGGCGGCCATCCTCCGCTCGAGGCGGCGCCTTACCGTGTTCATCTTGTACTGGGTGAAATCGACATCGGTGCGCTTGCGAACCAGCAGAAAGATCTCGTTGATGGTGTCCTGGGTCTTGGCCGCCTCCGACTTCTGGTGAACCACAGGCCGAGGAAAGCGTGAGATTGAGGCCAGTTCCGGGCCGATCGATTCAGGCGGCAGTGTCTGATCGACGCAACCGGCATCGATCGAGGCCTTGGGCATGCCGTCGTACTTGGCGGTCTCGGGTTCCTGGGCGATGGTCAGCCCGCCATTGGCCTTGATCGTCCGCATGCCATGGGCACCGTCGCTACCGGTTCCCGACAGGATCACCCCGATGGCGTGTTGCCCACGATCCTCGGCCAACGACGCAAAAAACACGTCCACCGACGGCTTTGGTCCTAGGGGGGCCGATGGCTCGCGCAGCCATAGCTTCAGGTTTTTGACCCGGATATCCTTGTTGGGCGGTGTGATGTAGATGGTGTTGGGGACCAGAACGGTTCCGTCCTTGATTTCCTCGACCGACAGCTTGGTTTCGCGCGCCAGCAGTTGGACCATCATGCTACGGTAGGACGGAGAGAGATGCTGTACGATGACATAGGTCATGTCCGCCACTTCTGGCAGATTGGCCACGAACGGCTTCAGTGCTTCTAAGCCGCCGGCCGAGGCACCGACTCCCACCACATAAAGATTGCTACGGTGGACGCGGGACTTCCTTCTTTGCAGAAGGGCATCCGTTTCCAACCCCGTCTCAGGCTGCCCCCCCCCGGGGGATCTGGGCTGTAGATTTGGCTTATCGACCATGCGGTCTCCATACGCCCTGTGTATTCGCACGCTTGATCTTGGGACGGTGGTCCAGGCTGCTTGCCGTTCGGGCACCTTCTTAATCGGCGGGCTGCGTGGTCTGCCGCGACGACCTAACCAGCTTAGAGGAATAAACCCTATTTTTTATATGTCTATGACAATAAGGTATACAATGCTCTATCCTCTTGGAACATCGCCAGAAATGACGAGGTTGTCATGGACAACGAGTCCCTGGGTGCCGCCATCGGCTGCCTCATGCCATTTTGGGCACCTTTGCTGGCGAGCAATAATTTTTGAGGAGGCGGCGTTGCAGCAAGAGATGGGCATGGAAGCGGGGCACACCCAGGATCGGGTTCGGCAGATTGGATCTCCCGATGCTCATGTCTCCATTGCCGAGATCGAGAGTGCGACCGGCTTAACCAGTGACGTCGTCCGTAAGTGGGAAACCCGTTACAGGTTTCCACGGCCAGCTCGCGATGAAAACGGCAACAGGATCTATTCTCCCGACCAGATAGCACGTCTGCAATTGATCCGGCGGCTTCTGGGGGCTGGCATGCGCCCAGGGAAAATTGTCGGCTTGGGTCAAGCTGACTTGGAGTTGCTTATCAATAGACTGCCCCTGGAGTCGGCAGCCGCCCTGTCGGATTGTTGTCAACCGATTCTCGCCGCCCTGTCCCGGCAGGATATGTCGCTGTTAATGCAGATTCTAAAAGGGCAATTGAACCGCCAAGGATTGTCCCTATTCGTGCGAAAGACTGTGGCCCCCTTGAACATCGCAGTCGGAGAGGCATGGCTGCGACGTGATATCAGGGTGTTCGAGGAGCATCTCTATACCGAGGTGATTGGGGATATTCTCCGAGAGGCCATTCGCACGGTGTCGCCCCCCTCAGGCACGCCCCGGGTTTTGCTAACAACGGCCCCAGGAGAACTGCACACGATTGGCTTGCTGATGGCCGATGCGGTGTTATCTTTGGAAGGATGCTGTTGCGTCAGGCTGGGGGCGCAAACCCCAGTGGAGGAAATTGTCGCGACCGTCACGGCCTGCCGTGTTGATGTAGTTGGCTTATCGTTCAGCATTGCGCATCCCGTGCGGGATGCCTCGCGGTTTCTAAGCGAGCTTCGACGCAGGCTTGATCCGAGTGTCAAAATTTTAGCTGGCGGCGCAGGGATAACGCGCCTTCGAAAGATGAACGGGGTTAGCGTCATCGCGGGCCTTGAGGAAATTGCTCCATGCATCGAGGCATGGAGGTCTGATGGTTCACCGCAAGGTGCACCGCTGCTTCGTCGAGCAGACCAGTGCCATCCTCGCTGCCGCCGACCCTGAGCGCGCGCGAACAGCCGATATCCTGCAAACTGCGGCGGACAGAGCCGTCTTGCGGTCTTCAGTCGCGGGCCGCCTCCCGCTTCGTGAAATCGCCCCGCCAAGCCCTGCATCGCGCGTTGGCGCGGCCATTGCGGGGGGCCATTGCGGGGTTTCGGTGCGCAAGGATGCACGGTACGCTGCCTGAGAGGCGTTGCCGCCCTTCAAGGCAGGGAAGCAGATGCGCGATTTACTGAACGGAAAGTATGGCGAACGCGCATAATGCCCCGGCAACTTAGCGATGGTGGTGACCGTGGCCGACGACGAGCAAACTGGCGAAAGGCCGCAGGAGGCCGCCTACGATGTCATGGTCGAGTTGCGCGCCGTCTTGGGAACGGCTGACCTGCCCATATCCCAGTTGCTGAAGCTCGGTCGCGGTGCCGTCGTCGAACTTGACCGCCGGGTCAACGAATCCATTGATGTCTATGTTGAGGGGCGGCGCATCGCCAAGGCTGACGTGCAGGTTGTCGAGGATCATCTCGCCATCTCGATCACGGAAGTCTTGAAATCCACTGGGTAGGGCCGTGGTCGTCCGTTGCAAGACGCAAGTGACGGGGGTGAAAGCTGTCGGCTCCGTTCCCTGACGAACCCCGCCTGATGCCCGCCGCAATGACGGCATCGTCCAACGGCCATCGCACCTCGTCCAGAAACATGAAAGCGGTCGCCTGCCCGCCCTCGTGGGCTAATTCATCGCCGCCTAAGGTCGGCCTTCGCCGTAGAGCGACGAAAGCGGCGCGCTAATTTGACGTGCGGGATGGATTCCTTCGCGTCGTGACGTATGCTTCGAATTCCTGCCATCAGTCGGATGATATATGTCGTGGACGAGAAGCTGGCGCGCGGTTATGCCCGCGAATACATCCGAAAACGGCTGGCGGCCTCAGGTGCCTGCCAGGAGGCGGCGAACCTTCCAGTCAGGGAATCCCGTTGCCGCATCGTCGCAGGGCGGGTGGTCACGAACCCAGTCTCGGTGATGACGGGATGGCGCGCTTCAATGACGAGGCTCGGCGGCACGGTGGTGCAGGCAGGGAGCTTCAGGCGGGCGGCGGCCTTCTGGCCGTCATGGAACGAGATGGTGATCGAGTACAAGCTGACCGTAGGCGAAGCCGAGGTCTCGAAGGAGGACGAACGGTTTTTCGAGATATGTGTCATGGCTGACGGCTTGGATATCGGCCGCAAGGAGATGATCGCGGGTGGCACGGTCGGTGCGCTCAACGCAGACCAGCACGCGCTCCACAGATGGTACCAGCGTCAGCCGTGTGCCGTCACGTTCGATGCCGCGCGCCATGCGGCGGCGTTCGAGTCCGCCCTCGTCGGCCTGTTGCCCGACGCGACACTGATGGCGGCGCTCTGCGGCATCAAGAGCAGGGATTCCATCCCGTGTGCCTTGCCGATCGGGGACGGGCTACTGTTCGGATACTGCGTCTACCGCTCCAACTTGGAAGCTGGGGAAAACCCAATCGGCATTTGGCGGCGCATCCGATCTGGGAAGCCCATCGAGGCCGCACCGTCCGTCTACGTCGGCACTGGCGACGATAACGGCGGCGGACAATTTTTCGTCGGCGCGACGTTCTACGGGCCAGACGAAATCATCGGAAGCCTTGGCACCGTCAGGCGGGAACTGGTTTCATGGCGGGATCGCCATGCCGCCGCTCTCGATTTTCGCTGGCTTGCGGATTCAGTTCTCGAAAACAAGCCGCAGTTCCAGAAGGCCCAGCAGGATGCCGCCGACGACCTCGGAACGCTGATGTGTGGGAACCTGTGGCAACACGAGGTCGTTAATCGCGGAAGCAACGCAATCCTGACGAAAGCGGTAAAGGAGATCGCGGCCAAGGGCGGTGCGTGACTTGGTGCGGAGGGCCGTCGGTAAAGTCATCGACGATTATCCGATACCTGCTGGCAAGGGTACGCGACCATCAGCTAACAAAAAAATATTCTGTTGACTGCGTGTGATGGGCAGACGGCCCGTCAACAGCTTGCGGCACGCACTCATTTTCAGCCCCCTTGGATCTCGGAATCGCCGTGTCTACCCTTGTCTACAAGGGGGAAATGACATGGCCGACAACGACCGCCGCGACATCATTATTTCGTTTCGAGCCACGCTTGCGGAGGCCGCGCATCTTGATGCGGCCGGGCAAGCGCTGAACAAACCGCGCGCCCGTGCCGATTTCGCCCGTGCCGCCGCTCTTCATGCCGCCAAGGCCCGCGTCCCCGAGCCGCCGAAGGCAATTCGCCGCCCAGGTCGCCGGAAGCCAACCTACGACACAGAACTGTTGGCAAAGATTCTCGGCCAGCTCGGAAAAATCGGCAGCAACGTCAATCAACTCGCGAAGGCAGCAAACGGCGGCGGTGCAATTCCGTCGTCCCCGGCGTTCGTGCGCATGAGCGTGGATATCAATGAAATGCGCAATGCCGTGAGCCAGGCTCTCAACGGCGGCGGCCTCCCTGATGATGGAGGCAGCGATGATCATCAAGGGTAGCTCTCGCGGCGACAACAAGACTGATGTTGAACGCCTCGCCCGGCACTTGGTCGCCCGCGAGAACGAATCGGTCGTCATGTTGGAAGGCTGCGACGTTCCCGCCGACCTCGGTCTCGCGCTGTCCGCCATGCGCGCCACGACCCTCGGAACAAGAAGCCGTAGGGCACTGTATCACTCCAGCCTATCGTTGCCTGCCGATGAAGCGTTCGGTTTCGATGACCCCCGCTGGACCGAGGCCGTCGATACGCTTCAACGGCACCTCGGATTAGACGGCCACCAACGCGTCTTGGTTGGCCATCAGAAGAAAGGCCGTCGCCACGTCCATGTGGTGTGGTGCCGTGCCCATCCTGAGACGCTCCGCATCGCCAGCGATTCCCATTCGTATAGGAAGCACGAGGCTGCCAGTCGCGAGCTTGAACAGCGGTGGGCCTGCAGTCCCGTTGTCGGTGTCCATTCCCGCCCGGAGGGGACTCCGAGGCCCGTGGCGGCGGCGACTCATCAGGATTGGCAGGCCCAGACCCGCACTGGAATCCAAGTCGCCGATGTCGCCGCCGCCCTGAAATCGGCTTGGGACTCGACCACCACTGGATCCGAGTTCGCCGCCACCGTTAAGCAGGCTGGCTTGCACCTAGCCGTCGGTCGGCGTGGCACCGTCGTCGTTGATGGTGTCGGGACACTGCACAGCATTCCTCGACGGCTCGGCCTTCGGGCTGCCGATGTCCATCGGCGGTTGGCCGACCTCGACACCGCGATCCTGCCGACCGTCGGGGAACTGAAGGCTAGGCAGCAGCAAAGCCGATCACAAGGAGATGACGACATGCGTAAACAATATGGGGCCAGCCCTCGCCGTGCAAAGCGGCGGGAGCAGGGGACATGGACACCTCTTCCACCTGATTACTGGAGGGGCCTGGGGTTTAACGTCCGCGAAATGCTGGACTGTGTGCAGGTGCGGTTGTCGCTGACTTGCAACTTGGTGGATCGCGGTGACCGAGTGGTCCTTCATCGCGGTGACGGTCCGCCCTCTGACGAGGAAATCCGGATTCTGGTCGCTGCGTGCAAGGCGCACATGGAGCGCCCCGGCGGCTGGGAGGGTGTCAGATTTTTCGGCGGTACACCCCAGTTCCAGCGGCGCGCAAGGGAGGAGGCGATACGGCAGGGGATTCCAGCGGAGGCCATTAGCCTGGAATGCGAAGACATGCCTAGTCCGTTGGCAGCCGCCTCGATGCCGGATCATATCCGCCGCCGC
>Ga0316222_1004597_pt1 | contig 12461 bp, 6 predicted proteins | sample TBH18011metaG_FD_206008 | JGI IMG/M metagenome (GOLD analysis project Ga0316222, IMG submission 206008) | Freshwater microbial communities from Trout Bog Lake, Wisconsin, USA - TBH18011 | ecosystem: Environmental > Aquatic > Freshwater > Lake > Hypolimnion/Profundal zone | place: USA: Wisconsin... | reverse complement strand
GCAAAATATTATTTGTCCAATCCCACCAATGATGCTGATTGGGTGCAATTTTCCCGTTCCGGAGGCTGGAGGAATTGGGATAATAATTATCTGGGCGGGCCGATCCACGAAGAGGATTCGCCGGGGAATTTCACTTTGCGAGTGGATGGCGGGCAAATCAAACTGATCGGTTATGACGCGCAGGGAGCGGAACATATGGATGAAAAACTCATGGTTTGGGATTTGCGCAAGGAGCCGTAAATGAATCATTTTGCCGAGACTGAAATCTCGACCCGGCGGCCGGGGGCTGGCATGATGGAGTCTGTGAATTTAACGAAGGCACTGAAGACGGCGATCAAGGCGGCCCGGGCGGCGGGCGCGGTGATGCATGCGAATTGGAACAAGCCGAAAAAAATCAATCATGCGGAGGCCCATGACATCAAGCTGGAGCTGGATGTGCGTTGCCAGGCGCTGATCGAGAAGACGCTGGCGGCGGATTTTCCGGAGGTGCCGGTGCTGGGCGAGGAGGGGATCACGGGGGACATGGCGGCGGATTACCGCTGGGTGGTGGACCCGATCGACGGGACGGTGAATTATACGTATGGACTGCCGCACGCGGCGGTGTCCATCGCGCTGCAACACCGGGAGCAGTCGGTGGCGGGAGTGATTTACGATCCGTTCACGGATGAGATTTGGACGACGATCAAGGGGCAGCCGACGCGGCTGAACGGGAAGATTGTCAAGGTGAGCCAATGTGCCCGGGTGGAGGAGGCGATCATCGCGCTGGGTTTTTCGAAGAGCAAGGTGAACCTGAACGCGAGCCTGCCGCATCTGACCCGGTTGCTGCGCCAGGCGCGCAAGGTGCGCATCATGGGTTCGGCGGCGCTGGAACTGGCCTACGTGGCCACGGGGCGGCTGGACGCGTATGCGGAGCGGCGGATCAATCTGTGGGACGTGGCGGCGGGGAGTCTGCTGGTGGAGAATGCGGGCGGGGGATTTTATGCCTTGCCGGTGAAGGGGGACTACCGGTATACGATGTGCGCCGATAACGGCCGTTTGCGGAAGAAACTGAAGATCGAGGGGATGCTGAAATAATCACCGACCATTTTGAACCGGCTTATGTTTGCCCGTTGCGCCTGGGTCCTGCTTTTTTTCGCCACCGCTTTCGGCCTGGGGGCGGCCCCGGTCATCAGTCCCATCGGCCCGGTCACGGTGCCGGCGGGGAAGTCGTTGATCATTCCGATCACGGCGACGGTCACGAACGGCCGGGCGCTGACGTACACGATCACGGGGAGCACGAATGCGTTCGCGATTGTGTCGCACACGAACAATCCGTTCTGGAAACTGAACGTGGCGCAGGTGTGCGCGACGAATGCGCCGGGGGCGTTCACCACACCGTTCCGGGGCGGCACGGCGACGGTGACGAATGTGGGGGATCTGACATTCATGCTCTTCCCGGAATACGCGCCGCACACGGTCGCCGTCTTTCAGGGGCTGTCGGCGGCGGGGTTTTTCAACAGCAACACGATCTTTCACCGGGTGGTTTCCAACTTTGTGATCCAGGGCGGCGATCCGCTGACCAACGGGACGGGCGGGCTGGTTTTTCAGTATAATGACGAGTTCAATCCGCAGGCGATCTTCAGCGGCAACGGGCAGCTGGCGTTGGCGAATTCGGGAAAGAACACGGACGGGTCGCAGTTTTTCGTGACGATCGGGCAGCAGCGGTTTCTGGATTTCGGCTACACGCTGTTCGGGCAATTGGTGCGGGGATTCAATGTGCTGACGAACATTGAAAACACGGCGGTGGACGCGGGCAGCCGGCCGCTGGCCGAAGAGATCATCACGCAGGCGTCGGCGGTGCCGGATACGGCGGACACGGTGATCACGCTGACGGCCACGAATGTGGCGGGAATAACGAACACGGTCACGGTGATCGCGGATGACGGGGCCGGAGGGCGGGCGACGAACACATTTCAGGCGGTGTCGGTGACGGACGGGAGCAGCAACGGCCAGCCGTTTTTATTCGGGAACACCGTGACCAATCTGGTGGCACCGGCGGGAGTGACGCTGACGAACATCATCAACGGCGTGGAACTGGACGGGGATGAGTCCTACTGGACGCTGCTTTATGGGGATGCCAATTCCCAGACCAACTCGGCGTTGTCGGGAAACTATTTTAATTACAGTCTCCAGACGCTGACTTACAACGAGACGAATGGGCAGGGACAGCTACAATTCTTTGTCAAACCGGGAACAAATTACGCAGGACCGGTGACGGTTTATTTCATCGTGAGCTCAAGTTCGTCGTGGTATTACGACTATTATTACGGACTCACTTTGCCGCCTTACGGCCAGCAGGCTTATACGTTTGTTTTCGGAGATACGCCGATCGTTGCGCAGGCGGCCAGTGTGACGCCGCAGAAGGCCGGGGTGTTCACAAACCTGCTGCTGGCCACCTTTACAAACGGGGTCGCGGGGAGTGCGGTGACGAATTTTTCAGCGGCGATCAACTGGGGGGATGATATCATCACGGCAGGGGTGATCACGACGAATACCGCCAAATCGAAACTGGTATCAGGGTCGCATGCTTATGCGAATTCGGGGGATTATCCGGTATATGTGACCTTGCAAAGCACACTGGGGGTGACGGCGACAGTGAGCAACACCATCACGGTGATGCCGTCGCTGGCGCTGGCGCGTACCGGGACGAACAATGTGATCGGGTGGCCGGCATGGGCGTTTGCCTATGGCGTGCAAAGTAACACCAATCTGGCGACGACGAACTGGGTGGCGGTGACGAATGTTTCCATCTTGAACGGCTTTCAGAACACGGTTTCCAACACGCCGCCGGCGGGGCACGCCTTTTTCCGGCTGAAGAAATGAAGCTGCGAAGCTTTCATCACTACGGGTGTCAGCGGTTTACTGGGCGACGTAGCGGAAGAATTGCTGGGGATTGCTTTTGCTGACCGGGACGGTGTTGGTGATTTTGCTGCCGGTGCCGGCATTGGTGGAGAGCGGAGTCCAGACAACAGGCGGCGTCAGGGAGGTGGTGGTTTCGAGCACATAATTTGCTCCTTCGACCGTGGCCGCCTGAAGCACCATGCTGGTGCCGCCGGAGATCACGCGGCTGGTGATGAGGGCGGCGGGCGGCGCCAAGGCGGCTTGGCGGACGTTTTCGATAAAGCCGGGAGTGGCGACGCCGCCGGTGTAGAAGCGCACATCGTCCATCAATCCTTGAAAGGCTCGGTCCTGGGTAAGCCGGTTTCCGAGAAACAGGCTCCAAGCGTTGGACAGGACGATTGTGCCGGCAGGGAAACTGGCGGAACTGATCAGGGTGGTGACATTGGTTTCCGAGCCGCCGTAGCAGTTGAGATTGGTGCCATCATAGGTCAGGGCGAGGTAACTCCAGACATTGGTAGGCATGTTAAACGCCCCGTAGGCCGAAGTGTCGGTCTGGTTCGTGTTCACAAAGGCCTGGATGGCCATGTTGTTTTGCAAAGTGCCATCGCTGAGCAGTTGGATGGAATTATTAGTCCGGTGATCCACGAGGCCGTTCATACCCAAGGTGAAGAACCGGGGGTAGCCGCTGACCTGAAGGCTGGCGGTTGGCTTGATCCAAAGGCACAAGGTGAAATTGGTGATAGTCCCCAAGTTGACGGAGCTATTGTTTGTGGTCCAGGCGAACGGCCCGGAACCGCCTTGGGCCGCGGCAGCGGTCAGATCCAGTGACCGTCCCAATCCGGCCATGCCAGAGCCGGGGGAGCCATGGAGATCGGCCGGCGCGCCGGTGGCGTCCGCGAGATTCAAGACGATTCCGGACACGGCATCGGTGGTGGTGGTGCCGGCATCCTCGAAATTGAACTTCATAGCCAGCACAGGGACGATGGGGGCGGGCGGTGGTGTGAAGGTGAATGTCCGGGTCTGCGGTAATACGGTGACGGTGACGGCATCGGTATAAGTGATGCCGTCCGCGCCGGGGACGTTGAGCATAATGACATTCTGGCCGACGGACAGGGTGACGGCGACGTTGGTTCCGGAGGCGATCTGGTTGGTGCCTTGCCACCAAGTCAAGGGGCCGGCCGACCCGCGATAGAATTCCGTCTGGGAACCATCCAGCGTGACGGTGGCGGTCTGGCTGGCATTGGTGCTGGTGACTGTCTGGTTCGGACCGGCCCAGGGGCCCACGGCGGGACCGTTGGTGGCGAGCAATTCAATTTCACTGCAGGCAAGCAGGAATGCGCCGACCCCATAATCACTGGTCCAGCCAGGCGAGGCAAAATTCGGCCCGGAATCAGGCGGTTGGACGTAGCCAAGAAACCCCTGAGGACTTAGTGAAATATTGGTCATGCCATGCCAAGCAAGGGTCACGGTGTTGGAATAAGTCGCGGCCGGCAGCAACCCGCTGCGAATGCCCCAGGCAATCCCATAGGCGAAGAACGCCGTGCCGCTGGTTTCCGGGGTCGGGTATTGCGCGGCATCCAAAAGACTGGGGCGCCACATGCCATCCGAGCCCTGCAACGATTGGATGGCCGGAGCCATGGTTTGGAACATGGTGGCATAATCCTGATAATGCGGAGTATTGGTGGTCATTTGCTGGAGTATTCTGGCCAACCCTCCAAATACCCACCCGTTGCCACGGGACCAGAAAACCTTTCCCCCGGCCGCATTGGTGGCGGCGGGATAAATGTAGGTGGCATCACGGTACCACAGGGAAGTGGCGGGGTCATAGAGTCCGAGCTGGTCCTTCATGTAGGAATACATCTGCCACAACTGCTGATAGTAATTGGTGTTTCCGGTCTGGTAGCCCATTTGGGCGAATACCGGGCCGGCCATGTAAAACGCGTCAATCCAGGTCAGTTGGCTGACAGACCTAGAATTAATCCAAGCATTCAGGCAGTTGGTCAGGGGCGCGAGTTGGGCCACAGCGGGGTTCAATCCGGCCAAATCCAGATAGGTCCGGCCACAGCAAAGGCTGTCTGCATTGAAATATCCTTCAGGCCCGGTCTGCCACTGATTCGTGGCGGCCCAAGCAAACGCCCAGTTGACGTAGGCATGGTTGACCAAGACGCGGGCGGCGCGCTGGTTGCCTCGGTAATAAGCCGAACGCGCCCAGCCGGAATTGCCGACGGAATTGTTGGCAATCCAGTAATTATTTGCGCGAGTCATGGCCTCCGCGACGCTGCCGGCATCCGGCCAGGCATTTTGCGCTGACAAGGGACTGGTGGAGAACAGTATGGCTAAGAGGACACAGAGCAGAAGTTTCGGTTGTTGGATGAATCGATCCATGAACGGCATGAGTGGAGAGGAGAGAAAACTAAACCATCCCCGGGAATGATTCCCAAGCTGGTTCCCAGGACAGAGCCGACTTATTTGGCGAAAATGTACCGATTTTGCGCATACCCCAATTGACCCCTGATTGCACCTGTTTTTAGGTGCAAGAACCTTAGCATCAAGCCTTGCTCTGGCAAGGGAAAAATGAAGCTGATTGTCAAAGGGCTGCCGGTGCGAAACCGGCGGGCATCCGACGGCAGGGCTGGGCAAAGTGGTCGTGAAAGGATGCGTCATCCCGGACCGATCAGACCGAACCGGATTCAACGGCTGCTCTGCTTTTGCTTGCATGAAGGCACTTTACGCAAAGTCTTCAGTTTCAACAATTGGGACAAACTACGTGACCGAATCGGGGGGTTGAGGATGCCGGATGTAGGGAAAATCCTTAGCGGGTGGCTGTTACAAGGCTTTTTGACGGGTATTTGTTCAGGCTTTGGCGGAGTCGAGAAATGCTTTGAGTTTGGCCAGGGCTCCGGCGCGATGGCTGATGGTGTCTTTTACTTCGGAGCCAAGCTCGGCAAACGACTGCGCGAAACCGGCGGGCACAAACAGCGGGTCATAACCAAAACCATGCTGTCCGCTCGCGGTGGACTGGATGCGGCCCTCGCAGGTGCCGTCAAAACAGCGGACATTCTGGAGTTTCAATTTCTTGTCGGCGGGATGGGCCAGGGCGAGTGCGCAGCGGAAGCGCGCGGTCCGTTGGTCCGGTGCCACCCCGGCCAGCTGGCGCATGAGCTTGGCATTGTTGTCGGCATCGGAGGAGTTGCCGGGTTGGCCGGAGTCGAGTGCGGCGTAGCGGGCTGAATAGACCCCGGGGGCGCCGTTCAAGGCGTCCACCTCCAAACCGGAATCATCGGCCAGCACATAAAATGCGCCGGCGTCGAGTTCCAAGGTCCAGTTATTCGCCAGCCAGAGGGCGATTTCAAACGCTTTTTTCGCGGCATTGCCGGCAAAGGTCGGGGCATCTTCGGTCACGGGCGGGGCGGCGGGAAAATCATTGAGCGTCAGACAAAGCCGGCGCGGGCCAAGCAGGGCGCGGATTTCGGCGGTCTTGTGGGCGTTGCGGGTGGCGATCAGGATCGTCATCATGCACCGCAGACTACCACGAAGGTGGTAGGGAGGCGAGCTTGACACGGTATTTTTTAGAATGGCATCATCGCCGGATGAAATCGCACCATCAACGGCGGAGGTCTTCATCCATTAACAAACAACTTTGGCTGGGCGCCGTGCTGGCGTCCTTGGCCGTAGGCACCGCCACGGCGGAAACAGTCTGGCTGGACAGCCTGAAACTGGGCCTCGCCGCTCAGGAATGGGGCACGCCGGCGAAAAACAAATCCGTGACGGGCGCTCCGCTCGCCATCGGGGGCAAATCTTTCGCGCACGGTTTTGGCACTCACGCCAAGAGTGTTCTGCGGGTGCAGCTCAACGGCGGTTCCAAGAGCTTCAGCGCCAGTGTGGGCGTGGATGATGATGTGAACAAGAACGCCGCTTCCAGTGTGGAATTCCTGGTGCGGGGCGATGACAAGCTGCTATGGGATAGCGGCGTGATGCGCGCCGGCGAGGCTGCCAAGGACGTGACCGTGAATCTGACTGGCGTGAAGACACTCGTGCTCGAGGTGGATGACGCCGACGACGGCATCGATTACGATCACGCCGATTGGGCCAACGCCAGCTTTGAGACCGTCTCCGGCAAGCCCGTGGCGTTGCCGTCGGAAGACGAACCCGTGGCCGTGGCTCCTTACATCCTGACGCCGCCGGCTCCGGCCACTCCGCGCATCAATGGCGCGGGGGTGTTCGGCGTGCGGCCCGGTTCACCGTTTCTCTACACCATTCCCGCCACCGGCGAACGGCCGATGACTTTTTCCGCCAAGGGCCTGCCGGCCGGGCTGGCCGTGGACCCGGCCACCGGCCGCATCACTGGTTCATTGCCGGATAAAGGCGAGTTCACCGTGACCTTGCACGCGGAGAATGCGCTTGGCCAGAATGACAAGTCCTTCCGCATCGTGTGTGGCGACCAGATCGCACTCACCCCGCAGATGGGCTGGAACAGCTGGAACTGCTTTGCCGCCGCCGTGTCCGCCGACCGGGTGAAACGTGCCGCCGATGCCATGGTCAAGAGCGGGCTCATCAACCACGGCTGGACGTACATCAACATCGATGACTTCTGGGAAAACCACATGGACTCCAAAGATTCGACGCTGCGCGGACCCTTTCGCGATGCGCAGGGGAACATCGTTCCGAACTCCCGTTTTCCGGACATGAAAGGGCTCGCCGATTATGTTCACGGCCTCGGCCTGAAAATCGGCCTGTATTCCTCGCCGGGACCGTGGACCTGCGGCGGTTGCGCCGCGAGCTGGCAGCATGAGGCGCAAGACGCAAAGACCTATGCCGGCTGGGGCTTCGACTACCTGAAGTACGACTGGTGCAGCTATGGTGAGATTGCGGATGGCCAAGACCCGACCGCCAAAGTGCCGCTCTACAACGGCAAAAACAAGGGTGACGCCGGTGCCATCTATCCCTACACCGTGATGGGCAAATGCCTGCGTGAGCAGAACCGGGACATCCTTTTCAGCCTCTGCCAATACGGCATGGCCGACGTGTGGAAGTGGGGCGGCTCGGTTCAGGGCAACAGCTGGCGGACCACGGGCGACATCACCGACACCTGGAAGAGTATGAGCCGGATCGGCTTCAACCAGGACAAAGCCGCGCCTTACGCCAAGTCCGGCAATTGGAACGACCCCGACATGCTCATCGTCGGCCAGGTCGGCTGGGGGCACCTTCATCCCACGCGTCTCTCGCCGGACGAACAGTACACGCACATCAGCCTTTGGTGCCTGCTCTCCGCGCCGCTGCTGATCGGCTGCGACATGGAGCAGTTCGATGACTTCACGCTGAACCTCCTGAGCAATGACGAGGTCCTCGCCATCGACCAGGATCCGCTCGGTCATGAAGCGACCACCGTGCTGACCATCGGCCAGGTTCGGGTCTATGAGAAGGAACTGGCGGACGGCAGCCATGCGCTCGGGTTCTTCAACCTCGGGTCCAAGCCTGCGACGCTTGACTTCAATCAACTGGCCAAGCTCGGCTTCACCGGCAAACTCCAGGTCCGCGACCTCTGGCGGCAGAAAGATATCGCGGTCGTGGACGCCGCCACCGGCACGCTGCCGCTCAACATCCCCGGCCACGGCGTGGTGCTCGACAAGTTCGCGGCGGCACCTTGACCCGCCGCCCGCGATTTCTGAAGATCGTCCGATGACAAAACCGCCGGTGGTTCAACCACCGGCGGTTTTTTATTGAATCAGCTGGCGGTTACTTGCCGCAGCACTGCTTGTATTTCTTGCCGCTGCCGCAGCTGCACGGATCGTTGCGGCCGACCTTCGGGCCGGTGCGAACGGGCGCGGCCTTCTGGGCCTTGGCCTGTTCCTGGGCGTTCGCGGCTTCGCTCACGATGTCGCTGGACTGGTTCGGCCCCGGGGCCGCCGGGCGGGCGGGACTGCCAAAGGCGCTCGCCGGGTCCTGATACAGCGTTTGCCGCGGCGCATTGCGCAGGAAGTTCTCGAACGCCAGCAGGCTGGTCGCGCTCCGGAACACGTTGTGGCAGATCTCCGTCTTGATGTTCACCATCAGTTCGTCGAAAATCTTGAACGCTTCCGCCTTGTATTCCAGCAGCGGGTCCCGCTGGCCATGCGCGCGCAGGCCGATGCTGTGGCGCAGGCTGTCCATCTCGTAAAGATGCTCCTGCCAGAGCTTGTCGATGGCGCTCAAAATCGTGTAGCGCTCCACCGTCGCCAGTTTTTCCGGCGCTTCGAAGCTTACCTTCAGCTCGTACGCCTCGCGGATCTTCTTGCTGATGAAATCGCACACCGCGAATTGCGCCGCGCTCAGCCCGTCATACAGCGAGCCGGGCACCGGCGCTTCATGGCTGGCATGTGCCGCCTTGGCGATCTCGCCCTCCGGCAGGCCCAGCGGAAAATTCAGGTTCACCCAGTCGGCCAGCGAACGGAGCCGCCACTCGGCCACGTCGGCACCCGCGGCGGAAAATTCCTCCACCTTCAGGATGACCACTTCCTCGATGATGTCCATCAGCCGGTCGCGGACATCGTCGCTGTTGATGATCTCGTTGCGGAAGCCGTAGATGACTTCGCGCTGCTTGTTCATCACGTCGTCATATTCCAGCGTGCGCTTGCGCATCTGGAAGTTGTGGCCTTCCACGCGCTTCTGTGCCTGCTGGATGGAGCGGTTCAGCAATCCGTGCTTCAGCTCCTCGCCTTCCTCCAGGCCCATGCGCTCCATCAGTTTCACGATGCGGTCCGAACCGAACAGCCGCATCAGATCGTCTTCCAGCGAGATGAAGAAGTGCGATGAACCCGGATCGCCCTGGCGCGAGCAGCGGCCGCGCAACTGGCGGTCAATGCGCCGTGATTCATGCCGCTCCGTGCCCAGCACGTGCAGCCCGCCCGCTTCCGCGATGCCCGGCCCCAGCTTGATGTCCGTGCCGCGGCCCGCCATGTTCGTGGCGATGGTGATCGCGCCGCGCTGGCCCGCCCGGGACACGATTTCCGCTTCCTGCTGGTGATACTTCGCGTTCAGCACGGAATGGATCAGCCCTTCCTTCTTCAGCAGGCGCGAGAGCATTTCGCTCGTCTCCACCGACACCGTGCCGACCAGCACCGGCCGGCCATGCGCATGCATCTCCTTGATTTCCTTGACCGCCGCGTTGAACTTCTCGCGGCGCGTCTTGTACACCGAGTCGTCCGCGTCCTTGCGGATGTTCGGGCGGTTCTGGGGAATGGTGAGCACGCCCAGCTTGTAGATGTCGAAGAACTCCGTCGCCTCGGTCTCGGCCGTGCCGGTCATGCCGGCCAGCTTGGTATAAAGGCGGAAATAGTTCTGGATCGTGATCGTCGCCAGCGTCTGCGTCTCGCGCTCGATCTGCACGCCTTCCTTGGCCTCCACGGCCTGGTGCAAACCATCGCTCCAGCGGCGGCCCGGCATCGGGCGGCCCGTGTGCGGGTCCACGATGATGACCTTGTTGTCCTGCACCACGTAGTCCACATCCGCCTGGTAAAGGCTGTACGCCTTCAGCAGCTGGGAGATCGCGTGGATCTTCTGCGCCTTCGTCTCAAAATCCTTCTGCAGCGCCGTCTTGATCTCCAGGCGCTTGCGGGCGTCGGTCTCCTGACCGTTGTCCACATCGTGCAGCATGGTGTTCAAGTCCGGCAGCACAAAGGCGTCCGGATCCTGGGGATTCACGAAGTTACGGCCCTTTTCCGTCAGGTCCGCCTCGTGGCTCTTTTCATCCATCGCGAAGAGCAGTTCCTCTTTCTCGCGGTAAAGATCCACCTTCTTCTGGTCCTTGTGCAGTTCCAGTTCGGCGCGGTTCATCAACCCGGCGTGCGTCGGGTTTTCGAGCATCTTCATGAGCCCCTCGGAACGCGGCTGGCCGGTCTTCACGCGGAAGAGCAGCAGACCGATCTGCCGTTCCAGTTCATCCGCGCTGGAGGTCTTGGAGCTGTCCGCCGCCGCCAGCTTCTTGATCAGCTCGTCGGCTTCGCGGAGAAAACGGTTGCACAATTGCTGCTGCGCGCGCACCAGCCCGTCCACCAGCGGCTTCCATTGGGCGTATTGTTCGTCAAAGGTCCGGACCGCCGGACCGCTGATGATCAGCGGCGTGCGCGCTTCGTCAATGAGAATCGAATCCACTTCGTCCACGATGGCGAAGTAATGGCCGCGTTGCACCTGCTCCTCGCGCCGGAGGGCCATGCCGTTGTCGCGCAGATAATCGAAGCCGAATTCCGCATTCGTGCCGTACGTGATGTCCGCCGCATACTGTGCCCGCCGGATGGCCGGGGGCTGGTCGTGCAGGATCACCCCCACCGTCAGGCCGAGAAACTTGTAGATGCTGCCCATCCACTCCGCGTCGCGGGCGGCCAGGTAGTCATTCACCGTCACCACATGCACCCCGCGCCCGGTCAGGGCGTTCAGATAGACGGGCAGGGTGGCCACCAAGGTTTTGCCTTCGCCCGTGGCCATTTCCGAGATGTGCCCCGTATGCAGCGCATAACCGCCGATCAACTGCACGTCGAACGGCACCATTTCCCACCGGATCGGGTGCTCGCGCACGATCACATCCGTGCCGCACAGGCGGCGGCAGGTGGTTTTGACCACGGCAAACGCCTCGGGGAGAATCTCCTCCAGCTTGCGCGCGAGTTCGGCGTTGTCCTCGATTTGGGACAACTCCGCCTTCCAGGCCGCCGTTTTGGCGCGCAGGTCGTCGTCGGACAGCTTGTGCAGTCCGGCTTCAACTTCATTGATCCGCGCCACCACCGGGCGGATCTTCTTTACGTCACGGTCGTTCTTCGAGCCGAAAATCAATCTGAACAGATTCACAATTTATCTCAATATACTGGTTAAAATGGAGCGTACACGCTACGCGACCCGGGGCATCCCGTCAAAGCCAATCGCAGGCGGTCGCAAGCCACCCGCCTGGCTAAACCCCTTGGAAGAACCCCGACCCAACCCGATAGGGTTATATATATGTACCCGGTTTTCTCGGGCCATGATCGGGTTGGCCCCGCTTCGATGGGAAGCTCTCATGCAGTGACTTCGCAAGGCATCTTACTTTGAACAGCCTTGGTTTGCCTCGACTCGCTCTAAGTGGCGCAGCTATCCCGGTGCGATTCTCCAGGCACAACCCTGTCCCCAAGCGGTTTTGTTGGGTTTGTTTTGGCTTTAAATGGGTTCGTTTTCATCCCCCCCGTTTCCGGACAACCCTTCAGTTCACCCATTTTTAACGATAATGGCGCCATTTTAAATTGGGTTCGTTTCGTAATTTCACCTCGTTGCCAGTTCCCTCCCAATTTGACCGGCTTGGACTAACGCCGTTAGCAGCGGGCCGGCCGCCCGTAAAAATAATATTTTTGAAACCCCCGTTATAACCCGTTACCAGGCGATATTACCCGATATTTGGCATCATTCGATATCGCCCGGATATTGCCCGGATATCGCTCCCATATCACCTTCATATCGCCAGGCTTCTTCCTCGCGCCTAAAGCCTCGCGCCTAAAGCCTCGCGCCTAAAGCCTCGCGCCTATTCTCCCATGTCAAAGAACTTCCCGTCGCCCGTCCTCACGGATGACGTCCAAATCACTGCG
>Ga0316222_1004593_pt1 | contig 12471 bp, 12 predicted proteins | sample TBH18011metaG_FD_206008 | JGI IMG/M metagenome (GOLD analysis project Ga0316222, IMG submission 206008) | Freshwater microbial communities from Trout Bog Lake, Wisconsin, USA - TBH18011 | ecosystem: Environmental > Aquatic > Freshwater > Lake > Hypolimnion/Profundal zone | place: USA: Wisconsin... | reverse complement strand
ACAGCCAAGCGCCGCCAACGTATCCCTTCCATTCCAGATGCAATTTTCAAAGAACAACCTAAACTTAACTTGAAATCTTCTTGCGAAGAAAACCAATCAGCGTCGGGAGGCGGCTTTTACGTCCGCAGACGGAGGCTGTCAAACGAAAAGCGACGAAGTTTTGAAATTTCTTCGCCCGGCTGCCGTCGCGGTCGGCGCGGTGGACGTCTGTGTCCGCGGCTGGCAGAGTTTTGGTCAAGCATGCCGCCGCTGTGAACAACCAGGCAGGCGGCATTGGGGGGAGTGTCACATGCGCCAGACCACCACATGGACGGCCGATCCGCTCAGTTGGGGCCACGGCGCACGGGTGTTCGAGATGTTCCTGGAGCCGACATGCCCGTTTTCCGCCCGCGCGTTCGGCAAGCTGGATGAGACGCTGGCCGTGGCGGGCGCGGATCGGCTGACGATCAAGATTCGCCTGCAATCGCAGCCCTGGCACATGTTGTCTGGTGTGATCGTGCGCTGTGTTCTGGCCGCCTCCACCCTGCAGGCAGGCAAAGCGGCGGCGAAGGCGGTGTTGGCGGCGGTGGCAGACCATCGTGAAGAGTTCGAATTCACCCGCCATTGCAGCGGCGCGAATATGGACGCCACACCGCGAGAGATCATCGCGCGGCTGGAAGCCTATAGCGGGCAGCCACTGGCCGAGGCCTTTGCCATTCCGGATCTGGACCGTGAGATCAAGTGGCACAGCAAATATGCGCGCCAGAACGGCATTCACGCATCGCCGAGCTTCATGGTTGATGGGCTGGTGCAGGCGGAGATGAGCAGTGGCGATGCGGTGACGGATTGGGTTGCGCGACTGTTCCCCACAGGATGATCCGCCGTTTGTGGAATTCCGCGTGGGCATTGTTGATTGCGGGCAATCTGTTTTGGGCGGGCAATATCGTCTTGGCACGCGGCATGGCCGGACAGGTGCCGCCGATCACCTTGGCGTATCTGCGCTGGACCGGGGCGTTTCTGGTGGCCATCGGCTTTGCCTGGACGGGTTTGCAGCGTGATCTGCCGATCATCCTGCGACATTGGAAGATCATGCTGGCGCTGTCGGCGACCGGCATCGCGTCCTATAATTCGATGTCCTATATCGGCGTGCGCAGCACCACCGCGCTGAATGTGTTGCTGATGCAATCGGCCACGCCGCTGATCATTGTGGTGTGGGCGTATCTGCTGTTTCGCGAAAAACCGTCCATCCGTCAGGCGCTGGGGGTTTTGCTGTCCTTGGCCGGAGTGGCGACGATTTCGGGCCGGGGCTCGCTTGCGGTGCTGGCGCAGTTTCAGATGAACCGGGGCGATCTGTGGGTGCTGGCGGCGCTGACGATCTATGCGTTTTACTGCGTGATGCTGCGCAAACGGCCCAGCGTGCCGCAATTGAGCTTCCTTGTGGTGGCGATGGGCATCGGCTCGATGATGATGCTGCCCTTTGTGGCAGCGGAATACGCAGCTGGCGCACGCATTCAGAACAGCGTGTCAACATGGCTCGGTGTCAGCTACATGGCGGTTTTGCCGTCCTTCGTGGCCTATCTGTTTTTCAATCGCGGGGTGGATTTGATCGGTGCGGGACCGGCCGGGCAGTCGATGCATCTGATGCCGCTGTTTGGCAGCATTTTGGCGGTGATCTTTCTGCATGAGCAGTTTCACATCTACCACGCGGCAGGCTTTGCCACGATTGCGGCGGGCATTGTGTTGGCATCTTACAAAAAGACGGCCCTCCGTTAGCGTGCGGAGCTGATCCCCCGCAGGACGATTTGTCTTGAGTTAAGCCCACTAACGTGTTGTTAGTTGGCGATGGAATCATCCACCCCCCTTTCCCCCAGTCTGAGCCTATCGGCGGTGCTGCATGCGCTGCGCGGGGCCGTGGGCGGCTGGGCCAAGCGAGGCGTGTTGGGCCATTTGCTGATGATGCTGCTGTATCGGCGTCTTGGCGAGATTAGCGGCAAAATGGAGCGCTTGGCGGCGCGGTTTCAGGCCGGGCGGCTGTGGCGTCGGGAAGCTGGGGCGCGGACTGGCGCGCGTGGTTCGGCACAGAAAGGCGCGCGGATTTGGCCGGGTCGGTTCGGCTGGCTGGTGCGAGCGGCATCCTATCAGGCGGCGGCATATGGCACGCAATTGCGCGAGATCCTCCAGCAGCCGGAAATGGTGAAACTGCTCAAGGCCACGCCACAAGCCGCGCGGATTTTGCGGCCGGTGTGCCGGATGTTGGCGATTGAAGATTCGCTGCTGCGGCCAGGGGAAAAGGTGGCTGAACCCAAGGAGACAGCGCCCCGGGTGAAGCGCCCTCGGGTGCGAAAACCACTTGATTTTGGGCGAATTCCGCTGCCGCGCGGCGTGCTGACAGCTATGCGGCGACGGCGATTTTGCATGAGCACATGAGGGGTGCCGCAGATATGCGCCCTTATCGTTCCGCCTTATTAACTATGTGGTGCCGCGGGCATTACGCCCGGAAGCTGGGGTCTTTCCGGTCCAGCAGGCGCAGCAGGCCGGGCCATTCCATCACACCATAGGGGCGGCGAGTGCCGGGCTGATATTGGTTCCAGGTGTTGTTCAATACCTCGGGCGAGACGGCGTTGAACGGCGTGTTGCAGGCCATCGCCGCCAGTTGCGCCTTGCAGGACAATTCCAGCCGATGCATCCAGTTGAACGCCTCACCCACCGTGCGCCCGACCGTCAACAGGCCATGATTGCGCAGGATCAGCGCCTCGGCCGTGCCCAGATCACGGACCAGTCGCGCCTGTTCCTCCATGTTGAGCACCACGCCTTCAAAGTCGTGATAGGCGATTTTCAGAAACCGCATCGATGTCTGATTGAGCGGCAGCAACCCGCAGGCCAGCGAGGAAATCGCCATGCCGGGCCAGCTATGGGTGTGGATGACGCAGCCGATCTCCGGGCGATGACGATGCACGGCGCTGTGCAGGATGTAGCCGGGAATGTTGATGCCGTAGTTCAGGTCGCCGAAATCCGGCTTGAGCAGCACGCGGCCATCAATGTCGATTTTGACCAGCGAGGAGGCGCAGATTTCCTCATACATCAGGCCGTAGGAATTGGTCAGAAACGCGCCTTCCTCACCCGGCACGCGCAAGGTGATGTGGTTGGCCATCATGTCGTCCATGCCGAAATGCGCGATCAGCCGATAACAGGCGGCCAGATCGACCCGCGCCTGCCATTCCTCAGCCGAGACCTCGCTTTTGAGAGATTTCACATACAGCTTGCCCGGTTGCTGGACAGTCTGAGTCATCGGTGCGGCCTCCCGAGGCGTGCATTGGTTTTCTGGAGCGGGAGTGTGCCAAGACATATCGCCTCCGACCAGCCCCGCCCGCATCAGGCGACATGGGCTTGCTCTGGCGCTGATTTCGTCGAATGGGTGGGATATTGGGCGCCGTATCGCGGGCGCATGGAGACGCAGATGCGCACATCCGAGCAGACTGAGGCTGGCGTTGGCATGTGGCGGGCGACGTTATCAGGGTTTTGCGCCTGTCTTGTGGGCATCGGCCTGGCGCGCTTTGCCTATACGCCCTTGCTGCCGGCGATTATCGATGCGCGCTGGTTCGCCGCCGCCGCCGCCGCCTATCTGGGGGCTGCCAATCTGGCAGGCTATCTCGCCGGTGCGCTGCTGGCCCGACCGATGGCGGCGCGTGTGCCTGGGCCTGCGCTGCTGCGGGCGATGATGCTGTTGGCGAGTGTGGCGTTCTTTGCCTGTGCGCTGAAACTGTCGTTTCTGTGGTTTTTCACCTGGCGTCTGCTGTCTGGCATCTCCGGCGGCGCGTTGATGGTGCTCGCCGCCCCGACGGTGCTGGCACATATCCCGCCCGCGCGACGCGGCCTGGCCAGCGGGGTGATCTTTGCCGGGGTGGGACTTGGGATTGCGGCCTCCGGCACGCTGGTGCCGCTGTTGTTGCGGCTCGGATTGCAACAAGCGTGGATCGGGCTGGGCATGCTGGCGCTGGTGCTGACTTTGATCGCCTGGAGCGGCTGGCCGGCCCCTGCAGCGCACGCCGCCGCTGCCGCCGCCCAGCCCGCAGCGCCGCACCCGACGCGGCAATTGCGGGCGCTGTATGGTGAATACGCGCTCAATGCGGCGGGCTTGGTGCCGCATATGATTTTCCTGGTCGATTACGTCGCCCGCAATCTCGGCCAGGGGCTGGAGGTGGGTGCGCATTATTGGGTGCTGTTCGGCCTTGGAGCCGTCGCCGGGCCGGTGGTCAATGGCCATATTGCCGACCGCATCGGCTTCACGGCGGCGTTGCGTCTGGCCTTTGTGGTGGAAATCGCCGCTGTTGGTCTGCCTTTGGTCAGTTCAGGCGCGATTGGATTGGCGGTCTCTAGTCTGGTGGTGGGTGCCTTCACGCCCGGCATCGTGCCGCTGGTGCTCGGGCGGGTGCATCAATTGCTGCAAGGCGACGTGGCCGCGCAAAAGGCGGCATGGAGCAAGGCCACCACCAGCTTCGCCCTGCTGCAAGCCGGAGCGGCTTACGGCATGTCGTTCCTGTTCGCCCGCACTGGTGGCGATGACCGGCTGCTGTTCGCCCTCGGGGTGGGGGCGATCGCGTTGGCGCTGCTGCTGGATGTGACGATGATGCAGCAAGCGCGCAAAGCGGCCAGCAGAGTCGGGATCAGCTGATCGTGGCCACCCCGTTGGCAATATGAAGATGGCCGGAGAGCAGCGAGGCGGCGCTCAGCGAGCTGGGTTGATTGAGCAGCACCACGCCCTGCGTCAGCCCGCCCCCCGTCAAGGCGATGGCGTGCGCGTTGTTATAGAGTGTGTTGAACGCGCTCACCCCCGGCAGGCTCCCCAAGCTGAGTTGCAGTTGATCGAGCCCGAGTTGGAAATTGGCAATGGTCTCGATGCCGCTGCTGCCGGTCAGCCCGGCCACAATGGTGGCAGCGCCAGAGCCCAGGGTGATCATATCCGCCGGGGTGATGAAATTCATCACCGCCGCACTCAGCCCGCCGGTGACGGTTGCGGTGTCGCCGTTCAGATTGATCGCAACCGGTGCCGAGATCCCGGTCAGATTGAGTGTATTCGCCCCAGCCGTGCCGCTGATGGTGATGCCGGTGAGCTTGCTGTCCGCCCCGAGAGCCGACTGCCCGGTGACATTGGCTGCGGTGTCAGTGATGGAGAAACTCGCCACCTGCGCATTGCTCTGCAACGTCGCGGCTTGCGCCACCGTGGCTGCGGCCACGCTCACCGAGGCTTTGGCGGGCAGCAACGCCAACAGCGTGTGATCGCTGGTCAATTGCGCATAGGACAGCGCCACCGCCCCACCGCCGGTGATCGTCACGCTCGACAGCCGCCCGGCTGCCGCCAGAGTTTGCAGGGCATTCGCCTGGGCAGTGATATTGGCGGCGGTGTCGGAGACGGCGAGCACGCCAGTGCCTGTCGTGGCCACGGCTTTCGCCGCTGTCACCGGCGCGGGGGCCGTGACGCTGACCGTCAATCCCGCCCAATCCCCCCAATAACTGCCATTATAGGCGCGCACCTCAACCGTATCGCTGGCCGTCGTGGTACCAGCCGTCAGGCCGAGACCGGTCAGGCTGGTCAACGTGCAAGCCGTGGCCGCCGAGACCGCCGCTTTATTGGCCACCCCCGACAAGGTGAGCGTGTCGGCGGCGTTGGTTTCATAGACCTGATATTGCGTGATGCTTTGGCCGGATTTCGGGTTGGTTGCGCTGAAATCCGCCGAGAGCGTCACGCTTGCCCCCTCGACCACCGAGACCGCGGCACTCGTCGCCGTCACCACCGGACAGTCGAGTTCATAGACCACCACGGACGCGGCATTGACGCCGTTGAACTCGGCACTCGCGGCATGCGGAGCCTGCACGATGATATCATTGGCCGAACCGTCATTGGCTGCATCGGCAATGCTGCCATTGGCGTTGACGTAGGTGATGTTGTCCACCAGCTGCGCGCTCGCCCCCTTCCCCGACACCACCGTGGTGATGTGCCCCCCACCCGAGGCGGTGACGAAGCTTACGATCTCGCCCGCCAGCAGATTGCCCACCCAGCCCGCACTGGCCGCTACCGGGCCGTTATAGGCAACGATCCATTCACCATTGGCGATGCCGGCAACACCGACCATCGCGCTGGTCAATGGCAGCGTGGCCCCCGCCTTGGCGGAGATGTCCGAGGCAAGCACCCAGCAGCCTTCGTTGTTCCAGGCATTGCCCACAAAACTCAACGCCGCGCTGACGATGCCGCCCGGCGTGGCGCTGGCGGACGAGCTTGCCGCAGCCGCAGCCGTCACGATGGCAACAGAGCCGTAATCGGTGGCAAGGCTGGGGTTGGCACACAGAACCATCGGCTGAGCGGCATATTGCGCCGCCACCGCCGCGTTGTTGGTGCCAAACAGAGAGAAGGTGGCGGTGTCACTGGCATTGGTGCCGGTCTTGAACATCACCTGGCTCAGCTTGCCATAGGTGGCGTTGGTGTATTGTCCGGTGGCGGCCTGATAGGTGAAGACCACGTTGACCGACCATGCATCGACATTGGAATTCACAAACCCCTGCGTCACGCTGCCATCGACCAGATGGCCCATCGCAGCGGTGGAATATCCGACAGTGTATTCCACCCGATCCAGACCGCTGAGGATGAGATAGGTTGGGTCGGCGGACGAGGCCGCGACACTGAACAACGAGGCCAGCGACACGCTCTGCCCCTTGGCGGCGAGCACATCATTCGCCGTGGCGCTGATCGGGGCGGAGGTCAGCGATGCCGTGCCGCTCGCCTGACCGGCCAGCAGCACACTGGATGTCACGCCGATCGTGGCACCGGCGAGCACGCCATATTGAAATGCCTGCTGATCCTGCTGCGGCAGAAAATCCGGCTGCACAATATCGGACAGATCAACAGCGAGGCCATCGGTCGAATGAAGATTGGAACGCATCGTGATACCTTTCGCTACAGGGAAGGCCGATACGTTTTGTCCGGCAGGAATGATCGCGTGCGGATCAAAATCCGGGATTTTGGTTAAGGCTTCTTGAAGATGGCGGCAGAAATTTCGCGCCGTCTCATCGCATGACACATCCCTCTACGACACAACGCCCCTGGCGACGGTCGCGCTGCTGCACCATCTTAGGTGAGACGTCTTCGCAGCGCGGGGTTGGTCGCCGCGCGCCCACAGCAGGAGTTCGCCACATGAGCGAGACAGCAGACTATGTGCCCCCCAAGATCTGGACCTGGAACAAGGCCAATGGCGGGCGCTTTGCCAATATAAATCGCCCGATCGCCGGGGCAACGCATGACAAGGAACTGCCGGTTGGGCGCCATCCGCTGCAGCTTTATTCGCTCGGAACCCCCAACGGGGTGAAGGTGACGATCATGCTGGAGGAGTTGCTCGCGCTGGGCCATAGCGGGGCGGAATATGATGCCTGGCTGATCCGCATCGGCGATGGCGATCAATTCGGCAGCGGCTTTGTCTGCGTCAATCCGAACTCGAAAATCCCGGCCCTGATGGACCGCAGCGGCCCCACACCGATCCGGGTGTTCGAATCCGGCGCGATCCTGATGCATCTGGCCGAGAAATTTGCAGCCTTCCTGCCCACCGAGACGGCAGCGCGGGCGGAATGCCTGTCCTGGCTGTTCTGGCAGATGGGCAGCACGCCCTTCCTCGGCGGCGGCTTTGGGCATTTCTACGCCTATGCGCCGACAAAAATGGAATACCCGATCGACCGCTTCGCCATGGAGGTCAAACGTCAACTTGACGTGCTCGACCGCCGTTTCGCCGAAAGCGCCTATGTGGCCGGGGATGAATACACCATCGCCGATATGGCAATCTTCCCCTGGTATGGCGGTCTGGTGAAGGGCTGGCAGTATGGGGCTGCCGAGTTCCTCGACGTTGAATCCTATAAAAACGTCCTGCGTTGGGCGAATGCGGTGTGGGATCGTCCGGCGGTCAAGCGCGGACGGATGGTCAATCGGGTGCAGGGCGAGCTTTCAAGCCAGCTGCATGAACGCCACGACTCCAGCGATTTCGACACCAAAACACAGGACAAGCTCACTGCGTCGAGCTAATCGGCCATGCGAGGCCGGAGGCGGGGGTCATCCCCAACGCTCCGGCCTCCACGCGCATCACGATTTTAACCCCTGGCAATCAAAACGCATGCGACAACTGCACAGCGCTGGGGTAAATATCATCACGACACTTCCATGCGGCAATTTCGATGACGATCCATTGCGCGCCTTTTCATCGTGATGCCGGAAGTCGGTGAATAAGTCTGAGAGGGAATACGCCAATGTCAGATCCAAGGGGTGAACCGAACACCACTGCTGCGACCCAGCCTGAACAGCGCCGTCGCGACTCGGTTGGTATTGTCGAAAACATGTTCTCTCCCGAAGTCTACGCTTCGTTGGCGACGAGTTTTTCGATCAATGCCGGTTGCGTGACGATCAAATTCGTCTCGCTGCGCTGGGATAATTCTACCGAGCCCGCCGTGCAGCATGCCGTGGTCGTCGCCCGCGTGACGATGCCGCTGGAAGGCGCGCAGAGCTTGGTGGGGGGGCTGCAATCTTTTCTGTCGCAACATGGGCTGAACCAGACACCAAGCCCGCGTCCGAAAACCCGCGCGACGGATGTTCTGGCTGAATCGTCGCTCTGACATCAGCCGCGCCGAGTATCTGTTGCTCGTCTGTCCGGTCAGGTTGATAAGCCTCCTCCGCGCAAGGAGGCGGTGACGCGAGACATGACGGTTGTGATCGAGATGGGACAGACGAGTTCAGGCGCTCCGGCAACGCTTGACCTCGAAGAGCTGCTCGCCACCCGCTTGCTGGTGCAGGGCAATTCGGGCTCGGGCAAATCCCATCTGCTGCGCCGTTTGTTGGAGCAAAGCAGCCCCTGGGTGCAACAGGCGATCATCGACCCGGAAGGCGATTTCGTCACCCTGGCCGAGCGCTTTGGGCATCTGGTCATTGATGCCGAGGCTCATACCGAGCAGGCGCTGCAATTGGCGGGCGAGCGCGCGCGCATGCATCGCGTCTCCACCGTGCTCAACCTCGAAGGGCTGGACGCTGAAAACCAACTGCGCCGTGCAGCGGCCTTTCTGGGCGGCATTTTCGAGGTGGATCGCAACCATTGGTATCCGATGCTGGTGGTGGTCGATGAAGCGCAGCTTTTCGCCCCTGCCATTGCCGGTGAAGTGTCCGATGAGGCGCGCAAGCTCTCGCTGGGCGCGATGACCAATCTGATGTGCCGAGGCCGCAAGCGTGGTCTGGCCGGGGTGATCGCCACCCAGCGTCTGGCGAAACTGGCGAAGAACGTCGCCGCCGAGGCCTCCAATTTCCTGATGGGCCGCACCTTCCTCGACATCGACATGGCGCGCGCCGCTGATCTGCTCGGCATGGAGCGCCGTCAGGCCGAGGCGTTCCGCGATTTGGAACGCGGGCATTTCATGGCGCTTGGCCCGGCTTTGTCGCGCCGCCCGCTCAGCTTGCGCATCGGCGTCACCCAGACCCAGCCGCGCAATGCGATCCAACGCCTGACGCCGCTGCCGACCGCGTTGGAAGATGCGCGCGCAGTGATCCTGGCTGCGGCACCGCCGGAAGCCGCCCGCATGCAGCGCCGTCCGCCACCACCGCCGGCACCCGACCTGCTCAGCCAGTTGATGGCCGCCAAGCCCGCCGTGGCCGAGGGCCATTGCGTGGCCGAAGAGGCACCGCCGAGCCCGGAAATTCTCGCCGAACGTCGTGACCGGCTGGAGCGTATTCTGCGCGCCATCCTCGCCGACCCCGAAGCCGGGTTCCGCGCCATCGGTGTGCTGTATCAGGATTTTCTGGTCCGCTGCCGCATTGAGGGTTTGGGTTCTGGCGTGCCGGAACTGGCCGCCTTCCGCCGCATGCTCACACGGGCACGGGCCGGGATCAGTGCGGAGATCGCCGAGGACGACATCTGGCAGGATGTCACCCGCCGCGCAGCACTGCTGCCCGAGGATATGCAGGGCATTTTCATGATGATCGCCGGGGCCGCCCGGGAAAGCCTGCCCTGCCCGAGCGATCTTGCCATCGCCCGCGCCTATGGCACACGCTCACTTGGCCGTGCCCGCCGGGTGCTGACCTATATCGAGGAACAAGGGCTGATCGTCTGCCAGACTGACGGCGCCGGGCGGCGGATTGTCACGCTGGTCGAACTCGCCTGGGCCACCGCACCCGGCGATCCGCATGCCGAGGACGTGCTGGCCAGCTGATCGGCAGCCCATCATTCTTCAACCGCTCAGCGGCCAAACAGGCTGAGCCAGCAGGTGATCGAACGCATGTCGCTGCATCTTGAATTCGGGCTGGATACGTTCGGCGATGTCACCGCCGACACCGCCAAGGGCGGGTTGCTGTCGCAGGCACAGGTGATCCGCAACGTGATCGACGAAGGCGTGCTGGCCGATCAGGTAGGGGTGGATTTCTTCGGCGTCGGCGAGCATCACCGTGAAGATTTCGCCATTTCATCACCGGAAATCGTGCTGGCCGCCATCGCCACACACACCAGCCGCATCCGCCTCGGCACCGCCGTGACGGTGTTGAGTTCCGATGATCCGATCCGGCTGTTTCAACGCTTCGCCACGCTCGATGCAGCGTCCAACGGGCGGGCGGAGGTGATTTTGGGCCGGGGCTCGTTCACCGAATCCTTCCCGCTCTTCGGCTATGATTTGGCGCAATATGAGGCGCTGTTCGAAGACAAGCTTGATCTGTTCGCCGCCCTCATCCGGCAGGATGTGGTGAACTGGCAGGGCAACTCACGGCCGCCTTTGGTTGAACAGCGTGTGTTTCCGCAACTGGAGCATGGCCGATTGCGCAGCTGGATCGGCGTGGGCGGCAGTCCGGAATCGGTGGTGCGGGCGGCGAAATACAATATGCCGCTGATGATGGCCATCATCGGCGGCGACCCGAAGCGTTTTGAACGCTATGTCGATCTGTCACAGCGCGCACACGCCCATTTCGGCACCGCCATGCTGCCCATCGGCGTGCACTCCCCTGGCTATATCGCCGACACGGACGCGCAGGCGCGGGAGGAGTTATGGCCGAGCTACAAACAGATGCGCGACCGGATCGGACGTGAACGCGGATGGCCGCCGATGAACCCGGCGGAATTTAACCAGGAAGCCGATCACGGCTCACTCTATGTCGGCTCGCCCACCACGGTGGCGCATAAGATCGCCGCCACCATGAAGGCGCTGCGGCTGTCGCGGTTCCAGCTGAAATACAGCGCAGGCCCGATGCCGCATGAAAAACTCATGCGCAGCATCGAACTCTATGGCCGCGAGGTCATCCCGATGGTGCGTGCGCTCCTCGCTGACCGGACATAGTGCAATCATTCGGCGTTCGGCAGCCAATCCTCAGCTTTTGATTGTTGGAAACACCCTGATGTCCAAGTCGATATTTATCCTCAACGGCCCGAATTTGAACCTGCTCGGCCAGCGCGAGCCGGACATCTACGGTCACACGACGCTTGCCGATATCGAGGCACGCTGCATCGCCCGTGCGGCAGCCCTCGGCCACAATGTCGATTTCCGGCAGAGCAATTACGAAGGCGCTTTGGTGGAATTCGTGCATGACGCGCGCCTGAGCGGTTCGGCCATCATCATCAACCCAGCAGGCTACACCTTCACCTCGGTGGCGCTGATGGATGCGTTGAAAATGTTCAACGGCCCGAAGATCGAGTTGCATATCTCCAACGTGCACAAGCGCGAGGCGGTGTACCACAACTCGCTGATGTCCGCCGTCGTCACCGGCTTGGTCGTCGGCATGGGAGCCTATGGCTATGAGTTGGCGGTGGAAGCCGTCGCCAATTTCCTCGCCAATGCCTGACCACATGGAGAATAAGGTGGACGACGCCACGATGTCAGACTTGGCCCAGGCCATGTTCCAGCGCGCCCTCAGCGATGACCGCCAAGTTTTTGGCTCCTTCTTCCTGTCACGCCTCCTCGGCTTTGACGTCAGCTATGATGGCCAACGCTGCACCGTCGCCTTTCAGGCCGTCCCGCCTTTATTCAATCCGCAGGGCACGCTGCATGGCGGCATTCTGGCGACGGCGATGGATGTCTCGATGGGACATCTGCTGCACCATGTTGATGCGGCAGGGACGACGCTGGAAATGAAGGTGCAATATCTGGCCCCGGCCCAGCGCGGGCGCGTGTGCTGCGAAGCCTCCTTCCTCCGACGCGGGCGCAGCGTCTCGTTCTTGCAATCGCACGCCCGCACCGAAGACGGCCAACTGATTGCGCATGCGACAGCAACATGGAAGCGACTGCGCCCCAAACATGAGACAAGTATTTTTTAATAATTACTTACCCAGAAATTGTTCCGTCGCGCTTAATATCTAATGTAATGTTTTGTATAGAATTTCATTTTTGAATATGCACCTCTGTTCCGTTTTTGGCGCATGTCAAATCTGCTTTACACTTTTTCGTGATGTCCTAATTATGTCATCCAATCACTTATGATTTTTTTGCTTGGGGACG
>Ga0316222_1004592_pt1 | contig 12472 bp, 8 predicted proteins | sample TBH18011metaG_FD_206008 | JGI IMG/M metagenome (GOLD analysis project Ga0316222, IMG submission 206008) | Freshwater microbial communities from Trout Bog Lake, Wisconsin, USA - TBH18011 | ecosystem: Environmental > Aquatic > Freshwater > Lake > Hypolimnion/Profundal zone | place: USA: Wisconsin... | reverse complement strand
GCTTGGGGGGGGTTGGGGGGGGGGTGGGGGTGGGGGGGGGGGGGGGGGCCGATGACGGCCGCGACGTTCCGGGCCTGCGTGTGGCTGGCGCTGCCGGTGGGGCTGGCGGCGGTGGGCCTGGTGTATTTCTGGGTGCCCCGCGTGCCGACGGCGACGAGGGTCGGCAAGCGCATCGCCTGGGGGGTGCCGCGGGAGGTCCGGGGCTATCTGGCGATCGTCTTCGTGTTCTCCCTGGCCAATTCGAGCGACGCCTTCCCGGAAATCCGCGAAGAACCCAAAAAGTTTCATGCCATCAGTCCTCCAAGTCTGGAGAACCAATTACGCCAACCCCGTGATAAGTAGAACCCAACCATTCATGGCTTTGGAGCGTTGCCGACAGCCCCCCATGCAAAGGGCCCAGATGAATGGGCCCCTTGCATGGCGGATCGGATCCGCGCGGTCGGTGGTCTACTTCGCGGCAGCCCGCAGCGCCTCCACCTTGTCGGTGCGCTCCCAGCTGAACCCGTCGCGCCCGAAGTGGCCGTAGGCGGCGGTGGCCTTGTAGATGGGGCGGCGCAGGTCGAGGGTCTCGATCATGGCCTTGGGGGTGCAGCTGAAGACTTCCCGGATGGCCTTGACGATGGCCTGGTCGGAGACGTGGCCGGTGCCGTAGGTGTCCACGGCGATGGAGACGGGTTCGGCCACGCCGATGGCGTAGGCGAGCTGGATCTCGAGGCGGTCCGCGAGACCGGCGGCGACGGCGTTCTTGGCGATGTAGCGGCCCATGTAGGCGGCGGAACGGTCGACCTTGCTGGGGTCCTTGCCGGAGAAGGCGCCGCCGCCGTGGTGGCCGCTCCCGCCGTAGCTGTCGACGATGATCTTGCGGCCGGTCAGGCCGGTGTCGCCCATGGGGCCGCCGATGACGAAGCGGCCGGTGGGGTTCACGTGGTAGACGGTCTGGGCGTCCAGCAGTTCGGCGGGGAGGCTCGCCTGGATCACTTCCTTGATCACCCGGGCGCGGATCTCCTCGTTGGTGACGTGGTCGTCGTGCTGGGTGGAGATGACGACGGTGTGGATGCGGGCGATGCGGTGGCCGTCGTACTCGACCGTCACCTGGGACTTGCCGTCGGGCCTGAGCCAGGCGACCTGGCCGCTCTTGCGGACCGTGGCCAGCTGCCGGGTCAGGGCGTGGGCGTAGTGCAGGGGGGCGGGCATGAGCTCGGGGGTCTCGTTGGTGGCGTAGCCGAACATCAGGCCCTGGTCCCCGGCGCCGCCGGTGTCGACGCCCATGGCGATGTCGGGGCTCTGCTGGTCGAGGGTCACCATCACGGCGCAGGTGTCGCAGTCGAAGCCCTTGACGCTGTGGTCGTAGCCGATGTCGCGCACGGTCTCGCGGGCCAGCTTCTGGATGTCGATGTAGCAGCTGGTGGAAATCTCGCCGGCGACGAGGATCAGGCCGGTGGTCACCAGGGTCTCGCAGGCCACGCGGCTGGCGGCATCCCCCGCCAGGGCGGCGTCGAGGACGGCATCCGAGATCTGGTCCGCGATCTTGTCGGGATGCCCTTCGGTGACGCTTTCGGAAGTGAACAGGGTGGTCTCTTTCGTGGACATGCTTGGCTCCTTGGGAGAAACGATCGTTTAATTCGCGGTGATCTGGATCATCGCCTTGAAGGCGGCGATTCTTTCCTTCAGTTGTTCGTCGGTGAGCGCCTGGAGGCCGGCGGTGCCGAACTGCTGCACCGTGAAGCTGGCCATGATGGTGCCGAACAGCGCGGCATGCTTGAGGGTCTCCAGGGACAGATCCTCCCGGGATGCCAGGTAGCCGAGGAAGCCGCCGGCGAAGGTGTCCCCCGCCCCGGTGGGGTCGGCGACCTCCTCCAGGGGGAAGGCCGGCGCCACGAAGCAGCCTTCCGGGCTGAACAGGGAGACGCCGTATTCCCCGCGCTTGACGACGAGGATCCTGGGGCCGAGTTCCTGGATGCGCTGGTAGACCTTGATCAGGTTGCGGTCGCCGGCCAGGGCCCTCGCCTCGGTCTCGTTCACCAGCAGGATGTCGATCTCCTTCAGGACGTCGAGGAGCGCGCCGCGGTTCCCGTCGATCCAGAAGTTCATCGTGTCCAGGGCGATCCAGCGGGGCCGGCGGGCCATCTGCCGGACGACGTCCAGCTGCAGCACTGGGTCGATGTTGCCCAGGAACAGGCAGGAGGCGTTCCGGTGCGCCTCGGGCAGGTCCGGGTGGAAGTCGGCGAACACGTTCAGGTGGGTTTCCAGGGTGCGGGCCTCGTTCAGGTCCTGCCCGTACGAGCCCTTCCAGTGGAAGGACTGCCCCCTGGTCTGGACCAGGCCGGTGAGGTCGATGGGCCGGCCGGCAAAGACCTGGAACTCCTCGGGGCCGAAATCCTCCCCCACGACCGCGACGATCTGGACCGGGTGGAACCGGCTGGCGCTCAGGGAGAAATAGCTGGCCGACCCGCCCAGGATGTTGTCCCGGCGGCCCGAAGGGGTCTCGAGATCGTCGAAGGCGACGCTCCCCACAACTAACAGACTCATGCTTGCTCCTTGCCGGCTTCCAGGGTCGAACGGGCAGGAAGGGGAGTTCGACAGGGACCGGACTCACCTTTCAAACCCGCGGGTTTGTTGGGTGAGCGCGGTTGCTGGCCATGGGGAAGCATGGATTTCCGAGCCTGGGATGCCGGGTGGGCACCTCGCAACGCTCCTCGGAACCTGAGCATGTTACCAGGATTTTCGCCAGGGGGTTCAGGTTGTCGCGAGAAGGCTCCGGGCATGGGCCAGGGCCTCGGGCCGGTCGGGGTGGCCGGACAGGAGCCTCGCCAGTTCCCGCACCTGCTCGTCCCCCGTGAGCCAGGACAGGCCGCTCCGGGTGCGGCCTTCCTGCACCTCCTTGCGCAGGAGGCCATGGTGGTCGGCCCGGGCGGCCACCTGGGCGAGGTGGGTGACGGCCAGCACCTGGTGGCGCCGGCCCAGTTCGCCGATGGCCGCGCCCACGGCGATGGCGGTCTCGCCGCCGATGCCGGCGTCCACTTCGTCCAGCACCAGCACCAGGGGCTCGCCGCCGTCGGCCCCCAGGGCCATGCCGGCCCCCTGCAGGGCCAGCATGAGCCGGCTGAGCTCGCCGCCGCTGGCGATCTTGGCCAGGGGCCGGAAGCCCTCGCCCACGTTGGACTCGATCCAGATGGCGAGGGCCGAGGCGCCCTGGGGCGAGACCTTCAGGGAACGGCCGGCCTGGAGGACGGGGCTGCCGGGATCCTCGGCCAGGCTGAGGCGGAACTGCAGGCGGGAGCCACCCATGCCCAATTTTTTCAGCCGCTTGTGGGCTTCCTTCTCCAGCCGGGGCACCAGGGCGGCCCGCCGCTCATGGAGGGCGAGGGCGGCCTCGAGGTAGGCCTGGCAGGCCCGGGTCAGGACGCCCTGCAGTTCCTTCACGCTGGAGTCGCCGGCCAGGAGTTCCCCCTGCTCCAGCTTCAAGTCGGCCAGGCGCTGGGCCAGGTGCTCGGGTTCGCAGCGGTGGCGCCGGGCGAGCTTCTCGAACTGGGCCAGGCGGGACTCCAGGGCCTCGATCCTGTCGACCCCTTCCCGCGACCACCGGATGGTGTGGTCCTGGGCCAGGGCCAGGAGGTCCTCCAGTTCCAGCATGGCCGAGCGCAGGCGGTCCACGTCGCCCTGGGCCTCGGGGAGGATGGCGGCGGTGCGGGCCAGGGCCCGGTGCCCGGCCTCCACGTGGCGGCCGGCCTCGCGCAGCTCCTCGGCGCCCTCCCGGAAGGCCTGCTCCAGCTGGGCGGCGTGGCGCAGGGGCTCCCGCTCGGACCGCAGCTGGGCCCACTCGCCGGGCCTCGGGGAGAGTTTTTCCAGGTCGCCGATCTGCTCGGCCAGCCATTCCAGGCGTTCGCCCCGCTGGGACTCGCTCCGTTTGCGGGCGGCCAGACGCGCCTGGGACTCCCGGACCGCGTCGACCAGGGCGGAAAGCTCGGGCCGGATGCCCAGGATCTCGTCCAGGAGGCCCAGGTGGCGGTCCTCGGCCATGAGTGATTGGTGGTCATGCTGGCTGGTGAGGCGCATCCAGATGCGGCCGGCCTCCCGGAGGTCGGTGAGGCTGCAGGCCCCGCCGTTGACCCACGCGCGGCTCCGGCCATTGGCGGCCACTTCGCGCCGAAGGACGACGGGCTGCTCCTCGGGCAGGCCCCGCTCGGCGAGGAAGGCGCCCCAGGCCGCGAAGCTGCCCTCGGCCACGGTCTCCACCACGGCCCGGTCCGCGCCCTGGCGGACCAGGTCGCCGTCGCCCCGGGCGCCCACCAGGAGGCTGAGGGCATCCACGAGCAGGGACTTGCCGGCCCCCGTCTCGCCGGTGAGCACGGTGAACCCGGGGGCGAACTCCAGGGAGAGGTCTTCCACGAGGGCGAGGTTCTGGATGCGCAGCGAAGCAAGCATGCCCCCAAGCCTACTCCGATCCGCCCCGGAGCCGGGTGGTCTTGACAAGCCTTCCTTCCCCATCGACCATGATCGTTCTGAGTTCTTTGCCAGTTCCATAGCGAGCGATCCAGAAAGGTGGAGGGACGGGCCCTGTGAAACCTTGGCAACCTGCCGAACAGCAAGGTGCCAATTCCTGCCGGCGTCAGACGCCGGGAAGATGCCGGCTTAGGTGACTGACACAGGCAACAGGGCCCCCCCAAGGGCCGTCCGCGACGCTCGACGGAACGATATCCGGGAGGTAGTTGCATGCGAGTACTGAAATTCGGGGGCACCAGCGTCGGTTCGCCGGAGGCCCTGCGCCGGGCGGCGGCCATCGTCGCCCAGGAGTTGCCCGGGGGCGGGCTGGTGGTGGTCTCGGCGCTGTCGGGCACCACCGACCGGCTGCTGCTGGCGATGGGGGCCTCGTCCCAGGGGGACGCGGCCGCGGCGGACGCGGCCTATGCGGCGCTGGAGGCCCGGCACTGGGCCGTGGCCGAGGCCCTGGGCCTCGCGGAGGCGGTCCGGCCCCACTGGGATCCCCTGTTCGAGAACCTGGCCAGCCTGCTCCAGGGGATGGGCCTGCTGTGGGAGGCCTCGCCCAGGGCGAGGGACGCCACCCTCGCCCTCGGGGAGAGCCTCTCGGCCCGGCTCTTCGCGGTCCTCCTGCAGAGCCAGGGCCAGCCGGCGGCGTTCCGGGACGTGCGCGAGGTGATGCAGACGGATGCCCGCCACGGGCGGGCCCGGCCCGACCTGGCCGGGCTGGGGGAGACCTGCGCGCCCTGGCGCGAGGCCCTGGCCGCCGGCGCCCTCTGGGTGACCCAGGGCTTCCTGGGCTCGGCGCCCGACGGGTCCACCACCACCCTGGGACGCGGGGGGTCCGACACCAGCGCCACCCTGCTCGGGGAGGCCCTGGGGGCCTCGGAAGTACAGATATGGACGGATGTGGACGGCGTGCTGAGCGCCGATCCGAGCCTGGTGACGCAGGCCCGGCCGATCCCGGTCATGAGCCTGCGGGAGGCGGCCGCCCTCTCCGCCTACGGGGCCAAGGTGCTCCACGCCGACGCCCTGGCCCCGGTGGGCCGGGCCGGCTTCAAGCTGGTGGTGGCCAACACGCACCGGCCCCAGGGCGGCCGCACCGAGATCCGCCTCGAGGCGCCGGCGCGCCGGCCCGGGGAGATCACGTCCGTCGCCTACAAGGAAGGGGTCACCTGCCTGCGCCTGCCCCCGGCCCAGGAACCCGAGCTGCTGTTCCAGGCCGCCACCCGGCTGCTGGAGGCCGGGGCCTCGCTCTACGGCCTCCTGGCCACGCCCGACGGCGGGCTGCTGGTGGCCCGCGGCGAGACCGCGGAGTCCGAGGCCGTGCTGAAGGAGCTGGAGTCCTCGGGCCTGGCCCTGCACCGGGGCTGGGCGGTGGTCGCCCTGGTGGGGGAGGGGCTCCGGGACGAGCCCGGCAAGGCCCTCAGCCTCCTGGCGCCCCTGGACGGGGAACCCATCTCGGCCATCCTGGCCGGGGACACCGGGGTCTCCCTGGCCTTCCTCATCCAGGAGGACCGGCTGGGGGAACTCATCCCCAGGCTGCACGCCCACTGCATCGAAGCCACGCCGGCCTGAAGGAGGGGCCTTGGCCCGGCCCCCCCTGACGCGATGGGGTATCCTGTTGTTCTCCGTGATTTCTTCATCGTCCCCAAGCACCTTCTCCCCTGGCAGATCCCCCCATGCTGACTTTCGCTGAAGCCCTCAAAGCTGGTCAAAGATTCCTGTTCGACGGTTCCACGCCGACCGTGCTCTACGAGCGGGGCGTGTACATCAACCGCTCCTTCGATGAGGCCAACCTGGTCCAGTCCGACCTCGTCCTCTCGATCCATGAGGACTTCCGGGCCGGGGGGGCGCAGGTGCTCACCACCAACACCTGGGCCGCGAACCGGGTGAAGCTGCAGGGCTACGGGCTGGCCGAGCGCCTCCAGGAGATCAACGTCAAGGGGGCCGAGCTGGCCCGGATGGCGCTCCAGGACGACAACCCGGGCTGGGTGGCGGGCTGCATGGGGCCGCTCGGGGTGCGCATCGAGCCCTGGGGGCCCACCTCCTTCGCCGAGGTCCGGGCGTTCTACGCGGAGCAGGCCCGGGCCCTGATCGAAGGCGGGGTGGACCTCTTCGTGCTGGAGAGCTTCGCCGACCTGAACGAGATCAACCAGGCCATGCTGGCCATCCAGGGGATCTGCGACCTCCCGGTGGTGGCGATGATGACGCCGAACGACGACGGGCAGACCCTCTACGGGACCGAGCCCGAGTGGTACATCCGCAAGCTGGCCGAGTCGGGCGCCGCCATGGTGGGCGTCAACGGCGGCAGCGGTCCGGCGCCCCTGCTGGACCTCCTGAAGCGGTTCAAGGCGGCCACGGACTGCCCGATCATCATCGAGCCCAGCGCGGGTTTGCCGCGCCAGGTGGACGGACGCCTCCTCTACATGGCCAGCCCGGAGTACCTGGGCGAGTTCGCCCGCCAGGCCTTCCAGCTCGGCGTGCACGCGGTGGGCGGCTGCGCGGGCACGACGCCGGCGCACACCCGCAGCATGCGGGGCGCCCTGCGCCAGGAGCGGGCCTTCGTGGAAGGGGCCACGGAGCGGGTCGATCCCGAGCTGACCCATCCGCCGGTGCCCATGGCCGACGCCAGCAACTTCAGCCGGAAACTGGCCGCCGGCGGGTTCGTCACCTCCGTGGAGCTGGTCCCCCCGAAAGGCACCTCCACGGACAAGATGGTGGAGAAGGCGGCCTTCTGCCGGGACCTCGGGGTGGACGCCATCAACATCCCGGACGGCCCCCGGGCCATGGCCCGCATGTCGGCCCTGGCCACTTCCGTCATCATCCAGCGGGAAGTGGGCATGGAGACGATCATGCACTACGCCTGCCGGGACCGGAACCTCCTGGGCATCCAGAGCGACCTCCTGGGCGCGGCCGGGCTCGGCCTGCAGAACGTGCTGTGCATCACGGGCGATCCCCCGAAGATGGGCTCGTACCCCCAGGCCACGGCCGTCTTCGACGTGGACGCCATCGGCCTGGTGAACATCCTGAAGCGGCTGAACTCCGGGCAGGACCTGGGCGGCAGCGCCATCGGCAGCCCCACCCGGTTCAGCATCGGCGTGGGCGCCAACCCCGTGGCGATCGATCCGGCCCGCGAGACGGAACGGTTCCGCTACAAGGTGGACGCGGGGGCCCACTGGGCCATCACCCAGCCGGTCTTCGACGCGGACGCGCTCCTGCGCTTCATGGAGTTCGCCGAGCCGCTGGGGATCCCGGTCCTGGCCGGGATCTGGCCCCTCAAGAACCTGCGCAACGCCGAGTTCATGGCCAACGAGGTGCCCGGGGTCCGGGTGCCGCCCGAGCTGCTGGTGCGCATGGCCAGGTACCCTTCCGCCGACGATCAGCTGAAAGAGGGCCTGGACATCGCCCGGGAGATCATCACCCGGGTGGGGCCGTCCGTGCGCGGGCTGCAGTTGTCGGCGCCGTTCGGCCAGGTGGAATTCCTGGAAACCCTGCTGCAGGCCAAGCCATGAGCGCCCAGGTGCGCTTCCTGCCCGAGGACCTGCTGGTGGAGGCGCCGGAGGGCACCTCCCTGCAGGCCATCGCCGACGCCTCCGGCGCCGACATCACCTTCGGCTGCAGGAGCGGATCCTGCGGGACCTGCCGGGTGCGCATCCTGGCCGGCCTGGAACACTGCTCGGCCATGGGGCCCGAGGAACGGGACTTCCTGCAGGGGATCCAGGCGCCGGCCGACCACAGGCTGGCCTGCCAGGTCAACGTGGAAGGCCCTGTCGACGTCGAATACCTGGGGATCACCGAATGACCCGACTCGAACAACACCTCCTGGACCGCGTGCTGCTGCTGGACGGCGGCATGGGCACCCAGATCCTGGCCAAGAAGCCGACCCCGGACGACTTCGGGGGCACCGCCCTCGACGGGTGCATGGAGCTGCTCAACGAGCGCCGGCCGGACTGGATCCGCGACATCCACGCGGCCTACTACGATGCCGGGGCCGATGCGGTGGAGACCAACACCTTCGGGGCCAATGAAGTGGTGCTGGGGGAGTTCGCCATCCCGGGCCGGGCCGAGGAGCTCAACGTCATGGCCGCCCGGCTGGCCCAGGACGTGGCGCGGTCGTACGCCGACCCGAAATACGTCATCGGCTCGGTGGGGCCCGGCACGAAATTATTGACCCTGGGCCACATCGGCTACAAGGACCTGTACCGCAGCTACTACGTCCAGATGCGCGGCCTGCTGGCGGGCGGGGTGGACGCGGTGCTGATCGAGACCTCCCAGGACCTGGGCCAGATCAAGACGGCGGTGCGCGCGGCCCGGGACGCCATGGCCGAGGTCGGCCGGTCCTGCCCGCTCTGGGTGCAGGCCACGGTGGAGACCACCGGGACGCTGCTGCTGGGCACCGAGATCCAGGCGGTCATCACCACCCTCGAGATGCTCAAGGTCGACGTGCTCGGCCTGAACTGCGGGACGGGGCCCGACGAGATGCACGCGCCGCTCACGGCCCTCTCGGAGGCTTCGCCCTTCGGCCTGAGCTGCCTGCCCAACGCCGGCCTGCCCGTGAACGTGGACGGGTCCCTGCTCTACCCCCTGGACCCGGAGGCCTTCGCCGGCAAGGTGTCGGCCCTGGCCAGACGCTTCGGCCTGAACATCGTGGGCGGCTGCTGCGGCACCACCCCCGCCCACATCGGGGCCCTGCGCCGGCACCTGGACGGGGCCGTCACGCCCCGCACCCCCAGCCGGGAGCCCGCGGTGGCCAGCCTCTACCAGAGCGTTGCCCTGCGGCAGGAGCCCGCCCCGCTCATCGTCGGGGAGCGGACCAACGCCAACGGCTCGAAGAAGTTCCGGGACCTCCTGGCCAAGGAGGATTTCGAGGGGCTGGTGGACATCGCCCGGGACCAGCAGCGCGAGGGCGCGCACATGCTGGACGTGTGCGTGGCCTACGTGGGCCGGGACGAGGGCGCGGACATGGAGGCCTTCCTGAGGAAGGCCATCCCCCAGACCCTGCTGCCGATCATGATCGATTCCACGGAGGTGCCGGTCATCGAGCGGGCCCTCCAGAACGCGCCGGGCAAGTGCGTGGTCAACTCCATCAACTTCGAGGACGGCGAAGGCCGGGCCCGCCAGGTGCTGGACCTCTGCCGCACCTACGGCGCGGCGGTGGTGGCCCTGACCATCGACGAGCAGGGCATGGCCCACACCGCCCAGGCCAAGGTGGCCATCGCCGACCGCCTCTACGCCCTGGTGGTGGGGGAATACGGCTTCCACCCCTCCGACCTGATCATCGACTGCCTCACGTTCACCCTGGGCAGCGGCGACGACACCTTCCGCAACTCGGCGGTGGAGACCCTCGAGGCCATGCGCGAGCTCAAGCGCCGCCACCCCGAGGTGCTGACGATCCTCGGCGTGAGCAACGTGAGCTTCGGCCTGGCGCCCCGGGCGCGGCACGTGCTCAACGCCCTCATGCTCTACCACGGCGTCAAGGCCGGGCTGGACCTGGCCATCTTCAACGCGGCCAAGGTGATTCCCGTCGCCGACATCCCGGCGGCCCACCGCGAGGCGGCCGAGGACCTGCTCTTCAACCGGCGGCGGGAGGACTACGACCCGCTGAAGGTGCTGATGGCCCACTTCTCCGGGCCCCAGGCCCCCGAGGCCCAGGGCCCGGCGGACGAGGACGTGCCCGTGGCCGAGCTGCTCAAGCGCGACATCCTGCGGGGCGAGAAGCGCCGGATCCTGGACGACGTGGACCGTGCCCTGCTGACCATCCCGCCCCTCGAGCTGATCAACGGCGTGCTGCTGGACGCCATGCGGGTCGTCGGCGAGCGGTTCGGCGCCGGGGAGATGCAGCTGCCCTTCGTGCTGGAGAGCGCCGAGGCCATGAAGGCCGCCGTCAAGCGCATCGAGCCCCACCTGCCCAAGGACGCCTCCTCCACCAAGGGGCACGTGATCCTGGCGACGGTGAAGGGGGACGTGCACGACATCGGCAAGAACCTGGTGGAGATCATCCTCTCCAACAACGGCTACAAGGTCCTCAACCTGGGCATCAAGCAGCCGGTGGAGGCGATCCTGGCGGCCATGGACGGCTTTCCGGCCGACGCCATCGGCCTGTCCGGGCTCCTGGTGAAGTCCACGACGATCATGCGGGAGAACCTCATCTACATGGCCGAGCTGGGCCTGGGCATCCCCGTCATCCTGGGCGGCGCCGCCCTCACCCGGGACTTCGTGGCCGAGCAGTGCCAGAGCGTCTACGGCGGTCCGGTCCTCTACGCGGAGGACGCCTTCGAGGGCCTGCGCCATCTGGACCGCCTCACCTCGGGCGGCCCCGCCGCCGAGGCGCCGGTCCCGGCGGCGGCCCCCGAGGCCCCGGACATCCGGGTCATCCACCGCAAGGCCGAGCCCACGGCCCTCTCGCCCGAGGGGCAGAGCAGCTGGGTCCGGCGCGGGCTGGCCGTGCCGGAGCCGCCCTTCTGGGGCGTCCGGGAGGCCGGGCTCACCCTCGAGGACCTGTTCGCCTACCTGGACACCTTCGTGGTCATCCGCAACCGGTGGAGCTTCACCCAGGGCACGCTGAGCGACGAGGCCTTCGCGGAGGTGCTCAGGGACAAGGCCGAGCCGCTGCTGGCGGCCTGGAAGGAACGGATCATCGGCGAGGGCCTGCTGGAGCCCCGGGCCCGCTACGGCTATTTCCCGGTCCAGGCCGACGGCGACGCGCTGCTCGTCCACGGACCCGACCATAAACTGCTGACCCGCATGCCCTTCCCCCGGCAGGACCAGGGACGGCGCCTGGCCATCCCCGATTTCTTCGAGCCTGCGGGCTCGGGGCGCTTCGACGTGCTGCCGGTGCAGCTGGTGACCCTCGGGCAGAAGGCGGCCGATTTTGCCGCCGGGCTCTACAAGGGGGACCAGTACTCGGACTACTTCCTGTTCCACGGGCTGGTCACGGAGCTCACCGAGGCCTACGCGGAGGCCCTCCACGCCCGCATCCGCCGGGAGCTGGGCGTGCACGGGGCCGACGCGCCCCAGCTGCGCCAGCTGTTCAGCCAGGGGTACCAGGGCTCGCGCTACTCCTTCGGCTACCCGGCCTGCCCGGACCTGGAAGGCAACGCGGCGATCCTGGACCTCCTGGACGGCCCGTCCATCGGGGTCACCCTGACGGACCACTTCCAGATGGACCCCGAATACACCACGTCCGCCCTCGTCGCCTGGCATCCCCAGGCCCGATATTTCGCGACCTAGGTGCCCTTGCCTATTTAAGGTTCATGATGTATGTTTCAAGCCGGCGATGATAAACCTCCGGGTTGGATAGATCGCTGGGCTGAAGCCTGGGGATGGACTCCAGTTGCCAGGACAGTTCCCCTTGCATCCGGGTCTCCCAGGAGTCCCGCGGTTCATCCCTGACGGCTTCTGCCACCATGTCGGGGGCCAAACACATACCTGCCTCCTCCGAAAGCAAAATTGCTATACACATAATAAGCCTCTGGCACTCTTGTGCCATGGCTCGGATCCTCCAAACCCAGGTTCAACCTTTTTTTCCAGGCGACGGCCCGGTGCGGCTCATGCTTTTCGGCGAGGCGCCCGGCCCCCGGGGCGCCGACCAGAGCGGACTCCCGTTCTGGGGGGACCGGGCCGGGGTCCTGGTCTACCGGGCCCTCGAGGCCGCCGGGCTCGCCCGGGTCCCGGCCGCGGCCTACGGGCACTGGGACGGGGCGTGGTTCCGGGACCAGGGGCTGCGGCCCGAGCTGACCGGGGCGGCCCTCAGCAACGCCTGGCCGAGCTGTCCGACCCGGGACGGCCAGACCTTCCGGGCCCCCACCGACGCCGAGCTGCGCCAGCCGGGGAACCTGGCCCGGGTCGCCGGCGAAGTGCGCGAGGCCGCGGCCCGGTGCCCCGGAACGCTCAGGGTGATCACCCTGGGCAAGCGGGCCCACTGGCTCTTCCAGCGGCTGGAGGGGGCGCCCCCCTTTGAGCTGCACGGCCTGCCGCATCCGTCCTCCCA
>Ga0316222_1004583_pt1 | contig 12492 bp, 9 predicted proteins | sample TBH18011metaG_FD_206008 | JGI IMG/M metagenome (GOLD analysis project Ga0316222, IMG submission 206008) | Freshwater microbial communities from Trout Bog Lake, Wisconsin, USA - TBH18011 | ecosystem: Environmental > Aquatic > Freshwater > Lake > Hypolimnion/Profundal zone | place: USA: Wisconsin... | reverse complement strand
CGATGGCATCCAGCGGCAGACTGGCGGCCAGACGGCGCAGTTGCAGGGCGCGCTCATAGGTCACAGCGCCGCCAAAACCGAGCTTGAAGCCAAGTTGGATAAAGGCCTGGGCCTGCACTGCGCTGCCGTTGAAGGCATGGGCAATGCCCTGCCAGGGCTTGACCGCGCTGAGCTCGCGCAAATGCTTGAGCAACTGGTCGGCCGAACGCCGCACATGCAGCAGCACCGGTAAGTCAAAACGGCGCGCCAGTTTGAGCTGGGCGCGGTAGAAATGTTCCTGCTTTTCGCGCAGCGGGCCTTGGGTCAAGGCGGGCACAAAATAGTCCAGGCCGATCTCGCCGACCGCCACCAGGCGCGGATCGTCGCGGTGCTGGGCCAGCTGTGCCTCCAGCGTGGCGAGGTCGGCATCCGTGGCCTGCGGCACATAGAGCGGATGAATGCCCAGGCAATAGCTGTCCTGCGTTTGATGCGCCAGCAGACGCACGGGATCGAAGTTGGCTACCTCCACCGCCGGAATCACGCAATGCACCACGCCCTGGGAGCGGGCGTGGTCGCGCACTGCGATGACGTCCCCGCTGAATTCAAAGGCATCCAGATGGCAATGGCTGTCTATCCATTGCATGGTTTTCCCGTCAGGCAGCGGGCTGCAGCTTGCCCTGCACCAGCGAGAGTTGGCGGCTGCAGCGCGAAGCCAGTGCGGAGTCATGTGTCACCAGCACAAAGGCCGTGCCGTGGGCCTGTGCCAGCTCCAGCATCAGGGCAAACACGCCATCCGCGGTGGACCGGTCCAGGTTGCCGGTGGGCTCATCGGCCAGCACGCAGTCGGGCCGGGTCACCAAGGCGCGGGCAATCGCCACGCGCTGGCGCTCGCCGCCCGACAGTTCGGACGGCCGGTGCTGGGCGCGGCCCTGCAGACCCACCTTGGCCAGCATATCGCTGGCGGCCTGCACCGCTTCCTCGCGCGGCACACGGCGAATCGTCAGTGGCATGGCCACGTTGTCGAGCGCGCTGAACTCGGGCAGCAAATGGTGGAACTGGTAGACAAAGCCCAGGTGCCGGTTGCGCAAACGGCCCTGCTCTGCCGCGTTCAAACGGGCCATTGCCTGGCCACACAGCGTCACGTTGCCACTGCTGGGCGCATCCAGGCCACCCAGCAAATGGAGCAGCGTGCTCTTGCCGGAACCCGAGGCACCGACGATGGCCAACGTTTCGCCCTTTTGCACGCTCAGGTCTACGCCTTGCAGCACGGTAACGTCCAGACGGCCTTCGTGGAAGCGCTTGGTCAGGCCGGTGCAGCTGATGACTGCATCGGCGCCGGGCCGCCCCAAGCCGATGACGGCCCCCTCGGGGGGCAGGGAGGACACGGCAGTGCCGACCGTGGGGGTCATGTCTTCACTCATAACGCAGTGCCTCCGCCGGGTTCACGCGGCTGGCGCGCCAGCTCGGGTACAGCGTGGCAACAAAGGCCAGCACCAGGGCGATCAGGCCAATCGGCAAGATGTCGTTCATTTGCGGGTCGCTAGGCATGCGGCTGATCAGGTAAATGTCTTGTGGCAAAAAGGTGGCACCCAGCGCGTGTTCGAGGGCCGGCACGATTACGTCGATATTGAAGGCCACACCCAGACCCAGCAGCAGCCCGGCCAGGGTGCCGATGACGCCGACCATCGCACCCTGCACCACAAAGATACCCATGATGCTGCCCGGGCTGGCACCCAGCGTGCGCAGAATGGCAATGTCGGCGCGCTTGTCGGTCACCGTCATCACCAGCGTGCTGACCAGGTTGAACGCGGCCACGGCGACGATGAGGGTCAGGATGATGAACATCATGCGTTTTTCCACCTGCACGGCGGCAAACCAGCTGCGGTTTTGCTGGGTCCAGTCGCGGATATACAGGTCACCCGTCAGGCTGCGGCGCAGCTCGGCCGCCACAGCTCGCGCCTCATGCAGATCCGTCAGTTTGAGGCGCACGCCGGTCGGCCCTTCCAGGCGGAAGATGCGCGCGGCGTCCTGCCAGTGCATCATCACCAGGGCCGAGTCGTATTCGAAGTGGCCGGAGTCAAAGGTGCCAGTCACCGTCATCTGCTTGAGGCGCGGCACGACACCGGCGGGGGTGACCTCGCCACTGGGTGCCACCAACGTCACCTTGTCACCGGCATGCACGCCCAGCGATCGGGCCAGCTCGGCCCCCAGCACCACACCGAATTCACCGGCCTTCAGCTGGCTCAGCACGGCGGCCTGCGCGCCGGAGGCCAGATCGGTCACCTCATGCTCCAGCGCCGGGTCAATGCCGCGCACCATCACGCCCTTCATGTCCTCGCCGCGGGCCAGCAGCGCCTGAGCGGCGATAAACGGGGCCGCACCAACCACCTGCGGGTTGGCCTTGGCTTCCTTGAGCGTGGTGGCCAGGTCCGGCAGGGCTGCGCCGCCCGTGGCGTAGACCTCGATATGCGAGACCACGCTGAGCATGCGGTCGCGCACCTCTTTTTGAAAGCCGTTCATCACGCTCAGCACGATGATCAGTGCCGCCACACCTAGCGCAATGCCAAGCATGGAGACGCCGGAGATAAAGGAGATAAAACCATTGCGCCGTGTGGCGCGCCCGGCGCGGGTGTAGCGCCAGCCAATCAGCAGTTCATAGGGAATTTGTTTCACCGGCTGATTGTGGCATCAGCGTGAGGCCTGGGCGTGAAGCTTTGCGGCGCTTGCACCTGCCCTGCCTGCAAGCCATGTCGCCGGTTAGACTGCAAGGGCCACGCCTGCTTTTTTGACGTGGCGAGAAGGGAAGCGCTTGAATACAGAAAAACAATCTGAGAGCGACATCAGCGACAAGTTCATCCGCCCGGCCCTGGTACAGGCCGGCTGGCACACGCTCGACCAGATCTACGCCCAATACCCCCTGCGCGCCGGTCGCGTGGTGGTGCGCGGCAAGACGGCCCGGCGCGACCCGCCCACTGTGCTGCGCGCCGACTTTGTGCTGTTCCTCAAGCCCAATATTCCGCTGGCCGTGTTGGAGGCCAAAAGGTCCCGCCTGTCAGTGCAGGCCGGCATGCAGCAGGCCATCCACTACGCGCAGTTGCTGGATGTGCCCTTCAGCTTTGCAAGCAACGGCGAAGGCTTTGTGTTCCGCGACGCCACCCTGGCCACCGGCGTGCTGGAGCAAACCCTGACGCTGGACCAGTTTCCGTCGCCGCAAGAACTGTGGGCGCGCTATTGCGCATGGAAGGGCTGGCCCGCCAAGGTGCAAAGCGTGGCCGCGTTTGACTACGCCCTGGCCACCACTGCCAAGACGCCGCGCTACTACCAGCTCAATGCCATCAACCGCACGGTCGAGGCCATTGCCGCCGGGCAAAACCGCGTGCTACTGGTCATGGCCACCGGCACTGGCAAGACCTACACCGCCTTCCAGATCATCCACCGGCTGTGGAAATCGCCCTGGCATGCGGACAAACCGGGCGGCCAAAAACGCATCCTGTTCCTGGCCGACCGCAACATCCTGATTGACCAGACCATGGTCAACGACTTCCGTCCCTTCAAGGGTGCAATGGCCAAGCTCAGCCCCAACGCCAAGGGCGTGGAGCGCGTCGATGCCGAAGGCAAGATCACGGTGGAAGAAGTGGACCTGGCCGTGCACAAGACCACCAAGCTGGTGGACAAGAGCTACGAGATTTACCTCTCGCTCTACCAGGCCGTGAGCGGCACCGAAGAGGCGCAGAACATCTACAAGCAGTTCAGCCCAGATTTCTTCGACCTGATCGTGGTGGACGAGTGCCACCGTGGCAGCGCAGACGAAGACTCCGCCTGGCGCGAAATCCTGAACTACTTTGCCAGCGCCACCCAGGTCGGCCTGACCGCCACGCCCAAAGAAACCAAGGACATCTCCAACAGCGATTACTTTGGCCCACCCATTTACACCTACAGCCTCAAGCAAGGCATTGAAGACGGTTATCTGGCCCCCTACAAGGTGATCCGCGTGGACCTGGACAAAGACGCTTTTGGCTGGCGCCCCACTGTCGGCATGACGGACAAGCACGGCAACCTGATCGAAGACCGCATCTTCACCGGCGCAGACATGAACCGCAAGCTGGTTCTCGAGAAACGCGACGAGGCCGTGGCCGCCCGCATCACCGAATACCTGAAGGCCACAGACCGCTACGCCAAGACCATCGTCTTTTGTGAAGACATAGACCATGCCGCCCGCATGCGCCAAGCCCTGAGCAACGCCAATGCCGACATCTGCGCCGCCAACCCCAAATACGTGGTGCAGATCACCGGCGACAACCCCGAGGGCAAGCGCGAGCTCGACAACTTCATTGACCCCGAAAAGACCTTCCCCGTCATTGCCACCACCTCCAAGCTCATGAGCACGGGCGTGGACGCGCAGACCTGCAAGCTCATCGTGCTGGACCAGAACATCAGGTCCATGACACTGTTCAAGCAAATCATTGGCCGTGGCACCCGGTTGCGCGAAGACTTGGGCAAAACCTGGTTCACCATCCTGGACTTCAAGCGCGCCACCGAACTGTTTGCCGACAGGGACTTTGACGGCGAGCCAGTGCAAATTTACGAGCCCCAAGCAGGCCAGCCGATTGAGCCCCCTGACGCGCCGCCCGACATGCCTCCCGGTATGCCTGTTGGTGCCGCCGATCCGGCCCAAGTAGTTGACGGCCTGCAGCCGCTGGGCCCCTTCGCGCCCGGAGACGAAGCGCCCAAAAAATACGTCGTCGGCGGCATGATTACCGTGGCCGTGGCCCGCGAGCGCGTGCAATATCTCAACGCCCAGGGCCAGCTCATCACGGAAAGCCTGCGCGACTACACCCGCATCAACCTTACCAAACAATACGACTCGCTAGACAAATTCCTGCAAGCCTGGAACCACGCCGACCGCAAGGCCGCCCTGCTGCTGGAGCTGGAAGGGCAAGGCGTGCTGATCGAGGCCCTGGCCGAAGAGCTGGGCGGTGGAATCGACCTCGACCCGTTTGATCTGCTGCTGCACGTGGCGTGGCACCTCCCGCCGCTCACCCGGCGCGAGCGCGCCAGCCGCGTCAAAAAGCGCAACGTCTTCACCCACTACGGCCCCATGGCCCGCAAGGTGATAGACGCGCTGCTGGACAAATACGCCGACGAAGGCATTGCCACCATCGAGGCCGACACCGTCTTCAACGTGCAGCCGTTCACCGACATGGGCCGCCCGGCCGAACTCATCAAAAGCTTTGGCGGCCGGGCCGAATACCTGGGTGCCCTGCACAAACTGGAGCGTGAGCTGTACGCAGCTGCTTAAATACCCAAAATTATCTAAAATTAGATAAAATATCTGGATTCAGATATTTTTGGATAAACTATGCTCTACTACCCCCGCACCAGCCTCGCTGCAGACTTGGCCAATGCCATGCAAGGCAAGGCTGCTTTCAGTGACGCGCCCAATGGCTTGTTTCTGGCAGCGCCCCGCCGCACGGGCAAATCAACCTTTTTGCAGGCCGACCTCATGCCCGAACTGGCACGGCGCCAAGTGGTGGTGGTCTATGTAGACCTATGGGCCGACCAAATGCGCGACCCAGGTAGCCTGATTGCCGAAGCCGTAGGCCGGGCGCTCGTCAAGCATTTGGGCGTTGTGGCAAAAACCGCCAAGGCGTCCGGACTGGAAAGCATCACCGTGGGCGGCATAAAAATCGACACATCCAAGATCGGCCGGGTCGATGGCACCACGCTGGCCGATGCCCTGCGCGCCTTGGTCGAGGCCACAAAAAACCCCGTAGCGCTGATCATCGACGAAGCACAGCACGCGCTCACCAGCGAAGCCGGCGAGACGGCCATGGCTGCGCTCAAGTCTGCGCGCGACCAACTGAACCGTCCTGATCAGGTCAAGCTCATGTTGGTCATGCCGGGCTCTGACCGCGACAAACTCCTGCGCCTGGTCAACACCAACGCAGCACCGTTTTATGGCTCCCAAATTCAGCGCATGCCCGAGTTGGGGCCTGACTTCATCGCCCACATTGCTCAGCTGATTGCCCAGCAGCGCCCTGACCTGAGCGACATTCACACCACCAAACTGCAAGAGGCATTCGCCCTGTTTGGCCAGCGCCCCCAGTTTTTTATGGAGGCATTGGGCCAGGTGCTCAGCCCCTTGGCCACCCATACGGGTCGATTTGAAGACGCTATGCGTGCCAAAGCGCTGCAGCAGCAACAAAACGACGAGGCCCAGATGGAGAGCGACTACACCGCCCTCAAACCGCTGGAGCAAGCCGTGCTGTGGCGCATGCTGGAGTTGGGCACCCGCTTTCGCCCCTACGACGCAGACGCCCTGCAGTTCTATAACGACAAAACCGGGGACAAGATCACTGTGGCCAAAGCGCAAAAAGCCCTGGAGAGCCTGCGCACCCACCAGCCCAGCCTGGTCTGGAAATCCGCCCGCAGCGAATACGCCGTGGAAGACGCCGCCATGCTCCGCTGGTATGCCCAGCGCATAAGCGCTGGCACCTGGCCACCCGTGGGCCCGCAACTCGACTGGTTAGAGGAATAAACCACATGTCCAACCTTTCCAGCATCATCAAATCCATACAGGACGTGATGCGCCAAGACAGCGGCGTCGATGGCGACGCCCAACGCATCTCCCAGCTCACCTGGCTCTTGTTCCTGAAAGTGTTTGACGCGCTGGAAGAAGAGCTGGAGCTCACCCGCGACAGCTACACCAGCCCCATCCCCGAGCGCCTGCGCTGGCGCAACTGGGCCGCAGACGCCGAGGGCATCACCGGCGACACCCTGCTGGGCTTTGTGAACAACGACTTGTTTGGCGCGCTCAAGAGCCTGGGCGGCGACGCCCAGCGCAACCCGCGTGCCTTTGTGGTGCGCGGCGTGTTTGAAGACGCCTACAACTACATGAAAAGCGGCCACCTGCTGCGCCAGATCATCAACAAACTGGGCGCCATCGACTTCAACCGCCAGGCCGAGCGCCACCAGTTCAACGACCTGTACGAAAAAATCCTCAAAGACCTGCAAAGCGCCGGCAACGCGGGCGAGTTTTACACCCCGCGCGCCGTCACCCAGTTCATGGTCGACATGGTCAACCCGCGCCTGGGCGAAAAGGTGCTGGACCCGGCCACCGGCACCGGCGGCTTTCTGGTCTGCGCCATCGAGCACCTGCGCCGCCAGGTGCAAAACACCGCGCAAGAGGCCGTGCTGCAGGCCAGCATCACCGGCGTGGAGAAAAAGCAGCTGCCCCACATGCTCTGCGTCACCAACCTCATGCTGCACGGCATCGAGGTGCCCAGCCTCATCACCCACGGCAACACCCTGGCGCGCCCGCTGCGCGAGGTGACGCAGGCCGACCGCGTGGACGTGGTGCTCACCAACCCGCCCTTTGGCGGCGTGGAAGAGCCGGGCATTGAGCAGGGCTTCCCCAGCGACGTGCGCACCAAGGAAACGGCGGACCTGTTTCTGGTGCTGATCAAGCACATCCTCAAGGCCCACGGCCGCGCCGCCCTGGTGCTGCCCGATGGCACCCTGTTTGGCGAAGGCGTCAAGACGCGCATCAAAGAACAGCTCATGGCAGAGTGCAATCTGCACACCATCGTGCGCCTGCCCAACGGCGTGTTTGCGCCCTACACCGGCATCAAGACCAACCTGCTGTTCTTCACCAAGGGCCAGCCCACGCAAGACGTCTGGTACTACGAGCACCCCTACCCCGCGGGCGTGAAGAACTACAACAAAACCAAGCCCATCCGCATCGAAGAATTTGAGGCCGAAAAAGCCTGGTGGGGCAGCGAGGCCGACGGCTTTGCCGCGCGCTTAGAGAACGAGCGCGCCTGGAAGGTCAGCATCGCGCAGATCAGGTCCGCCAACTACAACCTCGACCAGAAAAACCCCCACGCCGTGGACGCCATCAGCCACGACCCTGAGCAACTGCTGGCGGACTACGCAAGGCTGCAGGGCGAGGCGCAGGGCTTGCGCGACCAACTCAAAAGCATCCTTGCACAATCGCTGTCTGGACAGAGCCAAGGAGTTTGAACATGACCCCATCCCCCAAGAAACTGGCCACGGCGCTGAACCCAGCACCGACCGTGGCACTGGCCCCCACGGAAGACGCGCTGGTTGCGCAAATTCAAGCGGTCTTGCAACAAGCCCGCCGACAAGCCAAGCGCAGCGTCAACCAGGTCATGGTGCTGGCTTATTGGCAGATCGGCCAGTTGATCGTGCAGCACGAGCAGGGCGGGCAAGAGCGGGCTGCGTATGGGGCACGCCTCATGGCCCATTTGGCCGAGCGCTTGACTGCCGACTTTGGCAAAGGCTTTGCGGTGCAAAGCCTGCGCAATTTCCGCCAGTTTTACCTGACCTTCCCCGATGGGGAGATTCGCTCCACGCCGTGGAGAGAATTGGGCTGGTCCCATCTCAAGACCATCATGCGCGTGCCAGACCCCGCCGCCCGCCAGTGGTACGCCAGCGAGGCCGCCAGCCAAACCTGGAGCGTGGCCGCGCTTAACTGCCCCGGAGCGGGCGCATGAGCGCAGTACTGACGGTGCAAGAACAACAAGCGCCGTTGTTGCGAGATTTCGATGTGATCGCCCAAGCCCCCGGCGGCGTGGTGCGCCTGCGTGAGTTGATCTTGACGCTGGCCGTGCAAGGCAAGCTGGTGCCGCAGGATGCCAGGGATGAACCGGCGAGCGTGCTGCTACGTCGCGTGGCAATAAACGTGACCGCTCGATCAACGAAAATTTCCAAGACACTGCCAGGCAGCGAAGAGACTTCTGCGCCTTATGGACTTCCAGACGGTTGGGCTTGGAGCCGACTCGGAGACATTGTTGAAAACATGGGGTCTGGCTGGAGTCCTGCCTGTGATGAAGGTGAACGGTCTGATCCGACGAGGTGGGCTGTCTTGCGCACAACGGCAGTTCAAATTAACGAATACCGCGCTCGCGAACACAAAGTGATTCCGTCCAAGCTCTCGCCGAGGCCGGAGATCGAAGTGAAGGACGGTGACATCTTGATCACACGTGCGGGCCCAATGAACCGCGTTGGCATTTCATGCTGGGTCGACAACACGCCGCCGCGTTTAATGCTCTCCGACAAGATTGTTCGCTTTCACTCCATCGCAGATGAAATGCTCCCTGCCTTCATCGTGTTGGCCTTGAATGCTGGTTGGACAAAGAGCCAGATCGAAGAGGCAAAAACAGGGATGGCGGCGAGTCAGGTCAACATTTCGCAGGCAGACCTTCGTGGTTTTTGGTTGCCGGTGTGTAGCAAGGCCGAACAATCCCGCATCGTCACCCGCGTCCAAGAACTCATGCTGCTGTGCGACGCCCTCGAAGCCAAGGGCCGACTCGAAGCCGCGCAACACGCCCAACTCGTCAACACCCTGCTGGCCACGCTTTCTGAGAGCGAAACGCCCGGGCAACTGGCCGAGAACTGGCAACGCATCGCCACCCACTTCGACCTGCTGCTGGACCGTCCCCAAGCCGTGGACGCGCTGGAGCAAACCATTCTGCAACTCGCAGTGCGTGGCCTGCTTGTCCCCCAGGACCCGCAAGACGAACCCGCCAGCAAACTGCTGAAGAAAATCCGCGCCGAGAAAGACCGCCTGATCGCCCAGGGCCAGATCAAGCGCGACAAACCCCTGCCGCCAATTGCTGAAGAGGAACTGCCGTTTGCATTGCCGCGGGGGTGGGAGTTGGTTCCGATTGAAACGCTGGCTGATGTCGGGACTGGAACGACTCCGTCCAGAGACAACGCCGCCTTCTTTTCGGGCGGGTCAATACCGTGGGTGACCAGCGGTGAAACTGGTAAGGCGTTCATTGCAGAAGCGGCTCAGCACATCACAGAGCATGCCCTTTCTCAAACCAGTTTGACGGTCTATCCCGTTGGGACTTTGATCGTGGCGATGTATGGGCAGGGCAAAACACGCGGACAAGTTTCAGAGCTGCAAATTCAGGCGGCAACAAACCAAGCGTGCGCTGCGATTGTTCTCGTGGAGCCATCACTCGCCCATCGCAGTTTCATCAAGCTTGTGTTTGAGAAGAGCTATGACGAAATACGCGAACTTTCAGCAGGCGGAGCGCAGCCAAATTTGAATGTCGGAAAAATCAAGGCGACATTAATTCCCCTTCCTCCCCTCGCCGAACAATCCCGCATCGTCACCCGCGTCACCGCCTTGCGCGCCCTGTGCGCCGACCTGCGAGCGCGGCTGACCGCGAGCCAATCCACCCAGGCCCAGTTGGCCGAGGCCTTGGTGGAAAATGTCGCTTAGTCCTCTTTACCCGCCGAAGGCAACACCATGCTCATTAGCAACATCCGCCTGAAGAACTGGCGCAACTTCCAATCGCTGAATCTACCGCTTCGCGATGTGTCCTACGTGCTGGGCGCTAACGCTTCTGGCAAGTCCAATTTGTTGGATGCCTTGCGGTTTCTGCGCGATGTGAGCAAAACCAAGGGCGGAGGCTTGCAAGCAGCCATTGCGGAGCGCGGTGGCATCTCCAAGGTGCGCTGTCTTCACGCCCGACGCGATCCTGAAGTGGAAATTGATGTTGAACTCAGCCATGAGATGGACCAACCCGCAGTGTGGCGATATGTTTTGGCTTTCAAACCGGAGGGCACAGGTGCACAGCGTCTGTTGGTCTCGCGTGAACAGGTTTGGAAAGACGGCAATTTACTGCTGAATCGTCCAGACGCCAAAGACGATGCAGACATGCTGCTTCGCACCCAAACGCATTTGGAGCAAATTCAAACCAATATCGAGTTTCGCGAAGTGGCGGATTTTCTGAGCGACATTACGTACCTGCATCTGGTACCACAGTTGCTGCGCTTCGGCGAAAAGATAGGAGGGCATCGCCTCACGGATGACCCTTTTGGCCAGGGCTTTTTGGAGCGCGTGGCCAAGACACCCGAGAGAACCAGAAAGTCGCGTCTGGCCAAGATTTCCAAGGCACTGTCCTTGGCGGTACCGCAGTTTGAAGATTTGCGATTTAGTAAAGACGATATGGGCCACCCGCATTTGGAGGCTCGCTACGCACACCATCGTCCCAACGCGGGCTGGCAATCCGAAGAGCATTTTTCGGACGGAACGCTGCGCTTGTTTGGTCTGCTCTGGGCCCTGCTGGAGGGCAGCTCCATGTTGTTGCTCGAAGAGCCTGAAATATCTCTCAACGATGCCGTCGTGAAGGAAATTCCGTTGATCGTGGATCGGTTGCAGCGCGGCAGGAAAACCAAGCGGCAAGTCGTTTTGACCACGCACAGCGATGCGCTTTTGAGCAACCCAGGTATTGATGAACGGGGCGTCGTCATACTGGAGACTGGCAAACAGGGAACCACGGGGCGCCCTTTGGATGCCAGTGAACGGCAAGCGCTTGGTGCGGGTCTCAGCGTGGCCGAAGTCGTGCTGCCCAAGACTCGCCCCGAGAAGGTGTCGCAGTTGGGCTTGTGGCAATGACACCCATTGCGATTGCACTGCGCCTGATTGCTGAAATTCCAACGCCGCATTGCGTTCGGATGAAGTTGGGCAAGACTGGCAATGGTTATCTGAGGTCCAAGATGAATAGCTGGTACCAAATGGCACAACACCAAGTGATGCTGGTGTTGACCGACTTGGATCGTGCAAATTGCTTGGTTGAGTTTCGTGACCAATGGTTAGCCACGGAGCCCCCACACAACCTGCTGCTAAGGATTGCTGTTCGAGAAGTCGAGTCGTGGGTGCTCGCTGACCACGTAGCGATGCGCGCGCTTATTGGAACAAAGGGTGTTTTGCCCGTCGCACCTGATGAATTGGCAGACCCCAAGCAGTCGCTGTTAAGACTCGCAAAGAGCGCTCCCAAACAAATCAGGGACGACTTGTTAAAAACAATCGACGGCAATATGGCGCAAGGTTTGGGATATAACGCCCGCCTGACCGCATGGGTCCGTTCCGAATGGAGCCCAGAACGTGCGGCAGAACGCTCCCCAAGTTTGGCGAAGGCTCGATTGCGGCTAAGTGAGGTGGTCGGTGCTTTCGCGTCGCCCACGTAGTTGACCTGCGCCTGAACGCAGACGCAGTGCCCGCCGGAGCCAAAATCGACAGGGCGCGCTCCGCAGCGCAGATACAGGACGTTGCATCCTCGCCCTCCCACAATGCAGCCCGCCGCTGGCAGCGGTGTACAAAAGCTCCGTCGGTTTCGGGCTCAGCAAAAGACAAGCCCCCACAAGCCGCGACAATACAGGCCATGCCCACCCTGCCCGCCACGCGAACCCTCATCACCCACGCCAAGCCGCCATCGGGCCAGCCGGTGCCCTCCCCGCTGCAACTGCCCCACCTGAGCGCCCTGCTGCGCCTGCTCAGCGCCGGCCCCCGCCATACCCGCGACGAAGACACGCTCTCGCCCTTGCACGAGTTGCTGCAGGCACAGGCCCTGGGTCTGCAGGCCGGGGATGGCCTGTTGCCCTGGGCGGCGCTGCAGGCCCACGGTCTGCAACTGCCAGCGGCACAGCCTGGCGAGGGCTGGGCCTGGCTGACACCCTGCCACTGGCAGGTGAACT
>Ga0316222_1004582_pt1 | contig 12493 bp, 10 predicted proteins | sample TBH18011metaG_FD_206008 | JGI IMG/M metagenome (GOLD analysis project Ga0316222, IMG submission 206008) | Freshwater microbial communities from Trout Bog Lake, Wisconsin, USA - TBH18011 | ecosystem: Environmental > Aquatic > Freshwater > Lake > Hypolimnion/Profundal zone | place: USA: Wisconsin... | reverse complement strand
GTGAGCATTACCGATGCGCGCGGCGTGCTGGGCAAGGTGGCGGAGCCCACCGCCAAAGAGGGCAACCCCAACGCGCTGGCGCAGCAAATTATTCGCATGGTGGCGCAGAGTTGCGCGCTGGCCGGTATTGCGCCGGGTGCGGTGCGTGCCGTTGGCGTGGCGTCCTGTGGCCCGTTTGTCATGCACAACGGCGAAATCGAGTTGGCGGCCCCCAATATCTGCGGCGGCCTTGCCGGTACCGCGCGCGGCCTGCCCAACCAGTGGATGACGGCCTTGCTGGAAGCGCCACTCAAAGCCGAGTTCACCCAGGTGCGGGTGGAAAACGACGGCATCGGTGCGCTCGAAGCCGAGCGCCGCTGGGGTGCGCTGCGAGGCATCGACAACTGCGCCTATGTGACCTGGAGCACCGGCATCGGCATGGGCCTGTGCGTTGACGGGCGTGTCCTGCGCGGCAAAAACGGCAACGCGGGTCATGCCGGACACACCTTCGTTAGTGACAACCACGATGCCTTGTGTGGCTGTGGCATGGTGGGCGACGTTGAGGCGCTGGTCGCTGGCAACGCCATACCCCGGCGCTTCGGCGCGCAAGGCTTTGCCGATGCGGCCAGTCTGTTCGCCGCGACGCGCCACGGTGATGCCCGTGCGGTAGCGATCGTGGACGAGTTGTGTCAGATCATGGGGCGTGCGTTGTTCAACCTGACGGTTACGCTCGACCTGCAACGCATCGCGCTCGGAGGCAGCGTGTTCTGGAACAACCGCGACTATCTGCTGCCGCGCGTGCGCGCGGTAGTGGCCAACAAGTTGCTGCCACTGACACGCGGACTGGACATCGTGGCGGCCGGGCTGGGTGCGCGCGTGGGCGACTTTGCTGCGCTGGCGCTGGTCATGGAGTAGCGGCGCCATGTCGGCTCCGTTGCTCCCGGTGCCTCGGTTTGAAGACCGCCACAGCTACATCAGCGTGGGCTTGCGGTACTGCTTTGGGGACCATTGGCATCCGTTGCGTGCTTTTGGCTGGAACGCCAGCGGGTTCAATTTCCATTGCACACACGCCATTGACGACAACCATTTGTTGCTCAAACGCGGCCTGTCACGCTTTGCGGGCACCATTGTCTGGCGCACGGACCACAGCGACAACGAAGGCATTCTGGCAATGCTGATCAACGAACGGCTGTTTCAAAAAGCACGCGAATTGTCAGCCAACCGGCTCTTGCACGCCCGCTTGGTCAAACTGATTCGGTCGCCCATGCTGGTGTCGGAAAAGCGCCGTGTGCTGGCAACGCTGGGGGTTGAAACCACCGACGCTATGCTGTTGGATTGGGTGGCTCAGCGTAACCGTGAGCAGCCGATGCATCGCTACGGCGTCAAGGTGGACTCCGACGTCTGGCGCACCGTGGTGGACGAGGCGCTGCAGGTGTCGTCGGTGGTGGTGTCGCTGGAAAAAATGTCGGATGCGTTGGCATGGGGTGAGCGCACCTGAGCCGTGCGCGCCTGAAGCCACGTGCCCCTCAGCCGCGCGCGCCACCAGCGCCGGGTCGGCTTCTAGCCGATTTCGCTGTGGCTGGCGTCCTTGATCAGCGGGCGCAAAAAGCGGTGCAATACCAGCGCAGCGGAGCCGACCGCTGCCGCCTGCAGTCCGTAGCGTGCCACGCGCACCTGGGGTGCGTGCAGGCCGGCCTGGCGCGTATAGGATTCCAGCGTGGCCTGTGCTGCGCGCATCAGGTCGGGCTGTTGCATGATGCTGCGCCCACCCAGGACCAGAACGCGCGGATTGAACATGGCGTCGAGGTTTTGCATCACGACGCCCAGGTAGCGTCCGGCACGCGCCACATCGCCCGATTGCGCCAGCGCGCGGGAGCCAAAAAAAGTTTCCGCGCAGCCATGGCGCCCGCATGAGCACAGCGGCCCGTCAACTTGCAGGATGGTGTGTCCGATTTCGCCGGCCGTTCCGGCATAACCACTGAACAGCTGGTCATTGAGCACCACGCCAGCGCCGACGCCGACATCGCAGTTGATGAATATCAGTGGGTCTTCGCTGTCTTGGCTGCCGAACTCGTATTCACTGAGCGCGGCGGCGTCAGCGTCGTTTTGCAGGTGAATCGGCAGTGCGGGTAAGCCAGCGGCGGCAAACGCCTGGAAAATCAGTGCCAGAAAGGGCACGTCGCGCCATCCCAGGTTGGGCGCCAGTCGCACCAGTCCGAGGTCTTCGTTGACGGAACCTGGGACACAGACGCCAACGCCAGTCATCAGCAATTGGTGTCGTTGCAGTTCCTGGTGCATGGCGTGCGCAGCCTGCGCGACTTGCGTGCAGGCCTGGGCCGGGGCACTGTCGTGCAGCGCAATTTCCTGCGCAAAGCAGATGTTGCCGGACAAGGACACACAGACCAGACGCACCCGGTCAACCGCCATTTCAATGCCCATCAACATGCGCCGTTCGCCGTTCATGTGCAACGGCGTAGAGGGGCGTCCCAGGCCAGGCGCCGCCACCGGTGAACTGGCTTCGGTCAGCCAGTGCTCGTCAAGCAGCTCACGCACCAGCGCGCTGACCGTGGATTTTGTCAGGCCGCTCAGGGCCGCCAGCCGGGCGCGTGAGCTGTCCGGGTGGTTGCGGATCAGGCGCAGCAGCACACTGCGGTTGATGCGTTTGAGCAGTTGCAGGTCGCCTGTGGATTTCATAACCGTGGATGGTACCGGCTCTGACGGCGACTACGACTGCGACGGCGACTGCGATGGCGATGGCGATGGCGAGGCTGAGGCTGAGGCTGAGGCTGAGGCTGAGGCTGAGGGGCTAGGCCGCCAGACGCATCGCCTGCACCCGGTCGGCCGGCTTCCTTCCGGCGATGATCATGCCCAGCACCTCGTCCTCCGTGACATCGTGCGTGCGGTAGGTGCCAACCAGCTGCCCATTCTTCATGACGGCCAGGCGATCGCTCAGGGCGAACACGTCGTGCATGTCGTGGCTGATCAGGAAAATACCCACGCCTTCGGCCTTGAGCTGTTCAATGAGTTGCGCCACCATGGCGGATTCTTCCGGTCCCAGTGCCGCGGTGGGCTCGTCCATGATCAGGATCTGGGCATTGAAGTAAATAGCGCGTGAGATGGCCACCACCTGGCGTTGTCCGCCCGACAGGCGGCGCACGGGGGTGTGGTAGTTCTTGAAGTTTTTGTTGAGTCGTTGAAACACCTTGCGGGCGTCGGCGTCCATGCGCAGGTCATCGAGGGTGTTCCAGCGCGTCAACAGTTCGCGCCCCAGAAAAAGGTTGGCGACGGCATCCAGGTTGTCGGCCAGCGCCAACGTCTGGTAGATGGTTTCAATGCCCTGGCGTTGCGCTTCTGCGGGCGTGCGCACATGCACCTTCCGGCCTTTGATCAGCACTTCTCCGCTGTCGATTGGATAGGCACCCGCCAGCATTTTCATGAGGGTGGACTTGCCAGCACCATTGTGTCCGAGTACGGCCACCACTTCGCCCGGGTAGAGGCTGAGGCTGACGTCCTCGACGGCTTGAATGCCACCAAAGGTCTTGCTGATATGGCGCAGCTCCACCAGGCACTGGTTGCGGTTGACCGCGGCGCGGGCGCGCGGCTGCGCCTGCAGGGTGTCTACGTTGGTCATTGCTGTACGTCTCCGGTCCATTTGCGATAGGCCACATCGAATACCACGGCGACGATCAGAATCTGCCCGATCACTACATAGCGGGTACCGATGGATACATCCAGCAGCAGCATGCCGCTGTCAATGCATTGCATGATGAGGGCGCCCAGCACCGAGCCGACAATGCTGCCAGTGCCGCCAGCAAGTGCGGTGCCGCCGATCACGGTGGCGGCAATCACCAGCAGCTCCAGGCTGTTGCCCAGCGAACTGGTGCCAGCATTCAGGCGTGAAATGGCAACCATGGCCGCAATGGTGACCAGCACCGCCAACAGCATGAACAGCAGCAGCGTGACGCGCCGCACGGGAATGCCGACCAGTGCGGCCGCGTCCGGGTTGCCGCCCATGGCAAAAATGTAGCGGCCAAAGCGGGTCCGGCGCACCAGGAAGGCCATGCACAGCGCTACGCCACCCCAGATCAGCACCGGAACGGGCAGGCCCTGTGCATCGTCCTTGTTAGGAATGTGATACGCGTTCATGACCAGCACCAGGCCAATCACCAGAGCGCAGGGAATCAGCGCCAGGACGCTGTCGAGCCACAGCGCATGGACTGGCGCTTCGTAGCGCTGCTTGGCACGGCGGTTGGTCACGCGGGCGAACACAATACCGGCGCACAGCAGCAAGCCCAGAACCCAACTGGCCGTGGAGCCGATGCCACCGTTGTAGCCACCGCCTAGCGAGAGGAAGAACGGGTCGGTCAGGGGCTGGGTTTTGCCACTGGATACCAGGTAGGCCGCGCCCCGGAAGGACATCAGTCCCCCCAACGTGACCACGAAGGACGGAACACCGATGAGCGAAGTGAGTGCGCCCTGGTACAGGTAAACTGCCATTGCGGCGGCGAGCCCAGCCAGACTGGCGGCGGGCCAGCTCCAGTGGGCGCTGTACATCAGAAAGGCCATCAGCATGCCGACAAAGCCCATGACGGCGCCGACCGACAGGTCAATATGGCGCGCCACAATAATCAGCACCATGACGCTTGACAGAATGCCCACCACAGCGGTCTGTTGCGCGATGTTGTACAGGTTCTCGGGCGAGAAAAAGACACCATCAGACAGGATATTGAAGATGACCGTAATCAGCACCAGCACACTGGTCATCAGGGCCATGCGCCAATCGATGGCGGATTGTTGAATACCGTGCAAGACCTGATTCACAAACAACTCCCAATGCCAGTGGCGTAAAGGCGCACCGCAGGCCCCCGGCGGGGTGCCGGGTTGTCTGCGGTGGTTGCTGCGCGCGCGCAGCGAATGAGGAAAAAGAAAGGAGGGAAGTGGCGACCTACTTGCAGACAGCCACTGCAGGGTCGGTCACCCCCTTGCAGATTTCTTCCTTGGTAATGTGGCCGGACTGGATCACGACGTCCAGATTGGCCCGCGTGACCGGGATCGGCTTCAGGAAAATGGACTGTAGGTGCATTTTTTTGGTCCCGCCCGCCCAGTCCACGGCGCCGGCCACCGGCTGGCCGTTGCCGAGTTCCACGGCGGCCTTGGCTGCCGCTGCGCCCAGAGCACGGGCATTTTTCCAGACCGAAACGGTCTGTGTGCCCAGCGCCACTCGGTTCAGCGCGGCGTGGTCGCCGTCCTGGCCCGACACCGGAATGCCTTTCAGGCCACGGGCCGTCAGTGCGGCCACCACACCGCCGGCCATGCCGTCGTTCTGTGCAATGACGGCATCTACTTTGTTTCCGTTTTTGGTCAGGATTTGCTCCATGTTTTTCTGGGCGTTTTGGGGGCTCCAGGCTGGCGTGTAGGCCTCGCCGACGATTTTCACGTCGCCCTTTTTGATGGCGGGCTCCAGTACTTCCTGTTGTCCTTCACGCAGAAAATGGGCGTTGGCATCGCCTGGGTCACCCTTGATGATGGCAAAGCGGCCCTTGGGTCTGACCGCCAAAATGGCGCGTGCGGTCATGCGGCCCACTTCCTTGTTGTCAAAGGTGATGTAGGTGACGCCCGGTGCCTCAATGAGGCGGTCGTAGGCGATGACCGGGATCTTCAGGTGTGTCGCCTTGTTCACGGCGGGCATGATGGCGTCTTTGTCCTTGCTCAAAATGACCAGCACTCGGGCACCCTTGGCAATCAGGCCGTCGATGTCGGTGATTTGCTTTTCGGCGGACGCACCGGCGTCGGACATGATGTACTTGGCCCCGTGTTTGGCGAGTTCGGTGGTAATGGCCGATTCATCTGTTTTCCAGCGTTCCTCGGCGTAGTCGTCGAAGCTGACTCCGACCGTAAGTTGTGCAAAGGACGAGGCGGCGCTCATGGCAAAGGCCATGGCGGCCAAGGGACGGTTGGTGTGCATGTGTGTCTCCATGACGCGTGTGATTTAGTTCGATCAGCGAACAAAGTATGGCGCAACACACCCGTTGGGGTTACTAGGGGAAACGATAGTGCCTTATTTCAGGAATAGGTATTGCGCCGCCTGCGGCACCGTGCATGTCGGCGCCGTTCAGGTTGTGGTGCTGCCTGGAAAAAGCGCATCCAGCCATGCGATCCGCGCCTGGTGCAGGGCTTCGCCAATGGCCGGTCCACGCGCGCCGGCGGCCACGGCAGCGGTGGCAATGGGGGTGGTGTCGAGTGCCAGAACGTGTTGCAGTGCCCGGTTGAGTCGTTCGCGTTGGGGGTAGGCTTGGTGTTGCAGGCCCGCGCGGCCCCGGGCGTCACATTCGCACGCCAGCAGGGCGTCGGCAAAGCGTGTTGGTTGGCGCAGCGCATCGCAGCGCTCCAGCAGTCGCAGCAGCGCCGTGTTGCTCAGTGCCCCGGATCGGTGGATATTGCCGTGTTCGGCGGTAACCAGTTGCGCCAGCGCGCGACAGTCCAAGGGAACCCGCAGGCGCTCGCACAGGGGGCCAAGCAATTGCAGTCCGCGTCCTTCGTGGCCAAGGTGACGCGGTAACACCTCGGGTGGTGTGGTGCCTTTGCCCAGGTCATGCGCCAGGCAGGCAAACCGCACGGACAGCGGTGCGGCCAGCGCGGCTGCCTGGTCGAGCACCAGCAGCAGATGGCTGCCGGTGTCGATTTCGGGATGGTGTTGCGCACTTTGCGGAACACCCCACAAACGGTCCACTTCGGGCAACAGGCGCTGCAGTGCACCGCAGTCACGCAGCACCTGCAGCATGCGCGAAGGCAGCCGCTCCATCAGGCCCTTGGCCAATTCCTGCCACACGCGCTCGGCCACCATGTGGTCTAGCGTACCGTCTGTCACCATGGATTGCAGGAAGTGCAAGGTTTCGGGTTCGACCGTAAAGTCGCTCAGACGGGCGGCGAAACGCGCCATTCGCAAAATGCGCACCGGGTCTTCGCGAAACGCGGGTGTTACGTGGCGCAACACGCGGGCGCTCAGGTCGGCTCGCCCGTGGTAGGGATCGATAACCGCTTCGGCGTCGAAACTGCCGTCGGCTCGCAGCGCTTGGGCTGGCAGCGCCATGGCGTTGATGGTCAGGTCGCGCCGCGCCAGATCGTCTTCCAGCCGCACGCCCGGGTCAGCGTGAACCGTAAAGCCACGGTAGCCGTGCGCGGTCTTGCGTTCGGTGCGTGCCAGTGCATATTCTTCGCGACTGTGCGGGTGTAGGAACACCGGAAAATCACGCCCGACTGGCGTAAAGCCCTGGGCCGTCAGTTGTTCAACGGTGCCTCCAACCACAACCCAGTCACGGTCGTGTGTGGGGTGGCCCAACAGACCATCGCGTACGGCACCGCCGACCAAGTAGATTTGCATGGTGGAGCCTGGGTGGGTTGCGTCGATGGGCGACGGGTCTGCGGCCGATGGAGCAACGCGCCGTCAGGGCAGGTCGGTGCCGCTCTCGGGGCGGCTGACGTCGCGCGGGCCAACGGTCCCCAGGCGCGTTGTGATGGATTGTGGCTGGCCGCTGAGGATGGCGCCATACAAAGTGGTGTTGGCCAGGACTTTTTTCACGTAGTCGCGCGTTTCGCTGAACGGAATGTTCTCGGCCCAGATCGCCCCATCCAGCGCTGTTCCGGCGCTGTTGCGCCAGACGCGCGTGCGGGCCGGGCCCGCGTTGTACGCCGCCGCCGCCAGTGGCAGCGAGCCGTCAAAGCTGTCCAGCAGTAGTTTCAGGTAGCCGGTGCCAATCACAATGTTGGTGGCACGCTCGCTGAGCTGCTGCGGATTGAAGTCCACCAGGCCAATCTTGCGTGCGGTCCATTTGGCCGTGGCCGGCATGACCTGCATCAGGCCGGACGCGCCGACGTTGGAACGGGCGTCCATGACAAATCGGCTTTCCTGCCGGATCAGGCCATAGACGTCGGCCGGATCGAGTCCAATCCGGGCGGTTTGCGCCACCACGTCGGCGCGAAACGGCAAGGGAAAGCGCTGGTCCATGTTGATTTGATTTTTGGTGCGGTCACTGCTGCCGATGCAGCGGTCCCAGATTTCAGCGCGACAAGCCAGATCGGCAGCAGCCAGCAAGGCGCGGTCATCCATGCCACCGCGCACGTGCAGGTTGGTGGTGTAGTTCCATTCGCGCACCCCATCCGAGCGCAGGCCAAGCCCGATGGCATAGACCGCACGCATCAGGCCGGGGTTGCTGCGTGCGGCGTCTTTTTCCTCTGGCGTGGGTGGTGCAGGGCGTGGCGGTAGCGTGATTGGCTGATTGGTGGCGTCGAGCGCCAATTGTTCGTAAAAGCCGGTGATGCCAGCGATGCTGCGCAGCGCCTGCAGCGCGCGTTCGCGGACGGCATCGGTGCGGGCAATGGCCAGGTCGGCGCGCGCCTGCCAGTAAATCCAGGTGGTGTCGCCACGTTGCGTGGGCGACATGGCGGCAATGGCCTCGTGCACCAGTGCCCAGTTGCCGCGCCGCAAGGCCGCCCGCGCGGCCCAGGCCCGTTGATCGTCCTGCATGTCGAACAGTTGGCCCTGGTTGAAATAGTCGATCGCGCTATCTGACTGCTTCTGTGCTGCACGTTTGCCAATGGCGCCCCAGATTCCACTGCGATCGGACGGGGTGAGCTGCAATTTCCACCGCAGCCGTCGCACTTCCTGGGCCGCCTGATCCGGGTCCAGGTAGGCCATCCGCACCAGGGCCAGGATGGCGAGTTCGCGTGTTTTGGGGAGTAGCGCCGTGGCGTGGCCGCGCAGGTACTTGGCGGGGTTGAGATAAATGGCGTTGACCTGTTTTCCCCAATTGTCGTTGACCAGCGACACTGCTTGCGTGGTCACGCGCAGACGGTCGTACTCCATACCCTGGCGCGCCCGTTGCCAGACCGTGGCGACCGGCAGGGAGCGATCGGCCAGCAGTTGCTGCGCCGTGGCAGCGCAGGCCTCATCGCTGTCTTTGAGGGATAGCCAGGTGGTGGCAAAGTCCGCATTGACGTTGGCCCCGGTGCCGACGTGGTCTGACAGCAGTTGGTAACAGCGCACCGACTTGTCGTCGGCCATGCGGTACCTGGGCAGTTCGCGGTTGAACGCAGTCCAGTCGCGGTTGCGTCCGAGTTGCTGCAGCAGGTCGACCCGCAACCGGTCTTCCTGGTAACTGCCCGCATAGCGGTCGAAGAACGACTGCAGGTCGGACGCGCTGACCTCGTCGAGGCGCGTGGACAGCTCCCAATAAGCGGCCCAGGGTTCCAGGATGTAGCCGCTGCCGCTGAGCTGCGGCAGCAGGGCGCTCAAGCGCTTGCGGTCGCGCTCTTTGTAGGCTTGCGCCATATCGAGCAGGACGGCATCGAAGTGGGTGTTGTCACGCCCCTGTGCGTGAACCGAAACACTGAATGTTCCAAGAAAGCTGACCACCAGGGCCAAAGATGTCAGAATGGCTGAAAACTGCATGTGGTGATTATGGACAATTCAGATCAGCCCAACCAACCCGACCAGCGAATAGCCGAAGAGAAAAAGGCCTTACGTAAGGCGCTGATCGAACAACGCCTGCAATTGTCCGACCGGCAGCAGCGTGCCGACCTGCTGCAGCGGGTGATGCGCATCTGGCTGGTGGGACGTCCGGACATGGTGATTGGCGCCTACTGGCCCATCAAAGGCGAATTTGATCCGCTGCCGGCGCTGCACCGCTGGAAGGAAGACGGCGAGCTGCTCGACCAGCCCCAGCGCAGGCGCATCGGTCTGCCGGTGGTCAACAAAGCGCACAAGACCATGACGTTCCATGTCTGGTATCCGGGCTGCCCGATGGAAGAAGACGCCTACGGCATCCCCAAACCCAAGGACACCGAAGTGGTGGTTCCCACCTTGCTGTTTGCCCCGTGCGTTGGCTACGGCCCCGGTGGCTACCGGCTGGGCTATGGCGGTGGTTTCTACGACCGCATGCTGGCCACGTTGCAACCACGCCCGCACACCGTGGGATTGGGGTTTGCCAGCGAATTTCTGCCCGATCTGCTGCCGCAGGCGCATGACGTTCCGCTCGACGCCATCCTGAACGACAACGGCGTGGTCTGGCCGTTGTGATAATGTGGGTTTTTCTGGGAGCGTTTTGTGGCTTTTAACGGTAACTATGAGCGCCACGCGCTGCCGGTCGATGTGGTGATCATGGCGGCGGGCAAGGGCACGCGCATGAAAAGCAGCCTGCCCAAAGTGCTGCACACGCTGGCCGGACGCGCGTTGCTGCGGCACGTGTTTGATACGGCAGCGGGATTAATGGCGCGCAGTGTCGTGCTCATTACTGGCCATGGCGCCGACCTGGTTGAGGCCTCCTGCACCGGACAGGCCACGACAGACGCCGGTTTTACCCTCTCCATGGTGCGACAGGAGCCACAGCTCGGCACGGGTCACGCCGTACAGCAGGCAGTGCCGCACCTGCCGGACGACGGCGTGGTGGTGATTTTGTCGGGCGATGTGCCGCTGACGCAGGTTGACACGCTGTTTCACCTGATTGCCGCCTGCGCTGGCAAGCAACTGGCATTGCTGACGCTGGAGCTGCCCGATCCGAGTGGCTATGGACGCATCGTGCGCAACGCCGACGGTGCGGTGCAGGCGATTGTCGAGCACAAGGATGCCAGCCCCGAACAGCGCGCCATTACCGAGGTGTACAGCGGCATCATGGCGGTGCCTGCGGCAGATTTGAAACGTTGGCTGGGACGCCTGGACAACCGCAACGCCCAGTCCGAGTACTACCTGACGGACATTGTCCGATTCGCGGTGGGCGACGGTGCCGTCGTTGTCGCCCACAAAATTGACGACGCCGTGCAAGTAGCGGGTGTCAACAGCCCGGTGCAACTGGCAGCGCTGGAGCGCGCCTACCAATGGCGCGTGGCACATCGGCTGATGGAAGAAGGCGTCAGGCTGGCGGACCCGGCGCGCATTGACGTGCGGGGTGACCTGTCGTGTGCGCACGACGTGAGCATTGACGTGAACTGTATTTTTATGGGCCAGGTCAGCCTGGGCCAGGGCGTTTCGGTGGGCGCGCATTGCGTCATTGCCAATGCCGTGATTGAGGCCGGCGCCGTGATTCACCCGTTCACCCACATCGATGGCGAGAAGCTGGGCGTGACGGTGGGGCAGGGCGCGCTGATCGGCCCGTTTGCGCGGCTGCGTCCGGGGGCCCGCCTGGGCGCCGAAGTGCATATTGGGAATTTTGTGGAGGTCAAAAACTCCACCCTGGCGGCCGGCGCCAAGGCCAACCACCTGGCTTACCTGGGCGACGCCACGGTGGGTGAGCGCGTCAACTACGGGGCGGGCAGCATCACCGCCAATTACGACGGGTCCAACAAGCACCGCACCGTGATTGAAGCCGACGTGCACGTTGGCAGCAACTGCGTGCTGGTGGCGCCGCTGACGTTGGGCGCGGGCGGCACCGTGGGCGGCGGCTCCACCCTCACGCGCAGCACCGAACCGGGCGCGCTGACGGTGGCGCGCGCCGCGCAGGTGAGCATTGCCAACTGGTCGCGCCCGCAAAAAATCCCCAAAGTGTAGGTTTGTGCCGCATGACTGCTGTGCATTTGGCGCGTATTGCCCAACTGGAAGCTGAACTGCACGCGCTGCGCGGCGAGATGCAGGACTTCACTTACACGGTGTCGCATGACCTGCGCGCCAGCCTGCGCCACGTGGTCAGTTATGTGCACCTGGTGCAGGAAGACGGCGTGGGGCAACTGGCCCCCGAATTGATGGGTTTTTTGCAGACCGCCAGTGACTCCGCTCGCCACATGGGTTTGTTGATGGACGGGCTGGTCGAACTGGCACGCTTGGGCAGCGTGGCGCCGGACCTGACCCCGCTGTCGCTGCAAACCCTGGTGGCCGAAGTGGTGGCAGATACCACCGATGCGTTGGCAGCTCGTGATGCGTCGCGCACCATCCAATGGCACGTGGCCCCGGATTTGCCCGCAGTACAGGCCGATGCCGCGCTGCTGCGGGCGGCGCTGCAGCACGTGCTGGACAACGCGGTCAAGTTCACGGCGCAGCAGTCGCATGCCGTCATTCATTGCAGTGCGCGCGGTCTGGTTCATGGCGAGATGCCCAGTGCGGGCGTGCTGTTGACGGTGCGCGATAACGGCGTTGGCTTCAATCCGGCCTTGCGTTCCAAGCTGTTCCATCCGTTTGCCCGCCTGCACAGCGTGCGCCAGTTCGGCGGCATTGGTATGGGGCTGGCGCTGACGCACAAAATCATGAAGCGTCTGGGCGGCGGGGTGGACATTGATGCCGCGCCCGATGCCGGGTGCAGTGTGTTCCTGCGTTTGCCTGCCGCATATTGAGTTTTCACCCAACCCACGATCGCCAGCGATAGGCGATAGGCGGTAGGTGATAGGCACAAATTTTTTTTGCAGCGCCGCAATTTGGGAATGGCAGGCGGTACCATTTCGTTCATTGTTTATACGGGAGTGTGCGTATGTGCGGCATTGTGGGTGGCTTATCGAATCGCAACGTAGTTCCTGTGTTGGTGCAGGGCCTGGA
>Ga0316222_1004579_pt1 | contig 12500 bp, 12 predicted proteins | sample TBH18011metaG_FD_206008 | JGI IMG/M metagenome (GOLD analysis project Ga0316222, IMG submission 206008) | Freshwater microbial communities from Trout Bog Lake, Wisconsin, USA - TBH18011 | ecosystem: Environmental > Aquatic > Freshwater > Lake > Hypolimnion/Profundal zone | place: USA: Wisconsin... | reverse complement strand
TCCTTGTTGCCCCGCGCCTGCTTGCGCGCGCCGGTGAGCTTCTTCGCGCTCACCCGCCGCAGCTTGCTGCCGTGGGTCGGCTTCGTGGGCCTGCGCGGGATGGGCGCCTTGAGGGCCTCGGCGACGGCGGCGGCGACCTTGGCCTTGGCGTCCTCGAGGTTGGCGATCTGGTCGCGGGTGCGGGAGCTGGTGACGATCCAGCGGCCGTCGGCGTCCAGCTGGTTCCGGACCTTCGCCCGCAGCCGCTCCAGGGCGGCCGGATCCAGCCCCTCGATGAGCGCCAGGTCCACCCGCAGTTCCACCTTGGTGGCCACCTTGTTCACGTTCTGGCCGCCGGGGCCCCCGGCCCGGACCGCCTTCATCTGCAGGGCCGCCCCGGGCACCCGCACGTTCTCGCCGATCAGGATGGGGTCGACCACGGGGTCAGGGAAGGATCTCGAAGAGCTGCTCGAAATGGACGACGGTGAGCAGGGACAGGACCGAAGGGGACGGGCTGCGCAGGGCGAGGCTCGCGAGCCGGGATTGGGTGGCCTCCCTCAGGATGAGCAGCGCCCCCAGGGAGCTCGCGTCCATGCGGGTCACCGCGGCCATGTCCAGGACGATGCGGTTCAGGCCGGCATCGTCCAGCAGCTGGCGGGTGGAGGCCTTGAAGGACGGGTGGGTGTCGAAGGTGAACTCGCCCTCGAGCCAGAGGATCCCGGTCTGGCCTTCAGTCCTGGTGCAGAGCTTCATCTTTCCCTCCGGGCTTCAGGCCCATGATAGCAAGGGTACTCCGAATCAGAGGCAGTCGATGGAAAAGGCGACCCGATTCCCGGCCTCGTTGAAGCTCAGGTCCCGGCCGAGGCCGCGCAGCAGGGCGATGCCCCGGCCGAAGGGGAGCAGGCCCGGCTCCGGACCCTGGAGCCAGGGCCGCCAGTCGAAGCCCGGGCCCGGGTCCTCCACCTCGGCCCGGATCCGGCGGATGGTGCCGCCCGGGACGCCGTCCGCGTGGAGGAGCGTGATCCGGAAACGCACCGTGTCCGTTCCGGGCGAGGCCAGGGCCAGCCTGCGGTGCTGTTCGTAGACCTCGAAGCCCCGGGCCTTGAGGGCCGAATCGAGCCCCAGCAGGCCGTGGTCGACGGCATTGTTGAGCGCCTCCATGAGCAGCATGCTGAAGATCTGGGCCTGCCCGTGGTCCACGGGGAAGCCCATGACGAGGGACAGCACCCGGGGCAGCACGTCGCGCAGGCCGTGGACGCGCGGATCGAGCCGGAACTCGGCCTCGAAGGCCGGGACGAGAAGGGCCGGAACGGCGGCCGGGGCGGGGGCGGCGAGGTTCGGGGGGGCCGGCACCTCCCACAGCGCCCAGGTGAGGTCGTCGCCCGCGCCTTCGCCCGATGCCAGGGAGGCGACCCGGAGCCGGATGGCCTCGCAGTGCTCGCGGTGGGACGCGCGGCCCGGGCCGGCCAGGTAGCGGGTGCGGAGTTCCTCCGGGGTCGTCCGGTCGCCGAGGCCGTCGCTGAAGGCGAAGATGCGGTCGCCCGGGGCCACCGCGACCTCGGTCACCGCCACGCCCGGATCCACGCCCCGGATGCCCGCGGGGAGGACCGCCGACGCGAAGGTCTGGATGGACCCGTCGCGCCGGAGCACGTGGACGTCGGGCAGGCCCGCGTTCAGCACGCTGAGCACGCCCTGGGCGACCTCGAGGCGCAGGAGCAGGAGGCAGGCGAAATGGCCCGTGGGGAGCAGGGCCTTGAGCTTGGCGTGGATCTCCAGGTAGATGGTGGCCAGGGGGATGTCCCGTTCCACCATGGCCAGGAACGTCATCACGACGGGAATGGTGGAGACCCCGGCCATGAGCCCGTGGCCCGTGGCGTCGCAGATCATCCCGAAATGCACCCCGGGCAGGGCCTCGCGATGGACCCAGGCATCGCCGTTGATCCGGTGGTCCTGGAGGGTCTCCATGTGGAAGCCGGGTGCGCCGTCCCGCCGGTCCTGGCCGGTGATGCGGGTGAGCATGTGCTTGACCAGGGCCAGTTCCTCGGCGTTCCGGGCCTGGAACTCCAGCAGGTGGCGCTGGAGGCGCACGAGCCTGGCGAGGGTGTCGACCCGGCACCGGAGTTCCTCCGCCTCGAAGGGGCTGGCGATGAACTCCATGACCCCGGCCTCCAGGCATGCCTTGAAGGCTTCCGGGCGGACCCCCAGGGTGAACATCAGCACCGGCACGAAGCGCTGCCGGGAGGCGAGGCGCACCACGCGGGCCAGCTCCAGCCCCCCGGCGCGCGGGAGGTCGAGGGCGGTCAGGACCAGTTCCGGTTCCTGGGTGCGATAGGCTTCCAGGGCCTCGACCCCGTCCTCGACCTGGGTGAGGGCGTGCCCGTCCGGGGCGAGGGCCGCGGCCACGGCCGCCTGGAGGCCATGCCCTCGGACCGCGACCAGGATGCGCAAGGGGAGGGGCTCAGGCCAGGATCTGGAACAGTTTGCCGAACTGGACCACCTTCAGGATGGCGATGACGCAGGGGGAGGGCTTGACCAGCGCGACGGTCATGCTCCGCGTCTCGGCCTTCTCCCGCAGCACCAGGAGCATGCCCAGGGCGCTGGAGTCCATGTAGGTCACGCCGCTCAGGTCGAGCTGGAGCTGCGTCTGGCCGACCGCGTCCAGCAGTGGCTCGGTGGCGGCCCGGAAGGCCTGGTGGCACTCGAAGGTCAACCGCCCCACCAGCATGACGCTTCCATTGTTGCTGTTGGCATGGGCACTGAAATTCATGGCGTCTCCCGGCTTGGATGTTCCTCCATCTTACGACAGCCCGCCCCGGGACGGGCACCCCCGCGTGCCGGTATCATGGAGCCAGGAGATCGTCATGGGCCTGTCATTGCCGTTCCAGGAGGGCCAGCTGGTCGTGGTGGTCCTGCGCGACCCCAGGGCCAGGCTCTGGGGGCGCCTGCTCGGGCTGGAGCCCGCGGGGCTGGCCCTGCGCGGCGTGGACCTCCAGGGCTGGGAGGAGCTGCTGGGCCGGGTGCGGGCCGGGGAAGGCGCCCAGGTCTCCGTCAGCACCCGCTTCCTGCCGATGCACCGGGTCGAGGCCATGTACCTGGACCAGCCGGACTCGGGCCTGCCCGCCCTGGGGGAGGCCTTCCTCCAGCGCACGGGCGTCGCGCCCCACCTCTTCCTGAAGGATCCCGAATGAGACGCCTGGCCCTGTTCATCTCCGGCACCGGCGGCAACGCCACCAACCTCCTGCGGGCCTGCCGGGAGGGCAGGGTCGCCGCCCAGCCGGTGGTGGCCGTGTCCTCCAGCGCCAAGGCCGGCGGCGTCCAGCGCCTCGAGGCCGAGGGCCTGCCGGTGGCGGTGGTGCTCCGCTCCGCCCACGGGGACGACGCCGCCTTCTCCGAAGCCTGCTACCGCCAGGCCGAGGCCGCCGGCGCCGACGTCATCGCGCTCTGCGGCTGGCTGAAGAAGCTCGAGGTCCCGCCCCGGTGGGCCGGGCGGATCCTCAACATCCACCCGGGCCTCCTGCCGCGGTTCGGCGGGGCGGGGATGTACGGCATGCACGTGCACCGGGCCGTGGTCGAAGCGGGGGTGCCGGTCTCGGGCTGCACCGTGCACCTGGTGGACAACGTGTTCGACCACGGCGAGGTGCTGGCCGTGGCCGAAGTGCCCGTGGCCGCGGGGGACACGCCGGAGGACCTGCAGAAGCGCGTCTACGAGCAGGAGATGGCGCTCTATCCCCGGGCGCTGGCGGCCTACCTGGAAAGAAGCGGCGAGCCTTCTTGATACCCGCCGGTTGGGCGTACACTGGGGCCTACCCGAGGAGCGGATCATGTCGAAGTTGCGCGTGGCGGTGGTGGGCGTTGGCAGTCTGGGGCAGCACCATGCCCGGATCGCGGCCGCGTCGGAGGCGACGGAGCTGATCGCGGTGGTGGACCCCTCCGAGAGCCGGGGCCGCGAGATCGCCGAAAAGGTCGGCACCCAGTGGGCGCCGGACCTCGCGGGCGTCCTGGACCGGGTGGACGCCGTGCAGATCGCCGCGCCCACCGGGCTCCACCACGCCCTGGGCCTGGAGGTCCTGAAGGCCGGCCGGCACGTGATCATGGAAAAGCCCCTGGCGGCCACCCTCGACGAGGGCAGGGCCCTGCTGGCGGCCCTGGCCGAGGCCCGCCGGGAGCGCCCGGGCCTGGTGGCGTCCGTGGGCCACCTGGAGCGCTTCAACCCCGCCGTCACCGCCCTGCGGACCCTGGGCATCAAGCCCCACTTCGCCGAGGCCATCCGGGTCTCGCCCTTCCCCATGCGCTCCATGGAAGTGGACGTGATCATGGACGTGATGATCCACGACCTGGACCTGCTGCTGGCCCTCATCGGCCGGCCCGTCATCTCCGTGGAGGCCGTGGGCGTGCCCGTGCTCACCAAGTACGCCGACCTGGTCAACGCGCGGCTCAAGTTCGAGGGCGGGGCCTTCGCCACCGTCACCGCCAGCCGCGTGGCGCGCAAGAAGGAGCGGGTCCTGCGGGCCTTCGGGGCCAACGCCTACGTCAGCCTGGATTTCGCGGCCCAGAAGCTGGAGGTGCTCCGGCTGGGCATGGGCCCCGACGGTCCCATCGTCCAGCCCCAGATCATGGACATCGTCGAGGGCGAGCCCCTCAAGCTCGAGCTGGAGGCCTTCTACGCGGCGTGCCTGGGGCTCGGGGAGGACGTCGTGCTCTGGCCCGACGCCTTCGCGGCCATGGGCGTGGCGGCCCAGGTCCAGCAGTCCGTGGCGGAGAGTCTGGCGGCGCTCGAAATCCGGGAGTAGTCCCGCGATGCCCTTCTTCGACCTGGCCTCCCTGGCCAAACCCCTGGTGACCGCCCGGCTGGCCCTGGCCGGCCTGGACCTCGACCTGGACCGGCGCGAGCAGCTCGGGTTCCGGGACCGGGACGAACCCCTGACGGTGCGGCAGCTCCTGTCCCATTCCGCCGGGCTCCCGCCCTGGCTGCCCTTCACCGGCGAACCCCTGGCGGACCAGCTCCGGCGGGGCTTCCCCGAGGGGGCGCACCCCAAGCTGGTGGCGGGGACCGTGGGCGTGAGCCTCTATTCCGACCTGGGCTACCGGCTCCTGGCCGAGCTGCTGGAGGCCCAGGCGCAGCGCCCTTTCCAGGATCTGGGCGCCGAGGTCTCGGGGCTGTCCCCGGCCCCCTGGGCGCAGGAGCCGGCCTTCGCGCCCCAGGGCCCCGACGCCACCATGTGGCGTCTGGCCGAGCCCGCCCTGGCGCTGCCGGCCCGGGAACGCGACCTGCCCAACGACGCCAACGCCCGGGCCGGCATGCGCGGCCACGCCGGGTTCGGGGCGACCCCGGAACAGCTGCGGACCTGCCTGGCGGACTGGGTGGCCTCCGGCACGCCGCTGCTGAGCGCCGTGGACACCGCCCGGGGCGCCGATGGCACCCGCTGGGGCCTCGGGCTGCAGCGGGCCCTGGCCGGTCCGGGCCGCTTCGGGACCCTGCTGGCGCGCCTCCCCCATGGGCTCACCGGCGTGCACGTCCATGTCTACGGGGGGCGGGCCCTGAGCGCCCCCGCGCCCGCGCTCAAGGGCCGGCCGGGGGAGCCCACCCGGTTCTGGTTCCACCTCGGCTTTACCGGGCCGGCGCTGTTCTTCCGGCCCGAGGACGGGCTGTGCCTGGCGATCCTGGCCCACCGGGTGGGACCCTGCGGGGAATTGCTGGATGACGAGGCCATGCGCGCGCGGCGGTGGGAGGCGCTGGGGGCGGCGGTGGCGAGATTGAGGGGGGCGGGGGGCTGAATGCCCGCTATGGGCTGGCGGAAAAGGCTCAATCGTAATAAGCGGCATGGCCCCTTAATTGTCCAGGATCGTAAGCGGGTCGCTGGGGTTTCGTAGCCATGCCGCTAACTGGCAGTATCCCAAAGATCCCTTTCATCAGCGGCCAAAGCAACGAAACGTGTTGCCGTAGGACCAGGTTCTTGCCCATCTAATACCGCGGATCCCTGCCGCCCTGGTCCGCCATCCCCGCCCGGATCCCCCGCCAGGTATGCCCCAGCAGGTGCCACCGTCCCTGGAAGAACCGCTTCTGCAGGAAGTGGAGCGCCAGCCGCCACCGTTCCCAGCCGCCATCGGGCCGCAGCCGGCGGTGGACCCGGAGCGTGTTGCGCACCCCGTAGAAGATGGACAGGCGCGAGCGCACGCCGGTGGTGCTGGAGCGCGGATGGCACACCGGCACGTCGGCCATGGCCAGGGGCAGGGCCTGCGCGTGGGCCCGCAGGCACCAGGCCGTGTCCTCCAGATACAGGAACAGGTCCTCTGGCCAGGGCCCCAGGACCTCCCAATGGTGGCGCGTCACCAGGATGGAGGCCCCGCTGAGGGTCTCCCGCGCGCCCAGCTGGCGGCACCCCGCCGGCAGGGGGATGGGCGGTCCCTGGCGGCCCGGATCGAACCAGCGCGGCTGGCGGTCCGCGCCCCGGAGCCGGTCCCCGTCCCGCTGCGGCGTGCCCCAGAGGGCCACCTCGGGAAAGGCCCGGGCCAGCGCCAGGAGGGGCGCCAGGGTCGGACCTTCCAGGGTCGCGTCGTTGTTCAGGAACCAGACCGCCTCGGCGCCCTCCGCGAAGGCGTGGACCGCGCCCTGGTTGCAGCCGGCGCCGAAACCGGGATTGGCCCGGTTGGCCAGGATCGTCAGGCACGGGTGGGTGCCGGCCAGGGCCTCGGCCAGACCCGTGCCCGGCCCGTGGTCCACGACCACCACCGCGTGGGGCTCCGGCTCCCGCGCGGCCAGGCTTTCCAGACAGCGCCGGGTGAGGTCGGGCGCGCCGTAATGCACCAGGACGACGGCGGCGGGCATCAGCGTCTGGCCCTGGAGAAGACCCGGGCGGTCGGCCCCAGGCGGCCCCGCAGGTAGTCGCGGTAGGCGGCCCATTCGACGCGGAGGGCGCCGAGCTTGCCCCGGAGCAGATACTTCTGCAGCGTGTAGGGAATGCGCGCCTTCTGTCGCCGCAGGTGTTCCGGGAAGAAGCGCTCGATGAAGAACCACCGGTTGCGGTGGCTGTAGTACTCCATCAGGGGGCTGCGCCGGCCCGTGGACAGGGATTCCAGATGCCGGACGGTCACGGTCCAGAGGCCGTCGATGGCGTAGCCCAGCTGCTTGAGCCGCAGGCTGAAGCTGGGATCCTCGTAGTAGAGGAAGTAGTCCTCGGGCAGGAAGCCCGCCTCGGCGGCGACGGCCATGGGCATGAAGAGGGAGCACCCGCTCACGAAGGCGAGGGGTTCCCGCAGGCTTTCCGGGGACCGGGCGTGGCGGATGGCGAAATCCCGGAGCTGGATGATGCCGCCGAAATAGACGGGGTGCCACTCCGTGAGGATGACCGTGCCCCAGGCCCCCACGTCGGGCCGGGCCCGGGAGGCCTCGGCCAGCAGCGCGCTGCTGCCCGCCGCCAGCAGGGTGTCGTTGTTCAGGACCCAGCCGAAGGGGAGGCCGTGGCGGTGGAGGAAGCGCAGGCCCACGTTGTTGCCGCCCGCGTAGCCGAGGTTGTCCGCGCAGAAGATGACGCCCACCGTGCCGGGCGGGGGCATGGGCCCGTCCTCCGGCGCCACCTCCACCCACGGGAAGGGGGCGCCGGCCAGGTGGGCCAGCACCTCGTCCCGGGTCGCGGCGGCGTCGTTCTCCACCCACAGGATCCGCGAGGTATCGGGTTCCCGGGCCAGGAGGCTGGCGATGCAGGCGGAGGTGTCCGCGGGCTGGTGGTAGTTCAGGACCACGATGCCGGTGCAGGGGGCGTCAGGGACAGGTTGCATCCGTCCAGCATACCCGGGTCTACCTCGTGTAGAGCGCGATCACCCGCGCGATGGCGGCTTGGCAGGCGGCGCAGAACGGGACGTCGTCCCGGGTGAACATGACGCAGTCCTCCTGGCAGCGGTAGAAACCCCTGGCCTCGTAGTTGGCCCCCTCGAAGGCGCCCACCCGGCCGGCATGGACGTCCTTGCCCAGGAGCGGGGTCTCGAAGGCCTCCTCCTCCCGGAACAGGCTGTCCACCTCGCTTTCGGGGCGCCGGGCGGCGCGCAGCGCCTTGCGGCGGGCCTGGAACCGGTGGCTGGCCTCCTCGAAGGCCTCGTGCCGCCAGGGCGTGGGCAGGGGCGTGCCCGCGGTGACCAGGGCCTTCCACTTGGGGTTCAGGGGGTCGGCCGTCACGTTGGGCTGCCAGGGCTCCAGCCGCGCCCCGCCGGTCTCGTAGGCCACCTCGGAGGTGTAGTACTCGTCGGCCAGGCCCGCGAAGTGGTGGCCGAACTCGTGGATGAAGACATACGGGGCGTAGAGGTTCCGGGCGGCCACGGTGCTGTAGAGCCCGAAGATGCCCGCGCCGCCGTAGGTCTCGCCGTTCACGAGGATCTCCATGCAGTCGTAGGGGGCGTAGCTGGCCACGTCGCGCACGGTGCGGTTCTCCGTGGTCAGGATGTAGCGCTCGCTGCCGAAGGCGTCGTAGGCCGTGCCCAGGGGCGAGCGGACCTGCACGCCGGTGGAGGGCCGCGAGACGCCGCTGTGCTCCGCGGCCGGGCACAGGGCCCAGACGTTGAAGTCCCGGCGGTGCTCCCGGTAGGGGGACCGGGAGAACAGGACCTCCGTGAACCGGCGCGCCTCCTCCTCGAAGCGCGGGCGTTCCGCTGCGGTGTAGCCGTCGCCGAGGATCAGGAAATCCACCTTGCCGGCCGGGTCCCCCATGTCCTGGATGGGGATGAGGGGGCCGGGGGAGGGGGGCGCCGAGGCGTCGATGAGCTTGTCCTTCGGGTCCACGCTGAGGGACCAGACCTCCCGGAAGGCGTTGCGCGCGTCCCGCTTCCTCAGGGTCACCCGGGCCGGGGCGTCCGGGGCGGGAAAGCGCAGGGACTCCGAGAAGGTGCGGGTCCGGACCTTGGCCTCCCCGGTGGTCTCCCACTCCCCGAAGATCGAGCAGAAGCCCCGGGAGTAGAGCGGCCTGCCGGTGGCGGCGTCCGCCACCTCGAAGCAATACTGGCCCAGGCCGGAGTCGTCCAGGGGCCGCCCGGGCTGCCCGGGCCAGGGCAGGGGCTCCAGGACGGTCCGGTCCAGGCTGAAGACCTCGGTGGACGCGGTGCCCGTATGGAAATAATCGATCCGCATCGTCCGGGGCGGGGTGGCGGCCGGGATCGCGAGCACGCACAGGGCGAACAGCAGGGACTTCATGGGGCACCTCGGGAACAGGATCAGGATGCGACGGATTCCTGTTGGACAGAATGCCCGGCCTCCATCAATCTCGTATCATCAAGAGGTTGCCATGCTCAGTCCCCGCCAGCGCCAGTTCCTGAAAGCCAAGGCCCACCCCCTCAAAGCCAACGTCCACATCGGCAAGGCGGGGGTCACCGAGGCGCTGGCCTTGGAACTGGACGCGATGCTCGATAGTCTGGAGCTCATGAAAATCAAGCTGAACCAGAACACGTTCGAAGACCTCGCCACGGTGACCGGGGCGCTGGCCGCCAAGGTGCCCGGCCTGGAGGTGGTGCGCACCCTCGGCCACACCGTCCTGGTGTTCCGACCCAGCCGTGTGCATCCCACGGCCTACCCCTTGCCCTAGGAGGTCCCGGTGCCCTATCTGTCCTGGTTCGAGGGGGAGGTCCTGCGGCGCCACGCGTTGACCGGGACCTGCCAGCTGGGCCGGGACCCGGTCCAGTGCCCGGTGGCCGCGCCGAGGGATGCCAGCGTGTCCCGGGTCCACGGGGAGGTGCGCCTCATCGACGGCGCCTGGTGGCTCCAGGATCTGCAATCCCGCAACGGGATCTTCCTGAACGGACTGCCTCTGGCCCGGCCCTACGGGGGAACCCTGAAGGACGGGGACGGGATGCGTCTCGGGGACTGGGAGCTCACCTTCACCGAGGGCTTTCCCGGCCTGGACGGGGTGAACTTCATCGAGCGGGTGGGGGACCTCTTTTCGGAGGTGAAGGCCGAGCCGGCCCAGACCCTCGTCCTGCTGCGCGGCCTGGAGCTGCTGCACCGCTCCACGGAGGGGCTGCTCCTGGAGGGGACCTCCCATGCCATGTTCCGCCGGCTCCTCTCGGAAGCCCTCCAGCTGCTGGGGGCCGACCGGGGCTTCGTCGTGATGATCGGGCCCGACGGCGGCTGGCGCAGCCTCCACCGCATCGGCGACGTGGAGGAGCGGCAGGGGCTCTCGCACTCCGTCGTGAACTACGTCCTCCGGCACGACACCGGCGTCCTCAGCAACTCGCCCATGATCGACCCCCGCTTCGGCGGCGCGAGCCTGGTGGAGCTGCACCGGGGCGCCCTGATGTGCGCGCCCATGGCCATCGACGGCGAGGTCTACGGCGTGCTCTACCTGGACCGGGAGGACCTGGAGCGCCCCTTCACCCGCTTCGACCTGGCCCTGCTGCAGGCCTTCGTGCGCCAGGGCACCGTGGCCCTGCGCCACACCCAGCTGGCCCAGATGGCCATCGGCCAGGCCGAGCTCCACGGGGAGCTCCTGCGCCTGAAGGCCCTCCACGAGCGCACCGTGACCCGCGCCGGGGAGATCCTGGGCGCCATGGATTCCAGCCTGCGCTGGATCCAGAGCTACGCGGAGACCGGCTACGGGGACCGGGCCAACCTCCTCAAGCAGCAGGCCGAGCGCCTGCACCACCTCGTGGAGGCGGGCCTGCAGGAAAGCCTCCTGGACGCCCCCCAGGAGACTCCGGTCTCCACCCAGCTCCAGGCCCTCCAGCAGGTGCTCGAGCCCGCCTGGCGCAATCTGCTGGAGATCCGGGCCAGTTCCCTGGTGCTCGAGCCCGTGCCGGCCGGCACCGCCTGGGTCGCGGGCAACCTCGCCGCCCAGGCCATCCTGGGCCTGGTGGAGCCGATCCTCATGCAGGTTCCGGAAGGCACCGTGCTGACCGGGCGGTGGCTGGACCAGGACGCCGACTGGACCCTGCGGCTGCAGTTCGCCGCCGGCCAGGCCATCCCCATCCCCACCCCGGGGCCCTGGACCCTCCACACCCTCAAGGAGGCCGGCGTGGCCTGGCGCTGGAACGACCAGTTCCTGTCCCTGGCCTTCCCCAAGGACATCGACCACACGCCCGACTCGGCGCATACCGCCGTGCTCGGCCTGGTGACCGGGGAATTCGACCTCATGGGGCTGTTCGAGAGCGTGGCCGAGGCCGGGAACCTGACCCTCCTGCCCCTGGAGGCCGAGCCGCCCCGCAGCCGCGTCTCCAGGCTGCGCTACCTGGTCATCGACGCCAAGGGCCTCGTCGAGCCCCTGGCCTGCGTCCAGGCCTATCGGCGGAACCCCTCCTTCGGCACGGTGCCCATCCTGGTGGTGCGCGCCCCGGACGACCTGTTCCCCGAGCTGCTGGCCGCGGGCACCAGCGACTGCCTGCCGGAAGGCTTCCGCTGGGAGACGCTGCACCAGCGGCTGCAGGTGCTCAAGGGGCACGACGAGCTGCGGCGCAAGGCCCTGGCCGCCGAGCGGCTCGACTCCCTTCGGCAGATGGCCGGCACCCTCAAGCACGAGATCAACAACCCCCTGGCCGTGATCTCCATGCAGATCGAGCTGCTGCTCCGGAAGTATCCGGACGAGCCCAAGCTGTCCAAGGTCATGGAGATGGTCGAGCGGATCCGGGTGCTGGTGCAGGTGCTGCAGAAGATGCGGGAGAACTCGGCCGATGACGCGCCGGGGCCGGGGTCGCCGGGGATGACCCTGGGGTGACGCCCGGGCGCCCCGGGTCCGCCCCGTTTCACCGGAGCGCTCTGAGCCAAGCCGCCAGGGCCGAGAGGTCCGCCAGGGGGGTGTCGTCCCCGTAGGCGGCCAGCGCGCTCGCGGGATCCAGGTCGGCCTTGGCCCGGGGTTCCGCCCGGAACAGGTGGTTGGCGCCGGGGATCTCCAGCACGGCGCCCCGGAAGGACTCGGGCACCGCGGCCGGCTTCCAGCTCTGCACGTCCCGGTCCCCCCAGGCCAGCGCCGCGGGGATGGGGGCGCGCGCGAGCATCGCCCAGGGGTCCAGGTCCAGGGTGGCCCGCACGAAGTCCAGGGTCTCGGGCGCCATGAGCGAGCGGCAGAAGCGGGTCAGGGCGGGATAGACGTCCTCGCCGGCAGCGGGGATGGGCTCGCCCCTGCGGATGGCCTGGAAGACGCCCTCCAGGTAGACGAGGTTCCGGGGGGCCTTTTCCGCGGGGAGCTGCGGGCTGATCTGGTCCTTGATGAGCATGGCCATGCTCCGGCCCGGCATCGCCAGGAGCAGGAGGGCGTCGGCGTCGCGGGCCGCGAGCAGGGCCAGCAGCGCGCCCTCCCCGTGGCCGACCAGGACCAGCCGGCGGCCCCGGGCTTCCGGCTGGACCCGGGCCCAGGCGATGGCGGCCCTGAGATCCCCCAGCTGGGCGTCCAGGGACGCGTCCAGATGGGGATCCGTGGCCTTGAAGAGCCGCTTGTCGTAGCGCAGGGAGCCGATGCCGCAGTCCCTGAGCCACCCCGCCACGGCCCGGCCGGTGTGGCCGGGCAGCCTGGGCCCGCGCCAGTCCCGGTCCAGGGGCCCCGAATCCGCCA
>Ga0316222_1004577_pt1 | contig 12503 bp, 8 predicted proteins | sample TBH18011metaG_FD_206008 | JGI IMG/M metagenome (GOLD analysis project Ga0316222, IMG submission 206008) | Freshwater microbial communities from Trout Bog Lake, Wisconsin, USA - TBH18011 | ecosystem: Environmental > Aquatic > Freshwater > Lake > Hypolimnion/Profundal zone | place: USA: Wisconsin... | reverse complement strand
TCAATGGCAGCGTCATCGTCTCGCTGGGGGTGGGGATGTCCTTCGGCTGGGATTTCCTCGACCCGATCTTCGCCATCGGCATCGCCGGCTTTCTGCTGTGGAACGCCTGGAAGATCGCGCTCGGTGCGCTCGACGCGCTGATGGACCGGGAATTGCCCGAAGAGGACCGCAAGCGCATCCGCGCCATCGCCAGCGACCATGCGAATGTGCGCGGCCTGCACGATCTGCGCACCCGGTCTTCGGGGCTGACCGGGTTCATTCAGCTTCACCTGGAATTGGACGGCGCCATGCCGCTGGCCCAGGCCCATTCCATCGCCGACGAAGTCGAAGCGGCTATCACCGAGGCTTTCCCCCACTGCGAGGTGATCATCCACCAGGACCCGGCCGGCATTGCCGAGGAGCATCCCGAATTCGGGTGATGCCCCATTGAGGCGGCGGCCAAGGGCGAGGGCAAGCTAAATACGACAAAAGACCCTCCACGCTGTCGCGTGAAGGGTCCTTCATTCGAAATATGCCGTCTTATTCCTTCTCGACCGGGCTCAACGCCTTGGCGAGATCATAGACGTGCTTGCGGACCTGGGGATCGCTGATGCGGTAATAGGCGCGCACCAGTTCCAAGGTCTCGCGCTGGGACAACAGATTGTCCTCAACCTCGGGCGGATCCTCGGTGGCACGCACCATGTAGCGGGGGCTGGCAGCCTCGACCGCGTCGGCCATGTCCTCGAAGAAGAACGAGATTGGCACATCCAACACGCGCGACAGGTCGAACAGGCGCGAGGCGCCGATGCGATTGGCGCCGCGCTCGTACTTCTGCACCTGCTGGAAGGTCAGGCCCAGGGCCTCTCCCAGCTTTTCCTGGCTCATGCCCAACAGGGTACGGCGCAGGCGGACGCGGTTGCCGACGTGAACGTCGATCGGATTGGGGCGGCCCGAGGGAGTGCGGCCACGGCTGGCACGACGGGACACCGGGGGATTGGTCGAATTGCGAACGGTCTGCACCATTCCAGATCACCTTTACTCGTAGTTACCAACACTCGCCGCCGGGGGGATGCGGGGCGCCAATGGCAGAATACGCCCCCGCCCGAGGATTGAACAGTGGCAAATGCACCCTTCATCCGAGCGGAAGCGTCTTCAGCAAATCGAACGGCGAATATCAGCCGACGACTTCACATCCGGCGAAGAAATAGGCGATCTCGATGGCGGCATTCTCAGCCGAATCGGAGCCGTGCACCGAATTGGCCTCAACCGATTCGGCGAAGTCTGCACGAATGGTACCGGGAGCGGCGTTGGCCGGATTGGTGGCGCCCATGGTCTCGCGGTTCTTCGCCACCGCGCCCTCGCCTTCCAGGACCTGGACCACCACCGGGCCGGAGATCATGAAAGTGACGAGGTCGGAGAAGAACGAACGCTCGCGGTGAACCGAATAGAAGCTCTCGGCCTGTTCCTTGGTCAGACGGACGCGCTTCTGGGCGACGATCCGAAGGCCGGCCTCTTCGAAGCGGGCGTTGATCTTGCCGGTGAGGTTGCGCCGAGTGGCGTCCGGCTTGATGATCGACAAAGTGCGTTCGGTAGCCATTGGAAATCCCTTACGGCGGTTGCACATGCGGCGCCGAGCTCCCGGATGGGCGGCGGCCAAAGCCTTTCCGGGCGGCCGTCGCCCGGTGGCCGGCGGGTTATACAATCATCGCCCTCGGGTGACAACCCGATGTTTGATGGCGTTTTGATGGCGCTGTTCTGGCATCCGGGCCTTTGCACCCGCGCGCCACCGTGGTAAGCACCCGCCTATGCTGCATGTTAACGAACTGGTCTTCCGCTTTGGCGGCCGCGTGTTGTTCGACGCCGCCTCGGTTCACGTCGCCGCCGGCCAACGGATCGGCCTGGTCGGCCGCAACGGCGCCGGCAAATCGACGCTGCTGAAACTGATCCTGGGCGAGCTTCACCCGGACGGCGGCGACATCACCGTGCGCCCCCGCGCCCGAGTCGGCCGCCTGGCCCAGGAGGCCCCGGAGGGCGAGGCCAGCCTGATCGATTGCGTGTTGGCCGCCGACACCGAACGCACAGAATTGCTGGCCGAGACCGAGCACTCGACCGATCCCCATCGCCTCGCCGATGCCCACGAACGACTTGCCGCCATCGACGCCCACACCGCGCCAGCCCGCGCCGCCGCCATCCTGGCAGGACTGGGCTTCGATGCCGAGGCCCAGGCGCGGCCGGTATCGTCTTTCTCGGGCGGCTGGCGCATGCGCGTCGCCCTGGCCGCCGCCCTGTTCGCGCGCCCCGATCTCTTGCTGCTCGACGAGCCGACCAACCACCTCGACCTGGAAGCGACGCTGTGGCTGCAATCGCACCTCGCAATCTATCCCGGCACCCTGGTGATCATCAGCCACGACCGCGAGCTGCTCAACGAGGTGGCCGAGCGCATCATCCATCTCGATAACGGCAAGCTGGTCGCCTATGGCGGCAATTACGACAATTTCGAAAAGACCCGGCGAGAAAAGCTGGAACTGGCCTCCAAGGCCCAATCCAAGCAATTGGAACAGCGCAAGAAGCTCCAATCCTTCATCGACCGTTTCCGCGCCAAGGCGACCAAAGCGGCCCAGGCCCAAAGCCGGATCAAGATGCTGGAACGTTTGGGGCCGGTGGTGTCGGTGGTCGAGGACCGCGCCACGGTGTTCGATTTTCCCGATCCCGAGCCTTTGCCGCCGCCAGTCATCTCGGTCGAAAACGCCACCGCCGGCTATGGCGACAAGGTGATCCTGTCAGGACTCAAATTCCGCATCGACATGGAAGACCGCATCGCCCTGTTGGGCGCCAACGGCAATGGCAAATCAACCCTGGCCAAGTTGCTGGCCGGTCGCATGCAGCCGCTATCGGGCCGACTGACCCGCCCGGCCAAGCTGAGAGTGGGCTATTTCGCCCAGCACCAGACCGACGAATTGTCGCTGTCTCGTACCGCCTACGACCATATGGCCGAGGTGATGAAGGATGCGGCACCGTCGAAGGTGCGGGCCCAACTCGGCCGCTTCGGCTTCGAGCAGGAACGGGCCAACGTCAAGGTCGAGAACCTGTCGGGCGGCGAGAAGTCACGCCTGCTGCTGGCGCTGATGAGCCGCGAGGCGCCGCACATGATGATCCTCGACGAACCGACCAACCATCTCGACATCGATTCTCGCGAAGCGCTGGTGGCGGCGCTCAACGCCTATGAAGGCGCGGTCATTCTGATCAGCCACGACCCCCATCTGGTTGAATTGGTCGCCGACCGGCTGTGGCTGGTGGGTGACGGAAAGGTGGCCGATTTCGACGGCGACCTCGCCGATTACCGCCGTCTGCTGCTGGATCGGGCCCGCGACACCCGTAGAGGAGACCGCGACACTGACCGCGCCTCCGCCGCCTCCCGCAAGGACGAGCGCCGCGCCGCCGCCGCCGCCCGCGCCCAAACGGCGCCCTTGCGCCGCCGCGCCGAGGCGGCCGAAAAACTGGTCGAGCGGCTGCACCGGCAAAAGGCGGCGCTGGAAGCCAAGATCGCCGATCCCGAGCTTTACCAAAGCGGCCAGGACAAGCTGATCGCTCTACGTAAGGAAATGGCCGAGATCGAGCGCGCCACCGAGGTCGCCGAAGCGGATTGGCTGGACGCCAATTTGGCGCTGGAAACCGCTGAGAATTGAGGTTTCATCAACGACCGCTTTGCAAAGGCGGTGCGGCGATTTAGGCTGTACCCACCCATACCTTCGTCGGTGTCATGAACGGCTCGTCCTCTCCCATCCCCAGCCCACCCTCGCGAGCCCCCCTTCGGCGCTTGCGGGTCGCGCTATGGCTGGCGCTTGGAGCGGTGGCGGTGGCGGCATTGATGGCGGTGCTGATCGACGCCGGAATCGACCGCGACGAGGCGTTGGAACAGGCGAAGCGGCGCACCGAATCGACGGTGGCCTTACTCGACCAGCACTTGCGCCAGACTCTCCACGCGGCGGATTTCGTGCTCGGCCAAGCGATCGAGCTATCGCGGCAAGGACCGGCCGACCAAGAAACCTGGCGGCGGCTACACGATCTGGAAGCCGGCTTGCCGGAACGCGGCCGCCTGCTGATTTTCGACGCCAACGGCGACTTGGTGTTGGATTCACGGGCATTTCCGGCCCCGAAATATAACATTTCCGGCCAGCCGCGTTTCCAGGCCCATCGCCGGGGCGATCCGTTCATCGTCACGCCCATGGCCACCGCCCCCATTGGCGATTGCCTGCACTTCACCGTCAGCAAGCCGATTGTCGATGGTCACGGCCAATTGCGGGGCATCGCCTCCGTTGCCATCGACGTCGGCAATTTTTCCGACCTCTACAAGACGTTGGACCTGGGCGTGGGCGGCATTCTCGCCGTGTTCAATCGCGAGGGCGGCATCATCCTGCGCCAGCCCAATCCCGAGCGCTACCAGGGGCGCAATATCGCGGGGGGGGCGATTCTCCAGGCTGTGGCACGAACGCCGCAGGGATTTTTACCCATCAGCCCGTCCAGACTTGATGGCATCGAGCGACTGGTGGCCTATCGGGGGCTGGACGAGTTCGGGCTACTGGCGGTGGCCGGCATCGCCACCGACGAGGCCCTGGCCGGCTGGTGGCGGGCCCGCTTTATTACCCTCGCCGCCCTCAGCGTTTTTGCCCTCATCCTGGGCGCCTTAGCCGCGCTGGCCTTCCGCGGTCTCAACCGCGAGCAGGCGATGATGCGCGGCCTGGAAGAGACAGTGCGCGACCGCACCGAGGAGGCCCGATTGCAGGCCGAGGCCGCCCGACGCGCCAATGAGGACAAAACCCGCTTCCTGGCTGCGGCCAGTCATGATCTACGCCAGCCCTTGCAAGCCGCCGGCATGTTCCTCGAAGTGCTGGCGGCGCGATTGAGCGAAAGCCCTCACCAAGGGGTCGTCGAAAAGCTGCGCCAAAGCATCGAGGCGACGGGCACCCTGCTCTCCACCCTGCTTGATGTCAGCACCTTGGAAGCGGGTAAGGTTCAGCCCAACGTTACTGCCTTCCCGCTGATGCCGCTGCTGGCCAGCCTAGCCGACCAGATGGAACCCGAGGCGGCGGCTCGCCACCTGCGCCTTAAGGTTGCCGACACCTCTGCCTGGGTGGTTAGCGACCGCGTGCTGCTGGAGCGATTGCTGCGCAATTTCCTGGTCAACGCGCTACGCTACACCTCGCGGGGGGGAGTCCTGCTCGGCTGTCGCCGCCGCTCCGGGGGGCAATTGCTGATCGTGGTGGTCGATACCGGCATCGGCGTGCCAGACGACAAGCGCGAAATGATCTTTGACGATTTCGCCCGGCTGGAGAACTCGCTGCCCTCCATCGTTGGCAGCCGGGGACCGGGCCTTGGCCTTGGCGTGGTCCGCCGCATGGCCCAATTACTCGGCCATAAGGTCGAGGTGCGGTCAATCGTCGGCAAGGGATCGAGCTTCGGGGTCCGAGTGCCGCTGGCCAAGCCGCGCCGGCTCAGCTAGAGCGCCGTGCCGTCGCGCCCCCTATCGCGCTCGGTCCTCATCGCCAAACCGTCGCCGGTGACCATCACCTGACCGCCCCAGCGGACCCGACGGCTGAAGAAGCTGCTGACCCACAAAAGCAAATTGCAGGCCTCGCGCAGGGGCAGCAGCAACGGCTCGGCCGGGGGCAGCGCAATGCGGCGGCGCAGCGCCAAATGAAGCAGGGTGCGCAGCGCCAATATGGTCCAGATCGCCCCCGACGCGATTTCTTGCGGCCAAGCGGTGGCCAACACCACACAGGGCATCAAGCCAGAGGTCAGAATCCACAGCAGATGATCGCCCGGCCGCAAGGCCCGGATATTGCGGATCCAGCGACTTTCGTGACGGAACAAGGTGGTCAAATCCGGCTCGGCGACCACCGTGGCGACGATCTCACTGGCCAGGGCAATGCTCCAACCGGCCTGGCGCAGTTGATGCCCCAGCACGTAATCCTGCGCCACCGCCGAGGCCATCGCCTCGAAGCCGCCGATGCCGTCAAGCGCCTGATGCCGCACTGCGGCGGCGGCACCATAGGTGATGTGGACGCCCTGGCGGGCGATATCGACCAGCACCGAAGGAATGAACCAGTCGTTGTGATAAAGCGCCCCCAGTCGAGACGCCAAATTGGCCTCGGGAGCACCCTTGTACAGGCAGGTGACCGCACCGATGCTGGGATCGGCGAAGGGGGCTATGATCGATGACAAGAAGTCCCGACTGACCAATACATCGCTATCGACGATGACGATCAGGTCATCGTGAACCACCGACATCATATTGGCCAGATTGCAGTTTTTCGGATTGGCCCCGGCCCGACGGGGATCGATGACGATGGCTGCGTCGATCCCCGGCAGCCCCGCGATCAGATCCTCAATCACCGGCAGCGCCGCATCGTCGGGGCTATGCAGGCCGAACACCACCTTGATCGGGCCGGCATAATTCTGCTGGCAAACCGAGCGCAGGCACTCGGCCAACCTGGGCGGCGCGCCATGACAGGGCAGCATCACCGTCACCGCCGGCGCAGCCGATGGCATCGCCGTCACCGCCGGACGGAAGCGGACGACACGAATGATCGCCAGCACCAGATAGGCGGTACTGGCGACAAAAAACAAAGCCCCGGCGCCTTGGGCGACCAGAACAAGAACCGAATCCATCACAACGGCGAGCCCCCGCCCCCCAGAACCTTATAGAGCTGGACCAGATTGGCCATCCGTAGCGCCTGTACCGCGATCAGGTCCTGTTGAGCAAGATAAAGCGAGCGTTGCGAGTCAAGAACGGTCAAATAGTTATCAATTCCCCGTTCGTAGCGGGCCTGGGAGAGCGATGTGCTGGAACGGGTGGCATCGACCAAAGCGGACTGGGCGCGCACCTGCTCGCTGAAGGTGGCTTTGGCGGCCAGGGCGTCGGCGACCTCGCGGAAGGCGCTTTGGATGGCTTTTTCGTACTGGGCCACCGCGATATCGCGGCCGACCTTGGCGTTGTCCAGGTTGGCGAAGTTGCGCCCCGCGTCGAAGATTGGAGCGGTGATTTGCGGCGCGAAGGACCAGGCCCCCGACGCCGCCTGAAACAGGTTGCCGAGCGTCGGACTGGCCGCGCCCGCCGACCCGGTCAGCGAGATGGTGGGAAAGAATGCCGCCCGCGCCGCACCAATATTGGCGTTGGCCGCCTTCAGCAGATGCTCGGCCTGACTGATATCGGGGCGCCGCAACAGCACCTCGGAGGGCAACCCCACCGGCAATTCCTCGATGAAGCGCAGGGAATCAAGATCGCCCCCTTGAGCGAACTTGCTGTCATCGATCGGCGCGCCGACCAGCAGCGCCAGCGCGTTCTTGTCCTGCTCGACCTGGCGGATAGTGCGGACCCGGTTGACCCTGGCGGTCTCGACCAGCGAACGGGCCTCGGATACATCCAGTTGCGACCCGATCCCCAGCGCGGTGGCGTGTTCAACCAGATCCAACGAGGTGACCCGGGTGGCCAAGGTTTCCTCGGTCAGGGCCAATTGCTTGCGGTCGGCCAACAGGGTCACGGCTGCATTTGCGACCTCGGCGACCAGGGCGATCTGGGTGGCCGAGCGGGCCTCGGCGGTGGCCAGATATTGTTCCAGTGCCGCCGCCTCCAGGCTGCGCAGCCGACCAAACAGATCAACTTCGAAAGCCGTCACCCCCAGATTGGCGCTAAAAGTGCGGGTGACCATCGCCCGTTGAGGAGCCACAGTGCTCAGGCGGCGCGGAATGCCCTGGACGGTATCAGAGGCACCAGCGGAGACTGAGGGATACAGATTGGCGTCGCTGACCCGATAGAGCGCCCGCGCCGCCTCGATATTCAGCGCCGCCACCCGAAGGTCGCGATTGTTGCTGAGTGCTCGCTCGATCAACTGACGCAGATCAGGATCGGTGAAAAAGTCACGCCAAGCCGGCGGCTCGGCGGCGGTGGCGGTGGCGGTGGCGGCGGTGGCGGCGCCTTGCGGCCAGTTTTGGCTGACCGGGGCGGCGGGACGGGTGTAATCGGGCGCCAGCGAGCATCCCCCCAACAGGGCTGCGGCGGCGAAGGCGGCAAGAAGATTGGTGCGCATGACTTAGGCCGCTTCCGTGTCGGAGTTGGAAATAGTTTTACGCTTACCGAAAGCTCTTTGCACAGCGACGAAGAACACGGGCACGAACAATACCGCCAGGAAGGTGGCGCTGATCATGCCGCCCATCACGCCGATGCCGATGGCGTTCTGCGCGCCCGAACCGGCGCCATTGGCCAAGGCCAGCGGCAGCACGCCGAGGATGAAGGCCATCGAGGTCATCAGGATCGGACGCAACCGTTGCTGCGCCGCCTCGACGGTGGCCTCAATCAGTCCTCGGCCCTGCTGGACCAGTTCCTTGGCGAATTCGACGATCAGGATGGCGTTCTTGGCACTGAGACCGACGGTGGTGAGCAGGCCGACCTGAAAATAGACGTCGTCGGACAGGCCCCGCATGGTCACCGCCGCCACCGCGCCCAGCACGCCCAACGGCACCACCAGCATCACCGCGAAGGGGATCGACCAACTTTCATAGAGCGCGGCCAGACACAGGAACACCACCAGAATCGAGATGGCATAGAGCGCCGGAGCCTGAGAGCCGGCCAGGCGTTCCTCGTAGGACAGGCCGGTCCATTGGTAGCCGATGCCGGGCGGCAGCTTGGTCGCCAACTCTTCCATGATCTTCATCGCCTCGCCCGAGGAGCGACCCGGCGCGGGCGCCCCCATGATCTCCCGCGAGGGCACGCCGTTGAAGCGCTCCAATTGGGGCGAGCCATATTCCCAATGGGCCCCGGCGAAGGTCGAGAACGGCACCATCTTGCCGCCGGAATTACGCACCTCCCAGCGATTGATATCCTCGGGCAGCATGCGGTAAGGCGCGTCGGCCTGGAGGAACACCTTCTTGACCCGACCCTGGTCGATGAAGTCGTTGACATAGGCCGAGCCCCAGGCGGCCGACAAGGTGGTGTTGATGTCGCCCAGAGACAGGCCCAAAGCCTGGGCCTTCTCGCGATCGACCACCACCCGGTATTGGGGAGTGTCCTCCAACCCATTGGGCCGCACCGCCATCAGGGCCGGATTCTGCGCCGCCATGCCCAGCATCTGGTTGCGCGCCTGCATCAGCGCCGCGTGACCAAGGCCGCCCAAATCCTGAAGCTGGAAATCAAAGCCGGTCGCATTGCCCAATTCGATCACCGCTGGCGGCGCGAAGGTGAAGACCATGGCGTCCTTGAGCTGGAACAGAGCCCCCATCGCCCGTCCGGCGATGGCCTTGGCCTTGGAGCCGGCACCCTTGCGCAGGCTCCAATCCTTCAGCTTGACGAAGGCCAGACCAGCGTTCTGACCCCGACCGGCGAAATTGAACCCGGCGATGGTGAACACGCTCTCGACATTGTCCTTCTCGGTTTCCAGGAAATAGGTGCGGACCTGATTGAGCACCTCCTGGGTGCGTTCGCGAGTGGCGCCAGCAGGGGCCTGGGCCTGAACGAACAGGATGCCCTGGTCCTCGTCGGGCAGGAAAGCGGTGGGCAGGCGGGCGAACAGCAGCACCATGACCACCAAGATCAGCCCATAGACCAGCAGGGTGCGGCCGGTGCGCGCCAGCACAAGCTGGACCACCCCGGTATAGGTGCGCCGACCACCGTCGAAGGCGCGGTTAAACCAGCCGAAGAAGCCGGTGGCCTCCCAGCCATGGCCGCGCTCGATCGGCTTCAAGATGGTGGCGCACAGGGCAGGAGTCAGGACCAATGCCACCAGCACCGACAATCCCATGGCCGAGACTAAGGTCAGCGAGAACTGGCGATAGATCGCCCCGGTCGAGCCGCCAAAGAAGGCCATCGGCACGAACACCGCCGACAGCACCAGGGCGATGCCGATCAGGGCGCCAGTGATCTGGTCCATGGAGCGGCGGGTGGCCTCGCGCGGGGCCAGGCCGGTTTCGCTCATCACCCGTTCGACGTTCTCGACCACCACGATGGCGTCATCGACCAATAGGCCGATGGCCAGCACCATGGCGAACATGGTCAGGGTGTTGATGGTGAAGCCACAAGCGGACAGGATGCCGAAGGTCCCCAATAGCACCACCGGCACGGCAATGGTCGGGATCAGGGTGGCACGGAAATTCTGCAGGAACAGGTACATCACCCCGAACACCAGCACCACGGCGATGACCAGGGTCTTAACCACGTCCTCGATCGACAGACGGACGAAGGGGGTGGTGTCGTAGGGGTAGACGACTTCCACGCCCTGGGGGAAGAAGGGCTTGAGGGTGTCGAACTTCTTCTTCACCGCCTCGACGGTATCCAGCGCGTTGGCGCCGGCCGCCAGCTTGACCGCCAGGGCGCCGGCCGGATGGCCGTTATAGCGAGCCAGAATTTCGTAATTCTCGGCCCCCAGCTCGATGCGGGCGACGTCCTTGAGCCGTATCTGCGAGCCGTCCTGATTGACCCGAATGAGAATCTCGGCGAATTGCGCCGGTGTTTCCAGCCGGCTTTGCGCCAGCACGGTGGCGTTGAGCTGTTGCCCCGGCACCGCCGGGCTGCCGCCGAGTTGGCCGACAGAGACCTCGGCATTCTCGGCCTTGATGGCGTTGACCACGTCGGTGGTGCCGAGGTTGTAGCTGACCAGCTTGTCCGGGTTGAGCCAGATGCGCATGGAATGCTGGGCGCCGAACACCATCACCTCGCCGACGCCGCTCACCCGGCTGACCGGGTCCTGCACCCGGGCCACCAGCAAGTCACTCAACTCGTCCTGGCTGAGTTTGCCATCGGCGGAAACCAGCGCCGCCACCATGGCGAAGTTCATCGCCGCCTTATCGACCTTGACGCCCTGGGCTTGAACTTCCTGGGGCAGCAACGGCATCGCCAATTGCAGCTTGTTCTGCACCTGGACCTGCGCAATGTCGGGATTGGCCTTGGGTTCGAAGGTCAGGGTGACGGCGACGTTGCCGGCCGAATCGCTGGTCGAGGACATGTAACGCAGATGATCAAGACCGTTCATCTGCTGCTCGATCACCTGGGTGACGGTGTTCTCCACTGTCTGGGCCGAGGCGCCGGGATACATGGCGGTAATCTGCACCGCCGGGGGGGCGATGCGGGGATATTGCTCGATTGGCAGACCGAGGATCGACAGTCCTCCGGCGACCATGATGACGATGGCGATAACCCAGGCGAAAACCGGCCGATCAATGAAAAAACGCGACATGGAAGCGGTCTCCGATCAGGGCTTGGCCGCCACGGGGCGAACATCGGCGCCGGGGCGAATCTTTTGCAGGCCCTCGACCACCACTTGGTCGCCGGCCTGAACACCGCTTTTGACCAGCCAGCCGTCACCCACCGACTGGCCGATTTCGACCGGGCGCGGCGCCACCTTCGAATCGGCACCGACCACCCAGACCGTGGCCGAGCCGTCGGCAGCGTGGACTAATGCCCGTTGCGGCACCAGGATGGCCTGGTCCAGCCGTCCCTGCTCGACCCGCGCCCGGACGAACAAACCGGGATAGAGATCGTGGTGGGGATTGGGGAACACCGCCCTCAATTGGACCGACCCGCTGCTGGGATCGACGGTGACGTCGGAGAACTCCAGCTTGCCTGCCACGTCGTAGGGCTGGCTGGTGCCGTCCAGCGTCAAGGTCACCGCCGCTTGGTCGGCCGGTTGCCCCTGACCGGCGGCGCGTCGCAACCGAATCAATTCGGAACTGGATTGGCTGACATCGACATAGATCGGGTCCAACTGGGTGACCGCCGCCAGGGCCGAGGCCTGGTTGGCGGTGACCAGCGCGCCTTCGGTGACGTTGGACTTGCCGATGCGGCCGGCAATGGGGGCGTAAACCTTGGTGTAGTCCAGATTGATGCGGGCGGTATCGACTTCAGCCTGGGCCACCAGAATCTGGGCCTTGGCCTGGTCCAGGCTGGCCACCACGTCGTCGTAATCCTGGCGCGACACCGCGTTAATCTGGACCAGATCGGCATAGCGCGCCGCCTTGGCTTCGACCGATTTGAGGCCTGCCCTGGCCTTGGCCAAATCGGCCTGGGCACTGCCCAGCGCCGCCCGATAGGTGGCGGGATCGATCTGATAGAGCTGCTGTCCGGCGGCCACATCACCGCCCTCGGTGAACATCCGCTTCAAAACAATGCCGCTGACCTGGGGCCGCACCTCGGCCATCCGAAAGGCCACCGTGCGTCCCGGCAGCTCGGTAAACAGCGGCACCGGGCGGGGCGCCAGGGTGACCACCGTCACCTCGATTGGGCCGGAAGGCGGCGGCCCGGCCTGCTTCTTGTCGTCGCAGGCGGCGACGGCCAACAGGGCGCAGGCGAGCAATGGCAACGAAAACAGTTTGGCGCGGACCGACATCTTGATATCCCTGGCTTACAGGCGGCAATTTGTGTACCGTACTGTACAGTTTAGTTTTGAGCAAGCGAGAACGACGTGGCGAGATGCGGAATTCAGGCACGGGGGCTGGCGCGGCGCGAGGCGATGCTCCAGGCGGCGACCGAGTTGTTC
>Ga0316222_1004575_pt1 | contig 12509 bp, 10 predicted proteins | sample TBH18011metaG_FD_206008 | JGI IMG/M metagenome (GOLD analysis project Ga0316222, IMG submission 206008) | Freshwater microbial communities from Trout Bog Lake, Wisconsin, USA - TBH18011 | ecosystem: Environmental > Aquatic > Freshwater > Lake > Hypolimnion/Profundal zone | place: USA: Wisconsin... | reverse complement strand
AATCGAAACGCCGTCGTTAATTGGCGTTTCACAACCGAGGCCGCCCGCATCAAACTGAAGCGCCTTTATCCGACATTGTAGATGTTACACGGTACTAGGCTCATTGTGGTTAGGCCGTTGGTCCGCTTGACAGATACGAGATCGCTCCCAAGTAAGTCGATGAGATTTCTTTCCTCCAAACAAACGGTGCCGCGCCGAGTGGGATGCTCGTTCCCAGGCTCCTGCCTGGGAATGCAGCGCCTTCGAGACTCCAGCCTCGCCAACGCGTTACAAGGCAGGAGCCATGTAACGAGCGCGTAGTGCCCGGTAAGCACCTCAGACTGCTCACCCCTCGAAATTCACATGCACCACTTTCGCCGGCGCGAAGCCGTTGAACCAGGTGGCCGATGCGTTGCTGTAGGCCCCGATTTTGGTCGAGTAAACCAGATCCTCGATCTCCAAGTCCGGCAGTTCTTCGGATTGCGTGATGGTGTCGAGACCGTCGCACGTCTGGCCGAACACGGCGCAGATTTCCGTCTTCCCCTTCTTGAAGGCCTTGAGCCGGTACTGGCAGTGATCGAAGATAATCCCGGAAAACGTGTGGTAAACGCTGTCGTCGATGAAATAGCACGTCTTGCCGTCCCGCACGGCTTTGCCGATGACCTGCGCGATGCTCGTGGCCGCGGTCGCCACCAGGAACCGACCCGGTTCGGCGATGATCTGCACGTCTTTTGCGAAAAGCCGCGCGATCTCCGCGTTGATCTTCTTCGCTAGCACCGCAAACGGCACGACGTGCCTGTCGTAGGCCGCCGGGAATCCACCGCCGATGTCCAGGATTTTCAGCTCATACCCGCGGCTGCGCGATTCCTTCATGACCGCCGCGGCCATATTGAGCGCCTGCACGAAGTTCATGAAGTTGGTGCATTGGCTGCCCACATGGAAGCTGAGCCCTTCGGCGACCAATCCCATCTTGAACGCCGCCTCGACCAGGTCCACCGCCTCGCCGGGATCGCATCCGAACTTGGAGGAAAGCTCCACCATCGAGCCGGTATTGGGCACGCGCAGGCGCACGACGACGCCCGCGTTCGGCGCGTATTGCTTGATCTTCTTTAGCTCGTTGAGGTTGTCGAAGGTGACCAGCGGCTTGTACCGATCCAGCGCCAGCAGGGTCTGCTTGGGCTTGGTGGGGTTGGCGTAGATGATCTTGTCCCAGATGAAATCCTGCTGCGCCTTGGGCGAAAGCCGCCGGATGTTTTCGTAAACGAGCATGAACTCCGGCAGTGAGGCGACGTCGAAGCTGGCGCCGGCTTTGAAGAGCGTCCGGACGATTTCTGGAGCCGGATTCGCCTTGACGGCAAAATACGCCTGCACTTTCGGCAGATGCTCGCGGAACTCGGCGTAATTGCGGCGGATGACGTCGTGGTCGATGATCACCACCGGCGTGCCGTGCTCTTTGGCAAGGGTCTGAAGCGCTCGGGGTGTCATCTTAATCGAACACCGGCTTGGAGCCATCCAGCATCTTCACCTTGTTGTGGAGGAAATATTCCTTCGTGAGCGCCTTCACCGCCGCGGCGCGCGCGTCGTAGATGCGCTTGAGCTTGCGCGGCTTGTGTTTGGCGAGCGCGTAGTGGGTAAGCAGCGGCATGGCGATGGTGGTGTCGGTGTAGCAGACCACGGCGTCGGGCAGCTTCGTCGGGTCCACCTTGCCCCAGCTCACCGCCTCCGAGGGCGTTGCGCCGGAAAGGCCGCCGGTGTCCGGGCGCGCATCGGTTACCTGCAAGAACAGATCCTGGCCGAACTCCTTGATTCGCAGCACTTCCTGAATCTGCGGCTCGGTTTGCAGCATGAAATTTTTCGGGCTGCCGCCGCCCCACAAGACAACGGCGCTGCGTCCGCCGGCGCGTTTGGCCGCCAGCACGATGGCGGTGGTTTCGTTGACGTCGATCGACGGATTGACCCGCAGCTTGTTGCCGCGCAGTTCAACGCCCGCCACGTTCATGCCGATGGTCGAATCCCCCGGCGACGATGTGTAGCACGGCACGCCGGCGCGGTAGGCCGCGGCCAGCACTGAGACATCCTTCAGCCCGTTCTTGCGTTCCCATTCCGCGCAGTATTTGCCGAGAAGATAATGCAGTTCCGCGGTGCCCATTTCCTTTTGGAACTCGGGTTGGACGAGAATCTCGCGCAGGATATCGTCGGTGGCCATCAAACCGTCGGAATAGGGGATGAGGACATCGTAGATCCGGACGATGTCGTTATTGCGCAGGTCGGTATCGTCCAGCTTGAAGCTGCCGACGTGGACGGGCAGGTTCAGCGCGAAATGCATGTCGTGGTAGAGATTCGCGCCGGTGGCGACGATCCAGTCCACAAACCCCGCCTTGATGAGCGGAATGACGCACGAGCAACCCAGGCCGGCGGGAGTCAGCGCGCCCGAGAGCGTCATGCCGATGGTGACATCCTCATCGAGCATCTTCCCCGTGAACAACTGGCAGGCTTCTTTCAGCCGGGCGGAGTTGTAAGCGAGGAAAACGTCGTCGACCACGTCCGACAGCTTTTCCTTACCCGTGAGGTTCTTGGGCATGATGCGCTTGCCCGCCATGTACTGCTCCTTGTGGGGGCACTTCTTCTTCTTCATCCAGTCCGGCATTTCGGAGAGGGATTCGCGGGAACGACTGTGAGCTTTTTTGGTTTCGGCCATAAGGTTGAAATTTTGCGCTGGATGATAACCGGAATTACAGAGTTGCCAACGTTAAGAATGCGGGGATGACAATTTGGTGGGTTGGGGTGCGGACGGTGGGGCTGATCATTACCCACAATTCGAAGCCCGAGCGCGGAAGCCGAAGCGGCCCATTTTAAACCGTCATCCTGAGCTTGCGAAGGATCTCACGCCACGCCAGCCAGCGTTATGCAACCATTCACCGTCGTCGGAGCTGGCGGCGTCAACCGCATGGGCTGTCAGTTCCGCTTATGCGCCGACTGAAACGAACGTTTGGACTGCTTCGTGAGATCCTTCGCAAGCTCAGGATGACATGCATTCGGGGGGGGGCGTGCTGGTTCGTGTGTCTGGCCTGTAAACTTGCGGGTGATGGAAAGCGATAGGGACGGCACTCCGTGCCGTCCGAACGCCGCAGACGCGGCAAGAGCAAACGTACACCCGGACGGCACGGAGTGCCAATCCCTACCGTGGCAACCACAGCCGCAAAAAAACACCGGAAAACAGTCATCACGCTGCTATTGTAAAATTTTTCCACATGACCAAACCCAAACCGCTCAAAGTCGGCCTCGTCAGTCTCGGCTGCGCCAAGAACCTGGTGGATGCCGAAATCATGCTGGGCGGCGTGCTCACCCACGGAATGGAAATCGTCTCGGAGGCAGGGGACGCGGACGTGCTCATCGTCAACACCTGCTCGTTCATCGATTCAGCCAAGGAAGAGTCGATCGAGGCGATCCTGGAGGCGCACCGTCAGCGCGGGCTGAGCCGAAAGCCGGGCCAGAAGCTGATCGTCGCCGGTTGCATGGCGCAGCGCTTTTCCAAGGAACTGGCCCATGAACTGCCTGAAGTGGACGCTTTTGTCGGGCTGGACCAGGTGGCCGATGTCGCGGCGGTCATCGAGCAGGTTGCCGCCCGGCCTTCGCCCCTCACCGACGAGCACTGGGAACCGCTGAACCTCGTCGCACGCAAAGCCGCTTACATCCCGGACTACGACACCCCGCGTTTCCGGCTGACCCCCGCGCACTCCGCATTCACCAAGATCGCCGAAGGATGCAATCATCCGTGCTCGTTCTGCGTCATTCCGCAGATCCGCGGCAGGCATCGCAGCCGCACCGTGAAATCGGTGGTGGCCGAAGTGCGCAACCTCGTGGCAGACGGCGTGCGGGAAATCAACCTCATCAGCCAGGACACCACCTATTTCGGCATGGACCTCTGGGAGAAACATCCCGGCCCCACCCAACCCGTCGATTCCTCGCGCGGCCCCACCATCGTCCGCCTGCTAGACGAATTGCAACGCATCGACGGCGATTTCTGGATCCGGCTTCTCTACACGCATCCTGCCCACTGGAGCGACGAACTGATTGCCTGCATCGCCCGGAACGACAAGATCGTGCGCTATATCGACATGCCGCTTCAGCATATCCACCCCGCGATGCTGCGGGCGATGCGCCGGGAAACGACCTCTGAGCACATCGTGAACTTGATCGCGCGCATCCGCGCCGGCATTCCGGGCATCGCCATCCGCACGACCTTCATCGTCGGGTTCCCCGGCGAGACCGAAGAGCATTTCCAGGCGCTGCTCGGTTTCATCGAGACGACCCGCTTTGAGCGGCTCGGCATCTTTACTTATTCGCAGGAGGAAGGGTCGCGCGCCGCGCAAATGGAGGGGCAGGTGGCGACGGTCACCAAGAAGGCGCGCTACCGCCGGGCGATGAAGTTGCAGCAACGGATTGCGCGCGAGGTCGCGGAGAGCTTTGTGGGAAAAACGATTCGGGTCTTGGTCGATTCGCCGTTTTCCGCCCGCAGCAGCGCCGATGCGCCGGAGGTAGACTGCCGGGTGATCCTCAAACGCGAACTGCCCGTCGGCGAGTTTGCCCGGGTCAAGATTGTCGGAACGCACGACTACGATAATGTTGGCGAGCCGGGTTGAAGCGCAGATAACTGCTCGGCGGCACGTTGGTCCTCTCAATGCAGTGAGTGCCATTCGGGTCAATTCGCTGTTGCGCGCCATGGGACTCTTGGTCACAATTATGTTTATGAACTCCAATGACATGCGCTGGTATCACTATTTGGCCTATTTCTTCGGGGGCGCTTTCCTTGCGAACGCGCTGCCACATCTCGGCAATGGGATCTCGGGCCATGCTTTTCAGAGTCCTTTCGCGACCCCTCCCGGGGTAGGGTTGTCTTCCTCGACGGTCAATGTCCTGTGGGGCCTATTCAACCTCGCTGTCGCCTATCTGCTTGTGTGCCGGGTAGGGAGCTTTGAACTGCGCAAGACCCGGCACGTCCTTCCCTTCGGTGCGGGCATCCTGTTGCTTTCGCTCCTGGCCGCTCATGCGTTTGGCCGGTTCCACGGAGGATTGTGAGTCTCGCACCGAGGTGCTACAGACAAAAACCTGACGGGTTGGGCAGCGAAACCCCCGTGGAATTTAGCTGGCCCATGCTCCAGCGAATGGCAATGCTCGGCACCCGTGAACAACCTAATTAACTCAGAGAAGACTGCCATCACGACGCGCTTGTTTTACCTGGCTGCGTTCGCCCTTTTTGCATTTCTGGAAACAGGCTGTGTATCGATCCCGTGGTGATGATCAAGGCTGGTTGAGTTTGTGAGGTGCCAGCGGGCGCAGGACAAATTTCTTCTATTATTGGACCCGCCGATTTCTTGCAAGAACGTCGGAGACCGGGCTCTGGGGAGCGCACGCGCCCTCGCGTGCGGCCTTTGGCGCCCCGCCAAAGGCATCTTCTCTCAAGAAGCTCGCATTCAACCGATGAACCACGGATTACACGAATGAACACGGATAGGTTTCATCCGTGCCAATCCGTGAAATCCGTGGTTTCGATGAAGCAAAAGTTCGCGTCGGCGAGGGCGCCGACGCCAACACGCGAGGGCGCGTGTGCTCCCCAGAGTTGCAGCCCGACGCCGTTTTTTTACCATACACGGACCTCCCGGCGATTGCGATCCGCCGGAAGAAATTTGTCCTGCGCCCGGTACCAGCCAAGAACGACCGAACCGCTTCACAAAAACGATTGTTGAGTCGATGAAAATAAACCGTCCCTTCCGTTTCGGACGGGTTCCAGTCGCTCGCCTTTGGCCCAATCTCAGACAGCCGGACCTGCTCCCGGTACAACTGGCGAGAGTTTGCGCGGCGATCTGTTTCGTAGCGGGAGTTGCCCGGGGCGCAGAGGGAATCCTCAGCAACGGCGTCGGCGCCCGCTCCATGGGCATGGGCGGCGCGGATGTCGGGTTTGCGCAGGGACCGCTCAGCGCGCTGGGCGTGAATCCGGCCGGCCTGAGCCTGCTCAAAGGCCCGGTGCTGGACGCAGGGTTTACCGCGGCCATTCCCACGGGAGAATTCACCAGCCGGTTTGGAAGTGGCGGGGATTTGGAGAATCGCTTTGAGATCGGTCCCGATTTCGCGTTTGGAATGCCGCTCCCGTCAAGCCCGGTATCGGTCGGCGTCGGATTGATTCCGGCGGTCGGTCTGGCTGCGCATTGGCGGTATCTCGATCCCCCAGGTGGGGCCGATGGCGGCACAACCTACGGATTTCAACGCGACAACTCGGAGGTGAGCCTGCTCCGCACCGCAGTGGGCGCAAGCGTCGCATTTTCCCGCTGGTTCTCGGCAGGCGCCACGCTGGGAATCGACTACAACGAGAACCTGCTGCAAACGCCGTACGTGTTCCAGAGCCAGCCGGTCTTGCGCGGTTTGAAGACGCTGCTGGACTTGCAAACCAGCGGCTGGGGCCTAAACGGCGGCTTCGGCGTGTTGATTCGTCCCAGCGACACGGTGCAGATCGGACTTTCCTACACCGGTCCCACCTCCATCACCTCGCGCGGGAGCGCCTCGGGAAACGCCTGGGCGCAACTTCAGGCGCTGAAATTGAACGCCCGGTCCGACTTCAATTACTCCGCCGAGGTCGATACCAAGTTTCCGCAAATGGTTTCAGGCGGGGTTTCGTGGCAGTTTCAACCGAAGTGGCGCTTGGCGTTGCAGATCGACTGGGTCAACTGGAGCGACGCCTTCGATGTTCTGCCGGTCAAACTGAGCGGCGGCAACAATGGGGACATCAACGGCCTGGTCGGCTCAAGTAATATCGAGGATGATGTTCCGTTGCATTGGCGGGATCAGGTCGTGTATCGGGTCGGACTGGAATATGCGGTGACAGAGAAGCTGCGGCTGCGCGGCGGGTACGCCTATGGGCGGAGTCCGGTGCCGAACGAAACCCTGACGCCGCTGACAGCGGCGATCCCCGAGCATACGCTCACGGTGGGAGCGGGCTACCGGTGGCAATGTCTGGACTTGGACCTCGCTTACCAATGGGATTTGCCAGTGACGCGCACGCTGGGCCCGAGCGATTTGCGTAGCGGCGAATACAGCTTCAGCAGCACGCAAGTGGCCGTCCACTGGCTCTCCCTAACGGCCTCAGTGAAGTTCTGAGCGGCGATCCGGAGTGGAGCCATGGGGATTCGAACCCCAGACCTCCTCAATGCCATTGAGGCGCTCTACCAACTGAGCTATGACCCCGGTTTTCCCAGTGCAAAACGCAAAAGCGAATGGCGGAAACCCCGCATCCGACCGCGTTTCCTGTCCCTTCTCTACGGCGGCCCGTGGGAAAGGGCAACCAGATTAGCGCGATGTCGCCGGTTAGCAACAGGTTTTTTCGGCTTTTTCTGTGGCCGGGCACATCGATGCCGCATTCCCGCTTTCATTCCGCGCCGCTTCCGCTACCGTTTCCGAAATCCGCGTTTCGCATTTGAACCATGCCAGTCTGGCTACTCAACCTCATCCTGCTCGCCGGTGCGGCCTTGGCGGTTGCCGGGGTGCGCGCTTACTGTGGCGCCGAACGCAGCCGCCGCGCCATGCGACGGCTGCGCGGTGACCGTCTCGGCCTGGTCTGCGCCGGAATTGTCGCAGCCTATCTGATCGTCGGACTGCTCGACTGCCTCCTGATCAACCCGCGGCAAAGCGTGCTCGAATACACCTTCCGCAACGTGCCGCGGGAACAGGGCTACAGCGCGCCGATGGCCCGGGTAACCCTCAACGAGCGCAAGCCCGAACCGCTCAAGGGCTTCCACCTTCTGGGAACCGATCTGCTCGGCAAAGATGTTTTCCTGCAAACACTCCGGGCGTGCAAGACCACCCTCATCGTCGGCGGTCTCACCAGCCTCATTTACATCCCCGTCGGCGTGCTGCTCGGCATCCTCGCGGGATATTACCGGGGGCGCGTGGACGATATCATCCAGTATCTCTACAGCGTGCTGGCTTCCATTCCCAACATCCTCCTGCTCATCGCCGTCCTGCTCATCCTCGGCAAAGGCCTCGACCGGATGGCCATCGCCCTCAGCCTCACCTCGTGGATTGGCATGTGCCGACTCTTGCGCGGGGAGACCTTTCGCCACTCCGCCCGGCCCTATGTCGAAGCGGCACGCGCCCTCGGCCAGAGCCACTCGCGCATCATCGTCTTTCACATCCTGCCCAACGTCATGCACCTGGTCATTATCAACGCCATCCTCGGTTTCTCCGGGCTGGCGTTGGCCGAATCGATCCTCAGCTATCTCGGCGTGGGCGCTCCCGTGGGCACTCCAAGCTGGGGCATCATGATCGACCAGGCTCGCATGGAACTCAGCCGCGAACCGATCGTCTGGTGGACCATCGGTTCCGCCAGCGCCGCCTTATTCACCCTCGTGCTCTCCCTCAACCTCCTGGGAGACTCGCTGCGGCGCGCATTCGACCCCAAGGCGGGGTGACACATGGTTTTCCGGATTGGCACGGATGAAACCTATCCGTGTTCATTCGTGTAATCCGTGGTTAATCGGTTGAATGCGAGCTTCTTGAGCAAAGATGCCTCTGGCGGGGGCGCCAAAGGCCACACGCGAGGGAGCGTGCGCTGCCCGGAGTCAGCCCCGACGCCCGCCGCACTGCCCCTGCGGAACTTAAGCTGGCATCCCGGCACAATCTCCGCTAATACCAGAACCGCCAATGTTCCAAATCGTCTTCAACGAGATCAGCGCCGCCGAGATGTCCGCTCTGCCGACGGAGTTGCAGCTCGACCTCCTGGCCGAGTTCCAAGTCCTGCCGGAAGACCTGGACCATCTCGATCCCGCCAGGTTCGGCAAGATGGTGCGCGAGGGCAAAGCGCTCTTTCGCTACCGTGCCAGGGATTACCGCATTTACTTCGAGAAAGCGGCCGAAGGGATCACCGTCCATCGTGTTCTGCACAAGAATACCATCCGGGATTTCCTTTTTCGCGCCAAGCTGCCGATGGTCGAAGAAGACCAGACCCTCGCCGAGAAGCCCGGCTTCTGGCAACTCATCGACCAGGGGCGCCGGTCGCGTCCGCCGGCCCAGAGATAGCGCATGGATTTTCTTCAAAAAGCGAAACGCGTTTTCGAAATCGAGATGACGGAGCTCAGCCGGGTGGCCGACCGCCTGGACGGAAGTTTTGCGCTCGCCGTCGAGGCGATCCTGCGTTGCGTGGAAGCGCGCGGCAAGGTCGTGGTGATGGGGGTGGGAAAATCGGGGCACATCGGGGAAAAGATCGCCGCAACGCTCACCAGCACCGGTTCGCCCGCCGTTGTCCTCAATTCACTGAACGCGCTGCACGGCGATCTCGGGGTGGTGACCGACGGGGATGTCGTTCTGGCGCTGAGTTATTCGGGCGAGACGGAGGAATTGCTCAACGTGTTGCCGGCGCTGGCGCGATTTGACGTCAAAATCGTCGCCATTACCGGAAATCCGAAATCGTTCCTCGGCCAGCATGCCCATGTACATCTGGACGCTTCCATCCAGGAAGAAGCGTGCCCGCTCGGGCTCGCGCCGACTTCCAGCACCACCGCAATGCTGGTGCTCGGCGACGCGCTGGCGATGGTTTTGCTCGAAGCACGCGGATTCCAAAAAGAAGACTTTGCGCGGTATCATCCCGGCGGCCGGCTCGGGCGGCAGCTTCTGCTGAAGGTCACCGAAATTATGCGCAGCGGCGAACAACTCGCCATCCTGCCGCCGTCGACAACGGTTCGCGCCGCGCTTCACGAAATGGCCCGCCGCCGCACCGGTTCGGCGATACTCGTCACCGAAACCGGCGCGCTGGCCGGAATTTTTACGCACGGGGACTTCGGGCGGCAATTCGAAACGGTGCCCAACCTTCTGGAGCGCGCGGTGGGCGAATTCATGACGCGCTGCCCGGTGACCGTCGGCGCGGACAAGCTGGCGGTGGAGGTGTTGCGCCTGTTGGAACGGCACAAGGTGGACGATCTGGTCGTCGTCGCGGAGGGAAGCGTGCCGGTCGGCCTGGTGGACTCGCAGGATCTCGCGAAGTTCAGGCTTGTGTAGCCCGCCAACCCCTGCTTTAGTCGCGGTTTCATTCAACATTTTTTCTCAATGGCAGCAGCAAACGATCTACGCAAAGGGATGGCCGTCCGTTACAACGGAAACGTCGCCATCGTCCTGGAAGTCCAGCACCGGACCCCCGGCAATCTCCGCGCTTTTGTACAAGCGATCATCCGTTACATCGGCACCGGGAAATCCGCCGACGTGCGCTTTGGCTCGACCGACAAGGTGGACCTCGTCGATGTAAGCCGTCAGAAGCTGGAATTCAGCTACAAGGACCAGACCGGTTACCACTTCATGGACCCGGAGACTTACGACACCATCACGCTCAACGAAAACCTGCTGGAGGGCGCCAAGGATTACCTCGTCGAGAATCTCGCGGTGGAAGTGCTTTACGCCGAAGGCAAGGCCGTGCAGGTGGATCTGCCCGCAACGGTGATTCTCAAGGTGACAGAATCCGCCGAGGGCGTCCGCGGCGACTCCGCCAACAACGTGCAAAAGCCCGCCACGCTGGAAACCGGAAAGGTCATCACCGTTCCGCTCTTCATCAACGAAGGCGAGAGGGTGAAGATCGACACCCGCAACGGCAACTACCTCGGTCGGGCCTAAGGGCGGAAAACGGGGCGGCCGACTTTCTTGGCATCGAAACCCAGGGCGAAAACTGCGCGCCGCGGCAAGGAGAACCGGGACGGCGTTTCGCCACGTTTGCAATCGCGGCGCGCTGCCCAACGACGGGAAGCCCCTCCCCTGCCATTGTCCCGGTTCGATTCGGAGCCGTTCGACCATCCCGAACCGTGCCTTCGGGAAGAAGGCGAAGAACAGGAGGCGCCGCAAGAGGATGCGTCGCCGGGCCCAAGACACAAATGGCTCAACCGCGCGATCGCCGTTCTCCTGGCGCCGGTGGTGTGGGTCTGGGGAAACGCTTTCTTCACGCTCTTCTACAAGGAGACCGTAGACCGCGGGTTCTGGCGCACCGAAGAGTTCTACCACTTCTTCCTGGGCGCGGACATCGCGCTGCTTGCTTTCATCGGCTTGAGGGGAGCCATCGACTGCACCGTCCCGTGGTACCTCTGGCTTGGGTTCGGGCGCTTCTTTCTCGGGCTCGTTTCGCTCTTCGGACTGCGCCGTTTCTTTCTGCCAACGGCGGAATACCTCGGCTGGTTGAAAACGGAGAACGACTGGAAACAGGTCCGCGTCCTGGTGCTGGTATATGTGTTCGGCCATGAACTGACTCACGCCGTCTGGGTGTGGCTGATGGGCGGACGCGTCGGACGTTTCAAGGTGCGCAGCCACGGGGGATACATCACCACCGACAAACAAAATTTCTGGATCGCGCTGGCCCCGTATTTTTACCCCATTTACAGCGTGGCGGTGGTCATTCTCTACGCGATTGCGGCACTCTTCTTCGACATGGCGCCGCACACCCGATGGCTCTTCTTTGCGATCGGGATGACATGGTCGTTCCATGTTTGTTTCACCGCGTGGATGATCCCCAAAGGACAATCGGACATCTCCGACAACGGGCATTGCTTCTCCTTCGTGGTGATTCTCCTGATGAACCTGGCCGTCATCACCGGGTTGCTCCTGCTGACTGCCCCCGGTGTCACCTTCACCGGGTTCGGCCGCCAGTTCGTGCATCACGCCGGCGTTCTCGTCTGGAACACAGCGGCGCTGATTCAATGGCTGCGCGAGGCGCTGCGGCACGGTCCGTAGCGGAGGACACGTTGCAAAGGAGTGGCGCAAAGGTGACCTCGACCTCAAACCGATTCACTGTCCGCAAGCCAAACCGCTCGTCGCAGTCCGGTAAATGGTCCCGTTCACCGTGTAAACCCCGTCCCACTGCGCCTTTGTCACGAGCATTGCTTCCATGTAAAACGCACTCACGTCTCAAGAAGCTCGCATTCAACCGATCAACCACGGAGTACACGAATGAACATGGATAGGTTTCATTCGTGCCAATCCGTGAAATCCGTGGTTTCGATGAAGCAAAAGTTCGCGTCGGCCGGCGTTTGCCGTGGGGCGTTCGTCAACGCGACAGCGTCGTGGAGTGCGGCAGTCCTGTCTTTCCATTACCCACAACTTTGAAGACCAAACGCCCAAGCGAGGACGGCGCCCCGATTGCTGTCATCCTGAGCTTGCGAAGGATCTCACGAGGCGACCCCGACGTTAGATTCAGTCGGCGCGCAATCGGAACTTATGGCTCATCGGGCGGCGCTGTCAGTTTCGAGACCGCTGAATGGTGACATAACGCCGGCTGGCCTACTGTGAGATCCTTCGCAAGCTGCCAATGAACCTGCCGCTTGCAGGAGGGCGACATCCGGCGTTTGCCGTGGGGCGTTCGTCAACGCGACAGCGTCGTGGAGTGCGGCAGTCCTGTGCCGCCTTCGGATGCCGGACCGACTTTTGACCCGCCGGAAGACGTCTCCGCAAAGGAAGTCTTCGTTCGGAGTGTCTCATTCCTTCAGAGAGCGTTAGTCGCTGACGGCGTT
>Ga0316222_1004572_pt1 | contig 12514 bp, 7 predicted proteins | sample TBH18011metaG_FD_206008 | JGI IMG/M metagenome (GOLD analysis project Ga0316222, IMG submission 206008) | Freshwater microbial communities from Trout Bog Lake, Wisconsin, USA - TBH18011 | ecosystem: Environmental > Aquatic > Freshwater > Lake > Hypolimnion/Profundal zone | place: USA: Wisconsin... | reverse complement strand
CAGGGTTTTTACCCGCTACGACAAACTGGATGTCCTGTTTTTAGGCTTTGTTACCCTCGCCCTTATTTTTGAGGCTTTACGCTTTAGTGTTAACAGGCCCTAGACTATTTTGCCCACCGTGTTTGTTTTGAAAATACGCCATAGTAGCCCAAAAAAATTGTCTCATTTTGGGGCGGGCGCACATATAACTGGTGAATGAACGATGTGACGGATGAGCGGCCGGATGCCGAGTTGCTGGAGGATTTCACGCGAAATCGTTCGGAGGCGGCATTTGCGGCCATTGTGGGGCGGTATGTGGGGCTGGTGCACTCGGTGGCGCTGCGGCACACGGCGGTGCCGGAGCAGACGCAGGATATCACGCAGGCGGTATTCATCATTCTGGCGCGCAAGGCGGGGAGCCTGGGACGGAAGACGGTCCTGAGCGGCTGGCTGTATCACACGGCGCGGCTGACGGCGGCGAACTATCAACGGGCGGAATCCCGGCGGATCCGCCGGGAACAGGAGGCGTACATGCAATCCATCATGGAAGCCGGCGCGACGCCGGTCTGGGATGAAGTTTCGCCGCAATTGGACGAGGCGATGGCGAAGTTGGGGACGGCGGACCGGGACGCGCTGGTGCTGCGGTATTTTGAGAACCAAAGCCTCAAGCGGGTGGGGCGGGCGCTGGAGAAATTGCGGAAATTTTTTGCGCGGCGGGGCGTGACGTTGTCGGCGGCGGTGATCGCAGGCGTGCTCTCGGCGAACGCGGTGCAGGCGGCGCCGGCGGGGCTGGCGGTGACGACGGCGGCGGCGGCAACGGGCGGACTTACCATTTCGGCAACCATCACAACACTGATCAATGAAACCATGAAAACCATGACTTGGCTCAAAATCAAATTCGCGGCGGGGGTCGGGGTGGCTGCTTTGCTGGCGGCGGGCACGGCGACGGTGGCGATCTCCCGGCCGGCGGCGGGGGATGGCGCAATGAAGCCGGCGGAGATTCTCGCCAAAACACACGCGGCTTATGCGGCGCTCTCCAGTTACCGGGACCACGGGACGGTGGTGTCCCAGATCGGAGGCCAGGAGCTCCGGATGGATTTTCATACGCGCCTGCAACGGCCGGGTTCGTACCGGATCGATTGGCAGCATGAAACCGGGCCGATGGGCATGGCGACGGGCAGTGACGGCGTGATCTGGTCGGATGCGGCGGGGGATCATCTGCGGACGGACGGTTCCGCGCTGACCGCGCAAAAGGCCGAGACGAAGCGGCTGAAGAGCCGGAAGCAGGCGGCGGGGGCGGCCATGGCCCATTCGCTGGGGGCGGCGGAGACGGTGCCGGGGGCGTTTTTCGGCGAGGATTTGGGGGACATGTTCGTGACGCCCGCCTTGGCGGGGCGGTATCCGTTGCATGCGGAGGCGGACGCGGTGGCGGGCGGGGTGGATTGCCTGGTGCTGACGACGGACGCGATGGATCTGTCCCAGGTGCCCGGCGTGGGCAAACCGGGCACGGCCACGATCACGCTGTGGATCGGAAAGCAGGACTTTCTCTTGCACCAGTCGCGGACAAAATATACGGAAAAGGTGGATGAGCAGGTGTTGAACAGTGATGCCGCGCTGGATGCGGCGATCAAGAAGTCGCTGGCAATGCAGGGCAAGCCGGCCACGCCGGATGCGATCGCCGCGATGCGGCCGATGATGCGCACGGTCATGAAGCAGGTGCAAAGCACATTAAAGGACAGTTTCACGGCGGGCATCGTGACGGTGCAGACGCATGCGGGGATCGTGGTGAACCAGCCATTCACGGCGGCGGATTTCGCGGTGGAAGCGGGCCAATAGGCTGGCCGGCCGGTGAATAACTTTTCAGACAGACGCTTTGACAAAACGAAACAGGTAATGTATAAGTACATGCAGGTTTGGGCCGGGGCCGGAGTCGGCCGCCGGTGTGATTTGAGCGTCGTCCCCGACGGGACGGCGGGCGCGAGTTCTTTGACAATTTAAATCGAGAAGTCAGAAGCTGGAAGTTAGGAGCTAGAACTGACGATGGCGGAGCCTGTCCAAGTGGGGCCGAGGTCCAAAGTTTGGTGATTTTAGACGATGGTTGGGCGTTACGGGAGGTGCTATGGAGCGAAATTGGCGAGCCGGGAAGCCTCCTGAAATATCGGCTCATACCGCCTCATAACTGATTATACACAGGTTTCGCCCCGGGAATTTTTTTGCGGGTTGCCGGGGGGGAGCCGGGGACGCCCGGTGAGGGCACCGGGCCGACAAGGACAGCGGCAGTCCAAGTCGGTCAAGGCGGGGCAGCGTGGGACGAAGCTCGCGGAGCAATGCTCCGCGCTCCGTTCCTGACACCGGTCCAAGTGATCCAACCCGGTCAAGGTAAGTCAAGGTAAGTCAAGGCTCGGGCTGGGAGGGTGGCTCCATCCGGTCAAGGCGAGTCCAGCGGGTTCCAGTGGAGGCGCGGCTTGTCTCGCCGGGAAGTTGGTGTCATGATGAGGGGGCCTTAAGGGCAGCGTGATGCGTTTTATCCTTCCAACCATCTTCGGGGCGGCGGCGGCTTGCCTGGCGGTTTTTCCGGGAATGGGCGCGCCGACGAACGAGCTTTCCGACTTGATGCAGGTGCCGATCATCCGGTCTTGGGGAACGGAGGCGGGGTTGCCGCAGAACACGGTGAACGCGATCGTGCAGACGCGGGATGGCTACATGTGGGTGGCCACGCATGACGGGCTGGCGCGGTTCGACGGGGTGCGCTTCCAGGTGTTCGGGCTGGAGCAGGGTTTGCCGGGGGTGGATATCAACCAGCTGTACGTGGACAACGAGGATGTGCTGTGGATCGGGACGTACGGGGCGGGACTATGTTTTATGCGGCCGGGCGGGCGGATCGAGCGGGTGGCGAATCCGAGCGGGCAGCCGGGCAATGACACGATTGATTGCCTGCAAAAGGATGCGGCGGGGCGGCTGTGGGTGGGGACGGACGGGGGTTTGCGGTTTTTCGAGGCGGGCAAGCTGGTCACGGGCGAGCCGGCGCTGGCGCCGTTTCTGCACACGCCGATTTCCTTCCTCCAGCCGGCGCGGGACGGGTCGATGTGGATTTCGACCACGACGTACGGTCTGCACCACTATGTGCATGGGCGGCTGGAGTTATGCCAGGGAATCGCGGTGCAACCCAAGGTGATCAGCCGAAGCATGTTCGAGGACCGGCAAAGGCGGCTCTGGGTGAGCATCGGCAACGGGTATGTGCTGTGCCGGACGAACGACCAGTGGCAGGTGTTCAGCCAGGCGGACGGCCTGCCGTTCCCGTATATTTCGAGCATCACGCAGGATGCGGAAGGGACGATCTGGGCGGGTTCGCTGGACGACGGCCTGTACCGGTTCGACGGGAAGCGGTTTCAGGCGCTGCATGTGAAGGACGGTCTCTCGGCGGAGGATGTCCGGTCGCTGCATTGCGATACGGAGAACAATCTGTGGGTGGGGACGCGGACGGGCGGGCTGAACCGGCTGAGCCGGCGGAATCTGCTGGCGGTGGCGGGAGCGCAGGGGTTGACGAATGATTTCACGCGGGCGGTGGCGGAAACGGCGGACGGCTCGCTGTGGGTGGGAACGTGGGGGGGCAGCGTGTACCGGGGCAATCTGACGCATTTCGGGCCGTTCCGGCCGGACCCGGTGGGGCAGACGATTTATTACTGGACCACGCAGGTGAACCCGATGCTGGTGACGCCGGATGACACGCTGTGGTGGGGCGGGAACAATGCCCTGTTCGCCTGGAAGGACAACCAGCTGACCCATACCTTCACGAATGAATCGTGGCAGTCGGGCATTTTGATCACGGCTTTGCAGAATGACCGGCACGGCGGCATCTGGATCGGTTCGAACCGGGGGCAACTGGTGCATTACCGGGATGGGCAGTTCAAGGAATTTCCCCGGCCGGTGGCCCGGTCGGCGATCTCATCGCTGGCGGTGGAGCCGGATGGCGCGGTGTGGGTGGGGTCGGTGGCCGGCGGACTCAAACTGATCCGGGAGGAGAGCGACACGGTGCTGTCGCTGACGAACGGGCTGGACGATATCTCGGTCCGCACGCTTTACCTGGATGCGGATGACACGCTGTGGATCGGGACGGCGGGCGGGGGGCTGAGCTGCTGGTCCGCCGGGCAGTACACGAAGTTTTCCCCGAAGCAGGGGCTGACGCTGCACACGGTGTCGCAGATCGTGGAAGACAACAACGGCAATTTGTGGCTGGGGTGCAGCTCGGGCATCTACAAGGTGAGCAAGCGGAGCCTGCTGGCGTGCGCGGCGGGGCGGATGCCATTCGTGCACACGCGGTCGTACGGGGTGAACGACGGGATGCTGACGGAGGAATGTTCGGGCGGGTTCTGTCCGGCGGGGCTGAAGCTGAAGTCGGGGCTGATTTGCATTTCGACGGTGAAGGGGCTGGTGTTCATCGATCCGAACGGGCAGCGGCACGAGACGCCGCCGCCGCGGGCGTTGCTGGAGGAATTGCTGGTGAACAACCAGCCGCAGCCGCTGGCGGCGGGACCGGCGATGGATCAGGCGACGGGGGAAAAGCCGGCCCGGGCACCGGTCGTCATCGCCGCCGGGCCGCGGGACATCGAGCTGCACTACACGGCGATCGAGTTCACGGTGCCGGAGAAAATCGGTTTTCGCTACCAGCTGGAAGGCTATGACAGCGGATGGCAGGAGGCGCTGTCGCGGCGGCAGGCGAATTACCATCACGTGCCGCCGGGGATCTACACGTTCCACGTGCAGGCGTGCAATGCGGCGGGGGATTGGAGCGGCGACGACACGACGCTGACGCTGGTGGCGCTGCCGTTCATCTGGGAGCGGAAAGGCTTCCAAGTGGCGGGCATGCTGGCGCTGTTCGGCTTCTGCTCGGGGCTGCTGTGGCTGGGATTGCGGCGGCGCTACCGGTTGCGGCTGGCGCGGTTGCAGATGATGAACGCGATCGAACGGGAGCGGCTGCGCATCTCGAAGGACATGCATGACCACGTGGGCGGGGTGCTCACCCAGGTGTCGCAGCTGAGCGACATGAGCCTGAACGAGACGGATGACCGGAGCCTGGTGCGGGACCGGTTCGAGCGGATCGGGGACCGCGCACGGGTGGCGGTGCAGGCGCTGGACGAGATTGTGTGGGCGACGAATCCGAAGAACGACAACCTGGCGAGTTTCGCGGAATATGTGAGCCGGTTCAGCGACGAATTTTTCGAGTACACGCGCATCCGGTGCTGGCAGGAAGTGCCGACCTCGCTGCCGGCGCTGCCGTTGCGGGCGGATGTGCGGCATAATGTGTTTCTATCAGTGCGGGAGGCGTTTAACAACGCGCTCAAGCATTCGAAATGCACGGAAGTGTGGCTGCGGATGAAGCTGGACGAGGGCGAGGTGACGCTGGAGGTGGACGATAACGGGTGCGGTTTCAGCCCCGGCCAGGGTGCGGGCGGGAACGGGCTGGAGAACATGCGGGCGCGGCTGGCGGAGGACGGCGGGCGGACGGTGTTCATCAGCACGCCGGGCAAAGGCACGCGGGTGCGTTTTATTTTCCCGGTAAGTTCATGATGCAAAGCATGGCGTGCCTCACTCATATGTGGTATGGTCGGGCCAGCAATTTACCTGTATGAATAGAAAGAAAGTGAGCACGGCTATTCAAGTGGCGTTGGTGGAAGACGACCCGAACCTGCGCGCCAATCTCATGGCGATGCTGAACAGTTCGGCCGGTTTCCATTGCCAGGCGGTCTATCCGGACGGCTTGGCGGCGCTGCGGGGCATTCCGGCGAACCGGCCGGACGTGGTGCTCATGGACATCAATCTGCCGGGCATGCTGGGCACGGAATGCGTGCGGCAGTTAAAGGATCTGACCCCCAACCTGCCGGTGCTGATGCTGACGGTGTATGAGGACAGCGAGCAGATTTTCAAGTCGCTGATGTCCGGGGCGACGGGCTACCTGCTCAAGCGCACGTCCAAGGACAAGCTGCTGGAGGCGATCCGCGAAGTGGATGCCGGGGGCGCGCCGATGTCCCGCCAGATCGCGCGGCGGGTGGTGCAATATTTCCAGAAAGTGAACGAGCTGCCGCAGGACAAGGACAGCCAGAACGCCTCGGTGGTGGTGAGCCTGACGGATCGCGAGAAGGAAGTGCTGGCGGCGCTGGCCAAGGGCTATGCGTACAAGGAGATCGCCGAGCAGCTCAAGATCAGCTTTGAAACGGTGCGCACCCACCTGCGCACGATCTACGAAAAACTCCACGTCCACAGCCGCACGGAAGCGGTGCTGAAATATCTCGGCCGCTGACCGCCCGCCGCCAGGTTATTGAACGGAGAGGCGGTTCAATAATTCCCGGGCTTCCGGAAAATCCGGACGGATCTCCACGGCGCGTTGCGCCGCTTTCTTCGCGTCCGCATATTTCCCCTGGCGCACTAAAATCGTCGCCCGCGCATAGGGTGCGCGCGCATCGGCGGGATTGGCGGCCTCGGCTTGCAGCAGAGCCGCGATGGCGGTGTCCGGCTGGCCGGCGGCGGCGCGGGCGAGGCCGAGGTTGTACCAGGCGGGCGCCAGTTTGGGGGCAATTTTCACCGCGGTTTCAAAGGCGCCTTGCGCGGCGGCGAGATCGCCGGCCTCGTTCCAGGCAAGGCCCAGTTCGAATTGGTATTGCGCCTCGCGCGGACTGAGCCGGACGGCTTCCTGCAAGGCTTTCACGGCATCCGCCGGACGGTTGAGCAGGCTGTCGACGACGGCGAGTTCGCGCCGCGCGGCGCCGGAATAGGCGTCCCACTGCACGGCCTTCTCATAATGCGGCAGCGCGGCCTCCGCCGATCCGCGGTCGAGGGCATAGACCCCGAGTTGCAACTGGCCGGCGGGCTGGTCGGCGTTCAGGTTCAGATAGGTTTCCAGCTCGGCCGTCACGGGGTCGGCGGGCTTCAATTCCGTCCGCAATCCCCACGCGGCCGCGAGGCGGACGCTGCGGATGGGATCTTGCAACCGCGCGCGCAAGGCTTCCAGCACGGCGGCATCCTGGCTCTGCGCCGCCTGGTCGAGCGCCTGGGCGGCCTTGGTGCGGACGAGGGCGTTCGTGTTCGCGAGTTGCTGCAACAACCCGGCGGTCACGCCCGGCGCGCCGCTCCACTGGGCGAGGGCGTTCGCCGCCGCGGCCCGCCAATATGGCACGGGATCATCATGCAACACGCCGAGCAACCCGGGCACGGCGGTTTCATCGCCTTTGTTGGCACGGGCAAAAGTCTGGGCGCGCTGGCGGCGCGGATTGTCGAGCGCGGCGCCATACCATTTCACACTGGCCTCGAGCGCCCAGTCGGCAGACTTGTCCTGATGGCAGCGGTTGCAGGCGTTCGGGATGCCGAATTGTTTCGTGAGCAACGGATCGGGACTGGTGAAGCCGTGGTCATGCCGCCAATGCCGCTGCATGTAGGGCGTCTGCGGCATGTGGCAGTTGATGCATTCGCCGCCGGTCTCGGTGACTTGCTTGGAATCGTAGCTGCCGATGAAATCCTCCAAGGGCACGCCGTTCGTAGCGTAGCCGTGGACCTGATGGTGCGAATGCGCCACGGGATCGATCTTCGGCGCATCCGCCCGCCCGCCGCCATGGCAGCGCAGGCAGAGCTGGTTGCCGGTCACGAGGTTTTTCATGGAGTGCGGATTGTGACAGTCGAGGCAGGTGATGCCCGCGTGGGCCATCTTGCTGCCCTGAAATGAGGCGAACTCGTAATCTTCCTCGCGGATCTGGCCGTCGGAATAATAATAATCCTCCGTGCCCGCCATCTCGAGATTGTAGTGGTCGCCGAAGTTCTGGCCGGGAACGAAATCGCCCGTCAGATCGCCGCGGCGCGAATGGCAGGTGCCGCAGTAATCCAGCATCTGGCCCGCGCCCGGCTTCTTCACCGTGGGATCCTTCGCGGCGGTCTTGCCGAATTGCTTTTGCCACTCGTTATGTGCCCGCAACGGCCCGTGGCATGCCTCGCAGCCCACCGAGGGCTCGACCATGGTGGTGTGATAACTGTCGTTGGTGACGTCGTAATTCTTCAGCACGCGGGTGTTGTGGCAGACCGCGCACATCTGGTTCCAGTTCATGCCGCGCCCGGTCCAGTGCCCCCATTCGCCCGGATGGCGGTCTTCCGTGCCGAAGGAATCGAACCAGTCATTCGTACGCGGGTCGTACGAAGCCTCCAGCGTCTGGTAGCGTCCGCCGGGAAAGGGCACCAGAAACTGCCGCAGCGGACTCACCCCCAGCACCCGTTCCACCGGGAATGTCTCCACGTGGCCGGAGAGGCCGGTGGTTTTCACCTGATACTGCCCCTGCACCACGCAGACCTCCGTGGTCTGGCTGCCGAAGTGCAGCGTGCGCGCCGGGTCGAACATCATGCCATCCAGCGCCGGCTTCACCGGGCGTTCCGCCAGGCCGTGATGGGAATTTGCCCACAGCTGGAATTCGGGCAGATGGCAATCGCGGCAACTGGGCGAACCGCCATATAAACCGGCAATGGAAGCGGCGCAGGCCGATGCGGCCGCCGACGGCAACGGCGCGGGCGGGGAATTGGTTTCCGCCACCGCCGGCATCAGTGCCATCACGAAGAGGATGGCAAGGGACCGAATGAGCATCCGGCAATTTAGCGCGATGTCCCCGGCAAAACAATGCCTGAAAATGATGCCCGCCGCCAATCGGATTGACTTGCCCTGCGCTGCGGGGTATCCAGCCTTCCGGCATGCGAGCGGACTTTCATATTACTACCCGGCTGTTTCCAGTGTTGGCCCTGGCCCTGGCCGTCGGGCGCGGCTTTGCCGGGGAACCGCCGGCCGCCGAGGTGAAATGGCATCCGGGAAATTATATCTTCGTCCAAGCGCGCCGGCTTGATGAGAGCCTGCTCTATCCGCACTTCCTGGGTGTTCAGAAATGTTATTCTTGGAAAAGCCTCGAGCCGGCGAAGGACCGCTATGATTTTTCCGGCCTGCGGTCGGACCTCGATTTTCTGGCCCGGCACGGTTGGCGGCTGGTCATCCAGATCCAGACCAAAACGTTCGGCCCCGGCCAGAACGATTGCCCCGCCTATCTGGCCGGGCCGGATTACGGGGGCGGGGTTTACCGGACGCGCTGGGGCTCCTACAATCCCGTTCTCTGGGATGATCACGTCAACCGCCGCTTGCTGGCACTCTACCGGGAACTGGGCCGGGCGTTCGATCGCGAACCCGCCTTGGAAGCGATGGTCATCCCGGAAACCGCCGTCACCGGTGAACTGGCGTCCCAGCCGGTCACGCCTTATACGGTGGCGGCCTATGCCCGCAGCGTGGAAGACGGAATGCGGGCGATGAAGGAAGCCTTTCCCCATACCGTGGTGATCCAATACGTCAACCAACCCGCCGAACTGGTCCATCCGCTGGCTGACTTTGCCCGGACCAACGGCATCGGCTTAGGCGGCCCGGATATTTATCCGGAGGATCCCGTGCTGAACCGGCCGGGCCAGGGCGTCTATCCGGCCTACGCCCCGCTGGCCGGCCTCGTGCCGCTGGGTGCGGCCGTGCAACAGAATGATTACACCCAGAAAGCCGCGTTTCGCGGGCCGCCCGGCGCGGCTTCCGTCCGGGAAATTTATGACTTCGGCCGGGACCGGTTGCACCTGAACTACATTTTCTGGGGCCTGCGCGCCGGCTACTTTGAGCAAGTCCGGACAATGATGGATGACCCCGCTTTTCCGCATGACCCGGCGGGCGGTCTCAATGCCACCCTGCCGCGCAGTCTGCAAACCGGCCCGGGCCGCAAAAGTTGACCCAAGGTTTCAGCCAGGCTTTTAGTGGTGCCCGCCATGGAAACCGCCCCCGCCATGCCAGCCCCCGCCTCCGTGCCAGCCGCCATGCCACCCGCCACCCCAGCCGAAGCCGATGGACACGCCCACCGGCGCATACCAGCCGTAACCGTAGTAAGGATAATTATAGTATGGTGAATAATAATAGGGCGATGAATATGCGGGATAATAATAGGCCGGGCTGGGAGCCGACCCGATGTACGTGACCGTCGAGGCCGGCTGGCTCACGGTTGACACTTCGGATTGTGGTGCCGGGGCCGAGGCCAGCACGGGCGCCGGGGCTGGTGTCGCGGGTGCGGGCATGGTCAGGCCGGCCCGCCCCTGGCCGAGCATCGCCGTGATGACCGCGGTGGAAAACCCCTGCTGCCGCAGATAAATGATCACATCCGCATCCAGCCCGTAGCTGTTCCCCGCATTGTTGATATAGGCCACGATGGTGTCCTCGCTCACATTCGCCTGCTGCAGTTTTAACACCTGCTGTACGCTGTAGGAAAGTTGCGGCACCGGCGCCGCTAGGGTCGGGGCGGGCGTCACGACCGGGGCTGCCGCCGGGGTGACAGGATTGGTTTGCGCCCACGCCCCCGGCATCGACCAAGCCAAGCCACCCAAGACCGCCGCAGCCACCGAGATTTTAAAGATTTTCGCATTCATAAATAACCTTTCATCAATCTAACACCTCAACCTCGGTTGAGTTGCGCCACCTGTCAACCCGGGGTCTTTGCTGGGGGGAATCGGGGGCGCATTTTGACCCCGCCTTCGGAGCGCGACCTTCAGGTCGCTTCAACGCCCAAACCGGCGGGTTGGTGGAAGGTTTCATCCCTGTTGGGCTTGACCATGCGGAAGCGGCGTGAACGCCGCGCTTCCACCCTTTGGCCATTCGGAGCCAGTGGCAAACTGCGCCGGCAAATTTGAGGGGGTGAAATGATTTGGGCTGGTACGGGCGCATCTACCAACTGACTGCTCTGCCAACTGCATTCGCGTCCATACCAGCCAAGGTCAACCTCACCCATTTTCCAACTTTGTCAAGGGGCGGTCGCAAAACAGCCGTAGATCCGCCTATCCGCGCCGTTCGCAATGCGTCCTAGCACGGAGTGGCCGGCGGGTTTTCAAATTCATTCGCGAACTCGGCGAACTTGCCGCTGGCCTGGCGCGGAATCTCGGAACGATACGCCAGCCGCACCCGGTGCTCCCCGCCCAAACCACCGGTCGCGGCGGCAATGATGTGCGCCTCTTCCGCCGGCGTCAGCGGCCGGCGGACCACGAGCCGGATCTCCACCTCATCCCGCCCAATCTGTGCGACCTGATGCTGCACGATGGCATCGACTTGCATGATGGTGTTATGCGCGTAGAAGGGGAAACGGCGCCGGCCATCCGGCAGCGTCAGCATGTCGCGCGCGCGCCCGGGAATGGCGGCGAGCACCGGCAGTGTGCGCCCGCAGGGGCAGGGCGGACCGAACACAGCCCGGTCGCCGATCTCATAGCGGATCAGCGGCATGGCAAAATTATGGAGGGAAGTCAGCACCACCCGCCCTTCCTCGCCCGGTTCGCATGGACTGCCGTCCGGACGCAGGATTTCCAGCCGCACGCCCTCGGCTTGCACATGCAACGCATTCGCCTCCCGGCAGGGGATGGCGATGACGCCGGTTTCGGCCGAGCTGTAAATTTCCGTGACCCGCAGCGGTCCGGCACCAGCCTCTCCCCAGACACTCAGGGTGAGATCCCGCAGTTCGGGGGCCAGGGCCTCGCCGGTGGTCCGCACTTCTTGCAACCCTGACGGCCGCCGGCCGGAGGCCTGGGATTCATGGAGCAATTCCCGGAGCAGCGAGGGAAAGGTGACCAGATAAGCCGGCCGTTCCCGGATGATGGCGGCCAGCAACTCGGCGGTCGCCGCGCGGTAGTCGAGGAAACGGCCCGGCCCCGTCGGATATACGGCGGCCACCGGCCCGCCCCAGTTGGGCAGCTGGCGCAAAGGCCCCTGTTTGGCCGGATCCGGCCGCTGATCATCCCGCAGCACCACCATCCAGGTGGCGCCGAGGTCGCGGGCCTGCCATTCCTGATCGCGCACCGTAAAGCACTGCCAGTAAAATTGAAACAGCGCGGACTTCCGGATGGTCACCGGCCGGCCGCTGGAGCCGGAGGTGGTGGCCGTGGCCACCGAGCCGTGCGCGGCGGGCAATTCCCGGGCGTGCAGTTGCGTGCCGGCGGCCTGCACCGCCGCGCGCGTCAGCACCGGCAGACGCCCCCACAGCTCCGCCGTGACCGGCGCTCCCGGCTGCCAGCCCGCCGCGCGCAAAACCGGCCCATAATACGGCACCGCGTGGGCGGCGTGCGCGAGCAATTCACCCAACTGCCGGAACTGCAACACCTCCCGTTCCGCCGCGGGCAGGCGCTCGACGGACCGAAATTGGTGCAGCACGGCCAGAATGGCGGCCGCGGCCGGCGGGGGCACGGCCGGAAAGACGGCGCCAGGCATTCCGGAAATGGGCAGGTTGAACATGGCTCAAGGACGGCACCGGCACCGGCTGAAAACGGTGGTTTCGTCTGTTGGCGGACTGACTGGGCTCTGGCGGCGCCGGCGACCGCACGCATTGTCGCGTCCCGGATTCTCCCGGTCAAGCCCGCGCTGCCCCTCCGGCCTGAATACCCCTTGACGCACCCCCGCAATTCCTGTTTTAATGAATACTAATAGCATTCATTGATGTGTTTATCATTTATGAGT
>Ga0316222_1004569_pt1 | contig 12516 bp, 9 predicted proteins | sample TBH18011metaG_FD_206008 | JGI IMG/M metagenome (GOLD analysis project Ga0316222, IMG submission 206008) | Freshwater microbial communities from Trout Bog Lake, Wisconsin, USA - TBH18011 | ecosystem: Environmental > Aquatic > Freshwater > Lake > Hypolimnion/Profundal zone | place: USA: Wisconsin... | reverse complement strand
TGTACCGACGGGCAGGGACGAGGCTACGCAACCACAGACGCCAACGGCTACTTCAACATCACCGGCCAGTGGAATTGCGTGAACGCCGGCGACCAGATCTACATTTTGGTCCTCGGCGGCAACCCAGGCCTCTCCGGCGGGACCAACAACACTGCCATCTCGATGCTGGCCGCACTCGGCACCTGCTCCAACGTCGTCTCCAACTATCCCTTTATTGACATCGACGAGGTCACCACCGTCGCCGCTGTCTGGGCGTTGCAACCCTTCGCCGCCGACCCCTTTCACGTTGGCGCCACCAGCACGAATGCAGCGGGCCTCGCGAATGCGTTCGCCACAGTCAACAACATCTCCACTGCCTGCTACGGCGCAGCTCTCACCACCACGCCCAACGGGAACGGTGCGGTTCCCTACAAACTCATCAACACCCTCGCCAATATTCTGGCACCCTGCGTCAACTCATCAGGAGGCTCTTCCACCGGATGCAGCACTCTCTTCACGGCCGCCACACCCAGCGGTGGCACAACCCCCGCGGACACATTCACCGCAGCGCTCGACATGGCGCGTAACCCCTCCAACAACATCTCCGCACTCTTTGGCCTCACTACGCCCTCGGCGCCATTCCAACCCGAACTCACCACTGCCCCCAACGATTGGACGCTGGCCATCGCCTACACTGGCGCCGGCATGAGTGACCCCACTGGCATCAGCATCGACTCCAACAGTCAAATCTGGCTCGCCAACGACACCGCCAATGTCGTCTCCGCCTTCTCCAACCTCGGCGTCCCGCTGTCCTCTGTCGGCTACTCCGGCGGAGCGCTCCACGAGAGCTTCGGCATCGCTGTGGACTCCAGCAACAACATCTGGGTCACCGACGAGGAGGGTGTATCGGGCTATCCCTCGCGCGGCTCCATCTCTGTCCTCTCCAACAGCGGAACCGTCACCACCAACACAAACGCCGGCGGCGTCTACTTCCCCGAGGCCGCTGCCGCCGATAACACCGGCTGCGTCTGGATTGTGAACTACGGTTCGTCCTCAGTCACCTTCTTCAACAGCTCTGTTTCTCCGATTAACGGCTCCTCAGCTTGGGGCAACTCCTACCTCAGCTTCCCCGTCGCCCTCGCAGTTGATAACAATCTCTACGGCTGGGCCGCAAACCAGTCCTCCTCCACTGTCACTCGCATCGCCCCCGACGGCTCCAGCTTCCTGAACGTCACCAGCGGCAGCGGCCCCTCCGGCATCGCTGCCGACGCAAGCGGCAACCTCTGGGTCTCCAACTACTACGGAGACAGCATCAGTGAGATCTCCTCCAACGGCACCGTCATCCAGAACGGCCTCTCCGGAGGAGGCGTCTATCACCCGCAGGCCATCGCCGTAGACGGCGCCGGCAATATATGGGTCGTCAACTACCGCGGCAACAACATCTCGGAGTTGAACAGCTCCGGCACGTTCCTCTCCCCGTCCACCGGCCTTGGCACCGCCGCCGGCCTCGTCGAACCATTCGGCATCGTGCTCGACTCCAGCGGCAACTCCTGGGTCACCAGCTTCGGCAACAGCAAACTCGTCGAGTTTGTCGGTCTCGCCGTGCCCGTCAAGACGCCTATGCTCGGCCCCGTCGTCACCCCGTAAAGACAACACCCCCACAACCGCTCATGCGGCACGGGGGGCGTCCGACAACTTTCGATTTCGCCTACTTCAGCGTCTTCACAAACACCGCGATGGCCTTGGCCTGCTCCGGCGTCAGCGTGCTCAGGCCCTTGATGTGCGGCGCCTTGTCCGCGCCACCCTGCGTCAGCAGCTTCTCAATGGCGTCGGCGCTCTTCGCCGTCCCCGCCAGTTTGGGAGCCTTCATCGCAGGCTTGCCCGCGCCGTCTGCGCCGTGGCACAGCCCGCACTTCGTCTTGAACAGTGTTCCGCCGTCCTGCCCCCACGCCATCGTGGACGCCGCCAGCACCGCAACTACAACCATACGCATCTTCATTTCTTCCTCCTCATGTACAGTCTCTGACTACTTCTGCGGCTTGCCCTGCTCAGGGCCTTCCGCAGAATCCTTGTTCACTGCCTGCTCCAGCGAATCCTTGTCCAGGCCGTGCTCGTGCTCGTAGTGCTCCACGTCTATCTGCCCGTCGCGCCACGCCCAGTTCATCGGGTACACGTCCGGGTCGAAGATGACCTGATAGAGGTGCCATACAACGATCGCCAACGTCGCCAGTATCGCCTCGTAGAAGTGGACCGCCGTGGCTGCATCCACCCACCAGCGCGCCAGTAGATTGCCCACCCACACCTTGGCCCACAGCATTGTGCCGGTCACTGCCATCAGCCCCGTGCCCCACACCAGCGCCCAGTACTCGGCCTTCTCCGCGTAGTTGAAGCGCCGGTACGTCGGCCGCTCCTTGCGTAGCCCCAGATAGTAGAGCATCGTCGCCAGCACATCCGTCAAATCGTACGGCATCGGCGCCAGATCCTTCACCAGCTTGCGCCCTTCGCGTGTCATCACCGCGTAAATCACGTGATACACGCTCGTCCCGATGAGCACCACACCTGCGATGCGATGGATGATTCCGCGCAGCTTCTCGCCCATCCCGAACACCTGCGCGAACCACGTGTCCGGATACTTCAGCGCGAATCCTGTGAACACCAGCACAAAGAAGCTGGTCAGCAGTAGCAGATGCTGCCAGCGCTGGTTCGTCGTCATGCGCACCACCGTCGCGCCGCGCGCCCGTTTCCGCGCCATCGTCTTGCTCCGCCAGATGATGGCGTTGTGCAGGAACATCCCCCCGATGACCAGCACGATGAGCGGCACATAGATCAGCCGCACCCAGCGCACCGCCACCGTGCCCTTGTCGTTGCCCGCGCCGCCGTCCATGTGCACTTTGTTCTGCGTGAACTTCTGCGTCACGCCCTTGTGGCACTGTCCGCACGTCACATCCAGATTGGCCGGGTTGATGGTCGACCGTGGATCGCTCGAGGGCAGAATGTTGTGTGCTCCGTGGCAGCTGTCGCAGTTGGCCACCAGCACCGACCCGCCCTTCGACGCCAACCCGTGGTAGCTGTCGAGATAGGTGCTCTCGCGCCCGCCGGCCACACCGAACTCCTGCGAAAGCTGCACTCCCTCATGGCAGCGTGCGCACGTCGTCCGTGCCAGGTTCTGGTCGCTCACTGGTGAGTTGGGGTCGTTGTGCGCCTTGATGGAGTGGATGCCGTGGCAGTCCGTGCACGTCGGAGCCATCCCGTTGCCCTTCGCCAGCGCTGTTCCGTGGATGCTGATGTCGAACTCCGACTGCTGCTTGGCGTGGCATCCTCCGCATGTCGCAGGCACGTTCAGCTTGTAGATCGGCGACTTCGGGTCGCTCGGCGGCAATATTTCATGCGCTCCATGGCAATCTGTGCAAACCGCCGCCTTCTCGCTTCCGTTGGCCACCGCGCGCCCATGCACGCTCTCCTGATACGCCACAAAGGTCTGGGCCGTCTCCCCGTTGGACTGCATCAGGAACTTCTGCCCGTGGCACTGCCCGCATGTCGTCGGAATCTTCGCGTGGCTCACCGGCGAGTTCGCATCGCTGCCCGGCAGAATCTGGTGCGCGTCTCCGTGGCAATCCTGGCATGTGGCCGCCGGTGTCCCGTCGGCCTTCTTCATCGCCCCGTGGAAGCTGTGCCCGTACGCCGCTTGCTCATCCGCGTGGCACTGGCTGCACTCCACCTTGGCCGGCGGCTGCTCGTGTCCGGCCGTCTTCACGTCCTTGTGGCAATCCACGCAGCTCAGAGTCCCGTGTACCGACACGTGCAGCTTGCCTGCGTCAATCGAGAGCTTGACCTGCTTGCCGTCCGACTCAGTCGTCAGGCTGGGGTCCGAGTGGCACGCCAGACACTCCCCGTCCTTCAGCTTGTTCCCCGCCTGTGCACTCTGCGGCCAAACCAGTACGGCGACCGCCACCACCGCCAAATATCCTATGAGCCGAAACTTCATGGTTCCAGTATTCACCCCGTCTTCCATCCACGCCGTGACTGTGGTCACACAGGCCGCCACGCATCACACTCACGGACAACGCACGTCTATACTTCCGCTCCCAGACTCTTGCCGTTGTGCGCCGCGGCGCTGCTCCCTACCGGAAGTACGCTGTCAGCGTCAGCACCAGCAGCGTCAGTCCAATGAAGATGGCCGTGAATCCAGCCACTCGGGAAAAGTTCACGAGCCACACCGGCGCCTCAGTCCCCAAACGTTCCTCCAGCTTGCCTTCGGCCGCTAGTCGCGCATACTCCGCCGGATGCTTGTGCTGGAACTCCTCTTCGCTCTCCACTCCCGTGAAGATCACCATGTCCATCGGAAAGCAGTCCGGACGCAGGTGCGTGTTCACAAAGTGGATCGAGAAGATGAACAGAATCGCAAGCAGTCCCTCGTCGCTATGGATATCCAGCACGGCGTTCAGCGCCCACCCCGGAAGGAACCGCGCAAAGTACGGCGCAAACCACATCGCATATCCCGAGAAGCCGATGACCACCATCCCCCAAAAAACCGCCCAGTAATCGAACTTCTCCCAGTAGGAGTACCGTTCGAACTTCGGCCGCGGGCCAAGCCCTACGAAATAGCGCATGTTGGCGAAGAAGTCCTTGACGTCCTTCCAGTTCATCACCATGGAGGTCGCACCCCAGAAGATTCCCTTCTCGCGCCGCATCACGCCGCGCTGGAACACCACCTTCATATGGATGAGGAAGGCCACCGTCAGCGCTACCGCGCAGAGCTTATGAAACGCCAGTATGGCTCCGAAGCCGCCCACCGCCAGCGCGAACTTGCGCGCCCAAAAGCTCTCGCTGAAGCGCATGGTCAGCCCCGTCGCCGCCAGTCCCAGAAAGGTTGTGAACAGCACGGCGTGCATGGCCCGCTGCGCGCGGGTAAAGCGTACAAAGAACCTGCCTTTGGCGGCTTCGGGTTTTGTGTCTACGGGCTTCAACTCAGGCATGGTCTTCTCCGTTTCCCGACTTGTTCTTCACCTGGCTCATGCGGGCGCGGATCAGCCACAGGATGGTGTGTATCGCAAAGAACGTGAGCACGCTGATCAGCAGCGTATTCATGAACAGCCGCACATAGAAAAGCCCGGGATTGAGTCTCCGGTTGCGCGGGTCGGCATGGGGCTGATACCCGACAAATCTTGCGTTGGCGTCGGCATGGCACTTGCCACAGGTCGCCACCAGGTTCGCCTTGTTGACCGGCGAGTTCGGGTCCGACTCCGGCAACACCGTGTGCGCTCCGTGGCAGTCCCAGCAGCGCGCCGTCTGCACATAGCCGCCCAGCAACCCTAGCTGCGAGTGGAAGGTGTCGCGGTACGTCGTCAATTGCTGCTTGTGGCACGAGCCGCAGATCGGAGTGGAGTGCATGCGGAACTCCGATTCCGTCGGCTGCAGAATCGCGTGCGCTGTATGGCAGTCGGTGCACACGGGCGCGTTCAAATTGCCGGCGGCTATCGCCTTGCCGTGCACACCGGCCTCATACTCCGTCTCGATGGCTCCATGGCACTTCCCGCATGTGCTCGGGATATTGGCCTTGTACGTGGGACTCTGTGGATTTTGCGGGCTCAGTATCTTGTGCGACCCGTGGCAGCTCTGGCAGTTGGCCGCCACCAGCAGTCCTTCCTTGCTCACCGCCGTTCCGTGTATGGAGTCCATGTACATCGAATACATGTTCGGCAGTCCGTACTTCTTCGCCATCTCCGGATTGCCGTGGCAGCGTCCGCACGTGCTGGGCACCTTGAGCGGATAGACCGACGACCTCGGGTCGTCTTTCGGATAGATTGCGTGCGGATTGTCGCTGCCGTGGCAGCTCGTGCAGTCATGGTTGGCGTGCATGCTGCCATCCAGCTCGGTCGCCTGGTCGGCGTGGCAGGTCTTGCACTGTACCGGCTTCACATGTTCCGGATGCGGAAAATCACTGATGTCGGTGTGGCAATCCGTGCATTGCTGCACGCCGTGTATGCTGCCCGCAAATTTTTCTCCGTCCACGGAGATGTTATGGCCCGCAGCATCCGTCATGCTCTTGTCGCTGTGGCACCCCAGACACTCATCGTTCCCCAGCTTGTGCCCCGCCTGCGCCGCCTGCGGCCACAACAACGCGGCCATTGCCGCCACCAGACCTGCCCGTACCCATGACTTCATGGCCTCAGTATTCGCCCCGCTGCAACCACTCGCTGTGACCGCCGTCACACCATCGTCCCAACAATCACACTGGCTGAAACACCCCACTGCGGGATACAGTATTCAGCAGCCGCGGATTCGTCCGGGCACTCACACTATGCCCACCTACGATCTCGACCTGCCCGAACGCTCCCCCAAAGCCCTCCGCAACGCTTCCATCATCATCATTGCCGGCGTTCTGGCCACCACCCTCGCCCAGCCCCAGCAGCTCGGCTACATCCCCCTCAAGAACATCCTCAAGAACGAGCTCCACGTCAGCCGCACGCTGAACGCCAGCTTCTTCCTACTCATGGGGCTCGCCTGGTACTTCAAGCCCTTCTTCGGCATACTCTCCGACGCCTTCCCCATCTTTGGCACCCGCCGCAAGAGCTATATGCTCATCGGCGCCGTCATGGCCACCCTCGCTTGGTTCGCCCTCGCCCTCGCCCCGCACACCTACAACGCCTTGCTGGCCGGCTGCGTCGTCCTCAACGTCTTCATGGTCGTTGCCAGCACCGCCATGGGCGGATACATGGTCGAGCAGGCGCAGTCCCTCTCCGGATCCGGACGCCTCACCGCCGTCCGCAACTTCGTTCAGCAGTTCGGCTACATCGCCTGGGGCATCCTCGGCGGCATGCTCGCCGCCATCGCCTTCCACTGGACTCCCCTCGCCTGCGGCGCCGTCATGTTCTCCATGGTGCCCATCACGCTGCTCTTCATGCACGAGAAGCCCGTCCACATTGATAGCGCCGTCCTGCTCTCCAACGCCCGCGAGAAGCTCGTCAACATCGCCCGCGCCAAGTACATGTGGGCCGCCACCGGGCTCGTCTTCCTCTTCTACTTCGCCCCCGGCCTCTCCACCGCCACCTTCTACCGCCAGCAGTCCGAGATGCACATGACCACCCAGATGCAGGGTCTGGTCACCACCCTCTACGGCGTCGGTGGAGTCGCCGCCTCACTCGCCTACGGCATCTTCTGCCGCCGCATCAATCTGCTCAAGCTGCTCGTCATCTGCATCGCCGCCGCCACCCTCTCCGGCTTCTCCTACATCTGGTACAACAGCTTCCACATCGCCGTCTTCATGGACACCGCCAACGGCATCGGCTACACCCTCGCCGAACTCGCCCTCATGGACCTCTGCATCCGCTCCAGCCCCATCGGCAGCGAGGGCCTCGCCTTCTCCCTCCTCATGAGCATCCGCAACATCGCCCTCTACGGTTCCGATGTCATGGGTTCCGCTCTCATCGACAAGCTCCACATCACCTGGATCAAGATGGTCATCGCCAACGGTCTCACCACCGCCATCGCCATCCCGCTCATCTTCCTGCTCCCACAGGTCATCACACGCCGCAAGGACGGCGACACCGAACCCGCCGCCGAATCCGCCGCCCCGCGAACTTCACCGGAGTAGCCCCACACTCCACAGACACGAATGGCCGCGCAGTTCATTCCTGTGCGGCCATTCTCGTCTTGATTATCAGAATTGGTGCCGGGAGGGGGGCGATATGCACCCCAGCGTTGAAAACAGGCAACTTGCTGATTTCTATCGGAGCAACAAACGCTGAAAACTCGGAATAGAGCCGAGTTGAGTACGTATTAGGTACACGGGATTTGAGTTCTTGCTTGAGAGGCGTAGCATTGGTGCCATGGCGAAGACATTGTTTGGGTTGTCTGGGCTGCTAGGCCTCTTACTGTTTCTGAGTTTTTTCGTTTCTCCCAACGAAATCAATTTGGTTCCATACAAGCTTGCGTCCACCACATTACTTATAGCAATGCTGGCCAGTATTGTTTGTCCGATTATCGCGAGCATCGGCTCGAGCAAATGGTGGCTAGCAATTTCCGTCTGTGGATTGGCAACTGCGGTGCGGTTCTTCGTTATGTTAGCGGCATAATTCTCGATTGACCCACAACCGGATTTTCAATGTTTCCTTCTGGGGCTAACTCGCCATTGCAATACATCATGGGTGTGCTTTAGTTAGTAGGTGAAGAGGACATGCAACTATAGCAGAACTGAATATGACGACGGTGGTGATTCATGGAAGAAGGTTTGCTATCCCTGCTATTGGGACTTTCGCCACCCGCCCAGGCTGCGTAGCTAAGTGAGTCAAGGCGTGCTTATACAGTTCGTTAGCGTCATCGTATTGACTCCTCAAACTCTCCAATTGCACAGCAATGTGGCGGCGTTCCATCTCTTGGAAGATTTGCTGAGTCATATTCCCCTGCCGAAAACTCCGTCTATTCGTGACGTTGGCTATATTTTGCTGATTCAACACGCTCCAGATTTCTCTGAGATGGTCGGGAATGTCTGGTTTCGCCGCAAACACTTTGACCCAATCGCGCAGTGTGTAGCGGGCGAGAACAGCAGCCGGTACCCTATGCATTGCCCCCGCGATTTCGTGCAGTGTCCCAAACGGTTTAAATGCGTCATTTCTCCCGCTGTAGAAAGAATCCCAAACGTAGGCAAGCTCCCGTTTCTGCATATCCGCTTGAGAGAACGCCCAATACGTTTGTGCTTGCTCCACAAACTCCACAAGCCGCTCTCGCTGCACGTCACGATTGCGACCTATCTCTAGGAAATGGATAGGTGAGAGCACAAGCGCAACGATTCCCGCTTGGCGCACATGGATTACAGTAGCCCGCCAATCATCATTAAGGGTGCAGTTAGACAGAAAATTCTGGTCCGCATAGGCGTAACGCATAGTGAGTGGCATGAGATTACAACTGGGCTTTGGCAAAGTCTAGAGCAGCGTTCACGGCATGCGATTTGGTACCGACAGTTCCGACAGAATTAGATTCCCTTCCCCCGCTCCGCCACAATCCGCTCCGCTTCCTCAATCGTCATTCCCGCTGGAAGCCAACTGAATCGCATGGGTATCCCGCCTGCCCCCTCTTGCCACTCGCCAACCTTCACCCCCTCGCCGTGTGGAAACGGCACGGAGGATAGGAAGACAATATCCAGCTTTTTCCGCCCCGCTAATCGTTGCTCAAGCGCCGCCCGCGCAGCCGCCCGCGATTGTGCAGAGCCTAACGCGTAGTCACCGGGCCTTGCGCCCAGCTCACCCGCTCCCGTGCCTTTCTGATGCGCTCTGATAGGCAATCTGTCCCCCTTCCCCCGCCTTCCACTCAGGACGGGACGCAAACGCCTCTAGTTATTGAGCGTCCTGCATCGCGTCCTTTGCTCAATACATATCGCTCTGAGGTAAAGCGGGCAATCCTGATGCAACTAAGCAAGAACCCCAGCGCAAGTGACATTGAAATTTGCCGGGGAATTGATGCTGAAGGCAGCGTTGATATACCTAAAGGTTGGACTAGTAAACCTGGAAATCGGTCATTTGAGCTTGCGTACAAAGATTCTTCTACACGAAGCAAAATTGAGAAAACAATCAGCAAGGTTCGTGCAGATTTAAGAGAACAAGGCTTGCTCTCTAGACGTTGAAACCATGCTCTCCACTCTCCGCTCACTCTCCACTTTGATTTGTCTCTGCATGATTCCCGCTGCGCCTACGGCTGTTTACATTCCCCACACGAAAAAACACTCGCCGTTCCCAGCCTACTAACCAGTAATTAGGCGTGTTTAGCTCTCCAATGAACTCGACGCCCACTCCCCTGTCAGGAAAAGTGAGCGTCGATTGGAGATGCTATGCAACGATTTGACCATACCCTGAATCGCGCTGCAAGCCGTCATCTTGCCCGCGCCGCCTCCCTCCTAAACCGGGCTGAACATCATCTCAGCGCCGCTAGTTCCGCCGCCCCCGACCGATACCACCAAAGACAACTCCACGGCCTTGCCCACGATCTGCGGGAGATTGATGCGCCTCTGTCGCAACTTTCCTCTGCGCTGGATAGCGGGTGCGACCAATGAGCGGCCTCTGGCGCAATCACCCCGCTCCCCCCCGCCAGCAATCCCTCTTTGCCAAGTCCCCACGCAAGCGGAGCGCACGGCCAACTCAGGCCGACGTTCTGATTGGGATGCTCCGACAGGAACGCGCAAAGAACAGGCCGCTGGAACTGCCCGCCATCATGCAGGCTGGCATCGCCCAGCACGGCGCACGGTTCAACGAAATCCGCGCAAGGGGCTTTGTCGTGGTCAACAAAACAGACCGTCATAACGGCGCTGTGCGCTCCCGCTATTGGCTCACCTTCGACCCGGAGGTGCAGGCACAATGACAGACCGCTCAAAACCCAAGCAGCGCAGGACGGCACAGCCGCGCCCAGAGCCGGAAATCACATGGACGCATACGCCCCGAATCCCCCCGGGAGAGTATCCGGCATTCTCCCGCTCCGCCAAAGTCTACCGGGACGGCCATTACAAACGCTGGGTCTGCGCCGTGCAGTTCGACGTGCTGACGCATGATTTGGTCGAAGTACTGGCAAGGCTCACATGGTTCCTCAATCTGGGGAGCGGTGAAGCGCCACACGTCACCCGGCGCAAGAACTACTGGCAGGCATGGGTGCAGGCGAGCGGTGAGCCGCCCAAGCGCAAAGACAGGCTCTCTCCCCGCGTATTCGTGCGCCGCTATGCCCGCGTGTCCGTCTCAGACACAACCAAGGATTTCAAACAGGCGACTGTTTCAGGGGACAGCGCGTACAGCGTCATTCGGAAGGTTTTGCGCTGGGAAAATGGGAGGGGCAAATGAATAACAGAAAGCCCCAATTCCCCCCTCCTGCCGACCAACTAATCAACCAAATCACCCATCAAGGACGGCCCCCCTCAAAGGGCCGGACTGATGGGGGATTATGCAGGGTCACTGACAATTCTTTACCAGCTACGGCCCTAGCCGGGGTCGTGGGACAACTCAACCCATCCCAAGGGGCGGGCGGCCAAATCAACGGTACGCCCGCCAAAGGCCCCCCATGCACGGAATACGGAGACAACACACGGCGGATAATCAATCCGCAGCCCGATTTTATCTCTTTTGTTATCAGTTATTTGGAAAGGGGCGTGACCAAACCGTGACCTATTTGAATCACCCCGGAAAACCTTTAAAAAGGCTGCTCCGCTTGAAAGATGCCTCTGTCTATCTGAGTCTCAGCCCGTGGAAGCTGCGCCGTCTGGTTTGGTCTGGGCGCTTGCCCGTGGTGCAGGACTGCGAAGGCTCACCGTTCCTGTTCGATTGCCGCGATTTGGATTCCTTCGTTGAAAGCAACAAACGAAGCTGTCCCTTGTAATTCTCTTGCATCTTACCTAGCGTTAGGTTAGCTTGGACTACATGAAAAAGAACTCAGCAGCACAGGCACTCGGAAAGCTGGGCGGAGCGGCAAGGGCCAAAAGCCTCACCGCCGCGCAACTCTCCGAAATCGGCAAGCAGGGGGCTAAGGCACGCTCAAGCAAGTTGAGTGCAGCCAAACGCTCAGAGATAGCGCGGAAGGCAGTCAAGGCGCGTATCGCAAAGCAGGCTCAACAGAAAAGAAAGGAAGGAAAATCATGACGGCCCGACGCTCCAAGGGAACAGGCAGCATCTACAAGCGCCCGGACTCAGCCGTTTTCTGGCTGAAATACTCCAAGAACGGCAAGCCCTATCGGGAATCATCGGGCTTCACTGATAGTCAGAAAGCGGAGAAGAAACTGAGGATGAAATTGGCCGAAATCCAAACCGGAACGTTCATCGAACCAAAGACTGAGAAAATCAAGGTCACGGAACTGGCGGAGGATTTCCTACGCGAGTACCGCATCAACGGGCGCAAGAGCATTGACGATGCCAAGACCCGCTGGGAACTGCATCTCAAGCCGTTCTTTGGCGCTGAGAGAGCCGTTGAGGTATCCAGCAGCCGAATCGCTCAATACGTTGACCTGCGGCAGCAGCAAGGGGCAAAGAACGCGACCATCAATCGTGAACTTGCCGCCCTCAAGCGCATGTTCCGGCTTGGCCAACAGTCCACCCCCGCGAAGGTGATACGGGTTCCGTACTTCCCTCCCCTGAGCGAAAACAACGTCCGCAAGGGCTTTCTTGAGGACAGCCAATACCGCAAGCTGGTGGGCGGAGCAGAGCTTTGGTTCCGGGCGCTGGTGGAGTGTGGCCGCACTTACGGCTGGCGCGTCTCGGAACTGCTCACCCTCAAGGTCAAGCAAGTTGACCTCATGCAGCGCGTCATTCGCCTAGACCCCGGCACTACAAAGAACAGGGACGGGCGCGAAGTGTTTATGACCGATGCAGTCCATCATCTGTTGAGCGCTTGCGTGACAGGCAAGGCCGCTGAGGATGCCGTATTCTCACGTCCGAACGGTATCGCAGTTCGCAGCTTCCGTGATGCGTGGGAAAGGGCCTGTGTCGGCGCTGGTGTCGGACAGTTCATCTGCGCTGATTGTGCCTCACCTGTGCAGACGGGCGAACCCTGTGAGAGTTGCAAGGGCAA
>Ga0316222_1004568_pt1 | contig 12516 bp, 8 predicted proteins | sample TBH18011metaG_FD_206008 | JGI IMG/M metagenome (GOLD analysis project Ga0316222, IMG submission 206008) | Freshwater microbial communities from Trout Bog Lake, Wisconsin, USA - TBH18011 | ecosystem: Environmental > Aquatic > Freshwater > Lake > Hypolimnion/Profundal zone | place: USA: Wisconsin... | reverse complement strand
CGGACAACGAGACGCTGGCCCGCCGGTTGGACGAAATCCTGCCGGAAGCCTTCGCGGTGGTGAAGAACGCCTGCCGCCGGCTGTGCAGCACGGACGTGATGGTGCGCGGCCACGCCATCAAGTGGGAAATGATCCCCTTCGACGTCCAGCTCATCGGCGGCTACTCCCTGCATTCCAAGCGCATCGCCGAAATGGCGACCGGCGAAGGCAAGACCCTCGTGGCCACCCTGCCCATCTATCTCAACGCCCTGTCCGGGCGCGGCGTTCACCTGGTGACGGTCAACGATTACCTCGCCGCCCGCGATAGTGAATGGATGGGGGCCGTTTACAAGTTTCTCGGGCTCTCCGTGGGTTGCATCCTGCACGACCAATCGCCGGCGGTGCGCCGCGAGCAATACAACTGCGACATCACCTACGGCACGAACGCGGAATTCGGCTTCGATTACCTGCGCGATAACGGGATGGCCCAGCGCGCCGAAGACCAGGTCCAGCGCGGCCATTACTTCGCCATCGTGGACGAGGTGGATTCCATTCTGATCGACGAGGCGCGCACGCCGCTGATCATCAGCGGGCCTGCGGTCATCACCTACGACGAGCAATACGCCAATTTCAAGCCGGTGGTCGAGAGCCTCTATCGCAACCAGGAACGCCTGTGTAACCGGATCCTCTCCGAGGCTGGCGAGCTTATCGCCAAACTCCATCCCAAGGACGGCTCGAATCCATCCGACCGCGATGGTCTCGAACGCGAGATCGGCCTCCTGCTCTACCGGGTGAAGATTGGCCAGCCCAAATCCGAGGGACTGCTCAAGTTCCTCGAGGACCCGGAGAATCTCCGGCTCATGAACTCGGCCGAGCTCCAACTCCACGCCGATCAGAAGAAGACCGAACTTTACGCCCAAAAAGAGGAGCTCTTTTTTGCGATTGATGAGAAAAGCCACGAGGCTGACCTTTCCGAAAAAGGCCGCACCCAGCTCAGCCCGAAAGATCCGGATGCCTTCATGTTGCCCGACTTGGCGATGGCGTTGCATGACATCGATAACGGACCCGAGCCCGATGCGCGCAAGCGGCTCGAGGCCAAGACCAAGCTGCAACAGGAATTCGAGGTCAAGGCCCAGCGCATCCACGCCATCTCCCAGCTCCTCAAGGCCTATTGCCTTTACCAAAAGGACGTGGCGTACGTCGTCCAGGATAACAAGGTCGTCATTGTGGACGAAAACACCGGCCGCCTGATGAGCGGCCGCCGGTGGAGCGACGGCCTGCACCAGGCCGTCGAGGCCAAAGAAGGCGTGCAGATCGAGCGCGAAACGCAAACCCTCGCCACGATCACCATCCAGAACTACTTCCGCCTCTACCATAAGCTCGCCGGCATGACCGGCACCGCCGAGACCGAGGCCTCGGAATTCCTGGATATTTACAAGCTGGGTGTCCTGGTCATTCCCACCAACCGCCCCGTCGCCCGCAAAGACGCCAACGACTCGGTCTACAAGACCAAACGCGAAAAATACAACGCCGTCCTTAACGAGATCAAAGCCGTCCATGCCCTGGGCCGGCCGATCCTGGTCGGTACTGTCACGGTCGAGGTAAGCGAACACCTTTCGCGCATGCTCACCCGCGCCGGCATTGTTCACTCGGTCCTCAACGCCAAGTTCCACCAACAGGAGGCTGAAATCGTCACCCGCGCCGGCCAGCGTGGCTCGGTCACCATCGCCACCAACATGGCCGGCCGTGGTACCGATATTAAACTCGGCCAAGGCGTGCCCGACGCCGGCGGCCTCCACGTCATCGGCACCGAGCGCCACGAAGCTCGCCGCATCGACCGCCAGTTGCGCGGCCGTTGCGCCCGCCAGGGCGACCCCGGCTCCTCCCACTTCTTCATCTCGCTCGAAGACGACCTCATGCGGCTTTTCGGTTCCGACCGCATCGTCAAGATGATGGAGAAAATGGGCCTCGAGGAGGGCCAGGAGCTCGAACACTTCGCCCTCAACAAGTCGATCGAGTCCGCCCAAAAACGCGTCGAGCAGCACAACTTCCAGATCCGCAAGCGGACGCTCGAATATGACGACGTGATGAACAAGCAGCGCGAGGTCATTTATGGCTTCCGCAATGAGATCATCCACGCGACCGATGTCCGCGACCGGCTGATGGACATCATGGAAGAAGTGGTCCTCCAGAAGGTGGAGCAGTTCACCGCCTCCGGGTCGGACCTCCACGAATGGAAGGTGCGCGCCCTCGCCGATTGGGCCAACTTGAATTTTCCCCTCGGCATCCCCGAGGGAGAAATCGCCAAGGTCGCCGAATCAGGCCACCAGCAACCCGTCGCCGGCTCGGTTTATGACGGACTCAATCCGTCTCAGTTCGCCGTTTGCAGTTTCATCGCCGACGCGGTGCGCAAGGCCTACGACCTGAAGATCAGTTTCGAGAACCCGGACGCCTTGAAGGAGGTCGAGCGTTACACCATCCTGAACGCCATCGACCGCCTCTGGCAGGAGCACCTCTACGAGATGGACAGCCTCCGCTACAGCATCGGCCTCCGCGGGTACGGCCAGCGCGATCCCCTGATCGAATACAAGGCCGAGGCCTACAAGATCTTCGACGAGTTGATGGTGAACATCAAGTCGGAGATCTGCCACAACATCTTCCGGAGCGCTTCGAGCCTGATGGCCTTCGAAAACTTCCTGCGGAATGTGCCGCAACGAACCGTACATCAGTCCGCCAGCGCTTTTGCCGAACCTTCCCCGGCGCCTTCGCCCGGCGGCGACGGCCAACCGACCCCCAACAAGGCCAGCGACATCGTCAGTGAGGCCGCCGATGCCATGGAAAAGGCCAAACCAGCCCGTTCGGGCCCCAAAGTCGGCCGCAACGACCCCTGCCCGTGCGGCAGTGGCAAGAAGTTCAAGCAGTGCTGCGGAAAATAGCCCCCAGATTCCCGCCGCGATCATTCGGGCGGGAAACGGGGGCAAACCGACCTATCTGAACCGAAGGGAACGGCTAGCGCCGGGCCAGGTCTGCCGACTTGGGACTGAGCAGTGACGGTTTGGCAGTCGCCTTCTTAGCAGTCATCCTGGAGCAGCAACCACAACCGGAGGCTTCCGCTTGGGGCTCCGCTTTGGTCGTTTCCAAGCTCGTCGGCTCGGTCTTGGGCTTCGAACAGCAGGCAGCCTCTTTGGGAGCTGTCTCTTTGGCCGCAGCCTTGGTGTCGCCCGCCTGGGCAACCGCTGCGAAAGCCGTCAATAATACCACCAGAAAAACGCGTTTCATGTGGGTTCTATAGCCCGTTTTGTCGGGAAGTCAAGTTCTGGAGTTCGTTCGGCATGGCTCACGCCCGATTACCGCCCAACCATCCGGGGATTGGTTCTGTCACCCTGCCTCCCCGCGCGCCAACTCCCCGAATGCAGACACCGGGCCTGGGGAAGGCACGGCCTCCGGACCAGTGTCTGGAGGCGCCAATATTGGTAGAATCACCGCTTGAAATTGGAGCCTCTCACCTTATGCTATTGCTGTCAGCCCCTGCCGCCGGTATGGAAGTCCGGCGGATGGACATTGAAGGGCTGGTGGTAGGAAGTTAGTCAAATATGGCGCACACGCACCACCGTACGTGGGAATCGTTCGAGGAAATGCACAAGGCCGCCGAAGCGGGCGACGCGGCGGCCCAGTGCTATTTGGGGATTTGCCATCAAAACGGGCAGGGAGTCCCCCAGGATTACGCGCAAGCCGTGAAATGGTTCCATCGCGCCGCCGCCCAGGATGACGCTACCGCGCAATGCTATCTCGGGTTCTGCTATCAGACGGGCCAAGGTCTAATCCAGGACTACGGCGAGGCCGTCCGGTGGTTCCGCGCCGCCGCGGAGCAAGGCGACCCGGCGGCCCAGTTCAATCTCGGCGTCCTGTACGAAATGGGTTTGGGTGTCCCCCAGAACTACGCCGAAGCCGTCAAATGGTACCACGCCGCCGCGGATCAGGGCGAACCTCAGGCCCAATTCAATCTCGGGGTCTATTACGAGAGCGGTCAGGTTGTGCCCCAGAACCACGAGGAGGCCGTGAAGTGGTACCGACGGGCCGCGGAGCAGGAATGCGCCCCGGCGCAGTGCAATCTCGGTCTTTGTTACGAAACCGGCCGCGGTGTCCCGCAAAATGTCCGGGAGGCGGTGAAGTGGTTCTGCCGCGCCGCCCGCCAGGGAGACAAGACCGCGCAGCATAACCTGGGCGTCTATTATGCCAGCCTGGAGGCGGCCCAGGCGGCCACGCAAGAGGAGCCACCCGCAGACTAGCTCCAGCGCATCGACGCGTTGGTTCGCGCCGGGGTTGGGATAAAACGCCGTAACCGGTTCTCTGGGTTTCGGGCACCGGCCGAGAACCTGCTCGCCCGTGTGCTGGCGAGCTTACCCCTTCACGAACCCGTTACGCCATCGGTCAACCGGCGCACCGCGCAGTAAGATCCTGTACCTGCTTTTCGAGGTCGCGCATCCGGTGAATGAGCTCGGGCAATTGTTGCAAGGCAATCATCTGCCGTTTGGCCTGTTTGTCCGGAGCGGCGGGAGTGCCCAGCACACGGCCTCCGTCCTCGACGTTTCGCATGACGCCCGATTTCGCCCCGACCATCACTTGGTGGCCCAGCTTCAAATGGTCTGCGATGCCGGATTGGGAAGCGATGACGACATAGTCGCCCAGGGTCGTGCTGCCCGCAAAGCCGACCTGGCCCATGATCAGGCAGTGACGGCCAATGACCACGTTGTGGGCCACATGAACCAGGTTGTCAATCTTCGTGCCTTCGCCAATGACAGTCGATCCCAGCGTGCCACGGTCAATCGCGGCGTTCGCGCCGATCTCGACATCGTCATGAATGACCACGTTGCCCAGTTGCAGCACTTTCCGATGGCGGCCCTCGTCGAGCACATAACCGAACCCGTCAGAACCGATAACGGTGCCGGAGTGGATGGTAACGCGATCGCCCAGACGGGTCTGCCGATAGAGCACGACCCCCGGAAACAGGCAAACGTCCTCCCCAAGACGGCAGTCCGCGCGCAAATCGTTGCCGCCCATGAGCACTGAGCGCGCGCCAATCCGCACGCGCGGGCCCACGACACAGTTGGGCCCCATGTGAGCCGTAGGTTCGATGTGGGCGGAGTCGGCGACCACCGCGCTGGGGTGGATGCCCTGCGGGTACCCCTCGGGCGGGAAGAAAACGGGCAGCACCCGAGCCAGCGCCACCCGGGCGTTGGCGACCCGGATGAGCACTTTGCTGGACGAGACAAAGGGTCCCGAGACCAGGATGGCAGCGGCTTGGCTTTGCTCCGCGGCGGCGAAATAGGCGGCATTTTCGGCGAATGTGAGTTCACCGGCACGGGCGTGCTCGGCGGGGGCCAGACCGGTAAGGATAACCGAGCCGTCCCCCACGATCACGCCTCGGAGGGTTTCGGCAATTTCAGCAACGGTGAACGACATAGGATTGGGGCAGGATAGATAGGTGAGCCGAACGGTAAGTTAGTCAGGAATCCGTGGTTCTCGCGTTCAAGCCGAGGGCGGCCGTCCCGTTCCTCCGTGCGGCCCGAATCTCCCTGAACCCCACCATCCGGCCCGCTTCCGGATCCCACACCTTCAACCGCAGGCAACGCAGGATCTCCAAGGGATGCAGCGAGGTAGTGCGGGGTGTCTGTAACTCCGGAAGGGCAGCCATCACCGACGGCAGCCGGTAGAAGGGAATGCGCGCGTTCAGGTGGTGGAGGTGGTGGTAACCGATGTTCGCCGTGAACCAAGCCATGACCGGCCCAGTCCGCATATAACTGGACGACTCCAGCGCCGCGGTATCGTAGGACCAACGGGCATTCTCGCTAAACGACACGCTGGGGAAGTTGTGCTGTGCGTAAAACAAATAGCTGCCGATCGCCGTAGCGACAAAGTGGGGAACGATCAGCGTTAAGACCAATGTGGGCCAGCCCAGGAACCAGGTAATCACAGCCGCTAAGACAATATGCGCCACGAGTGCCAGCAGACCGTCATAGTTCTCTCGGGGCCGGGTCAGGAAGGGATACAGACACATCCCGTACTGGAAAATGAAGAAATACCCAAACAGGATGGTCAACGGATGCCGCATGAACAAGTAGCGGAAGCGCGTTCTCGGGGACGCCTTCAGGTACTGCTCCTTGGTCATGATCGGGTACGATCCGATATGCGAGCCGCGGAGCTTGGAGTTGTGATTGTGGTGGTAATTGTGCGAACTCTTCCAAACCGCGCTGGGGCTCAGGATGAGCACCCCAAAGACCCGCATCAGCACTCCTGCCAGGCGAGACCGCGGCAGGATGGCTTCATGTTGCTGGTCATGGTAAATCACGAAAAATCGCAAGTAGAGCAACCCCGCGAGCAGGCTGCAGGCGATCTTTCCCGCGAGATTGAAGTTCCACAGGGTACCCGCCAAGGCGCCCGCCAGAAGCGCGGCGGTGGAAAGCAGATAGGCCCAACTCCTCACCGAGGAATCCACCGCGTGCGGCTTGGTCGCCAATACCAGTTCTTTGCCCGTTCTCATCTAAGATTCAACGCTTTCAAAATTGACCGGATGCCTTCCATTGGCCTGGGCCGGCGCGAGTGATTGGATTTTCTGTGATTGGCCATGTCCTGTGCTTTCAGCCTTTATAATGGTGGAACATGCTGGCCAGCAAGATGACCTCGGGGTGGGCCGCAGCCAGTTTGGGGAGGATGAGGCGAATCCGCGAGCGATGGGCGGCCAATTTCTCTCTTAACGGCCCTAGATCGTGGACTTTATCCCACTGGATCTTGTTAAGATCCAACACCAAGCGACTCTTGCTGCGCGCGAGTGAATCCCGAATCCGCTGCCCTAGGCTCGCGGCCTCAACGGGGGAAAGGGCGCCTTCCAGGCGCATCCACACTCGCTGCTTGGCATGCTGCAACTCGACCTGGATCGAGAGATTCGGCATTTTGGTCTTGCGCTGCAATTCTTCCCAGAGTTCAAATCCTGCCCACCGTTTGGCCGGCATGCGGTAGGCCGTCCGCATCAGTTTGGGGTGTTGAAAGAGGTTCAGCTTCAGCGTCAAGCCGGTCCAGAGCGCGGCCCCCACCGCCATCACCGACCGGATCCTATCCACCCAAGTCGGCGCACCCAAATGCGCGTGGATCTGCCGTTCCAAGGCTCCCGTCCAACGCCGCACCGCCGCGTTGGGGCCCATCAACCGGCCAGCCAGGAAAGCGGGGTAGGCCGCCCTGAGTTCCTTGGCGTAGTACTCGGCCTTCTGGCGCAGCCACGGATTGGCCGAGTGCCTGAGCTTCTGCCAACCCAGCAACCGCCCTTCCAGCGTGCGGAAAATGCTCGGCCCGAGCCGCTGGAAATCCTCTCGAAAACACCAACGCTGAAGGTCCTCGATTTCCGAGGCCGACAAGCTCGGATGCTTGATCATCGTCGCGAACCCGTCGGCCCGGCGGTAGAAGAGGTCGCGATTCTCGGTGTAGGTGTCCTGGAGGAGATTCTCCTGGATAACTCGCTCGTAAAACGGCGTGCCGGGCACGGGACCGTAGATCAGGAACTGCGCCAAAGCCGGCTTGAGTTTCATCAAGGCGTCGAGTTCCCGCGCCACCACCTCCCGATTCTGATAGTCAAAGCCTACGATCATCGAAGTTAAGATCGTAATACCGTGCTCGCGAAACTCCGTGAGGATCTCCTCCACCGGCCGGCCTTGCTGCTTGGCGTAGCCCGATCGGGTTCCCTCGTAACCGATCCACAAACCGTCAATCCCCATCTCGAGAATCTCCTCGACGGTGTACTGGCTGATAGCTTTGACGCTGGCGAACGCGAAGATCGACAGGGTCTTTCCACCTTTCATGACACAGTCGCGAAACTCCATCGCCCGCTTCTTGTTAAGCAGGAAGTCCTCATCGATGATCAGCAACACGAGGTCCGGGTTCATGTCCAGATACCGTTCGGCGACCGCGAAGATGTCCTTGCCCTCGGGCAAAAGGCGAACATGTTTGCGGGAGAAGAAATGCGACGTGCAGCAGAAATCGCAGCCGTTCGGGCAACCCAACCCGGCGAAGATCTTGCCCGTGCCCGAAACCTTCCAACCAAACACCTTGAGCCAACTCACCAGCAACGGCTGTTTGTAGGGCATCGGGATCTCCGATTCTCCCAGCAGGCGGCGGAAGAATTCCACACCCTCCCCGCGGCAGATGTAATCCCCGTAGGGCTTGAGCACTTCGTCCTTGAGCACCGTGCCATACCCCCCCAGAACGATCTTGCTCCGGGGCGCATATTGGCGGATCAACTCGACGGTCTCCTTCATCTTGTGCATGACCGCCATCAAGAAGGAGACCCCCACGTAGTCGTAGCCCTTTTTCAGCTCCCGAATGAGCTCGCTCTTTGAAGGGTACTGCAGCACCACCGTGGGCACGTCGAGATTTTCGGCGATGTATTCGAGGGAAAAATGGACATTGAAGGTGCGTGGGCTGAACAGGCCCTGGGCACGCGTCACCTGCCCGTAGAGCAGTTCATAGCCAACCGAAGGCGCATCGCCATATTTCGGTCCCAGCGGACGGCAGACACTGGTCAGCAAAACTTTCTTCATGCGGAGGCAAGGTCGCCCGTCAGTTGCGAGAAAGCCAATGCTTTGTGTGTATCCGGGCGATAGCCTAAAGCTATAAGAATAGGCCGCGCGAGCCCGTGGGCGGCCATGAAACGAGAAATGGGTTCGATCACTCGCTTGACGAGGTGGTGAGGCCAAAAAAAAGGCGGGGGACCTTTGCCCCCCGCCCGATCTGAAATTGGCCGCTTAGTAGCGCCGGCCGAAATCGCGCCGTCCACCGCCGCCGCCACCGGAACGGTTGGCGCCGCCGCCTTCTTCGCGCGGGCGCGCCTCGTTGACCGTCAGTGCGCGGCCACCCAGGCTCTTGCCGTTCAGCGCGTCGATCGCCGCTTTCGCCTCTTCCGGGGAGGACATGGTGATAAACGCAAACCCGCGAGGCCGGCCAGTGGCGCGGTCCATCATCAGGTTCGCCTCAGTCACGGTACCGTGCGCCGCGAAGGCGTCTTGCAAATCGTTCTCGGTGGTGTCGAAGGAGAGATTCCCTACGAATAATTTCGTGCTCATGTGATGTTTAATTGTCCTTAGTTTTACGCTGTTATCTCCAAACTGTTCCCGTATTTCGGGTTTCAAATCATCACTGAACGAGGTTCACCTGAGGATTTACCATGTCCTGGAAGCGACAAGCTATCTATCAGACTCCCATCAGAATACCCCTCTCCCGCCAAACGGCAAGCTTTATTGCGAACAATTCGCAAAGGCTCGGACTGGACGCGGAGCGACCCCATGCTATCATGCGTGAAAACCACCGAATGAGAAGACGAGCCGAGCAACCTCTCCTGTTGGCCTTGGCGGCTTGCGCTGCCTTGGCGGTCAACCCCACACTCGCCCGCTCGCCAGCCACACCGGGGCCGGAGGATCCTTATCCATCGGCTGCTGAACGCCGGCCGTCCCCCGGCCAAACGAGGTATTACGTGGACCCCACCAAAGGGGACGACGCGCGATCGGGCCTGGCGCGGGACCAGGCCTGGCGCAGCTTCCACCCGATCAACGCCCGACTCCTGGCTCCCGGGGACCGCGTTGAGATCGTTGCTCCCGGCAGCTTCAACGAAACACTCATGCCGATGGGGTCCGGAACGGCAGAGGCCCCGGTTGAGATTCGTTTTGCGCCGGGCCGTTACGATTTCTTTCCGGCCCGCGCCCTCAAGCTGAAACTTCATATCTCGAATAGCAACGACGACCCCTACACCCCCAAGGCCATCGCGCTGCTGTTTCGGGATGCCCGCCATTTCCGCGTGAGCGGCGACCAGAGTAATCTCTATATTCACGGTAAGATGATCGAGGCGATGTTTGATCATGCGGAAGACATCACGCTCACCGGGCTGTCGTTCGACTATCATCGCCCCTTGGTTTCGGAATTGACCGTGGAGAAGGTGGGGGCGGACTTCGCCGAGGCGCGGATACAACCGGACAGCACCTATGCGATCGAGGATGGGCGTTTGGTCTGGGTGGGGGAGGGTTGGCGGTCCCTGGGCGCCGGCCTGAACCAGGAGTGCGATCCCACCGCCGACGGCCGCTGTTGGCGTCGCGGCAGCGGTCCGCTCACCGGGGTCACGAAGGCCGAGGAATTGGCGCCGTTCCAAGTGCGTTTTTGTTTCACGAACAACCCCGGCTTCACCAAAGGCCGCGTCCTTCAGTTCCGCGAAACCTTCCGCGATTGTGCTGGCGGGTTGGTCCATCGCAGCAAAGACATTACCTGGAGGAATTGTGCCCTCCGCTCCCTGGGCGGCATGGGCATCGTCCATCAGTTTAGCGAGAATCTAACTTACGACCACGTCGACCTGGCTCCCCGTCCCGGCTCGGGCCGCACGACCTGTGGCTGGGCCGACTTGCTCCATTTCTCGGGCTGCAAAGGCCAGATTCTGATCACCGACTGCAAGCTGTCCGGTTCGCACGACGATCCCATCAACGTCCATGGCACCCACCTGCGAATTGTGGGTCAGCCCACGCCCAACCAAATCCTGGTGTGCTTCATGCACCCACAGACCTACGGTCTGGAAGCTTTTATGGCCGGCGACGATCTCGAGTTCGTTAACCACGTCAACCTGCGCGCCTATGCCACCAATCGCGTTAAGGCTGTGGCCTTCAAGAACGACAAGGAGATCCTTCTCACCCTCGATGCGCCCGCGCCGGAAAAGATCGGCGATCTGGATGTGGTCGAAAATGTCACCTGGACCCCGTCAGTCATTGTGCGCCGCTGCCATATCTCGGTGGATTCGTGCCGGGGATTCCTGCTGACCACCCGCCGGGCAGTACTGGTTGAGGATAACACCTTCCTCAGAACCACCATGTCCGCCATTGACATCGCGGACGATGCCAACTCCTGGTTCGAGTCCGGGCCGGTGCGGGAGGTGACCATTCGCGGCAACCGTTTCATCCAGTGCGGGGAACCGGTGATCCGCATTCAGCCAGAGAACCACACGACAGACCCCAACGAGCCGGTGCATTCGGACATCCGCATCGAAAATAACACCTTCGACCTGTCCGGCGGCGCCGCCATTGCCGCTCGGAGCACCCGGCGGCTGACCATCAGCGGCAATCGGTTTTCCGCCACCACCCTGCCGGTGCAAACCACCGCCTGCACCGAAGTCGTCCTCAGGGATAATCAACTGGGAGCCAAGGACCCGGCAAGATGACCCGACGCCTCACTGCCCACTTTCGATCAGGTCGAAGCGCCGGCTGAACTCAGCGAGCGGCAGCCCGCCATCCTCGATGCTGGCCCAGCCGTCGTAGCCGACCTCGTCGAGCGCCCGGCGCACTGCGGGCCAATCGATGCTGCCGTCGCGAGGATGGACGAATTTGCCGCCATGCCCATCGGGATTGAGCTTGAAATCCTTGACGTGCAGTTTTGCGATGAGGGGACCCAGAACCTTGACCCAGTCCTGGGGCGGGGCGTATTTGACGTGGTTGCCGATGTCGAAATAAGCCTTCACCCAGGGGTCATTAAAGGAGGCTACAAAATGGCGGAACAAATCCGGCTTCACCCACAGGTTGTTCCAGACGTTCTCCAAGGCGATGATCACCTTCAACTCCCGCGCCAGCGGCATGAGTTTCTGGACGGCGGCCCTCGATGTGTCCGTGGCTTGGTTTTGCGCCTTGATATAGGCCTCGTACCGGCTGTTATCCCCTGCCACGACCTTGGTCACATGACCGGTCTGGGCGTCAAACGCGAGGTCAAACTCCCAAGGCTGCGGCATCGGCATGCCATCAATCCGGCAAGGCACCAGCAGGATGTCATCAGCCCCGTACGCCTTCGCCGCGCGGAGCGCCAACCGGGTCTTCTCGAGGGATGCCTCCACTTTCGCGGGGTCATCACTATTGAACTCCATCCAACCCCGCAGCACGGAGTGCACCCGCAAACCGAGTTTTTCGGCGACCGCACGCCCTTTTTCGGCCTCGGCCTCGGGGCAGATATGGGTCGTCTCGACGCCCTGGAAGCCAGCCACCTTGAGCGGCAGCAATGCCTCCTCCGTGACCTCGCCGATAATCATCGCCTTGCGAATCCGAGTGCGGAATCCCGCCGCACGGCCTAGCGCCGGACCGGAGATGAGTGCCACAGCCGCGGCCCCCGCGCCGCGCGCCAGGAATTGACGACGAGTGAATGGGTAGTACAAGGTTGCCATGAACGGAGATCTAGCAGGCAACCCCAAGCGTGGCAAGCCCCGGCGGGGCATCCCCATGGGGATGCCCCGCCCGTTGGCAAGTGCGTCGAACCGCTCGTTACGGCAAGAGGAGCCGGAAGAAGACGGTCGGGCTGGCGTGGTCGATCGGGAAGATCGCCTGATTGCTGTTCGTCGAGCCGGGCACAGCCACCCAATTGGTGCTCAGACCGACCGCGAGCGCGTTGGTTTGGACCTGCAACAACCACCCGGTCTGGCTCACCGGCCACGAGAGCGTGAGGCCGCTCGGACCGACCACCGGCGTTATCGCCACC
>Ga0316222_1004566_pt1 | contig 12519 bp, 9 predicted proteins | sample TBH18011metaG_FD_206008 | JGI IMG/M metagenome (GOLD analysis project Ga0316222, IMG submission 206008) | Freshwater microbial communities from Trout Bog Lake, Wisconsin, USA - TBH18011 | ecosystem: Environmental > Aquatic > Freshwater > Lake > Hypolimnion/Profundal zone | place: USA: Wisconsin... | reverse complement strand
CAGCGCCGTCCTGACGGCAGCCGGCGCCAGCGCCAGCACCAACACCCTGTCCATTGGTTCCAACGAAAGCACGCTGGGCGATAGTCTGCGCCGCGGCTGCCTCATGCGGAATACCGCATTGAACTACATGCAGAGCTACACCGCGGGTCTAGCCGCCAACACTGCTACCGCCAACATCGCCACCTTCCTGCGCACCAGCGCCTATGGCGCCACCAACACCCTGGATGCAACGGGAACAGTGCTCAGCCGATCAGCACTGCTTGCCCAGCAGGCCCTGATCAACGACCCGACCGGCGCCAACGCCTTTAATAATATGTCGGTCTTGCACGACGGCGCCGTCACCCGCAACGACGCGGCGATCGTCGACAAGTTCATGGGCCAGGATTACACGAATCTCGCTCAGAATTTGGCCGCCACCGTTAACGATCCATTGACAACTGCGACCGGCGCCTGGACTTCCAGCACCCCAACTTCGCAGATGGGCGGCAATCAGTACTTCCCCGTGGCCTCGAATCAGGTGAGCTTCAACCTAGTCAATGCGAAGCTCGTCGATGATGGGACCACCGTCATCGGTCGCAACGACTTCAACGTGGTGGCCAACTACCTGATCGCCAATGGGAAGTTGGTCAAAGGCGACGCCAACTTTGATGGCTCAGTCGGCAGCACGGATCTGGGCATCGTACTCCAGAACTGGGGCGTGAGCACCAACCGCTGGGGTCTGGGTAACTTCGAATATAACGCCAGTGATTCAAGCACCTTCACTGTGGGTAGCAAGGACCTGGGCGACGTGTTGCAGAATTGGGGCCTCGTGACCCCTGGCAGCATCGTGGATGTTCCCGACGACGCCAGCGCTGCGATTCCCATACTCATGGCCGATGGCTTTCAGGTCGTGACGTCGGTTCCTGAACCGGGCACTTTGTCCCTGCTTGGGCTCGGCGTAGGTGGCCTGTTGCTGCGTCGGCGTCGTCGCTGCAATGAACAGGCTGCGTGAGTTGTGATCGAGTGTTTTGCGGCAGAACACGGCTTTTTTCTCGCCATGACCCCTCTGGTGAGCGGCCTGGCGCGGAATGTAAATAAAAGAAAGGACTACTATGAAAATACGCACTAATCTTCTTGTGGCGGCGCTGGGGCTCGGCATCATGGCTGTGGCCGAGGCCGCGTCGGCGGGTCTCGTTGTAGACTTTAGCAGCAGGAATACCACTGTCGCCGAGGGCGTCAATGCCAAGAACGATGGCAGCTACGACAGGCTTCGCTTCACGCTGGACGCGGTTGCCTTCACTGGCGCCGACAACGTGACCGGTCCGCTGGGCCAGACGGCTGCCCTGTTGGACCTCCACGGCACGTTCACGGTGTTTGGCGGCTACATGGCTGCCCCGGGCAGCGACGTCAACACAGATCCTGGCTATTGGGAGAATTATGTTACCAGCGGCAAGGGCGGCACCGGCACCGAAAGCAACGGCGATGACACGTTCACCTACGCCGCTTCCTATGTCAATCTTCCCAGTCTGAGTCCCGGTGCCTCGCGTTCAACCGCCCATGGCGTGGCTGGTTCCCAGACTGACGACGGCTCGGGTGATGTGGACACCATTCAGGGTATCTTTAAGTCGATCACCGGCGAATGGTACTCCTCCTCCGGCTTGGTCGGCGGGAATAAGCTTTGCGATATTTTTGTGACTCCCGGGGCCGATGTCGTGTTCAACGGAACCTACACCACTTACGGGACCAACCAGACAGGGTCGATCGTCTTTAGTGACAACCAGTCGCTTGTGCCCGAACCGGCAAGCCTCAGCATGTTGTACTTAGGCGCGATCGGGCTCCTGGCCCGCCGCCGCGCTCGCGTGGCCTGAGGTTGGATAGCGCTTTACTTGGAACTTGTTGTTGTCGCACTCGCCTAAACTCGCGTGAGTTGGCGTGCGGCGATGGAGAGAATAGAAAGAGAGAGTGATTCATGAAGAAGCAGATCAATATCTGCTGCGGCGTGTTGGCGGTTCTCCTCGGCGAACTCGTGATGTCGCAAAGTGCGACGGCGGCTGTCTTGGTGGATTTCAACAGCAGAAATACTACCGTCGCCGAAGGCGCCAGTGCCAAGGGCAACGGCAGCTATGACCGTGTGCGTTTTACCCTGGATGCCAGCGCCTTCAGTGGTGCCGACAATGTGACCGGACCGCTTGGCCAGACGGCCAGCCTGCTGGACCTGCACGGCACGTTCACCGTGAGCGGTGGTCACCTCGCTGCGTCGGGAAGCAACACCAGCACCGATCCCGGGTACTGGCAAAATTTTGTGACTAACGGCAAAGGTGGCACCGGCGTGCTCAGCGATTCTGGGTTCACGTACGCGGCTTCCTACGTCAATTTTTCCAGCTTGAGCCCCGGCGCGACTCTTACCGGCGTGGGTGTTCCCGGCACGCAGACCGATGACGGAGTGGGCGATGCCGATTCTATCCAAGGCACCTGGACAACGATGACCGGTGAGTGGTTTTCCTCCACTGGCCTGCTCAGTGGCGCCAAACTCTGCGACCTGTACGTGACCCCTGGCGCCAACGTGAGCTTTTCGGGCACTTATACCACATATGGGACCAACCAAACCGGAACGCTCAGCTTTTCCAGTGGCGCCGTTCCCGAGCCAGCCAGTCTCAGTATGCTGGGCCTGGGCGCGATCGGCCTGCTGGCCCGTCGCCGTAAGTCGGCCAAGGCATAATCGGCCGGAAGGCTCTTGGTCCGATGCCAAAGCAGTCTTAGCCACGCCGTCATCCGACGGCGTGGTTTGCTTGTTGCCAGCACGATATATACTTGGTGTCATGCGGCGGATGAGGATGCGTTGCCGGTAATCCGCCGATTTGCCGTCAATAAAAGTTCGGGCAGCGCACCCATGGTCGCGGTGAAGTTGGTTATTCAAGCGCGCCAACGCTAAATATATATTGCAGAAACAGAACGTATCTGGTATGAATTGGCGTCAGTAGATTTACCATTGCACTGCGCTGAGTGCCGGTGAACTCTGGATGGCAAGTGGAGAGAGATATGATGAAGTTACAGCACATGCGCTGGATGCTGCCGTTGCTGGCTTGGTTGCTCATGGCCAATGCCGCAAAAGCGGGCGTGATTGTGACGGTCACGCGCATACCCTACAACTCTGGCACCGGCGTTGGCGTCTATGACAATGGCAACTACGACGAGATCGATTTCACTATATCGAGTTTCAATGGCGCTGATAACACCGAGGGGCCGGTCGTCGATCACGGCACCAATCCAGCCCAGTTGCTGGATTTAATAGGTACGTTCTCGGCGGTTGGAACCGGTGCTGTCTTGGCCGTGCCGGGCGACAACACCAGCACTGACAAGGGTTACTGGGAAAAATTCATCAATGGCCAAACCACACCCGGGAATGCCATAGCATCATTTGTAAACCTGGCAGACTTAAACCCCGTCAATGTTTCACGTTCGGGATCAGGCACGCAGACCACCAGTGGCAGCAAGCTCACGGATATATATGGCACTTCCGCCAGTCTGAGCGGTGAGTGGTTCAGCACCAGCCCAGACGGGGTGCAGGCAGGCACGCTGTTGGCGAGTATTTTTGTGACACCAGGCGCCGATGTGAGCTTCAACGGCGAGTATGCCACCTATGACACTATCACGCCATTTAAAGCAGTGACGTTTACCAGTGCAGTGCCGGAACCGGCCAGCCTGAGTCTGTTGACTCTTGGTGCATTGGGACTTCTCTCCCGCCGCCGCACCCCCAAGGCGTGATGGTCTTCCCATCCTCCATTAGCTGACATCTCCGCTATCCTCTTCACCGCCTCCAAACGAGTCCAATTGGTCTGGTTCCGCCGGAGTATTGCTGGTTCGGTAATTCGGAAGATTTTCACCTGGTTGACCACTGCTCAAGGTCGCGTCAGAGTCAGGATTGCTGCCAACCACCGGACTGGCGTCTTGTCCGCTGATGTCGCTTGGCTGCCGGGTGGACTTCCGCCGTCTGGCACGTCCACCGTGACGTCCGATCTCCGCCATGTGTTCCCGCCGCTGACTTACCGATAGGCCGCCTCGGCGCCCGGCATCGCGTGCCTCCTCGGCGGTGAATTCGTGCGCGCTGCCCTTGGCATGCGCCGCCTTGCCTCCCAGACGGGCAATCTCACGCTGGCGATCCGGATTCATCAGGGCAAACCCACGGTGTCCTTTTTCTGCCATATCTGACCTCCTGTTAAAACTCCACCTTCCACGCACAGCAATCCAGACTGCTACAAGCAATTTCTGTGCTAACAAGCCCAACATGTGGCGAGGCGTTTCAAGGGATTTTTAGGTCCATTGAAGGTCAGAAGGCTATTATTGCCGACCGCTGATTACTAAGATGGCCGTTGTGCGGTTAAAGAGTGGAATATGTGCGCAGAGCGTCCTCTACAAGAGATATGACATTATGACACGAAGCAAGCAACAAACCGTTTGTCTTTACTGCCTGGCTACGGCCATGGCAGTGATTTTCGGTTCCTCACAGTGGGGTTGGGCGCAAACGGCATGGCCGCCGGATGGCAAGGCCATGCGTCTGGAAGTCAGTCGCGATACATGGGTTTCCAGTGCCGGCGGCGAAGCCGATGGCAACAATGGTGGCGCCAGCCGGCTTAAGACCAAGGGGATTCAGGAGTTTTCCATCCTCGACATGGACACTAAGTCTCTGACTGGACAGATCGTCGTAGGCGCCACCCTGCACTTTCACGTCGAATCGCCGGAGTTTCAACGGCGGTTGACGGTTTCCACCCTGGCCACGGAATGGGTCGAAGGGACTGGCAGCAGCTACGCGATACAAAAAGGCAGCGCCTGTTTTAATTGGGCGGCTCAGGGCGAGCGGCGCTGGGCCTATCGCAACAGCGACATAACGGCAGTGTTCGGAGGCCTCGGTAATACAATATGGCGTTTTGCCGAACCCACTGCCCCTGACAAGGACGGCTGGCAGGTGGTGCCGGTCGATCCGCAGATTGTTGCCGCGAGGGTCGCGGGCGTCAGCAAGGGGTTTGTGTTGTTTGATGATGTCGGTTCGGAGTACACGCGGGATGGAACGCACTTCAAATTCATGATGTTTCCCAATCGGTTCCTGGCTAGCCGCGAGCAGAAGTCGCACGCGCCGTACTGGACCATTTATGTCAGAGGGACCGACAACCAGCCGCCGCCAGCCGTTGGGGCTATGGGCCAGGAGCCGCCGTCGGAATTCCTGCGACCGGGCGAGGCTCTGGTGAGCTGGATCACGCCGCACAAAGATGGGCCGGCCCCAGTCATCGGATTTTTGGTCCGCGCCGCCGAGGGTGCTGATGTCGCCTGGGACAAAGCTACAGACGTGCCGCAGTACCTGGTGCCCATGGCGCCGGTCGCCGGCGGCCAGGTGAACATGCTGGTGCGCGACCTGCCTTTCAAGCCTGGCGCGGTCATCACGCTTGGCGTGCGGGCTGTGGACCGGTGCGGGAATATAGGCCCGGTGGCCACCTGCGCCGTCAAACTGGCCGATTCGAGTCCCGTCAAGATCGTCGGGCCGTCGGTCAAGCCCTTCGATGACGTTGGAGCCCTGCCTGCCGCCGGCGGCGTGGAGGTGTCCATCATCGATCCTCTGGACACCGTCAACACGGTCAGTGACCAGGTAAGCGGTGGGCATGCGGCCTCCTACCGGCAGGCCAATCATCTCTGGTCGGCGGCCCAGAAACTCATCCGGCTCCATGGTGCCCGCAACGAGGCGGTGGCCTTCCAGATCGTGCTGGCGGGGAAAGCGGATGCTCTGGAGGTGAAGGTGGATTTCCCCGGCGATGGGGGTGCGACGCCGATTGTCGAATTGTCTCGCTTCATGAGCGTGCCGATAGCGGGTGGGACCCCGGACCCGCTGGTTCCCGTCAGCGGCAAACTCTCGATTCCGGCGGCGGACGAAAAAATCGCCGGGCAAAAGAGTCTGACGCTGCTGGCCGATGTATATGTTCCCCATGATGCCAAAGCAGGTGTGCAGCGGGGTACGCTTCAGGTCAAGAATGGCGATGCGCTTCTGGTTATTCCCATTGAGTTGCACGTGTGGGATTTTTCGCTGCCGGATCATTTGTCTTTCGTGCCTGAACTGAACTGTTACGGCCTGCCCGAGGGGCAGGAGATCGCGTATTACCGGCTGGCCCACAAAAACCGCGCCAATCTCACCCGCCTGGCCTATAACTGGAAGGGCGGAGTGCGACCGGAATGGTCGCCGGCCTGGAAGGACGGCAAGTTCGACTGGACGGTATACGATCGCAACGCCGGTCCCTTGCTCGATGGCTCGGCGTTTGCCGATCTACCACGCAAGAATGTGCCGGTCCATGCCATGTATCTGCCCATTAACGAGAATTTTCCGGTTTCCATCGACAAGGGGTTCACTAGCGGCTACTGGGCGGATGAGGCGCTCACGCCCGAGTATCGCGCCGCTTTTGTGGAGGCCGCGGCGCAGATCGCCCGCCATTTCAAGGAGAAGGCCTGGACCGGCACGCTGGTCGAGCTGTATCTGAACAATAAGGTTTATTTCAAGAAGGATGACTGGAACAGGTCGTCAGCGCCATGGTGTTTCGACGAGCCGACCAACACCCAGGACTTCTGGGCCCTGCGCTGGTACGGCCAGGCGTTCCACGAGGGAGTTGATCCCAATCGCGGCGATGCCCGGCTGGTATTCCGCTGCGACATTTCGCGTCCGCAGTGGCAGCGGGAAATCCTCGATGGCGTGGTCGATGTGGATATCATCGGCGGCGAGTTTCGCCAGTACAATCGCATGATAATGGACCGCAAGGCCCGCCTGGGCGACATCATGTTCAACTACGGTTCCAGCAACCCCGTCGGTTCATCCAATATTCAGCCGGTGGTATGGTCCCTGGACACCTGGACCTTGGGCGGCGATGGCGTGGAGCCATGGCAGACCATCGGCAACGCCAAAAGCTGGCAGGGGGACAAATCTGATGAGGCGATCTTCTACCCTGGGGAAGCGATCGGGCTCAAGGGCCCGATACCCAGCGTGCGTCTCAAGGCCTATACCCGCGGCGAACAAGATGTGGAATACCTGGTGCTCCTGTGCCGGGCTCTCAAGCAACCGCGTTGGGCCGTGGCCGACGCCGTGCGGCAGGCGTTCAACCTCGGCGGCTCGGTCCACCAGAAAGATGCCAACGATGCCGGCCTGGTGTCTTACGACAAGATGGATGTCCAATCGCTATGGGAACTGCGCATGCGCATTGGCGCCATGCTCGATGCCGCCAAACCGCTCGCCTGCCAGGAGTTGGTGGATTTCAAGATCCCGGTGCGGAACCCGAAGACCCTGCCAGATCTGGGCTACGTGACCGTAGCCCCGCCCCATTGATTGGGGCGGTGCCACAAAAAAAGACCGAACCCCGGTCCGGTGCCTCGGCTACCGGACTGCGGCGAATTCCGACAAAGGCCGTTGCGCCGCCGCCAAGTCCACCAACAGCCGGGCCGGGGCCAAGCGCGGTCCGTGCTTTTCGGAAAGTTCCCTGAGGCGGCGGACTAGTTCCGCCGCGCCGGTGGCGGAAGCGAATTGGGCCAGTCCGCCCCGGAAGGGCGCAAATCCCGTCCCCAGCACGGTGGCCAGATCGATTGCATCGGTTGAATCTACTACGCCTTCTTCCAGCAACCGTGCGGCCTCATTGACCATGGGCAGTACCATTCGCCACTGGGCCTGTTCTTCCAGCGCGGATTGGTCGCCGGCACCGGTGTCGGCGGCATCCGGGCCGACCAGGCTGGTAAGCTCTTTGTTCAGTTCCGGTCCGGCCCGCTTGTCGCCTTCACCGTATATGTAAAAGCCCTTATGGCTTTTCTTGCCCAGCCACTTTCGCTCCATGGCTGTTTTCAGCATTGCCGGCGCCGATATCCGGCCGGCAAGCGGGCCGGCGAGCGCCTCGATGATCATGGCTGTCACATCGAGCCCAATTTCGTCCATCAGCTCGAAAGGGCCCATGGGCATGCCCCAATGGCGCATGGCCGTGTCCAGGAAGGGCAACGCTAACCCGTCTTCGGCCAGTAGCAGGGCTTCCGCCAGGTAGGGCATGAGCACGCGATTGATAATGAACCCCGGAGCATCGTTCACGAGTATAGGCGTCTTGCCCAGTTTTACGGCCAGGCCGATCGCCGTCGCCAGCGCCGCTGGGCCGGCATCCGGCGTACGCACCACTTCCACCAGCGGCATCTTGGGCACGGGATTGAAAAAGTGCAGCCCGACGACGCGCCGCTGATTGCCGGTACACCTGGCCAGTTCGGTCACGCTCAGCGCGCTGGTATTGCTGGCCAGCACACACTGCGGCCTGGTCAACCGATCCAGTTTACCGAAGACCTCGCGTTTGATATCCATGCGTTCGATTACTGCCTCGACGACCAGGTCCGCCGATTCCAGTCCGGTCCAATCGTGACACGTCGTCACCCGGTTCAGCGTCTCCGCGGCAGCGCCGGCGGTTAAGCGCCCGGCGGCAATGTCATCATCAAGCACCTGCCGTACGCGATCCAGCGCCGCCGCCGCGCTTGGCGAGGTAACCTCGACCAGGCGCACGTTAAGTCCGGCCCTGGCCATGCTATAGGCGATGCCGGCGCCCATGGTGCCTCCGCCGATGACGGCAGCTTGTTTCACGGGTTCGGGCACGGCGGGTATCTGCTGGGCAATCCGCTTTTTGGCTCCCTGACGGAGGAAAAACAAACGCATGAGGTTACGCGTGGAGTCGGTTTCCAGCAAGGCCAGCAGGGCATCGATCTCCGCGCGCAGGCCGGCGTCGGTTCCCTGCTCATATCCCTGGCGCAGCACCTCGATGATCTTCAGTGGCGCTGGGTAGTGTGTGCCGGTCTTTTGCCTCGTTTTGGCGAGTGCTGCCAGGAGTAGCTGATTGCACACGGACGCAGTGGCGCTACCGTCGGGCTCGACCCGTGGCGCCCGAGGCGTGTCGGCGGAGGCCAGCAGCAGGCGTTTGCAGGCTGCCGTCAGGGTATTGCCGTCGACCACTTCGTCCACAATTCCCGTCCGCAGGGCCTTGTTGGCCGAGAGGCTCCTGCCAGTCAGCAGCAGATCCAGCGACAGTTCCAGTCCGATGAGTCGGGGTAGTCGCGTCGTGCCGCCCCAACCGGGGAGCAGGCCAATTTTCGTCTCCGGAAGGCCTATGCTTACCGCCGGCCCATCGGCCGCGACGCGGTATCTGCACACCAGCGCCAGTTCCAGGCCGCCGCCCAGACAGTCGCCGTTGATGGCGGCGGCGGTTGGCACGTCCATCATCTCGATACGGCGATACAGTTGCTGCGTGTCTTGGAAGAATTTGGCGGCCGCCTGCGGATCCATCTTCTGGATAGCGAAGAGGTCGGCGCCAACGACAAAACTGTCCTTCTTGGCTGAAGCGAAAATCACTCCCGCCGGCTTATCCGCGGCCAGGGCTGTCAGGGCGTTGGATAAGTCTTCAATTACCCGGGGCGAAATCGTATTGACCGACTTGCCGGGCGAATCGAGCCATAAGGTAACAATATTGTCGCTGTCCCGGGTTGTTCGTAAGGTGGTTTCCATATTTGATCCATGATAGGCATGGTAATCGCGGCGGAGCCGCGCCAGAGAGGCGAGGAGAATACAGATTGGGCTGGCAATGGCATCAGAGCACTAGATTTTTCCTGGGGCCTGTGATCCCGCTACTATATTTGTGAAGGTACGCGGTAGTCATAACTCAGCACTGAGCATTCACCTGTACATGGCGCTTTTGGGGGAAGATAAACAAGATGTAGTAGGGTGCAGACATGGCCTCCACCACCAGTAGTGGATTGGCGCGGCAGACGGGCATAAGCGACAAGAGTGGAAGGCGAAAAAGGACCGAGGAAGTAAACCCACAGCCTGTCGCGGGCGACAACATAATTTGCCTTGGTGGCTAATAATATCGTAAGTTACAACATTGACGGAGCGGACCTTTCGTTTGCAGGGAGGCATCGATGAAGCCGAAGAATCCCAACCGGAAGGGCGGGTGTGGTATGGAACGCCGCAAGGATCGGGCCAAGGGCGGGCCGATCAACTCCGTTGGCTCTTTTGGCCGACCGGTGAAAATTTCCGGGATGCCTGCCGGCGTGGGCGTTGGCGATCTGGCCATGCAAAGCGCCTCTATGGAACACGCCGAACGCTGGGACGGCATGGGTTGAGAGAAACCGCTGCGCAGATGGCGTCGTACGCGGGGCGTTGGCAGGCGAAAGCAAGCAGCAGAAGACCCGTCACATAGGTAACTGCTGGGGTAGCGATATCAAAGCGGCTTGGAATGGCCGCGCACGAAGCGCACGATGTCGGCCGCTTCAGCGGCGGTCTTGCAACGGGCGTGGATGAACACGTTTCGCGCCTTGAGGGACTCGATATTCTTCCGTATCTGCTGGGCGTCGCCGTAAACTAGGAGGTTGGCTCCGCCGGTAACGGTTAGGATGCGTCGCAGATCCTCGATGGGAGGGGGAATCTGTGGGTCGGGGGTCATTTCCATCAACATCAGGCCCGGCAGGGTCGCGGCCCGGGGGAGGAACTGCATGTGCTGGGTGTGGACGTGATAGAATAGCCCTCCGTAGGAGGAGGCTAATTCTTTTTCGTAAGGGAAACCGAACTCATCGTAGATATCGCGGGAACAGATCGTTGCCGCATCGTTGGAGACATGGCCCAGGACGCGCGGTCCCATCCAACTGCTGTTGTAGAAGTACACGTGGCCGCCATCGATTTCGTCGGCCCACCCCAGCAGACGGTCATAATACCAGCGGATGGCCTGGGTACACCAGGCCATAAGGCGATGGGCGTTGGCTTTATCGACCAGCATATCCTCAAACAAATCGTCGCCGCGGATGGCGTTGGCCAGGTCCATGGGCATGTCCGCGCCCCGGACGGACAGCACGAAGGAGCCGTCCTGACGCTGGCGCAGGTAATGGTAGCCGCGCTTCATGTAGCCGTACCATGGCGCTTCCTCGCTGAGGCGGAGTTTGTCTAGATCATCCCAGGTGTGTATCTGCGGAGTGGCCAGGCAGGTGTCTTCCTGGAGCCGTACCTGAGCGCCGGTCCAGGCCGAGTGTTCTGCGGCCCCGAAAAAAGGACAAATCGAAGGGATGGTGTCATCGTCGATTCCTTCTTTGGCCGCCCAGCGCGGCCGGGCTACCGCCAGCAGATGATCGAGGTATTCTTCCAGTTGCCGTTCCATGTCGAATTGAAACAGGGGAGGGACGCTCGGCGTCGGCACGGCGACTGAGACGCTCACCAGGAAATGACCGGGGGTGCGGGCGGCATAGAAGGAACGGCATCTTGGGATGACGCGGGAGATGCGATCGATGACTCTCATGGGCCTTCCTCGGACGCCGGCGCTTGAATAATGAAATACTTGGCGATTGACCAGAGGGTAAGATTAATCGGGATGGCCAGCATAAGGCCGGGTACGCCGAATATCTTACCCCAGAGTACGACGCTGAAAAGCGTGACCGCCGGGTGCATCTTGACGGCGCCGCGCATAATCATAGGCAGGATGACGTAGGCTTCGATGGTCTGGATGACGGCATAGACGATCAGCACCCCGGCCACGGTTGCGCCGGTACCGGTAGCTGCGGCAAAGAGGATGGAGATGACGCAGGCCGTGGCCGGGCCGACCGTGGGGACAATTTCGCACAGGCCGGCGAGTATAGCCAGGGGCAGCGCCAGCTGCAGTCCCACGATGCTGTAGCCGGCGGCCGAGGCGCCGAAGACGATGGTCATGCTCAGGAGGGTTCCCAACACCCAGCGGCGCAGGCGCGGGCCAAGGTCGTCGAACATGCGCTGCAGTTGCGGCCGCCGTTGGAGAGGCAGCAGAGAGATGATGGGACTCAGCAGGTGGCGGGGCGGTTCGCCCATGAGGAAGATTGACCCGACGAAGATGAAGACCAGCCACAGCAGGATGGACAACGAAACATCGGCGCTGCGGGAAAAGAGGCGCTCGCCGCCTTCGCCGGTAAGGAAGTTGCCCCACTGCTCGAGCAGTCTTTCCACGGTGAAATGCTTGTCCTCGCGGAGTTTGTCATCTACCTCCTGGCGGTCTTTGGCGGTCAAATCCGTATCGGGGACGTGTTTTTGTTCAGCGATCTGCTTGTACCCCTCGGCTTTTTCGACCGCAGTCGGTTCCTCCACCATACCCAAGTTCCTGGTGAGTTTTCCCAGAAAGGCGTTGACCTCGTGCTTGGTTTTGGGCCAATCGCTGGCGCTCTTGGAAATGCGCATGCCCAAGGGAAAGGAAAGGGCCATGAGCAGGGCGGCGGCGCTGGCGATAAGGGCCAGCCCGACGCCGGCGGCGGCCACGCCGCGGGGGCCGGGGATGTATCTGAGCAGGGGGCTGAGAGTGATGGCCACGATCGCCGCCGCCAGGACGCCCAGCATTACGGTGGTGATGGCGGCGAAGAATTGCAGGAAGACGGCCAGGAGAATGATGCCCACGAACAGCGGCGTCAGAGATTGCACCCAGACGCGCAAGGTTCGGGGTCGGAGGGCATCAGCCGGGCGGTTTAGATCAGTGGCACGGTGGTCCATCA
>Ga0316222_1004563_pt1 | contig 12521 bp, 10 predicted proteins | sample TBH18011metaG_FD_206008 | JGI IMG/M metagenome (GOLD analysis project Ga0316222, IMG submission 206008) | Freshwater microbial communities from Trout Bog Lake, Wisconsin, USA - TBH18011 | ecosystem: Environmental > Aquatic > Freshwater > Lake > Hypolimnion/Profundal zone | place: USA: Wisconsin... | reverse complement strand
GCACGCAGCGGAGCGCCGACCCGGCCCGCGGCGGCTGGAGCGAACACCGCGCCGAGGCGGTCCTTGCTGTGAATTTCATTCAGCAACCAGGCGACGAAGCCGCCATGGCCGCGTTCCCGGTACGCCAGCCGGACCCTGGTGCAGATGCGGGCGACGTCGCCATTGGCCGCCAATTCGGCGGCCAAGCGTCGATTGAGGCCGGCCAGCGCCGAGACCGTGGCGTCGGACAGTCCGTGACCGTGGCTCGACGACCGCAGGATGGCGAATTCGCTGTCGCGGTCCGCCGCCATCCCCACCTCGCGCAGGGCCAGCCACAGCCGATGATTGGAATCCAGGGCGGTGACGAAGGCGGCCATGTCGTGGGCGGCGTCGATGGCGTCAGCAGCTTCCGTCAAGGCCGCAACGCAGATTTCCGCCAAGGTCAGCCTGATCGGGATGAACGTCGGAGTCATCGAGTTTCCCCCCCTTTTACGGCGCCGCCGTTGCGCCGACGGTCGATCGGTTCAGCCTAGCGATTCAATACCAAAGGTCAATTCGCACTACCCCTTAGTATTAGTACCTGGAATCCGGTAGTTGCGCACAGAACGCCCATAAGAGGGTGTGCCGGTGCCGCCCAGGGTGGGGAGGGGGGAGGCGGCACCGGCACCGATGCCACCGGGTACGGCGCATCGAACTCATAACCAACGGCCAAACGTCAGCGCGGCAGCCGCGCGGAAAAATAGCCGCAGGCGATCTGTGGCGAATCCGTCCGCAAGCGCTCATGGCCATCGATCACCACGGCGAAGCAGCGGTCCTTGGGGCAAAACGATAGAATCCAAACTCTCGCCGGGGTGACGTCGCTGACGGCGACGACCACCGCCGTGTCATGCGGCTGCCAATGCCGGTTGTTGCTGACGGCAATGGCGTCCGACAGCAGCCGCTCCGGCTCGATTGTCTCCGCCACGGCGGTCGCTGCCGCCAGTTCGAAGGCTGCGGTCATCGGTTTCTCCTTCGTCCGAGGGGCGGCTTGACTTAATTGACCGGCGTTCCCCGGATCTCGCTTTCGGCTTGCAGCCAATAGCGTTGATCGGCACCGTGCCCGCCGCCGGCCTCGAGCCAGAGAAAGTAGGCGCGGTCGCGGGTGAGCTGATCGTAGATCCCGTCCACCAACCCCTTGGCGATTTCGAGATCGAGGCCGATCAGCGGCATCACCGCGTCGACGGTGAGCGAGGGCGCCAACGCCAGGGTGGAGGCCGCCACAAGGTTGGCCAATTCGACCAGGCCTTCCCTGCCCCCGGGCTCTCCCTCGGCGCGGTCGATTACCGTCTTGATCGCGGTCCACAGCCGCAAATTGTGATCCAGGGGAGGGCAGAAAACGCCGGTTTCCATCGCGACGGCCAGGGCGTCGGCCGCCTTGGCGAGTTCCCCGGCCATGCCCGCGGCGGAGGTCAAGACGCCAAGATCGGGCAACCGGTCCGCCGATGTGCCGTTGGAACCGTGGTCGCCGCCATTGGCTGACTTCTTTTTGGCCGTCTTCGGGCCCGTCGCCGTCGCTGAACGCATGCCGTCATCCTCCCATTCGCCGACGACGTGGCCGGTTCGGGCAACCGCCGAACGGCTCGCATCATGGTGGCTAGGGTAGCAACCCCATACTAACGGTCAATTCGGGCAACCCGATAGTATTAGTACCTGAAATCCGGTAGTTGCGCCCAAGCGCGGTCCGGCGCCTTGCTCAGGAGGCGATCAGCCCCTCGCGGATCGCGTAGCGGGTCAGCTCCGCGGTGGTATGAAGTCCCAGCTTCTGCTTGATGTTGCGGCGGTGGACCTCGGCGGTGCCGACGGTGATGCCAAGGCTAGCGGCGATCTCGGCGGAACGCTTGCCCTCGGCCAGCAGGCCCAGAACCTGCAATTCGCGCCGGCCCAGCACGCTGGGCGGCGAAACCGACTGGCCCTTGTCGTCATGGTGGATGCGCCGGACCATGGCCTGCGACGCCTCGTGCGAGAGAAAGCTGCGCCCCCCCGCCACCGCGCGGATGGCGGCGATCAATTCGTCGGCCCCCGCCGACTTGACCACATAGCCCTGCGCTCCGGCTTTCAGCATTTCCTCGATGTACCGGAGGTCGGCATAGCCGGACAGGGCGACGATGCGCAATGACGGATGCCGCTTGAGGGCCCGTTTCGCCACCTCGATGCCATTGATGTCGGGCAGTCCGATATCGAGAACCAGGATATCCGGACATAGCCGCCCAAGGACAGCCAGGGTTTCCTCGCCCGAATTGGCCTCGGCGACGACGTCGATGTCCGGTTCGGCGCAAAGCGGCAACCGCAGCGCCTCGCGGACCATGCGATGGTCGTCGGCAAGCATCACGCGGATCGTCACGTCGAGGCCTCCTGGGTCGCGGCGGATGGCGGATCGAAGGGCATTTCCAAAGTCACGGTGGTTCCTATGCCGGGAAGGGTATTGATGCGCATGGTCCCTTTGAGGAAGCGGAGGCGCTCGCGCAAACTGGCCAAACCGAAGCCTTTGCCGGCGGCGATCTTGGCCTGCCAATCGACCATGCCGATGCCCCGATCCTCCACGCTGCCCCGCAACCAGCCATCGCTCGCGCCGATTCTGACCATGGCGAAATCGGAATCGGCGTGCTTGGCCACATTGATGAGAAGTTCGCGCACGGCGCGAAACAAGATCGCCGACTGGACCGGAGTCAGCGGCTTCGGCGCGCCGTCATCCTCGACCGCGACCGTCAGGCCATAGCTTCGCCTAATTTCCTCGGCCAGCCACTCCAGCGCCGGCACCAGGCCCAAATCCTTGAGCACAGGTGGACTGAGCTGGCTGCCAAGCGACCGCACTTGGCGGATGGCTTCGTCGAGAATTCCGTCCAAATCCGCCAACGAGAACGCGCCGACCGATACGTTCGGCAGCGCCTTCGCCAGGGTGCCCAGCCGGATCCGGGCGACATACAGCAATTGTCCGAGACCATCGTGCAGATCGGTGGCAATGGCCTGGCGTTCGCGTTCCTCGGCCAGCGTCGCCTCCACCGCCAACTGACGCAGCAATTCGGTGCGCTCGGTAAGATGCCGCTCCAGCAGGTAGGCCAGCACCACCACCACCGCCGACAGCACCAGCACTTCCGCCGCCCCCTGCCAGGCGCGCAGTCGCCATTCCTGGAGCGCCGCCGGCAGCGGAACCGACACCGTCACCACCAGCGGATAGCTGGCCAGTTGGCGATAGGCGAGCAGGTGATCATCTTTGAACCCCCACTCGATGATCGCGCCGCCGACATTCGACAAGCCCGGCACCCGCGCCACCCCGGCGGCGGCGCCCGGCAGCAAGACGCGGAACAGGCTGCTGTCGGCGATCGAATGGCCAACGAAGCCCGCCCCGTCTGGGCTGCGGGCCATGAAGATTCCGGTGGACAGCAGCAGCGCCGCCCCGCCGTGTTCGCCGGCCATCGGCTGCAACACGCGTTCGAAATAGGCCGGCGCGATCGCCGCCACCACGACGCCGTGAAACCGACCGCCGGCACCAACGATCGGTCGCGACATCGGCAGCGTCAGCTGGTTGTCCAACCGGCTGATCAGCGGGGCGCCGATATACAGATTGCCATTCCGCCAGTGGTCGCGCTGATAAATGAAATACTCGCGATCGGCCAGATCGAGGCCATCAGCCTGGCCGCCGCGACCGCGGATGGGGGAATCGAGCATTCGCCCGGCGGCATTGACGACGACGAGGCTGTGTACCTCGGGGAAGTCGGCGAGGCGGGCGGTGAGCGCGGCGACCGCGTCCTCGTCTGGCCAGCGGGCGAGGTCGATCGACCGGGCGGCGTCCGCCATCAGCAGATCGACCGCCCGCAGCCGCGCCTCGACTTGCCCGGCGGCGGCGTTGGCCAGCACCGTCAGTTGGCGCTCGGCCCCAACGCGGTGGGCGCGATAACCGGCGAGGATGTCCCAGCCGGTCGCGCCCGCGATCAGCAGAATGAGCCCCAGCGAAGGCAGCAGAATTGGACGACGGCGCCAGCGTGATTCCGTCGTCATGGCTCGAGCTTTCGCCCCCATAACGTCCTCGATCGCTCTCGACTTACCCGCCCCCTACCCTTACGTATAGGGCATTCCGCGACAAAAGACTAGAGCGGCGCAACGTTCTCTTAGTTGCGCGTTGGCACGCCGAATCATCCGCCGCCCTCCTCCTCCGGCACCGCCGGATGACGTGGCGGGCGGCGTTGTTGCTGGCCGGGATCGACGGTGACCTCGACGCCGCGCTGACGCCCGTCGCGCTCGACCGTCAGTTGGACATGGCGGCCGACGGGGGTCAGGCCGATACGGTTGCGCAGCTCGGCGGCGCTACGCACCGGGGCACCGTCCACCGCCACCACCACGTCGCCGCGCTGGATCCCGGCCTTGGCCGCCGGCGAGCCGCCTTCGACCTGGACCACGGCGGCGCCGTCCGAGCGAACCGCCTTCAGCGCCTGGGCCAATTCGGGGGTGAGGTCTTGGATGGCGACGCCGATATGGCCGCGCACCACCTTGCCGTGTTCGACCAATTGCCCCATCACCGAGCGGGCCATGTTGATCGGCACCGCGAAGCCGATGCCGATATTGCCACCGCCCGGCGCCAGGATGGCGGTGTTGAGGCCGATCAACTCGCCCTTGAAATTGACCAGGGCGCCGCCGGAATTGCCCGGATTAATCGAGGCGTCGGTCTGAATGAAGTCTTCATAGCCTTCGATGCCGAGTCCCGAGCGGCCGATCGCCGAGACGATGCCGCTGGTCACCGTCTGGCCCAGGCCGAAAGGGTTGCCGATCGCCAGCACATAATCGCCGACCTGGACGGAATCGCTATCGCCGAACGGCAGCGAGGTCAGGTTATTCGACTCGATCTTCAGCACCGCCACGTCGGTGGCCTCGTCGCGACCGACCAGCTTGGCGCGGAAGGTGCGCTTGTCCTTGGTGGTGACGTCGATGCGGTCGGCGTTTTCGACCACGTGGTTGTTGGTCAGCACATAGCCGTTCCTGGCGTCGACGATGACCCCCGAGCCGGCGGCGGTGGTCTCGTGCGGCTCCATCGGCGCATGTTCGGGAATATCGAAGAAATGGCGGAAGAAGGGGTCCTGCAACAGCGGGTTTTCCACTCCCGGCTGAACGGTGCGGGTTGAGATGTTGACCACCGCCGGCGTCACCAACTGCACCAGCGGCGCCACGGTGATCGCCGCCTCGGCGGGGACGGCGGCCGGCGCCGGCGCCAGCGGCGGCGCCAAGATCAGGGCGGCGACCGCGGCGATTCGCGCGAGCTTTAAGGACATGAAATGGCCTCTCCTTATGATGACATGCCGGCGCGGGGATCGTAGGGGTGGCGGCGGCTCCAATCGCGGACGAAGCTGGCCAGCTCGTCGTCGACCGCGGGCGGCAGCACCACCCTCAGCGTCACATAGGCGTCGCCGCCCCTGACGCCCTTGCCGCGCAGACGCAGCACGCTGCCGGTGTTGGAGCCAGGCGGCACCGTCACCGACACGGTGCCGGACGGAACCGGCACGGTGATGCGGCCGCCGGCGACCGCCTCGGACAGGCTGATCGGGACTTCCAGGCGGATGTCGTCGCCGGTGCGGGTGAATAGCGGATGCGGACGGACATGGACCTCCACCAGCAGGTCGCCGCCCTTGCCGCCCTGGCCCTTCAGCCGCAGCGTCTGACCATCCTCCAATCCGGGCGGGATGGCGATATCCAGGCTGCGCTCGCCAACGACGACCCGCCGCTTGGCGCCATTGGCCGCTTCGAGGAAATCGACGGTCAGGTCGACGCGGCGGTCGGCGCCGCGCTGGTGGCGGTTGGCGGAATCGCCGAAATGAGCGCCGCCGCCGAAGAAGTGGGCGAACAGATCCTCGACATCCCCGCCCATCCCGCCGCCCATCTCGAAGCCGGCGTGGACATCATGGGGACGGCCGCCGCCGGGACGGTGGGCGAAACTCTCATTGCCGTGGGCGTCGATCTCGCCGCGATCGAAGCGGGCGCGTTTGGCCGGGTCGGACAGCAGGTCATGGGCGGCGCTGATCTCGCGGAACTTGGCTTCGGCCGCCTTGTCGTCGCGGTTGACGTCCGGGTGGTAGCGCTTGGCCAGTTTGCGAAAGGCCTTGCGAATGTCGGCTTCGTCGGCACTCGGCTGAACACCCAAGATTTCGTAAGGGTTGGACATGGGACCTCGAAAAGACGCTTTGGTGGGCTCTCACGATTTAGTGGATCCACCATTGCCGTCAAGCCCCGCTCCCGGTTATTACGGCAGCAATTCCAGTCACTTGGACCGCTTCTTCGGCGCCGTTCCGAAATTACCGAAACTTAATCCCCCGGCAATCCTGCGGTAAGGTGCCAAGCGCCAATATGAGGATGTCAAGCGGGGGAAGAGCAACGGTTCAGCGCTCGCCGTGCCCTCACCCCGCTGTCGGTGGACCCGAACTCCCCCGACGACCGGGCGCGCCGCCATCCCCCTCCTTGGCGGCGCGCAGCCAACCGACGCCCAGCCGTCCCCCCCGGCAGGGCCGAATGATTAGCCCCTGCTGCCCGTACCCCCCGGCGGCAGGGGCTTTTCTTTTGTCCTCCCCCCGGAGTATGGTCGCCTTATGCGTATCCTGCTGATCGAAGACGACATCGAAGCCGCCGCCTACCTGGCCAAGGGCCTGAAGGAGGAAGGGCACACCGTGGACACCGCCAACAACGGCACCGACGGTCTGTTCCTGGCCACCACCGAGCGCTACGACGTGATGATCATCGACCGCATGCTGCCCGGCATCGACGGTCTGTCGATCATCCAGACCATCCGCACCGCCGGCAACGCCACCCCGGTGCTGATCCTGTCGGCGCTGGGCAAGGTCGACGACCGGGTGCGCGGCCTCAAGGCCGGCGGCGACGATTATCTGGTCAAGCCGTACGCCTTTGCCGAATTGCTCGCCCGCCTCGACGCCCTGGGCCGACGCTCCAGCGCCGCCACCCCGGAAACCCGGCTCAAGGTCGAAGACCTGGAAATGGACCTGCTGGCCCGCGCTGTCAGCCGCGGCGGCAAGCCGGTCGACCTGCAGCCGCGCGAATTCCGCCTGCTGGAATACCTTATGCGCCACGCCGGCCAGGTGGTGACCCGCACCATGCTGCTGGAGAACGTCTGGGAATACCATTTCGACCCCCAGACCAACCTGATCGACGTCCACATCAGCCGTTTGCGCCAGAAGGTCGACAAGGATTTCGACGTCTCGCTGATCCAGACCGTGCGCGGCGCCGGATATACGTTGCGTGCGGTTCGCTGAACTCTTCCGCGCCACCACCTTCCGGCTGGCGCTCAGCTATCTCGGCATTTTCACGATCTCGGCCGTCGCCCTGATGGGGCTGGTGTCGTGGAGCACCAGCGTCTTCATCCAGTGGCAGGTCCAGGAAACCGTCGAGGCCGAGGCCGCCGGCCTATCGGAGAAATACACTGAACGCGGCATCAGCGGCCTAGCCGAATGGGTCGAGGACCGCGCCCACCAGGAGAACGAGCGGCGCGGCGTCTACCTCCTGGTCTCCCCCGACGGCACCCGCCTGGCCGGCAACCTCTACGGCTGGCCGGCGCGTGAGCCCGATCCCGCCGGCTGGGTCCATTTCAGCATCGAGCGGGTGGGCGATTCCGACTTCTCCAGCGACGTCATCGCCCGCGCCTACAACCTGCCCGACGGCTTCCACTTGCTGGTCGGCCGCTCGCTGCACGACGCCAGGCGGGTCAAGTCGGCGATCAATCGGGCGCTGGGCTTGGGGCTGGCGCTGACCATCCTGCTCGGCATCGTCGGTGGCTACTTCACCAGCCGCCACATGCTGCAGCGGGTCGAATCGATGAACCGCACCGCCCGCCAGATTGTCGGCGGCGACATGAGCCAGCGCATGCGGCTGTCCGGCACCGGCGACGAATTCGATTCGCTGTCCTCCTCGTTCAACGAGATGATGGACGAGATCGAGGGCCTGGTCGGCAACATCCGCACCGTCACCGACAACATCGCCCACGATCTGCGCACGCCGTTGAACCGCCTGCGCAGCCGCATCGACCTGGTGCTGCTGCGCGGCGCCGATGCCGACACCTACCGCCGCACCCTGGAAGAGACATTGTCCGAGGCCGACAACCTGCTGGCCACCTTCAATGCCCTGCTGACCATCTCCCACGCCGAATCGGGGTCGCGCCTACATGCCTTCGAGCCGGTCGACCCCGGCCAGTTGGCCGAGGACGTCGCCGAACTCTACGAGCCGCTGGCCGAGGAAAAGGGCATCGTCCTCGAATCCGCCGTCGACAAGGGCCTGTCCATGCCGGGTGACCGCCATCTGCTGTTTCAGGCGCTGGCCAACCTGGTCGACAACGCGGTCAAGTACACCCCCTCGGGCGGCCATGTCTGGGTGACGGTGACCCGGGTGCTCGACGGCATCGAGGTGGCGGTGGTCGATTCCGGCCCCGGCATCCCGGCCGAAGCGCGCGACCGCGTGCTCGATCGCTTCGTCCGCCTTGACGCCACCCGCACCACCCCCGGCAACGGCCTGGGCCTGTCGCTGGTCCAGGCGGTGGCGCGGCTGCACGACGCCCGCCTGGCGCTAGGCGACAACGCCCCCGGCCTGGAAGTCCGGATGATCTTCCCCGACGCGACGCCGGTGGCCAACCGCTCGGCGGAACAGCTGAGCAAGACGTACTAAAGCGACGTCAGGACGACGCCGCGCCCTTGACCTCGTGGAGCAGCATCAGCACGCAAGCGAGGGCCGCGCGCGGGTCAAGACGCCCCTCATTGGGGGTCAGATCGACGTCGATCACCTTGCGTAGCAGGGTGAAGCGTTGATCGACCTTGGCTACAACCGCGCCGCCGACCGTGATGGTCCAGTGGCGGGGCAACCACTTGATAAACCGCCGAGCCAGGGCGAAGCCGGTCTCGTCGAGGCTACCGATCGGCTGGCCGGCATTGTCGAGCAGCTCCAGGCGATCACGCCACATGGAGCGAAGCGCACGACGCTGCACCGTCAGCAATGGGCTGCCGGTATCGGCGGCACTGAGCAGATAGCTCGTATTCAACTGCACCAGTTTCTGTGCCTTGGCGGTCAGCAGCGGCCGCGTCTCCTCCTCGTCGGCGAAGATGTTGAATTCGTCGCGTAGTTTGAGCATGGGATGCTTGACATAAGCGACCAGGCGATCATCCGATCCAAAGACACGGAAGACGCGGCCGATCGAGATAAAGCCTTGCTCGACCCGATAGACGCTATCGGCAATGGTTTCTGGCGTGGCTGCGATCGCGGACATGTTTCTTTCTCCATGACCACGACACGACACCAATTGCCGGCAGCGGTCAGCAAACAATACTGATGACCTTCTGGGCCTATTATTCAGCCGCGTCAATCGGGGCAACACCCGAGGCGGCGGCGCGTTAAAACACGAACTGGCTGCGCGCCGCCAATGCGGTGACGTGAGCGCCGGACGGCGTGCTTGAGGCGGCGCCGTTGGTGGTCGGCCGGAACAGATTGTCGATGTCGGTGTAGATGACATCGAACATGAAGCGCATGTTGATGTTCGGATACCAGTTCAGCCCGAGATCGTAGCCCTTCTGGTCGCCGCCATTGATGCCGCCGCTGAGATGCGGCGCCCGACCGGCGGTGAAATGGTCGTTGAGATCGATGGCGCTGAAGCGGGCGGCCAGTTCCAGCGCCCCCATCCCGCCGTCCTGGAGCGAGAACGGCCGATCGGGGATGACGCCGGAATAGGCGCCGGTTTCGGCGATGTACCTGCGCCTTCCGCCGAAGGAATAGCTGGCCTCGACATAGCCGCCGTCGAAATTGAGCTGAGGCGAGGCCAGGTTGACGGCGCCGTCGCCGGGATTGACGCCACGGCCGACCTGATCGACAAAGTAATGGAAATATTCACCCTGGGCGAAGAAGTTGTCAAAGGTGGCCACCGCTTCCAGCCCGGCCACGGTGCCGGAATGGGCCGGGATGTTGCCGGTGTTCAAGATCACGGTGGGGTCGACCCGCAATTCGGGGCGATCGCTCAAGGCTAGCGCTGAATTGCTGGCGACGGTGGTCACGCTGGTGGCGGTGGTGGTGGTCGAGTTAACCCGCGAATTGAAGATGTGACCGGCATTGGCGCCCAGGTGCAGCGAGGCGGCGTCGTCCTTTATCACCTGGACGCTGGCGCGGCCGAGGCTGGAGAAATTGCCGACATTGGCCCCCGTGTGGGGCGCCCCCGATTGCGGCCCGGTGACGTAGACACCCGCCCAAGTGCGCTGGGTGTTCGACCGCAAGCCCAGGCCCGAGCGAAAATCGCCGCCACCGAACTGGGTCGCAACCACCTGCGGCGAGGCCCGCTCGAGGAACATGATGTCGTTGGAGCTGGTGGCTTCCTCCAGGGTCCAGGGGATGTCGAGATAGCCAAAATCGACCGCAATCGGGACCGGATAAGTCGGCTTATTGAAGCCGTTGAAGGTGACGTAGGCGTTCTCGATCCCGGAGGTGACGGCGCCGCTGACCCCGGTGGTCACCGAATCGGATGAATTGCCGAAGTCGTAGATCAGGCGGTAGGCCCAATCGCCGAGGAATGTGCCGCCGATGCCGAGCCGGGCGCGGCGGGCGTTGACGCCGCTATCCAGCCCATGGCCGGCGCTGCCGGGGCCGACGCCACTGGCGCCGCCCTCCGGCTGGGTGCGAATATAGTCGCCGGCGTCGAATTGCAGACGGGCCAAGATGGCGATCGAATTTTCGCCGTTGAGACTGGTCATGCCGAATTGGTGGGTCGGCGATTCGATCAGCCGAGGCGCGGTGGGCGATGGCGCCTGGGCCTGGACCTCCTTCTCGGTCTCGGCCTGCTTGGCCTTCAGTTGCTCGACCTCGTCGCGCAGCTGCTTGATCTCGGCCTGGTGCTGGGCCTCCAGCCGCTGAATCGAGTCCTCCAGCCGCTGGACCTGGTCGTCGGCCAAGGCCGGGGTGGCGAACATTAGCAGCGGAAGAACGAAGCGGCGGCGCATGGGCGGGACTCCAAGGTCGATCGCCCATGCTTCGCCGAAAACAGTCCGTCAATCTACTAGACGAACGCCGGCCAAATTACGCCATACGCGCCTCGGCCAATTTCCGGCACCACAATTCGATCGCCATCACCTGCATCAGCGGCAGGGCGACGTCGCGGCCGTCCTCGAGCAATTGGCGGCGCAGCTTCGCCACCGCCGCCGGGTCGAACAGGCCGCGCGCCGCGACCACGCCCTCGGCGGTAAGCTCTTCCAGCAGCGGGCGGCCGCCGCCGGCCAGCCAGCCACGGGCGCCGATGCCGAAGCCTTGCTTGGGCCGCGCCAGGATCTCGCGCGGCAGTCGGGCGATCTGGGAACGGCGCAGCACCCGCTTGGTCTCGCCGAGAGAGATCAGGCAGTCGATCGGCAATTGGGCGGCGAAATCCTGCAGGCGCGGATCGAGCAGCGGCACCCGCAATTCGACGCCGGCCTTCATCGACATCTTGTCGGCGTAGTTCAGATTGTGGTGAGGCAGGAAGGTCGCCAGTTCGAACAGCAATTGGCGATGGACCGGGTGCCAACCGCGGCTGGCCGCCAGCAGCGGGCCGAAGGCCGGCGGCACCGCTACCGCCCCCTGGCGGCGCAACTCGGCCGACAGCAGGCCGGGCCGCTCGTCGGCACGCAGCGAACAGAACGCCATGGATTCCACCGCCATGTCGTCGTCCGACAGCGCCAGCAGGGCGCCGACACGCTGCAGCCGGCGCAGCAGGACGGTGCGCTCGGGGAAGCCGTGCAGCAATCCCGCCGCCGCCCGCAATCCCGGCAGATGGCGCAAGGTGTGGCGCAGCAGGACGATGCGGTGGCGGGGATAGCCGGTGAGCAGGTCGTCGCCGCCGACCCCCGACATCAGGACCTTGATGCCGTGGGCGCGGGCCTCGCGGGCCAAGCCGTACAATTGCACCGCGGCGAAATCGGCGGTGGGCTCGTCCAAATCCCACACCATGTCGGCGAAGCTGTCGCTGACATCGCTCGGGGTCTTGACGCAGATCAGCTCGACCCCCAGCCGCTGGGCCATCATCCGGGCGTAATGGACGTCGGCGCCGATATTGTCGGCGGCGCCGCCCTCGGCCACGGCGCAAAAGGTGGTGAGGCGGCCTTCGCCACCGGCTTCGCACATCGACGCCACCACCGCGCTGGAATCGACCCCGCCCGACAGCAGCGCCCCCACCGGCACGTCTGAGACCATCTGCTCGCGCACCACCTCGTCGAGCAGTTCGCCGAACTCCGCCGCCGCCCGTCGCAATGTCACCTTGCGCTTGGGCGCGTCGAAGCCGAGCGGTGCCGGCACGGATCCGAAGGACGGCGCCCGGCCCAGGGCGAAGTCGAGGGTTTGACCTGGCATCAGCTTCTTCACCGCCGCCAGCATGGTATGGTCGCCGGGGCTCCAGATGAAGCCAAGATGGTTGGCCACCGCCTGGGGATCGAGAGTGTCGGGAATCTCGGGGCAAGCGGCCAGTGCCTTCAATTCCGAGGCGAAGATCAGTCCCTCGGGGCGCAGGCTGTAATAAA
>Ga0316222_1004562_pt1 | contig 12523 bp, 8 predicted proteins | sample TBH18011metaG_FD_206008 | JGI IMG/M metagenome (GOLD analysis project Ga0316222, IMG submission 206008) | Freshwater microbial communities from Trout Bog Lake, Wisconsin, USA - TBH18011 | ecosystem: Environmental > Aquatic > Freshwater > Lake > Hypolimnion/Profundal zone | place: USA: Wisconsin... | reverse complement strand
TCATGGACTTCTTCTGGGCCATGGGCGTGCCCATCTACGAAGGCTACGGCCTCACCGAGACCAGCCCCATCCTCACCCTGAACCGCCTGGGCAAGGTCAAGCCCGGCTACGTCGGGCACGCCATCCTGAAGACCTGGAACGGCCGCCCCTTCCTCAAGCTCGCCGCGGACGGCGAGATCCTCTGCCAGGGGCCCAACGTCATGGTGGGCTACTGGAAGAACGAAGCGGCGACCCGGGAGGTGTTCGACGCCGAGGGCTACTTCTGCACCGGGGACGTGGGCGAGATCGACCCCCAGGGCCGCGTGAAGATCACCGACCGCAAGAAGGAGATCATCGTCACCAACGGCGGCAAGAACATCGCCCCCCAGCCCATCGAGAACGAGCTGCGGGAGGACCCCTACATCGAGCAGGCCATCGTCGTGGGCGACCACCGCAACCATCTGGCCGCCCTCCTGGTGCCCCACTACCCGACCCTGCGGGCCTGGTGCGGGCGCAAGGACCTGATCTTCGCCGACGACGCCGAGATGGTGGCCCACCCCAAGGTGCTGGCCAAGCTCATGAAGCAGGTGAACCGCCTGAACGCCCACCTCCCGGCCTTCGAGCGCATCCGCAAGATCGCCGTCCTGGAGAAGGAGCTGACGCCCGAGAGCGGGCTCCTGACGCCCTCGCTCAAGCTCAAGCGGCGGGTCGTCAACGAGGCCTTCAAGGACATCATCGAAGGGCTCTACCATACGGGGGTATAGGCCCACCGGAACACGGCCGTGCGGGCATCCGTACCCTCGGGATCTTGGCGGAAAGGGAGGGATTCGAACCCCCGGTGGGTTGCCCCACGATGGTTTTCAAGACCATAGCCATAAACCACTCGGCCACCTTTCCTGAAGGGCCATTGTGCCATGGGGCCGGGGGGCGCGTCCATTTGGGGGGAGCCCCTAGAAGACGAGGCGCCGGGAGAGGAGGAAATTGAAGGTCATCCCGGCCAGGGAGCCCGCGGCGACGGCCAGGGCGGGGTGGCGGTGGGCGGGGGGATGGAGGGCGATGGCCAGGAAATAGGTGCCGTTGTTCGCCAGCCAGCCGAGGCCGTTGGCGGCCAGGTAGAGCAGCCACTCCCGATGCCAGACCTTCCCGCTCGCCCGGAAGGTGAAACGCCGGTTGAGCCACCAGGTGGCAGTCGCGGCCACCGGGAAGGCCAGCAGCTGCGCGGGGCCGGGTCCCAGGTCGCGGGCCAGGGCCTCCACGAGCCCCGCGTTGACCAGGAAGCCCAGCACGCCCACGCCCCCGAAGCGCAGCACCTGCAGCCGGGGAGGGGCAGGGGGCTCCGTCCGAGGGCCCCCTGGCGCGCCTTCGGGAGGCAGGGCTGGACGCGCCGCCATCTACGGGAACCGGGGATACTGCATGTACGCGAGCAGCCGGACCTCGCGCCGGCCGCGGCTGATGGTGTCCAGGATGATCCCGGCCATCAGGTTCAGGGCCGCCAGCAGCATGAGGCCGGTGGACAGGACCGCGGTGGGCAGGCGGGGCACCAGGCCCGTGACCAGGTAGGTGCGCAGGACCGGGATGAAGAGCCCGATGGCCAGGAGCGCCAGCGCTGCCGCGAGCGTCCCGAAGAAGGAGATCGGCCGCTCGTGCCGGACCAGGCGAACGATCAGCTTGAGGATCTTCCAGCCGTCCTGGAAGGTCCGCAGCTTGCTCTGCGACCCTTCCGGCCGGTCCCGGTAGGGCCCCTCCGTGTGGGTCAGGGGCATGAAGAGTTCCAGCGCATGCACGGTCAGTTCCGTTTCGATGTCGAAGCCCTGGGAGAGCGCCGGGAAGGACTTGACGTACCGCCGGGAGAAGACCTTGTAGCCGGACAGCATGTCGCGGACCCGGTCCCCGAACACGAGGCGCACCGCCCCGGTCAGGGCGGCATTGCCCCAGCGGTGGCCGCTGCGGTAGGCCGAGGGGCCGGTTTCAAGGCGCACGCAGTTGACCAGGTCGCAGGCTCCGGCCTGGGCCAGTTCGAGCATCCGCGGGGCCAGGGCGGCATCGTAGGTGTCGTCGCCGTCAACCATGACGTAGAAATCGGCCTCGATGTCCCGGAACATCCGGCGCACCACATGACCCTTGCCCTGCTGCGCCTCGAAGCCGACCAGGGCACCCGCCCGCCTGGCTACCGCCACGGTTTCATCCGTGGAATTATTGTCGTAGACGTAGATCAAGGCTTCGGGCAGCGCCGACCGGAACGCCCGGACAACCTTGTCGATGGTGACCGCCTCGTTATAGCAAGGAATCAGAACCGCTACTCGGGGATTCATAATGGACAAGAATGTGGGAAAGGACGAACCCGTGCAATCGAATTTCCGTCCCAGGCTCCTGCCCGGCCTGTTCTTCCTCTACGCGGCCGCCCTCTTCGGCGGCACGGCGGCCCTCCAGGCGGGCCTGTTCGAGCGGGACGGCTATTTCCACGCCCGCTTCGCCTGGATGCTCCCGGAGCGCGGCCTGTCCCGGGCCTTTCCCTGGACGCAGCTGAGCACCTGGAAGCTCCAGTTCTGCGACAAGGAATTCCTCTATCACGTCACGCTGATGCCCTTCACCCGGATCGGGGACGACCCCATGCTGGGCGCGCGCATCCACGCGGCCTTGCTCTCGGTGGGCGTGCTGGGCGCCCTCTATCTCGTGCTCCGGGCCCACCGGGTCCGCTGGCCCCTGTGCTTCGCGGCCCTGCCCCTGGCCTCGGGCGGACTGTTCATCGCCCGGCTGGGGATGATCCGGTCCCACGTGCTCAGCATGCTGCTGCTCATGGTGGGGGTCCACCTGCTGCTCCGGAAGGACTGGAAGGCCCTCCTGGCGCTGGGGTTCCTCTACGCCTGGTGCTACACCATGCCCTTCGTGCTGGTGATGACCGCGGTGCCCTTCGCCCTCGGGGGCTGGGCGGCCGCGCGGGGCGCCGTGCCCTGGAGAGCCCCGGCCGCGGCCGGTCTGGGCTCGGTCCTGGGGCTGGCCCTGCACCCCTATTCGCCCCTCACGCTGGAGACCTTCCTGACCTACGTGCAGATCTTCCGCATGGGGCTGCAGGGCGCGGGCAGGTCGGGGCTGGAATTGGGCAACGAGCTCTATCCCTATCCCCTGCCCGTGTTCCTCGACATCTTTCCCCTGGTGCTCATCCTCGTCCCGCTCCTGCTGGCCGTCGCGGCCTGGCTCGCCCTGCGGCGGCGCAAGGCCGCCCCGGACACCTGGGCCCTGCTGGCTGCCACCGGCTTCTGGTTCGCCATGACGCTGGCGTCCCCCCGCTTCGTGGAGTACTCCGTCCTGCTCATGGCGCTGGCCGCGGCCTTCGTGGTCCGCGACGCCTGGGAGGCGCTGGCGCCCTTCCTGGCCCCCCGCAGGCGGCTCGCGCGGGGTGCGGCCGGGGCCGCCCTGGCCCTGCTCCTGGGCTTCCACCTGCGCGCCCTGGGCCTGCGGGTGTATCCGCTGCCGCCGGACTTCGGCGGCTTCTACGTCTACTACCAGACCCAGGCGGCGCCGCCGCGGTTCTTCACGGGGGCCTGCGCCTGGATGGGGACGCACCTCGCGCCCGGGGAGACGGTGATCAACCTGTACTGGGATGACTTCCCGGACCTCTTCTACGACGGCTATCGCCAGCACTACCTATGGGGCCTGGACCCCACCTACGCCCTCAGGGCCGACCGGGGCGCTACGCTCTGGCTCGAGCGCCAGCGGCGCGGGGAGCTGCCGCTGGACGGGCCGCGGCTGGCGGAGGTGTGCCAGGCGCGGTACCTGGTCCTCCGGGCGAGCCGGACCGGGCGGTATCCCGCCCTGCGGCGCGCGCCCTTCCGGGAGGTCTACCGGGACGCGGCGGCGGTCCTGTACCACATCGACTGAGCCTACTTCTTCAGCGCCGGCAGGATGTCCTTGAGCACGAGCTGGTAGCGGTTGCCGCAGAACTGCCGGAGGTCGGGGAAGCGCTGGAACATCCAGCCCTCCCAGACCTGCTTGCCGTCCTCGAAGACCTGCACCTCGGCGGCGGGGTTGCCGGAGTCGTCGCCATCGGCCCTGACGACCCCTCCCCCCATGGCGAAATGGGAGAGGATCACGTTCACCTTCACGGACAACCCGAGCCCGGGGATGGGTACGGGGCGGCCCGGATGCACATCCCACAGCGCTTGGCGGCCTCCGGGCACGTCCACGATCCTGATCCGGATGCCGCGCCAGCGCTTCTTCAATTTGTCCTGGCCGACGACCTTGCGATCCTTGTGGTTGCGGGGGTCATCGGGATTGTTCGCCGGGTCGTCCGGGGCGCGGAAGGGCTGGTCGTGCGCGGCCGGAGCCGCACCGGGGAGCGCGGCCTGCGCTGGGGGCAGGACCGTGTGGGTGACGTCCTGGGCTTTCCTGCCGCAGGCGGTGGACGCGAGGAGGGTGGCGACGAGGAGCGTGGAATGGATGCCCTTCAAGGGGGACTCCTTGCGTTGAGGTGAGCTTGGCGGGTGACAGGACACGACCTTTCAGGATACCCCACTCCTTCCCGAAGCCGATGGCAAGATCCTCGGCGGCCCCCTGCGGCCGCCGGGAAATACGGGCCTCCGATGCGACAGGGTCGCAAAAACGCGCGACATCGATTTATGAATAATTATATTTCCATTTTCTCGGGAACTTTTCCGTCCGGCGTTTCCGGTGAAAAAACTTGTCATGCCCCCCGGTTAATTCGATCCGAAACATCAAAAAACCATTATGGCTTATGCGAATTCATGATCACTGGATCGGCAATCCGTCCGCCGGAACGCCCCGTGACACATTAACCTAGCAACCCCGTCAGGTATCTTCTGCTATTGCAACCCCCGGACCCACTATCTACCATCGCAATTGCACCAAAATAATCTTCTGACATGCAGGTCTGAAATCCCGATCACTGGGTGGGGATCTGCTTTCTACGCACGATCCACTGCCAGTGCAGGAGCCTCAACAATGCGCACGCGACCCAAGGTCCTTTCGGCCAAAGCGTTGAAACGGCACGGTGGCGGAGGTTTTTCGATGAAGCACCCGATCCCGTTGGTCCTCCTGGGCACCCTGTTCACCGTCGCCGCGCCGGCCGCGGACCTGAACGTCACCACCACCACCATCGCGCAGCAGTGGAAGCAGGACACGCCGGGTTTCGACAAGGCCAACTTCCTGCCCGCAACCGAGTTCCTGGGCGTCGACGCGACCGGCCTGGGCTCGCAGAACCTGTCCCTGCACCTCTTCGGCTGGGGCACGCGGGACCTGCAGGACCCGTCCAGCGTGGAAGGCAAGGGCACCGGCAACCTCACCTACGGCTACCTTCAGTACAACTTCGACCAGGCCAACGCGGCGATCCGGGCCGGCCGTTTCATCATCACCCAGGGCGCCGGCAACGAGCAGCTGGATGGCATCTCGGCCCGCACCGACCTGCGCGGAGGCTTCAACATCTCGGCCTTCACCGGGGCGCCGGTGGCCTACAAGAACCTGAGCGCCAACCCCCAGGCCGAGATCGGGAACCAGCAGAACATGATGTTCGGCACGCGCCTGGGCCTGAGGCTGCCCAGGACCGGGGAGATCGGCGTCTCCTACCTCCAGGACGGCAGCAACACCAGCATCGAGGCGAGCGCGACGACGCCCAACTACACCCGCAAGCAGATGGGCGCCGACCTCCACCTGGCCCCCTGCACCTGGTTCGACGTCACCGGCCGCACCCTCTGGAACCTGGCGCAGTACGTGAATCTCGGCGTGCCCAGCCGGGTGGCGGAGGACGACTACAGCCTCAACCTGAAGCTGTCCGAGACGGTCAAGGTCTCGGGCCAGTTCGTCGAGCGCAACCTCGCCAGCTACTTCGCCGGCAGCACCCTGCCCAACCTCTTCAACGCGAGCGCGGCGGGCGTGTTCAAGGCCACCGGGGGCAGCCTCACCTGGACCCCCGGCGGGCCTGTCCAGCTCGTGGTCGACGCGCGGCGCACGGCCCGCGAGAACTATGGCGACTCCACCCGCTGCGGCGCCGACCTGAGGTTCACCTTCAGCGGAGGGCTCCTGGCCGGCGGCGGCTTCCACCGGGTCAACGCCTTCCGCGTAGTGCAGGTGGATCCCGCCAACCAGTCCTACAGCCTCAGCCACGACGAGGCCCGGGTCTGGGCCATGTGGACGAAGGGCGCCTGGGTGGCCAGCCTCGATGCGATCCGGTTCATGTATGCCGACGCCGCCGTCAACCCGGATCTGAACTTCAAGAGCAGCGAGACGGAAGTGGTGGGCGGACTCGGCTGCCAGCTGAGCGCGGGGCTCAAGGTCTCCGGTGACCTCACCTATGAAACGACGCCCATCTATACGAAACAGGTCATGGGACTTCTGCGGGTCGAATACCGGTTCGGCCTCACTGGCCTGGGAGGCAAATAAATGATCAGGAAATTAACCCTCTTGGCCACGGTGCTGGGGCTCGGCCTGATGGTGGCCTGCGCCCTGGTTTCGCCCGCGGCCAGCTTCGCCCCGACCCATCCCCAGGCCCTGGACCAGGGCCGGCCCACCTGCTCCGAGTGCCACGGCACGGACCGCGTGAAGAGCACCGACAAGACCTTCGAATCCTTCAACCACACTCCCACCTTCGTGAAGAACCACAAGTTCCAGGCCAACCAGGATGCCGGGACGTGCGCGGCCTGCCATGCGCAGGCCTTCTGCGCGGATTGCCACGGCGGCAGCGTCGCCATGCTCCCCTCCACCAAGCTGGCCGACCGGCCCGACCGGGAGATGCCGCACCGGGGGAACTACCTGACCCTGCACCGGATCGAAGGCAGGATCGACCCCACGGGCTGCTACAAGTGCCATGGACGCGCCAACAACGATCAATGCACCGCCTGTCACAAGTAGGAGGTGACCATGCGCAACGTCACTTCCCTCTGCTCCCTGGTCGCCGCCCTGGCCCTGGCCTTCACCCTGGTCAGCTGCAACTCGACCGCCAATCCCGGCGCCGTGGCCTTCAATGCCACCACGGGCAATCACCCCGCGAACTGGGCCACCACGCACGCCGCCGCCTACACCGCCAACCCGGCCCAGTGCACGCCCTGCCACGGCTCCTCCACCGTTCAGCCCACCACCGCGCCCAAGTCGGGCGTGACCTGCTTCGGCTGCCACCATCCCAATGGCCCGGCGGGCACCCAGCCCAACTGGGACATCGCCCACGCCGCCGCTTACGCCACCAACGGCGCCCAGTGCGTCCAGTGCCACGGCTCGGCCACCACGGCGCCCACGACCACCCCCTCGTCGGGCTTCACCTGCTTCCGGTGCCACCACCCCAACGGGCCCGCCAACGCGCCCAATGACACGCCCTCCTGGGACCTCGGGCACAGCGCCGAGTTCCTGGCCAACCCCAACGAGTGCGTGCCCTGCCACGGCTCGGCCACGACCGCGCCCACCACGCCCACCACGTCGGGGCTCACCTGCTTCGGCTGCCACCACACCGGCGGCCCCACCGCCGCTTCGGCCACCCCCGCGGCCTGGGACCTCACCCACTGGCAGACCTACAGCCAGAACCCCACCACCTGCGTGACCTGCCACGGCGGCGTCACCACGCCGCCGGTCACCGCCCCCACCTCGGGCCTGACCTGCTTCAACTGCCACCATCCCGATGGCCCCGCCCACAGCAGCGATTGGGGCGGCAAGAGCTCCGCCCAGCCCATCCCCCCGCACGGCGCGGCCGCCATCCTGGCCGCCGGAGCGCCCTTCAACCTGGCGAGCCCCGTGTTCCCCGACCCGCTGTCCGGCCTGACCGGCATGGCCTCCTGCGTGCCCTGCCACGGTCCCCTCTACAACGGCACCGACCTCACCGGGACGATCCCCAACAACACGGCCGCCGGCGGCGCGCCCTCCTGCTACGCCTGCCACACCACCGCGCCCCATCCCCCCGCGCCCTGGGGCGCCGGCCTGGGCCTGCCCGCGACCCAGCCCAACCATGACCAGGTGGATCCCAGCAACGCCTCCGAGTGCGTCAAGTGCCATGCCCTGGGCGCCAACACCAACCCGGCGATCACCCCCGTCGTCCCCGCCCCCGCGGGCACCGCGCCGGGCTGCTTCAACGGCACCCTCTGCCACTCCAAGAGCCTCTCCTAGCCTTTCTCTTCCGTCATTTACTTTCTTTCTGGAGGTGCCCGACTTGCCAAAGACCATCTGCCATGGTGCGTTCGCGCCAAACCTGCACTCGAGTCAGTCCCTTCAACATTCCTTTCAAAGGAGAAACTAGCATGGAACGTAAACCTCTCTTGAGGTTCGGTGCGCTGCTCATCGTAGCCGGCACCGCCCTTGCGATCGTGGGCTGCAAAGGCTCCACCGGTTCCACCGGCGCCACCGGCGCCGCGGGCGTCGCTGGCGCTGCCGGTGCTGCCGGCGCCGCAGGCGCCGCCGGTGTCAACGGCACCAACGGCACCAACGGGACCAACGGGACCAACGGCACCAACGCCACGGCCCTGCCCATCCAACTCGCCACCCTGTCTTCGGACGACTGGGCCTCCCTGTCCCTCACCGGGACCATCTCCAGCGTCGCCATGACCGGCTCCAACAGCGGCCTGCCGGTGGTGACCTTCACGGTGACCAACGATGCCGGGATTCCGGTCTCGGGCCTGGCCAACATCAAGACCCAGACCTCCAAGGCCGTGGTGCCCAGCTACTCCAACCTCGGGTTCTCGATCAGCCAGCTGATCAAGAGCGCCGACGGCAGCACCACCTGGTCCAACTACCTGGTCGGCACCCTGCCCTCCACCACCGCCGTCGCGGGCGTCAGCAACCCCGAGACCGACAACACCGGCCTCCTGGTGGAGAGCACCACCGCCCCCGGCACCTACACCTACACGTTCACCGACGGCTCCCAGAGCTCCGCGCTCAACGGCTTCAGCCGCAACATCGCCAACGTGTACAGCTGGGTCACCAGCACCCTGGGCATCACCACCCCGGCCACCACGATCGCGAACCTGAAGTACAACCCCAGCGCGGTTCACCGTGTGACCATCCAGGTGGACGGCCCCATGCCCGGGACCGACACCAACACCCCCACCGGTGTCGCCTCCGAGCCCGGCGTCTGGCTCAAGCACGCGGCCAACCTGTTCTACGACTTCATCCCGGCCACGGGTCAGGTGGTCTACAATCCCACCGCCCCCGCCCCGGTCTTTCCCGCGCTGGCCGGCACCGGCACCAGCACCACCAATTCCGAGCGCCTGATCGTCGCCACCCCGGTCTGCAACAGCTGCCACAGCAGCCTCGGCACCGGCAGCAAGATCGGCACCAGCGGCAGCATCCTCGGCACGCCCTTCCCGGCTGGCTACACGGTGCCCCGCGGCGGCGGCTTCCATGCCGGCGGCATGAACGATCCCAACATGTGCATGGTCTGCCACAATCCCGCCCAGCTGTTCAAGCCCGGCGCGACCGTGACCAACCTGACCACGGGCGGCGTCGGCGGCGGCGCCCCGACCATCCCCTACTACCTCAACGTGGCCTCCCTCGGCACCACCGGGACCACGGGCACCAACGGCGTGGGCAGTGCGGCCCCGCTGGCCACCGCCATCCAGACCACGGTGACGGGCATTAACGTCACCACCGGCGTCTCGGTCAACGGCCAGAACATCGTGGACGCCCCCTCCTGGATCCACCGGATCCACATGGGCTCCAACCTGCAGAACAACTACGTCGGATACCCGGTCAACTTCAACATGATCCAGTATCCCCAGGACATCCGGAACTGCACCACCTGCCACAGCCCGGTCACTTCCGCCGGCGCCATCACCACGGCGGCGCTCGCCTCCGCGGCCGGCACGACGATCGTCAACCCCCAGTTCGACAACTGGGAGCAGGCCCCGACCATCGCGGCCTGCGGCGCCTGCCATGACGCCGTCAACTTCGGTTCCACCGGCACCTCCTACACGGGTGGTCACGGCGGCGGCGTCATGACGAGCAACCAGTCCTGCGGCGGCTGCCATGCCCCCGCCGACATCCGCTTCGCCCACCTGACCCTGGACACGCCGGCCATGGCTGGCACCACCTCCGGCACCAAGGCCTATGAGGTGTCCAACGCGGCAACCGCTCAGGCTGCCGGGCTTGGCAACCACACCGTCACCGGCAAGGTCCTGGCCGTTACCGTCAATGCCACGGGCAATCCCGTGGTCCAGTTCGAGTTCCTGGTTGACGGCGTCGCGACCGCATTGGCTCCTGCGCCCACCTCCGCCACCGGCACCGAGACCAACATGTGGCCTGCCTCCCTCAATCTGGTGGGCTCCGTGAACCTCGCGCTCGGCTACGGCTTCAACATGGAAGGCATCCAGGCCGCCGATGTCCAGCTCGACGGTTCCTACTCGATCGCGGGCCTCTGGGCCGCTGCCCACTCCGCGACCAGCACCACGGGCATCCCCTCGCTCACCATCGCCACCGCCACCGGTTCGTCGGCTGCGAGCGTGCCCTTGAATACCTTCAGCCAGAACGGCGCGGTCAACACCGTCACCTTCGTCGGCATCGTGTTGCCGCCGCAGACCAGCATGCTCTGCGCCAGCATGGCCCTGGGCAACAGCCTCGTACAGACCAACGTCAATGGTGGAAGCCCCCTCCCCAGCACCTGGCCGAACACAACTGACTCCATCTACGCCCCCGCCTCTGACGGTGGGTCTGAGGTGAGCCCGGTCGTCGACCTGCCCAACGCCACCTTGGCCTGGACCCCGACTTCCGCCGCCGGCGCAGCACTGGCCGGAACGGGCGGTCTGCTGATCAACTTCCCGATGACCTACCCGGTCTACGCGGGGGCCTCCATCACCGCCTCCAACCCCGCCCCCGGCGCCGTGGTCCAGATCCCCGTCACCTACCCGACCACCAGCACCGCGGTCACCCTCAACCTTGTCGCCCGCCGGCAGATCCTCAAGCCGCTGCAGGATTCCAACGGCAATCCCATCGCCAACGGCTGCAATTCCTGCCACGGCAACCTTGGCTGGTTCACGCCCAATGCCTCGACCTCCGGCCTCAGCACCTTCCACGGCGGCGGCACGAGCGACGGCAACGACGGCAGCGTCTGCATGTTCTGCCACAACACCGCTTCCAACCACAACGCCAACGGGTACTGCATCAACATCAAGGACTGGGTCCACGGTCTCCACAGCTCCAACTTCCGGGTCGTGCCCTACTTCGCCCAGGGAGCCTTCCCGACCATCATCTACCCGGCCCTGCTGAACGACTGCGAAATCTGCCATGTGCCCGGTTCCTACGACTTCAGCAACTCCGCCAACTCCGGGCAGGTTGCCAACATGCTCTGGGATACCGTCGCCTATGGCAGCCCGGTCACCACGAGCACTGCATCCGCCAGCCTGACCGGCACTTACGCCAGCACCAAGTACACGGCGTTCACGCCCCTGAGCACTCCCGCTCCCGGCGTCCTCCAGAGCACTGGCACCGCCAACAGCTACGTTGTCCCCTGGGTCACCATCAGCCAGCCCAACACCGTGGCCAACGCGACCACCTCCGGGACCACCGTCACCAGCGGAATCACCACCTACGGCACGAATCCGTCCATCAAGCTCTATGGCTACAGCTCTTCCATCACGGCGACTTACACCTGCATCATCCAGCCGCCCTCCGGCCCCCTCACCGGGACCAGTACCACCAGCTATCTGAACAGCACCATCGCGATTGCGCCGAATGGCACCGCCACCCTGCTCACCGCGACCTCGACGCCTGTCGCTGGCACCACCGTGGTTCCCGCCTCGGTCACCAACACGGCCGTCACTGGGATCAACACCTACACCAACACTACCGCCCTGGTTACGTCGCCCATCACGGCGTCCTGCACCGGGTGCCACGACAGCCAGACCGCCATCAGCCACATGACCGGCACCGGCGGCGGCACCTTCTACCAGCCCCGTGCCTCCGCCTACGCGGCCGGCACGACGAACCTCGTCTCCAATGAGCAGTGCCTGGTCTGCCACGGGCCTGGCGCAACCGCCGACATCCACGCCGTTCACATGGGCAACTTCTAGTGTCCGGGCCGGGGCTGGCGCAAGCCTGCCCCGGCGCTTGTTTCGAACCGGTGGGACGGCCCGGGTGGCCTCGCGTCATCCGGACCTTCCCTCCCCCGCTCCGCAGGACCTCCGGTTCGAACGGACGCCCCATTTGAACAACATTCCTTTCAAGGAGGAAGCAGCATGGAAAGTAAACCTCTCAAGAGGTTGGGTGGCCTGCTCTTAGTGGCCGCAACAACCCTTGTGCCGTTCGGATGCAAAGGCACCACCGGCGCTCCTGGCGTCGCCGGCAGTGCCGGCGCGGCTGGCGCGGCCGGTGCCGCGGGCGCCAATGCCACCAACGGTACGAATGGCACCAACGGCGTCAATGGCCTCACCGGCCTGCCGCAGGCCATTCCGTTCTCAAGCCTGGCCGTCACGGATTGGGCGAAGCTGTCCCTCACCGGGACGATCAACAGCGTGACCATGACGGGCACGTCCGGGGGCGTTCCCCAGGTCAGCTTCACGGTCACCGACAAGTACGGCAACCCCATCTCGGGGCTGTCGGCCATCACCTCCAAGTCGTCCAC